>Ga0307315_10000212_pt1 | contig 12494 bp, 10 predicted proteins | sample ER_DNA_355_FD_194497 | JGI IMG/M metagenome (GOLD analysis project Ga0307315, IMG submission 194497) | Bulk soil microbial communities from the East River watershed near Crested Butte, Colorado, United States - ER_DNA_355 | ecosystem: Environmental > Terrestrial > Soil > Floodplain | place... | reverse complement strand
ACGGATCGTCATGGACGACCTCGATGCCTTGTTCCTGCGAAACGAATCGATCGACGATCTGCAGGAGCGGCCGTGGGCAAGTCCACTGGGTGTGGTCTTCGGCCAGATGCTCAAGGCTCGAGGCGTATCGGTGACGAACGACCCGATGTCCCTTGTACGCGCAACGAGCAAGCTCTACCTGGAGGAATTCCCCGAGAAGATCCGACCGCGATCGCTCGTGACGCGCGACCCGGAAGCGATCAAGCGGTTTGTCGCCAAGGTCGGCCACTCCGTCGTCAAGCCTCTGTACGGAGCCAAAGGTCGGAACGTGTTCATGATCGAGGACGAGGGCGAAGCGAACCTCGCACAGATGACGGAGGCGGTGCTACAGGACGGCTACGCGATCGTTCAAGAGTTCATCGACGGCGGTGAAGACGGCGATGCCCGGATCTTCCTGCTCGAGGGACAGATCCTCGAGCGCCACGGGAAGCTGGCCGCCTTCCGGCGAGTGCCCACGGGTAACGACCCGCGGGCCAACATCAGCGCGGGTGGACGCTCGGTCCCTCTCGAGATCGGTGACCTGGAACGCGGCATCATCGAAGCGATGAGCTCCAAGCTTGTCGCCGACGGCATGTACTTCGTCGGCATCGATGTGATCGGCGGCAAGGTAGTCGAGATCAACCCGGAGAGCCCGGGCGGGATGCAGAGCGTCGAAAGGCTCTACGAGATCGACGTCTGCCCAACCGTCATCGAAGCCCTGGAGCGCCGCACCGGCTCGAAGTCCTGAGCCATTGGGCCATCACGGAGCCGCAGGCGGGTCCAGCTCTCGAGCGGCCTTCTCGGCGGGGTAGGCCGACCTTGCCGGCCAGGACCCGGATCTTGAAGCTCTTGGCTGTGTGGAAACGAACCATCCTGAGACGGCCCCTGGCTAACTCCTTGGCTGCCTCGCAGACCGTCACCTTGGTCGGGCTTCACGTGATCCAGAACGCGGGCAGTAAGGTTCAGGTCGTGCCAGTGCCAGGAGTCACCGGACGTGGCGCCTAATACCTTCACTGGCTCCTTCAGGTGCTCCAATTCGTTGTCGATGCTGCCGGTTGGGAGTTGGTCCTATGGCAAGCCCTCCCACTTCGTTGCGGGAACTCAGCCCGAGCCGCTTCGAATATGACAACCAATCATCACCAGGCGACTGAAGACTCGTGATCAATCCAGGGTCGCGGGTTCCAGCTTCTCGGTCGGCTCGACGGGCATCTGGTTGTCCGATGGGTAACCTAGGACGACCCCAGGTCGGGAGCGGGTGTCCACCCGGAGTTGGAATATGTCTGGGCGGCTGTAGTGGCCCACCGGGTCGAAGAGCCGGCGCGCCGCGCGCACCGCGGCCAAGTCGACGTCGGCGTACAGGATCGTCTCCTCGTGCCGAGCAGGCCCGGCCAAAACCTTGCCGCTGGGATGGATGATCACGCTGTTGCCGGGTTCCACCCAGCCTTCGTTGTCGTGATCGTTGGCCCAAAGGCGATCGCGGTGGGGGAAGTCGGCCGGGATCTGGTCGACGTGGAGGCAGGGGTTGACGCCGATCACGTAGCAGCGGCCTTCCAGGGCGATGTGTCGCATGGCGGCAATCCAGCCGTCGCTGGGGGCGAGGGTCGGGGCGGCCCAGATATCCACGCCCTGGCTGTAGAGGTAATAGCGGGCCAAGGGCATGAAGTTCTCCCAGCAGGTCAATCCGGAGAGTCTGCCGTATGGCGAGTCGATGACGGGAAGGGTGGAACCGTCGCCCATGCCCCACACAGTGCGCTCGGAGCCGGTGGGCATCAGCTTGCGGTGTTTGCCGAGTAGGGCGCCGTCGGAGCCGAAGTAGAGGGTTGTGTTGTAGATCGTGGCGCCGTGGGGCTCGCGTTCCTGCACTCCGATCACCACGTATGAGCCCACGGCGCGGGCGGCGGCGCCAAGCGCTTCGGTAACGGGGCCGGGGACCACGACGGCTTGATCGACCAGCATCGCGTACCAGTCCTCGTCGCCGTCCCAAATCGGTCTGGAGTCGATCCAGATGGGCGTTCCCGGAATGTATACCTCGGGGAACACCACGATCCTCGCGCCGCCGTCGGCTGCTTGGTGCAGCAGCGTGACCGCTTTGTCCACGCAGGCGTGCTGGTCCATCAGGATGTATGCCGCTTGCACGGCGGCGACTGTCGCGGTGGCCATAGCCATCCCTATCGGCGGATCTGGAGGAGAACGCGTGCCCCCGGCCAATGAAACCCGTTCGGCGCCTCGAGAGGCGGCCCGCTTCGCAGTCGCCTTCGCGGTGCGCTAAACACAGCGATTCTCCCAGAGACGAGTCACATTGTCGCGGGTTCCTGCCAATCGGCTTTGTCTACGTCTGCTCGGATGTTGCGCGCACGCGTCCCGACTGGGCAGATTGTGCCGTTGGCCAGTGGCGTCTTCCCAGTGCCAATCGGTGGCATATTTCAGCAGTTGCGGCAGCGACTGCAGTCGGATGGGTGAGGGCGGTACGGTCGAGCCGTGTTCGAGTATGTGCCGCGCCGGGTTGGCGGTGAGACTGGCCGGTTCGTCGAGTGGGTCTGGTTCGCGCGCGGTCGTATCGCCGGGGTCCGTGAACGTATCGCTCCCACGGGGTCCACCGTTGCGGGCATTGTCCTTGGCGACCCGATCCGGCAGATCCCGGTCGGGGAGGGTGCTGCTCTGGTCGCCGACAGGGGCTTCCTCATAGGCCCGCATGACCGGCCGATCGTCAACGAGCCGCTGGGCGAGACGTTCTGTGTGGGGATCGTCACCACGCCGGTCGGCTGCCGGCCCGCTCTCGGGCTCAGGCCGGCGACGCTGCGGGGTCGGGTTGTGGACTTGCTGCAGGCGTGGCCGAGGGCCCCGGGCCTGCGGCGCGAGCTGACAGCCTGCCGGACGCCGGCCGAGGCTCTCGATGTCGTCGTGGCCACCTTGAGGACTCCGGAACCGTTTGACCGCGACGCGTTCGCGCGGTGTGAGGCCGCGGTCCGGCAGCTTTCGGCGGAACCTACCCGTCCGGTTACTGATATTGCGACAGGGCTTGGTGTGAGCCATGGCCATCTCGACCGACTGTTCATCGAGCAGGTCGGTCTGAGCCCACGCATGCTCGCCAGGATTCTGCGGATGCGCCGGCTGCTTGCGGAGATCGACGTGCATGGGTCGGTGGGGTGGGCGGACAAGGCGGCGGAGCTGGGATGGTTCGACCAGGCGCACTTGATCCGTGACTTCAAGCGCCATACGGGGGGGACGCCGGCCCAGTACCTTGCCGCGCAACGCGCGACGTACGACCGCGCCGAGGCTGCAACCTCGGCCGGTTTTGTACCCGAGGCGAGGTGAAGTTCGTCCAATACATCGCGTCTCACGCGGCGCAGCGTTGGGCATGACGGACTATCTGGAAGGCGCGAGATGACTGAGGTGTTCACCGCGGAGACCACGATCGGCCGTCCGGTCGACGCGGTGTGGGAGCGGTTGATCGACTGGGACATTGCGGCGCGATGGATGTCGGGCGTGGACGCACTGCGGGCAGACGGTCCAACCGTTGCTGGCACGACGCTGGTTTTCACCACGCGGGGCAAAGAGCGCACCGGGCAGATCGCCGCCCTGGACCCGGGACGCAGCATCACCCTGAGGTCGATCCAGGGCGGGGTGACCGCTGACTACATCTACATGTGTACGCGGCACGGCGAGGGGACGCGGGTGCGCCTGGTGGCCGACTGCCGGATGACCGGTCCAGTGCAGCTGCTCGGCCCGGTGATCAGGTTTGCCATCCGCAATGCCGACAGCGGCCAGCTCGACGCGTTCGCCGCCACGTTCACTCGCGGATGACCGTGACCCGTGGCGGCGCTCCTCGCATTGGTCGCCGCACTCGTCCGGTTGGCAAGCTGGTGGCCCATGTCGTCGTGCCGGGGTCGATGGAGCGCACGTCGACCTTGTCGGAACTATCTCGATCACCGGCTGCTCCGGCGCCCGCCGACGCAGGCCCTCTCTTCTCACCACGCGGAGGCTCCCCGCAGCTAGACCGAGCAGGGATCGGGACCCCCAGTGAGACAACAACGAAGCTTATCGAGCAGGACTGATGGGCTCCGTTGCATTACGCGTCTTCATCTATTCCGTCTTGCCTCTCATCGTGGCTGTCGTACATCTTGGCCTGGACAAGAGCAGTCGAAGCCGTGAATTAAAGCTCGAAATCTTCTTGCTGTATCTCTTTGGTGTCGGTGTGGCGGGAAGCGGGATTGGTGGCTTTTTCGGTCACTTCTTCATTTCGGACTCGGTGGCCAAATCCATCGGCTGGCCGACCGGGAATCCTTTTCAGCTCGAGGTTGGCTTTGCCAATCTGGCAATCGGCATTCTTGGAATTGTCGCCATGGGTCGACGCGATGGGTTCCGTGAGGCAACCGTCATTGCCGTGACTGTCTTCGGAGCAGGAGCCACCGTCGTCCATGTCAGCGATATCATCGAGACCGGCAATCTGGCGCCAGGTAATTCCATTCAGAACGTCGGCAATCTTCTCAAACCGGCATTGCTTATCGGTTTTCTTGCAGCCAGCAGGCGGGCGGAACGCTCGCTCGACTCCGAGGCTCATACCCCAGGGTTCGACACATGGCGACGACCCAGGATACAGGCCGCCGGTCTGGTAACCGGCAGCGTCGCTGCAGGATTCAGCATCGGCATTGCCACCGATCAACCCGTGATCGGCACCCTCATCGGGACACTAGTTGCGGCCGGTCTCGCAACGTTCGTCATAGCTCGCTCGGCGCCCCGGCGGCAAGCCGCAGCCTCGGATTGTCACTCCGGCGGTTAGTGGGCAGGCGGGTAGATCCCGCTGATGCCAATAATGCTCGTTTGAGGTTCCTATCGGACACACACCGACGACCAGATCCTCGGGCTCACGATCTGTCGACAAGACTGGCGGCATCCGCGTCCGGCAGCGGGTGGTCAACGGCGCTGGCGACGGACGACAATAAGGGGATGGCTCGGCCCGGCGGCTACTTAGCGGTCACCGCGCTGACGTTCGATGCGCTTGATAAATAAGCGACACGAATCGAGGGAGTACCGATGCGGCAGCGACCAACCGTTGAAGAGTCGGCGCCAGCGAGAACCCACCGTCCCCTACGTCAGATCGTTGTGTTCCTGTGCATCACGTACGCGTTGACGCTTGCCATTGCCCTCGCGCTGCCGCACGCGGGTATTGCGCCGCTGATCAGTATTGCTGTGCCGGTGATCGCGGTGGCACTTACCGTCGCCTTCACCGTTCCACGCGGTCAACGACGCGCGATTTGGGCAGGGGTGGGATTCAACCCGCGGAGGGGGCGAGGGCTGCTGATTGCCGTCGTTGGACCGGCGGTGATCATTGCTGTGAGCTTCGGCGTCGCGGCCGCCTTTGGGGTTGTCAGCTTTCCCGGCTTGGGTCCGGGCTTCGCCAGGGGCGTTCTCAACGTCGCCTTAACCACAATCATTTTCGCGGTTGTCTTTCTCGGTGAGGAGATCGGTTGGCGGGGATACCTGCTTTTTCGCTTGGCCGAACTCATGTCTGGGCGGCGCGCGGCTCTTGTGACCGGTGCCTTCCACGCGATCTTCCATCTGCCTCTGCTGGTGCTCACCACCACCTATCAGAGCGAGGGGAAGCGCTGGATCGTCGTACCGATCGTGATGGTCACGCTGACCTTGGCTGGTGTCTGGTATGGGTGGCTGCGATTGTGGTCGGGAAGCATCTGGCCGGTCAGTCTTTCTCACAGCGCCTTCAACAATCTGATGGAGACGGTCGCCGGCGTTGCTATAACGACGTCGCCGGCGATGATGGCGTACGTGACGACAGAGACCGGCGTGGTGACGATGATCATCCTGGTGCTGGTCGCGGGCTACCTGCTGACCCGCAGGGCCGCAGACTTCACCAAGGCCGAGCCAACGTCCCCGCGGCCGACCACCACAGCCCGCGCTGCCGCACGACAGGCAGGTCCGGACGACTCAGGCTAAATCCGCTGCTTGCGCATCGTGTGCATGCATCCCCTGATCCTTAGAGAGCCTCGCGCAGACAGCTGAACCTGACAGAGGTGCCTTTACCGTGCTGGCAGCGGTGACCGTGGGCGAACGCACGCCAGCGACGACCGGCTCCGACAGGTGCTGCACGACTACTTCGCCTGGACGACCCTGAGCACGATGGCCCGATACCACCGGTCCGCAGAGGATGTCCCGGACGGGTTGCACATCCCGCGGTGGTCGCGGGACGGACTTGTCGACAGGTGATTGGCGCCCCCATAGCCTCCACTTGCTCGTTAGTCGTTACTCCCGCGGTGAAGCAGCGCCCGTCCCGGCGACCGGTCGGCGATCGGTTCGTTCTCATCGAATCGTCTAGCGTTTGGTACGCACCTCACCGAGGTGAGTGCAGACCGGAAAGGTCGAGATGAGCACACCGCCAGCTGAGGACGTAGTCGCCACCGAGCTGGTCGCTGCCCGAAGAGAGGGGCGGAGCCTGACCCGGTTCCCGGGTGTTATCCCCGCCAGCATGGCTGTGGCCTACCAGATCCAGGAGCTGGCGATGTCGCGATGGCAGGACTCGCTGGTCGGCTGGAAGATTGGCTACATCTCGGCGGACCGGCGCACGGCCGGGGATCCGGACCGGCTGGTCGGCCCAATCTGGCGTCAGCAATATCACCTTGGCGAGGAGCGCGTATCCCCAGCCGAGGTCGGTATCTTCGCGTCCGGGTTCGCGGCCGTGGAAGCAGAGCTGGTCATTCGGCTGAGTCATGATCTGCCCTCCCACGATGACGCTGACTGGGCGGCCCAGGCGGTGGCGGACCTAGAGCAGCATCTGCTGGTCGGCGTCGAGGTGGCCAGCAGCCCGATCCCTGACATCAACTCGCTCGGCCCGACAGTGATCGCCGCCGACTTCGGGAACAACAACGGTCTGGTGCTCGGCTCGGTCCTTGCGGACTGGCCCGGTGGAGCTCCGGTCCAGCTTGCCTGTTACATCGACGGGCAACTCATGGGAGAAGGATCTGCCGAGAACTTGCCCGGGGGAATTCATCATGGTCTGGCGACCGCGCTGAATATCCTCGCCAGTCGAGGTCAACCGGTCCGAGCGGGCATGGTCTTCGCCACGGGCGCCATCACCGGTATACATCCGATCGGCGCGGGGCAGCATTGCCGCGTCGAAGTGCGAGGTGGACCGTCAGTGGAACTCCGGACCACCGACGCGCGCACTTTGTTGCGCAGCTGAACCTCCGTGGTGAGCCGTGTGAAACTGGCCCAGCAGACGACGTCCATGCGTCAGCGTGGCCGACTTGGTTGGTGCTTTGGGTGAGCTTTAGGTGAAGATCGGCAGCCGATCCTGGCGCCCGCCCCACCTAGTAGTCGACCGCCACGGGCCTCTGGCTCGCATGGGACCCCCAACCGCGGGTCTATGACCGTGATGCCGGCAAGACCAAACCGCGGATCCAGTGAGGTCTTGTTGCTCAGTCGATACGCCCGCGTATTCCACCCAATGCTCGTTCATTACCCAGTCAGCCTAGGAAGTCAAGACATAGAGCGGCCTGCCCGCAGTAAGGTCGGCTCGCGGCAGCGGTGTTCCGGCCGAAGTCGATGCTCCGCTGGGCCTGGCACGCCATTCGCCTTCGACCTGAGGGGTGCGGGGCTCTGGCTACAGGGCTCGGCGTTGAGCGATGAGCGGGCAGAGGAAGGGGTCTTTGCCGCGTAATCCCACGGTGTTGAGGTAGCCGATGACGGCGCGGTAGGACTGCCAGAGCGTGGTACGGGTGTAGGGGACGCCTTGGGCGGCACAGTAGGCGGCGACCAGAGGCTGCGCTTTGCGTAGATAGGGTCGCGCCATCGAGGGGAACAGGTGGTGTTCGATCTGATAGTTCAGCCCACCCATGAAGACCGAGATCAGCGATCCGCCGCTGATGTTGCGGCTCATCAGGACCTGCCGGCGTAGGAAGTCCAGCTTCAGCTTGGCCGACACCAGCGGCATGCCGATATGGTTGGGCGCGAATGATGAGCCCATGTACAGGCCGAATACGGCCAGCTGCACAGCCAGGAACGCGACCGCTTTCTCCGGGGGCAGCACAAGGAACACCAGCAGGGCCAGTCCTCCGAGGCGGAGGATGAGGAAGCTGATCTCGACCCAGCGACGCTGAATTTTCGCTGGACTGATCACCCGGCGGATCGCCTCGTTGTGCATCGAGAGTCCGAGCAGCAGCAAGATCGGGAAGAAGTACCAGCCTTGATGGGCCACCAGCCACCTCATGAGCCGGCTACGGTGCCTGGTCGCTCGGGCCGGCGTCATAGCGATTGCGGCCAGGGCGATGTCGGGGTCGGCGCCTTCCTTGTTCGGGTTCGCGTGGTGGCGGTTGTGTTTGCTTTGCCACCAGCCGTAGCTCATCCCGACCAGCAGGTTCGCGATGATCAGGCTGACCCAGTCGTTCCAGCGGCCAGATTTGAATATCTGACGGTGCGCGGCGTCATGGCCTAGGAACGAGATCTGGGTCATCAGAACCGCGAGGACTCCGGCGTTGGCGAGCTGCCACCAGCTGTCGCCGATCAGGATGAAACCCACGACCCAGGCGGCCAGGACGAGCACGGCACCGATCAGTTTGGCCCAGTAGTAGCCATACCGGCGGCGCATCAGTCCCATCTCATGGATGCTGCGCGTTAACGCGGTGAAGGAACTGCCTGCCTTGTCACGTGTGGGTGCGCCGGATCGGGAGGGCTCGTTAGGCGATCGCCGGGTCGCCAAGGGGCCCGGATCCGGGTCTTCGCGGGTGGTGGTGGCGGTTAGAAAAGTTGTCACTACGGGGGACCCAATTCAATCAAAGTCCCGGTGTCTGCCTGGGCGGCAGCGTCGTGCTGGTGGAGTCGCGGCGTGTGCGTGAACGGCGGCTCCGGCCCCAGGCCGGCTGTCTAGTGCAGCCTCCTCAGTCTAGCCGACGAACGCTGCCGCGACGATTCGGCCGCACGGCTGAGGCGGGCCTAGCATGGGTGGGTCAGTTGCAAGGCTCCAAAAAGTCCAACCGGCGTGGCACCCGATCGACGTACGTGTATGAGGACAAAGCGACACGAGAGAAAGAACGACCGAGATGAGCCCGGACCAGTTACCCGAACCCACCGCGACTGAGGGCATCGCCCGGCGGAGCATGCCGATTGAATACATGGATGATCTGCAGGACAGCTTGGCCAGCCTCGGGCAGCTGGCGACCGGCCTACTGCCGTTAGAGGAATCGCTGACCCGGGTCGCCCAGTTCGCAGTGCAGGCAATTCCCGGCGCCGAGGGGGCGGGTTTGACCTTGCTAGAGGAGAACCGGTCCGACACCATCGTCGCCACGGCCGAGTTTGTGACTCAAATCGACGACATCCAGTACGGCCTCGGCCAGGGCCCATGCATCAGTGCCGCCGCCGATCAGCAGACGGTGATGTCGGGCTCCCTGGGCGCGGACCAACGCTGGCCGCAGTTCGGATCTCGGGTCGCCCGCTTGGGCGTGCACAGCGTGGTGTCCTTGCCGCTGGTCACCAACGCGGGCGTGCTGGGCGCGATGAATGTTTACGCTCGTAAGAAGAACGCGTTTCCAGCGGATGCCGGGCGGCTCGGCGAACTTTTCGCGGTGCCGGCGGCCATCGCCGTGCAGAACGCCCAGGTCCTTGAGCAGACCAAACGACTAGCCAGCCAGCTGCAGGCCGCCTTGAGCACTCGAGGTGTGATCGAGCGCGCCATCGGCATCATGATGAGCCGGAGCGGCGGAACCGAAGCCGAAGCTTTGGACCGGCTACGCTCCTTGAGCCAACACCAGCACGAGAAGCTGCCAGTCATCGCCCAAACCATCGTTCAGGAAGCGGTGCGGCGCGCCCGGGCCCGGCACATTAATCCACTCCACTAAGGTCCAGGATTCCGGTTCACCTGGACCCCGCAAGGCACGGACGGCGACCGCCGGATAGGTGATCCGATCCGCCGGCTGTACTGTGAAAGGTGCTACGACTTCAAAGATTCGGGGATCCCGACCCGCATCTGAAGTCGAGCCCCATCGGCTGGACACTCCTGTTACGGCCGGTCCCGGCAGGAAATCGGCGCTCGGGCCGCCTCGGAGCTAACTGTGGACACATCCACACTCCTCATTGACGACATCCATAATCTGTTTTCCGACCTTGCTGTGCCCGATGGTATTGCTGAGCAGCCAGTCGAGCTCGAGAAGTCGCTGACAGCGCTCACCGAGGCTGTCAAGAGTGCCGCACCTTCGTACCGCGGACTGGCCCTCAGCTTGATCGTCGACAAGCAGCTCGTCAGCGTAACCTCAGCCGAGCTCGGTAACACCTCAGACATTGCGACTTCGTTGCGTGTGTCGCTGGCCTGTGTGCCGTCGCTGAGCACAGACAGTCAGATCACCTTCTACGCCTCAACGCCGGGCACCTTCGTCGACCTCTCCGCCGACCTGAGTTTCGCCTTAGGCAGCGACAGTCTTCGTCTGGACGAAGACATCCCGTCCGCTCTCATCTCGGACCTGACGGGCGTAGGCAGACTGTCAGCCGTCAACAAGGCTGTCGGCGTCCTCATCAGCCACGGCCACACTTCTGATAGCGCACAGCGCGAGCTGCGCCATACGGCGGACGCAACTCACTGCAGCATCCAGAAAGCCGCCGAGGCCGTGACCGAGAACCCATCAAGTGCCCTCTGGGATCAACACGGCCCCTTGGACAGTGCGGCCGCTGAAGAGGGCGGGTGTTAGAGGTCAACTGCGGTCCCCTTTGATGTTCGGCTTACGAACGCACTCGTCTAGTCGTGGAACGAGCCGCGTGCAACCTCGGTGGAACGCTGCTGTCCAACTCCCAAATTCAGCTCGCTCTCAGTTTGCTTGAGGATCCTGTCACGGGTGCATCGATCAACCACATCGGAATCGAAGTCTTTGCAATCGCGACTGGACGCGTGGCCCTCAGAGAACGTCTACTGGTAGATCATGCGCTCGGGGGAGGCAGCAGCCACGCCGCAGCGATCAGGAAGGGAAGGTCCTGACGCGGATCGTGCTGCGGAGAAAATTCAGTCTCGAAGCGCGAATGACGCTGAGACGGTCAACGCGGATTCGGGTGGCGTCGATACGGGGAAGAGGGTTAGCAGCCTCTCTCGTAGGGTCCGATCGGGGATGCGTTCGCTGTTCCGGCGATCGCCTGGGGTCGTTGTCGCCGGATCCATAGCGGTCCTGGTCGCGGTTGGGTACCTTCTCGCTCCACCGATGGGGCGTGATTTTTCGGCGCAGCTAGCTCATGCCCAGTTGGCTGAGTCGCATTGGCCGGTGTTGTTGGATCTGCGTTGGTATGGCGGTTTCAATCCGCTCGGCTACAGCGTGTTGTCTCCTGCGGTGATGGCGCTTTTGGGCGTACGCCTGACGACTGCGGTTGCCTATGTTGCCAGCGTGGTGCTTTTTGCGGTGTTGTTGAAAAGCACTGGGGTGGCGCGACCTGTGACTGGGGCGCTCACCGGGGCGGTCTGTCTTAGTGGGAATTTGGTGGTGACACGGACGACGTTCGCGCTGGGTCTGGTGTTGGCGCTGGGTGCGGTGTTGGTTCTGGTTTTAGGACGGCTGCGGGTGGCTTCGGTGCTAGCGGTGCTGGCGCCGCTGGCGAGCCCGGTGGCTGGTTTGTTCCTCGGCGTCGCTGGTGGTGCGCTTTTCCTGTCTGGTCGGCGTCGGGCTGGGGTGGTGTTGGCTGTTAGTGCTGGGGTGCCGACCGTGGTGGTCGCGTTGGCGTTTGGCATTGGTGGGTATCAAACTTTTGCAGCGAATCAAGCCCTGATCGGTTTTGTTGTCTGCCTGGCTGTGTCGGGTTTGTGTTGGCGCCGGCCGGTCATCCGGTGGGGTGCGTTGTTATCGGCGGTGCTGGTGGTTGCGGCCTATCTGGTGCCGACGCCTGTGGGTACGACCGCGACTCGTCTGCCCGAGTTGTTCGCCGCTCCGATCATCGTGGCGGCTGCGGGCGTTCCTCTGGTCGGAGTCATTGCCGCCGCGGTGAGTGTGGTTTTGGTGTTACCGCCCGCCTCCATCACCGAGGTGCAAGAGCGGGGCGATCCGGCGCTCAGCGCAAAGTTCTATGCGCCCCTTCTGGACCAGCTCGCCGCTCGTCGGGTTGCCGGGCCCATTGAGGTGGTTCCGACGCTGCGCCGCGGCGAAGCTGCCTTCGTGGCACCGGTGGTTGCCATCGCAAAGGGGTGGTCACGACCAGCCGACACCGGACGCCACCCCATCTTCTATGACGGAACGTTAAACGCGGACACCTACCAACAATGGCTTCAGGACAATGCGATCTCGTATGTGGCTCTTTCTGAAGGGCCCTACGATTGGGCGGCGAGTGATGAAGTGGCCTTGGTACGGGCTGGGTTGCCGTACTTGCAACCTGTGTGGGCGGACCCGACGTGGACTCTGTATGCGGTGAGGGATCCACAGCCGGTCATCTCACCCCCCGGGCGAGTTGTCGCTCGTGGCCCGGTGTCCCTTACGGTGTCGGTGCCCGAGCCGGGTGAATAT
>Ga0307315_10000208_pt1 | contig 12646 bp, 17 predicted proteins | sample ER_DNA_355_FD_194497 | JGI IMG/M metagenome (GOLD analysis project Ga0307315, IMG submission 194497) | Bulk soil microbial communities from the East River watershed near Crested Butte, Colorado, United States - ER_DNA_355 | ecosystem: Environmental > Terrestrial > Soil > Floodplain | place... | reverse complement strand
CCTCGACGGCGCCCTGCGACAGCTGGTCAAGGAACGCGGCGGCCATCTGGGAGCGGCCGGCGTTGTGGACGCAGACAAAGAGGACAGCGGGCTTGTCAGGCACGGAGTGATTCCTCCCCGATGATGATCACGGCGTCGGATTGTTGATCAGTTGGGCCAGCCTGGCCAAGGCCTCAGATCGTGCGCGGTAGTACACCCACACCCCCCGCTTCGAGCGGTCGAGCAGGCCGACCTCGTATAGCACCTTCAGATGGTGGCTGATGGTCGGTTGGGACAAGTTGAAGGCATCCGTCAGCTCACACACGCACGCCTCGCCGCCGTTGTGCGAGGCAATCATGGACATCAGCCGCAGCCGCACGGGATCGGCTAGCGCCTTCAGCAATGGTGCAATCTGTTCGGCTTGATCTTGCCTGAGCGGTTCGGTGGACAGTGGCGAGCAGCAGGCCACTGTCTCGACAGGAGTAAGCGTCAGGACGGATTTAGACACTCATCTATATTGACAGCTGTCGATGTCCGTGGCAAGCTGCAAGACATAGATGACCGTCTAAGTCTTGTGAGGTTTCCATGTCGCGGGTGCAACTAGCCCTCAACGTCGACGATGTCGGCGCAGCTGTGGCGTTCTACTCAAAGCTCTTTGGGGTCGGGCCGGCCAAAAGACGTCCTGGCTACGCCAACTTCGCGATCACCGAACCGCCGCTCAAACTGGTTCTGATTGAGAATCCAGGACAGGGCGGCTCACTGAACCATCTCGGCGTCGAGGTCCCCGATGCCAACACCGTCGATGCCGAACAGACCCGGCTCGCCGAATCCGGCCTCGCCTCGGTGGATGAGCGTGGCACCACCTGCTGCTACGCCAAACAGGACAAGTTCTGGGTTCAGGGCGCACCCAACGGCGAACGCTGGGAGATCTACACCGTGCTGTCCAACAGCCCCACCTTCTCCGCGGTGACGACTGGCGCTGCGACTTGCTGCGGTGCCGGCAACTCGACGGCTGAGGAGCCCGCATCGACATCAGTCAGTTGCTGCTGATCCAAGTACCGCAACGAGCTCGTCGTACACCTGAGGTGAGCCAGCGACGATGGGGCCGCCGTCGAAAAGGGCGCCGTCTGAGAGATAGTCGCTTACGCGTGCACCGGCCGACGTACAGACGGCGACCGCGCCGAGGCAGTCCCAGGAGTTGATGTGCGCCTCCACGTAGCCGATCAGGCGCCCACAAGCAACATCACAGAGCCCGAGTGCACCAGAGCCGTTACGAAGAAACATTCCGCCCGCACGCAGCAGGCGGTCGAGGACGGGAACAACCTGTTCCGGGCGGAGCCGCGGATTACACCCGAGGTAGGTGAGGCCGGCAACCAGTGACTGTGCTTCGCTCGTCCATTGAGTTCGGCCGCGCGCCCGACGCCGCCGCTGAACAATTCGCCAGCAGCCGGATTGTTGACCACGCCAAGCAGCACGTTGTTCGCTTGAACGTAGGCGATCGAAATGCACCAGCTACTCAAACCGCTGAGAAACGGCTGCGTCCCATCGATCGGGTCGACGACCCAGATTCCTGAATCGTCGCCGCCCTTTACATGCCCCGTTTCTTCCCCGAGATAGGCGTCGTCGGGATATGCGGCCAGAAGGCGTTTCTTGATCAATTTCTCTACCGCGATGTCTGCCTCGGACACCATGTCTCGGGCACCTTTGCTCATGATCGACAGCTCGCTCAGATTGCCGAAGTACCGCATGGCAAGATCGCCAGCCTCGATGATCAGCTGCTTGGCGAAATCGAATCGTTCCTGTTCATTCAGTGATTGCATGATCATCATCTCCACAACCAAGCGGCGCCGCGGACGCCACTAGAGTCACCGTGCATTGCTCGGACTATTGGGGTGTAGAAGCAGGGTGAGAATGTTTGCCCGGCCAGCCTCTCGGGCAGGTCGTCATAGAGCTCATCGACATTCCCCATACCACCTCCGATGACCAAGATGTCGGGATCGAGGACGTTGACCACCAGGGACAGTCCCCGGGCCACCCGATCGACATACCGACTCCACGCAAGCTTCGCCAGCCGTTCGCCTTGCCTCATCCGGTCCACGATGTCGACCGGCCTAAGAGGCTCGGAGGTGGCCAAATCGATACTGGCGTGCTGATGGTAGTCGCGCGCAAAGGACCAGCCCGAGACCCATCGCTCCAGACATCCGTGTCTACCGCAATAGCAGGAGGGCCCTGGGATCTCGGTGATATCAGGTCGGGGGAGCGGATTGTGGCCCCATTCGCCAGCACTGTTGTTCGGACCATGGTGAGCTCGACCCGCGATGGCCACTCCAGCTCCGGCGCCTGAGCCCAAGATCACCGCGAAGACCACGTTATGGCCAGTGCCAGCTCCATCGACAGCCTCGGAGACCGCAAAACAATCGGCATCATTGGCAACTCGGACTTCACGTCCCAGCGTTCGGCGTAGGTCGGCTTCAACTGATCTTCCATTGAGCCAGGTAGAACTCGCGCCCTTGGCTATTCCGGTGAGCGGGTCCAGCGAACCCGGAATTCCGATGCCCACACTCCCCGTTGCTCCAGCCTTGGCCTCAACGCTGCTGACGACCGTGGCGACGGTAGCCAAACAGCCCTCATAGTCGGAGCGCGGTGTGGCTTCGCGCAGTCGTGCGATGGGTTGCCCGTCATCGGCGAGAGCAATGGCTTCGATCTTGGTGCCGCCCCAGTCAACCCCTATCAGCATGGGGATATCCGCCTTTCCGAACTCGAGACTTAGTGTGCAACACCTCCGGGGGTCCTGAGCGTCCGGACGCGGGCAGCGATAATCAAGCGATGAGCGGATCCGACGACGAGCGCGACGGGGTGCCGCTGAGCAACCTCGACCAAGAGCTTTTCGATGGTGCCGGTACGACCAAGCGCGATCTGGTCAACTACCTGGACGCGGTGAGTGATGCGATCCTGCCAGCACTGCAGGACCGACCACTGTCCGTGGTCCGCGTCCGGCCCGGCCAGCCAGCATTCATGCAGAAGAACCTGCCCAGCTACGCGCCGGAGTGGGTGCAAACCGTCTCGGTGTGGGCCGAGGCATCCAAGCGGCAGGTCTCGTACGCGCTCTGCAACGACCGCCGGACACTGCTGTGGTTCGCCAATCAGCGTGCCGTGGAGTACCACGTCACGCTGTTTCGGGTGCCCGACTGGAACAGCCCGACCCATTTGGTGATGGATCTGGACCCGCCGGAAGGCGCGGACTTCTCCGTAGTTGTCCGCGTCGCTCTGCTGGTCCGCGAGGCGCTCACTGACTCCGGGCTAGCTGGTGGGGTCAAGACCAGCGGTGCGAAAGGGGTGCATGTATTTGTGCCACTGGCACCGTCGACGGCACCGGAGGACGTCGCAGCAGCGACCCGCGCGATCGCCGCTCGCGCCGAACGGCTCGACCCGACGTTGGCCACGACTGCCTTCGTCAAGGAGGACCGTGAGGGCAAGGTCTTTCTCGACTCCACACGGGCCGGCGGGGCAACGGTCGTGGCGGCGTACAGTCCGCGGATTCGGCCCGGCTTGCCGGTGTCCTTTCCGCTGGCTTGGGATGACCTGGACCGCGTCTCACCCGCCGACTTCACGGTGCACACCGCGCCTGGACTGCTTGACGACCGCGACCCCTGGGCCGAGCGGATGCCGGCACCCCAACGGCTGGATGGTGACCTGGTAGCGGAGGGTCATTCGATACCGATCGCCCGGGTACAGGCGATGCACGAAGGAAAACGGCGAGCCCGCGCCCGCCGTGACCACTGACATGCCGGAGGCTCACGCGTGCCGAGTGGTTGCGGGCGAACGCCGACCGGCGCGTGGATATTAGCGACAGTGAGGAGTCGTGATGGCTGAGCACCCCAATGCGGAGCCCATCCGTCGAGTTCGACGGGTTCGCCCACGGCGACATGGCCACTATGAGGTCGCTGGTCGCCGAGGACACCGTGTGGCACATCCCCGGGCGGGGTCCGCTGGCCGGTGAACATCGCGGCCGCGATGCCGTCTTCGAGATGTTCGGCCGGTTGGTGCAGGCGTCGGAGGGAACCTTCACTCAGGAACTGCACGACGTACTTGCGAGCGAGGACCATGCCGTCGCCTTGACGCACGCTACCGCCAGCCGTGGTGACTACAAGTACGACGGCGAAGACGCGTGGGTGTTCCACGTCCGTGGAGGGCAGATCGCCGAGGCTTGGTGGCGCCCCGGGGACCTCTACGCCGCGGATGAGTTCTGGACGTAGCCAAGGCAGATACGCCGCAGTGCGCGAGCTCCTCGCTATGCGCCGACGGCGGAGCGCACCTTGTCGAGCATGTCCTGCTCGCCCTGGCTGATTTGCGTTGCACCGAAGCCCATGAACCCGCCTTCCTTGGCGGCATCGGCCGCGGCTTGTGCGGTCGCGACTAGCCACTGGCTGAAGGCGCTGGCCTCCTCGGGTGTTGCGTTGCTCGCGACAAGCCCCTTCACCGCTCGGAGCTCGTCCAAAATCTGTTGCCCAGCCTGGGCGGCGTCGGTCATCTTGAAGTCGCTGAGGGGGTTTTGTCTCTGTTGAGTCATGGACTGGATATCAAGTGCGACCTCGGCAAGTAACTGCTCCCGGCTGGGCGGATTGGTCGCCGTCTTCACGGTCGCCATCGACTCCTTGGCCATCTCGATGGGGCCGCCAGGATCGGCCAGGGATATCGCCATCCCGGCCACGAAAGGCGCCCGCCGTACCCGGACCCATTCCTCTTCAGTGAAGTCACTCTTCGCTGTCATGACGCGCCCTCCGTTGCCCAATGGTTGCCGCCACGCTATCGCCGCACGTCGCTCCGCCGCTATCCGCGCCCTGAAACAGCCTCCGAGCGCTGTCGTCCGACCGATCAGCGGAACGCGTTGCCCCGTGGGAAGGTGTTTCCATGCAAATCTTGACTCGCAGCGACTTGTCGGCGGATCAAGGAGGAATCATGAGCCAAGAAACATCTGGTGTCGACTCGACCGTCACTCCGGCCGCGGGTGGGCAGCCGGTGTGGACCGAGGATCGGGTCGCCGGGTGGTTGGCCAACGCCGACGCGCGCGAGAAGCAGCTGCAACCGGTCTCACAGGCCTTGTTCGATCGAGCGTCCTTGCAGCCGGGCGAGCGGGTGCTCGATGTCGGTGTCGGCTCCGGACCTACCACTGGCCAGGCCTGGGAGGCGGTCCGGCCGGACGGTTCGGTCACCGGCATCGATATCGCGCCGCCGATGATCGCCGCCGCGCGACAGCGCGTCACGGCTTCGGAGATCGAGTGGATTGCGGGCGACGCAGGAAGCTACGACTTCCCGTCGAAGACCTATGACGCCGTGATTTCTCGATTTGGGGTGATGTTCTTCGCTGATCCGGTGGCGGGTTTCCGGAACCTGTGTGAGGCCACGCGTACGGGTGGTCGCCTCATCGTCACAGTGTGGTCGAACCTGCACGCAACCGGACTATTCGGCATCCCTTACACGGTGGCCACGACGACGCTCCACAGGCTTGGTGCGGAGTACGAAGGCTTCCCGCCGGACGGAATCCTCTTCAGCCTGGGTTGGCCGGAGAAAATCCGCGAGGTGCTCAACGCAGCTGGGTGGGCCGACGTCGAGAGCACAGTTGACAATCGACTTCTGTATCTGCCGCCCGATCCGCTGGCGGCGGCAAAGATGACCATGGCGGCCGGACCGGTGCAGGCGTTACTCGAAGGCCAGCCCGAGACGGTTCGGGCCGAAGTGGAGGCCGCCTTGACGGCGGACTACGCACATCGCCAGACCGAGTCGGGAATCGGACTCCCTGCGGGATTCATCGTGGTGGCAGCGCGACGCCCCTGAGCGCCCCCCTCACCTTGCCGCGAGGAAACGGCGCGTGGACGGGCGCCGAAGATCAGCACCCGCACTTGACTGCGGGTCGCGAGTGCGACAGGCGAAGAGCTGGCGGGTTACGACGACGCGGATGCGCCGGCCCATTGGCTGAGTGCGTAGCGGGTGCCATCGGTGTCCTCGAACAGGGCCCACCAGCCGAAGTGTTGGCGCGCCGGGGGGACCGGGAACTTCACCCCGCGGGCGGTCAGCTCGGCGTAGGTGCCCTCGATGTCGGGGCAGTCGAAGAACAGGTCCGAGTCCGGGAGCTGGTCCGGCGCCGTACGCCGGGGCTCGTCGGGCCGCCGCGGGCTCAACACCAACAACAGGTCCTGGTCCGGGGGCCGAACTTCGATCCAGCGTTCGTCGCCGTAAGTGTCGTCGCGCACCAGCACGAATCCCACAGTCTCCGTCCAGAACTCCAGTGCGGCCTGTTGGTCGCTCACCGGGACGATGACCTTCCGCACAGCGGTGATCACGATGACCACCCTCCGATCTCGACGCGTGTAACCGCATTTGGTACATCCAAAATGGATACTATCTGAGATGGACTGTATCGTCTGAACGTGAGTTCGACAAGACCCGTACCCGTGCTGACAGCCGCCGGCTTCCAAGTCCTGCTCGCGGTGGCGTCCGGGCACACCCACGGCTATGCGGTGATGAGATTCGTCGAGGAACTCACCGGTGGTCGGGTCCGGCTCGGACCGGGGACCTTGTACCGGACGATCGCCCGGCTCGTCGCCGACGATGTTGTCACCGAGTCCGAGACCCATGACCCGAGCGCCCCGCATGACGCACGCCGGCGGTATTACCAGCTCACCGCGCTCGGCGAGCAGGCCGTACGCGAGGAATCCGAACAGCTGGCCCGGATGGTCGACGCCGCCCGTACGGCCGGCCTGCTCGACCCGCAGCGGAGGACCGCATGACCGCGCAACGGCCACTCGGGCTCGGCACCCACATTTTCGTTCCGGACGCCGACGCGGCGGTCGAGTTCTACCGCGCCGCGTTCGGCGCCACCGAGCTGATCCGCCACCATCTGCCCGATGGGCGGATCCTGTTCGTCGAGCTCGCCTTCGGCCCGGACAAGCTGCTCCTCAGCCAGGAGATCCCAGAACTCGATGCACGAGCACCGGCCAGTGTCGGCGGGTCACCGGTCATGCTGCTGCTCGAGCTTGATGACGTCGACACCACTTTTGCCGGCGCGATCGCCCGGGGTGCGACGGTCGAACGACCTGTGGCCGAAATGTTCTGGGGCGAGCGCTACGGGATCGTGCGCGACCCCTTCGGCCACCGCTGGGCTCTGTGCACCCGCCGCGAGCTCCTCGCTCCCGACCAGGTCGCCGAACGCGTGCCCAACCAGGAAGCCGAAATCGCCTCGTGGGCGGACGCTCGACTCGAGTCAGGAGATTAGGGGCTCAACTGCGGGATCGATATTGCGAAATCAGGAGGCATTGCCTCAATCTGTCGCCCTAAAGCCGCCGGGAACGTCTACTGCACTGTACGGGTCGGTGCCGGCTGCGTATCGAAGGAAAGTTTGGTGGGCCCCGTGGGACTCGAGCCCACAACGATTCGCCCACTGAACCTTTGGAACGAGCCTTCGCCGTGACTATGCCGAGAGCCCAAAGCCGGTGCTGTGAACAGGGTCAAGACCGCTTCACCCTGGCAGAGGCAGGCGTGATTGGATTACCTCAAGCGTCCGGCATCCGGTCGGCATCGGCCCCGTCGAGGAGCACCGATGGACTTTTCCGCACAACTCGAGAAACTTCAGCAGCAAACCAACGAGACTGTCGCGAGCATCCGGTCGGCGAGTGCCGAGTCCCGCGACCAGCTGAAGCAACGCATCGACCAGGCTCGGGTCGACGCGAACCTGGCCCTCATGGATGTCAAACAGCAAGCCGAGGAGACGTCGGATCAAGTCCAGAGCAAGTGGGCGCAGTTGAAGGCGGATGCGTCCTCCTGGATGGATGACATCAGGGCGAAGATCGACAAGCGATCCGACGAACGGGACGCAAAGTCCGCGGCGAAAGACGCCGACCGGGCCGAGCGGGACGCAGTCGACGCCATCGATTACGCCGTCGTCGCCTTCTACAGTGCGCAGCTGGCCGTGCTGGACGCGTTAGACGCACGCGCCTATGCAGACGAGCGCGCCACGACCGCCGACTCGTAGAGAATTTGCGATGGGCGGGGCGGGTCTCGGCCGATTCACTGACACTCTGGCGACCTGAATCATCCGCTCAGGCGGCGAGTGACTTGTTGCTTCGACTCGTCGGAGCGGGCAGCTACGTTACCTTCGCGAATGACCCAGACGACCCTCGTGCGCGCAACAAGGCCGGCCGGCCGTTCATGCCGATCGTCGGCGCAGTCAAGATCATGCTGAAGCCGCGGAACTGATCCGGACCATGATCATTTAGCGGCCATTCTGCGGCGCATGATCGCTCGGGGCCAGCCTCAATTCCAGGCGATGGACACAACATCGACATCGCCGGACACGCCCTTTAGGCTCACCGGCCGCGGTTCGCTCGTTGGTTGGGGCCCGGCAAGCGCGGTCGTGGCTGCCGAGGCGAGGATCTCGCCGCCGCGGGCCAGCGCGGCAATCCTGGCGGCGACATGAACTTCCTTGCCGCTGTAGTCCGAGCCGCGGCGGGTCGCTACCGCCGAGTGCACGCCGATGCGCACTGCAGGGGCGAAACCGTGCGTCCGGCGTTGTTCGGCAAGCGCGCGTTGTACCGCCGTGGCGCAGACGATCGCGGCAGAGGCCGAGTCGAATGCCACAAAGAATCCGTCGCCGGTGGAGGTCACCACCTCGCCTCCGTGGTCGACGAAAACCGCGCGCAGGGTGTCATCGTGCCAGCGAAGGAGATGCTCCCAGGCCTCGTCGCCAATGGCCGCGGCGATGTTCGTCGAGGCGACGATGTCGGTGAACATGAACGTCTTGTGGGCGATGCTGGGTGTGGCCTTGCGCTCGGTGGCTGCCCGAATGGCTTCGGCCGCCGCAGCCTCATCCCGGACGGCTCCCAGGCGATGAAACTCCTCTCTCGCTGCTCCGAGCTCCAGATCCGCCTCGTCGTCTCGTCCGAGCTGCTGCAGCGCCGAGGCCATGAGTGCGCGGTCCCGGGCGAGCTCGTACGGCGCGCCTACCTCGCGCCACTGCCCAATACCGCTTTGCAGCTCCCGTCTCGCCCCCTCAGCGTCGCCTTCGGCGAGGAGCACCCGCCCCAAGGTGTCGTGCTTGCTCCCGCGTAGCGCCGGCGAGTCGTAGACGGCGCTGATCTCCCCGAGCTCTTCGGCCGAGGCTCGCGCGGTCGCCGGATCACCGGCGGCGATCGCGATCTCGACTTGCGCGGGCAGCATACGGGCACGGGCCCATTGCTCGCGGGTCTCTGCAAGCGCCGAACGGATCGCTCCGTACGCCGCGGTGATCTTGCCTTCGGAGAAGCGCATGAGAGCGAGGGCAGGCTGCGGGATCCGCCCGAGCGCGTGGGCCTGCCGCAAGGCGTCCTCCGCACCCTTGAGGTCGCCCAGCCGGAAGCGGATCTCCCCAAGCGCATAGAACCCGTCGCCCAGGGGCGACGTCGCGTCGTACGCGGCGAGCTCCGTGGTGGCCTGCCGCAACTCCTGCTCCGCTCGGTCCAGCGCGCCGTGCAAGGCGACGATCTCCGCGCGGTGGACCCGGCAGATGCCCGGGAAGCCGTTGATGGACTGCCGCTCGCACCACCGGCTAGTGGCCTCGGTCCATTCACTGGCCCGCCGGTAGTCGGTTGTGTCGCGACAGGACGAGATCATGCAGCAGTACGCCACGCCGGTCATGAACGGGTTCAGCTCGCCGTTCACGGCGGCGATGGTGGCCTCCTCCAAGAGGTGGAATCCCTCGTCGGTGCGTCCTCCGGCAATCAAGAGCCGTCCTTGCTGCAACAGTCCCCAGGCCCTGATGTCGGCATCCTCGAATCGCGTGCCGAGTTCGACGGCCCGTCCCCCGAGCCTGATGGCCAACTCGACGTCACCGGCGTGCTCTGCAGCAAGGCTCTTCGACAAGGCCTGGTATGCGTGGGCGAAACCTTCCGGCTCACCCTCCACGAGACGCTCGCCACGGGCCGCCCATGCGGAAGCAATCGAGAACTTCCGCTTATTGTCATATTCGCGGCTGAGCTCGAAGGCGATTGCGGCGGCTCGGGCTTTGTTCCCGTCCACGATGTAGGCCTTGAACGCACGCTCCCTTGCCTCCACTGCCAAATCGGGCTGGGCGGTGAACCAGGCCGCCTGGGCAAGCGCCTGAAGGTCTGACGCGCCGAGTCGTCCCTCGCGGTCGGCTCGGATCAGGAGGTCCAAGGCCTCCTGCCACCGGTGCCCCTCGAGCGCGTCACGAGCCGCTACGAGGTCGGCGGAACCATCGAGCTGTTCGATCTCCATCGAGCCGAATTGTCGCACCCGGCGCGCGAGGGGTTGGCATCGGTGTCGTTGCAGCTCCTGGGCGGTCTTACCGAACGGATTTGTGAGTCGCGTGGCGGCAATCGGCCTTGCTGGCGGTTGTTCAGCCCGGTCTCGGGGGGCTTGCAGTGAGAGCCGCGGTGCAGAATTGGCTGCCAGGAGGTTCGACCATGACTGGAGAACCGGGAGCGAAGGGGGCTCGACGCCAGCAGTGGTACCGCAAGGCCGCCGACGCCGGACGTCGTGATGGATGACGGGGGTTAGTTTTGGCTTAGCCCTGCACCTAATTAGTCCGTCGTACATGGAGCGAATCGGCCGCGCGGGCGCGGACGCATAGCCGCGAGTGACCGCGGCTGACCAGGAGTGGCCTGCACTTGTGGCCCGGCTGTGGCCCGCCGACGTCGGGTTGTTCGATTCGGTTCAACCGCTTTCCAATTCCGGGACGCGGCGGTCGGGCCCGTCCGTCCGCGTACATCTGAGCGTGTCGCGCACGCCGACGACCGTTCACGGACCGTCGCGGATGCAGGCGACTGAGACCACAACTGAGACCACTGATGGCCTAGCAGTTCCCGCCGTTCGGGCTTTCAGGTGGTAAGAGCCGACACCTCCCGCCGCCACGCGGAGCTTGCGACGCCACTATTCAGTGTTACTATGTACTAGTAGTCAGTAACGTTGAGTAGTCCGAGGAGGTGTTCCGTGGGCAAGCAGATGACGGAGATGCTCAAGGGCACGCTGGAGGGCATCGTCCTCGCGATCCTGGCCGTGCGGCCCGCGTACGGCTACGAGATCACGGCACGGCTGCGGGAGCAGGGCTTCTCCGACATCGCCGAAGGCACCGTCTACGCCCTGCTCGTCAGGGTCGAGCAGCGCCGCCTGGTCGACGTGGAGAAGGTCCCGTCGGAGAAGGGGCCGCCGCGCAAGGTGTATTCCCTCAACGCGCAGGGACAGGAATACCTCAACGAGTTCTGGAGGACCTGGAGCTTCCTCACAGAACATCTCGAACAGCTCCATGAAGGAGGCAGATGACCATGTCCATCTCAAAGTTCACCTCAAAGGTGATCGGCGACAAGCGGCGTTGGCGGGAGTACAAGGCGCGCACGCGACAGCTTCCGGAGAACTATCGCACGGCGATCGATGCGCTCGAGCGGTACCTGATGTACTTCGGGCCAGCGGACGGCGACAGCGCGGCTTCGATGTTCGAGGACCTTGCCGATCTGTTCGAGCAGGCTGCGGCGGACGGAACGCCGATCCGCGCGGTCGTCGGAGAGGACCCCGTGGAGTTCGCCGAGGCGTTCCTTCGGAACTACCCGGGGGGTCAGTGGATCAACCGGGAGCGGGAACGGCTGACCAACGCCATCGATCGCGTCGCGGGCAACGAATCGTAACGAAAGAGAGAACGGATACCCAGATGACAGCCAATCAGGTCCAAGGGCCTGCGATCCACGTGCAGGGCCTGGAGAAGTCGTACAAGAAGCTGGAGGTGCTGCGCGGCGTGGACTTCGACGTGGCGCGCGGCAGCATTTTCGCCCTGCTCGGCTCGAACGGGGCGGGCAAGACCACGGTCGTGAAAATCCTGTCCACGCTGCTCAAGGCCGACGCGGGGACAGCCAGCGTCAACGGCTTCGAGGTCGCCACGCAGGCTGCGGACGTGCGGGAGTCCATCAGTCTCACCGGACAGTTCGCGGCCGTCGACGAAATCCTCAGCGGGCGGGAGAACCTCGTGTTGATCGCCCAGTTGCGGCACCTCAAGGACCCGGGCACGATCGCGGATGACCTGCTCGATCGTTTCTCGCTGACCGACGCGGCCGCGCGGAAGGTGTCGACCTATTCGGGTGGCATGCGCCGCCGCCTCGACATCGCGATGAGCCTCATCGGGAATCCGCAGGTCATTTTTCTCGACGAGCCGACGACCGGGCTCGACGCCCAGGCGCGCATCGAGGTGTGGCAGGCCGTCAAGGAACTCGCCGAGCACGGCACGACAGTGCTGCTCACGACGCAGTATCTCGACGAGGCCGAACAACTCGCCGACCGGATCGCGATCCTCCACGAGGGTCGGATCATCGAGAACGGCACCCTCGCCGAACTCAAGCAGCTGCTCCCGCCCGCCAAGGTCGAATACGTCGAGAAGCAGCCGACCCTCGAGGACGTCTTCCTCGCCATCGTCGGTGACGACGGCAAGGACGCGACGCTGGCAATGACCGCAGCGTCGGCACGGCCAAGTAAGGAACAACGATGACCAAGCATTTCTTCGGCGACACCGCCGTCCTGCTGGGACGATCCCTGCGCCACATCACGCGCAGCCTGGACACCATCATCACGACCACGATCATGCCGATCGCCTTCATGCTGCTATTCGTCTTCGTGTTCGGCGGCGGGATCA
>Ga0307315_10000201_pt1 | contig 12733 bp, 8 predicted proteins | sample ER_DNA_355_FD_194497 | JGI IMG/M metagenome (GOLD analysis project Ga0307315, IMG submission 194497) | Bulk soil microbial communities from the East River watershed near Crested Butte, Colorado, United States - ER_DNA_355 | ecosystem: Environmental > Terrestrial > Soil > Floodplain | place: USA... | reverse complement strand
TCGGCCACGCCGTCAGGCCCCCTCGAACTTCGCTTTCCCCGGCCCCTGCTCGACGAACGACGCCATCCCGATCTCGCGGTCCTTGGTCGCGAAGAGCGACGCGAAGAGCATCCGCTCGATCTCGAGGCCGGTGTCCAAATCGGACTCCAGCCCGCGGTCGACGGCCTCCTTGGCCGCCCGCAACGCATACGCCGGGCCGCCGACGAACGAGCGCATCCAGGCGACCGCCGTCGCATACACCTCGTCCGCCGGCACCACTTTGTCGACGAGGCCGATGGCGAGCGCCTCGTCGGCGGGGACGAACCGTCCCGAGAAGATGATCTCCTTCGCCTTGGCCGGTCCGACCAGGCGAGCCAGCCGTTGCGTGCCGCCGGCCCCCGGGATGACGCCGAGGAGGATCTCGGGCTGCCCCAGCTTGGCGTTCTCACCGGCCACCCGGAAGTCGCAGGCGAGGGCGAGCTCGCAGCCGCCGCCCAACGCATACCCCGTCACCGCGGCGACGGACGGCTTGCGGATCTGCGCCACCGCGCTGATCGAGCTCTGCAGCGGCACCGAGCGCTCGACCATGTCGACGTACGACATGGCCTGCATCTCCTTGATGTCGGCGCCGGCCGCGAACACCTTTTCGCCGCCGTAGACGACGACCGCGGCGACGTCACTCGAGGCACCGGCTGCCTGCGCTGCGGCGCGGATCTCCTCCTGGACCTGCACCGAGAGCGGGTTCATCGGCGGCCGGTCGAGGCGGATGGTCCCGATGCCGTCCTCGACCTCGAGGCGGACGAACTCGCCGGAGTAGCTCACGCGTCGTCCTGGGGACGGTGTCGCGGCCGGTACGGCTCATCCGAAGACCCGTTGGTCTCGCCGGGAGGTGCCTGGAAGGATGCGTGCCACATCTGGACGACCTCCATGATGAGGTTGACGCTGATCTGGAACAGCGCCGAGATGTCGGTCTCCAATGGCGCTACGTGCTCGACGCTGACGACGAGGTTGTTGTTGGCGAGGCCGACCTTGGCGAGGTTGAGCTGCAGGGTGAAGTCGTTGCAGCGCTGCAGCCGCAGGAACAGGTCGTCCGGGACCTGGTCGCCGATGAGCCACTGCCCGAAGATCCGCATCACCGGCCAGTCACCGTCGACGCAGCGCACGAACAGCTGCTGCGGCGGCTCCCCGATCATGAACGCCACGTCGCCGTCGGCGTCGATGTTGGGGTTCAGCCCGAGGTCCTTGAGGACATCGAGAACCCGCCCCCGCAGCGGATGTTCGTCCGCCGGTGGGGGAAAGTTCGGCAGGCTGGTGGGGTCGCTCATGCTCCATCCTCCATGGGACCCACGGTAACGGGCCCCTACGCTGACGGCATGTCCCCCCCGCCCCCCCGGCCGATGCGGGACCTTCCCCCGCCACCGGGGGTCACCCGGGTCGAGGGTGGCGTCGAGCTCTGCGTGTATGCGGGTCACGCCGACACCGTGGACGTCTGCCTCTTCGACGCCGGGGATCGCGAGGGCGGGTCCGAGCGGCGCATTCCGCTCACCGAGCGCGCGCACGGGTTCTGGTTCGGGCACCTGCGCGGCGTGACGCCCGGTCAGCGTTACGCGGTCCGGGCGTCCGGTCCGTGGCAGCCCGAGAACGGCCTGCGCTACAACGAGTCCAAGCTGTTGCTCGACCCGTACGCACGGGCCATCGAAGGCGGCGTCCGGGTGGCGCCGCCGGCGTTCGGCCATCAGGTGGGGGTCGAGCTGGCGGGGGACACCGGGCTGCGAGACCACCGGGACTCGAAGGCCTACGTACCGCGCTGCGTCGTCGTCGACGAGCGGTTCGACTGGGAGGGCGACGCACCGCCGCACCGGTCGCTGGCGGAATCCGTCGTCTACGAGGTCCACGTCAAGAACCTCACGCAGCAGCTCTCCGGCATCCCCGACCATCTGCGCGGCACGTACGCGGGACTCGCCCATCCCGTCACGCTCGAGCACCTCACCCGGCTCGGCGTCACCGCGGTCGAGCTGCTCCCGGTACACGCCTTCACCTGCGAGCCCGAAGTGCTCCGCCGGGGCCTGACGAACCACTGGGGGTACAACACCCTCGGGTTCTTCGCCCCGCACGCGGCGTATGCGTCGGCGAGCGACCCGCAGGGCGTCCTGGACGAGTTCAAGGGCATGGTCAAGCTGCTGCACCGGGCCGGCCTCGAAGTGATCCTGGACGTCGTCTACAACCACACCGCCGAGCAGAGCGCTACCGGCATGACGCTGAGCTGGCGGGGGCTGGACAACCGGGCCTACTACCGGCTCGACGACCGGGGCCACGACATCGACGTCACGGGCTGCGGCAACACCGTCGACCTGAGGCACCCCGTCGTGTGCCGGTTGGTGCTCGACTCGCTGCGTTACTGGGTCGAGGAGTGCCACGTCGACGGGTTCAGGTTCGACCTGGCTGTCGCGCTGGCCCGCGGTCGCTACGACGACTACGACATGAACCACCCGTTCCTGGTGGCGCTGCGCACCGATCCGGTCCTCTCCCGGGTGAAGAACATCGCCGAGCCGTGGGACCTCGGCATCCACGGCTGGCGCACCGGCCAGTTCCCACCGCCGTTCAGCGAGTGGAACGACCGGTTCCGCGACGGCGTGCGGTCGTTCTGGCTGGCCGGCCTCGGCCGGGACCGGGAGGACCGTCAAGGACACGGTGTCCAGGACCTCGCCACTCGGCTGGCCGGCTCGCAGGATCTCTTCGGTATGCGAGACCGCGGCCCGATCGCCTCGGTCAACTTCGTGGCGGCTCACGACGGGTTCACGACGCGGGACCTCACCACCTACGACGTCAAGCACAACGAGGCGAACCTCGAAGGCAACCGCGACGGCAGCGACAACAACCTCTCCTGGAACCACGGCGTCGAGGGCCCGACCGCCGACCCGGACATCGAGAGCGCTCGGCACCGCTCGATTCGGAACCTGCTGGGAACGCTCCTGACCTCTACCGGTGTGCCGATGATTAACGCCGGCGACGAGTTCGGGCGGACCCAGGGCGGCAACAACAACCCGTTCTGTCAAGACAATGAGACGTCGTGGTTCGCCTGGGACCTCGCGCCGTGGCAGCAGGACCTGCTCGAGACGACCCGGTTCCTCATTCGGCTGCGGGCCACCTTGCCGGTCCTGCGCCAGCGGACCTTCGCCTCCGGCCGGCTGGTCCGCCAGGACGGGTCCACCGACATCGCGTGGTACGACCGCGCCGGTCAGCCGATGAACCAGGCGGTCTGGACCGACCCGTCGGTGCGGACCCTGGCGATGTACCTCGACGGAGCGGAGCTCGGCGAGCGTTCCGTCCTGGTCCTCGTCCACGGAGGCGCCAACCCCGCCCAGGTGACGCTGCCCACGCCGCCCGGACTCACCGCCTACGAGCTCCTGTGGGACAGCGCGTGGGAGCGTCCACAGCCGCCCGAGGTCGTCGACCCTACAACCGAACCGGTGGAGGTCGCCGCGGCGTCCATGCGGGTCTACCGGGCTGCGGTCCAGCTGCCGTGAGTGGGACACCGGTCAGCGTCGGGGCCGGTCGGTCTCGTCGTCGAACTCGCCGAGGACGCGCTCGAGGAGGTCTTCCAGGGCGGTGATCCCGATGACCGGCCCGTCGGCGGGCGCAACGAGCGCCAGCTGGGACCGGTCTGCTCGCATCCGCCCGATCGCCTCGACCACGGACTGGTGGGGGTCGAGGCAGGTCGTCGCGTAGGCCAGCTCCGCCACGGGCGTGTCCGGCCGGGCCAGCACGGCGTCGCGGACGTGGACCAGGCCGGTCGGCGCGCCGGCGTCGTCGAGGACGACGAGGCGCGAACGCCCGCTCTCCCGGGACCGCTGCTCCACCTCGCCGGCGCGCGCCACCAGCGGGAGCGCGACGACGTCGGTGAGGGGCAGGGTTGCCGCGTACACGGGCGTTCCGGACAGGTCGAGGACGCTGCTGAGCAGCTCCTCGGCGGCGGCCTCGATGAGCCCGTGCTCCCGCGAGGTGTCGAGGAGCAGCTGCAGCTCCGCCGGCCCCTGGACGACGCTGGACTCATCCACCGGTTTGATGTTCCACAGCCGCAGCAGCCGGTTGGCCGCCGCGTTGAGGACGCGCAGTACCGAGCGGGTCGAGGCCATGAACACTCGAAACGGCAGCCCGAGCAGGATCGCGGCCCGCTCGGGATGGCTGATGGCCCACGACTTCGGAGCCATCTCCCCCACGACCATGTGCAGGAAGACGACGGCCGCGACGGCCAATCCCGTGGCGATCGCGGCGGCCATGGCCTCCGGCATCGGCATCAGGCGGAGCAGCGGCTCGAGGAGGTCGGCCACGGCCGGCTTGGCGAGGGCGCCGAGCCCAAGGGTGGCGAGGGTGATGCCCAGCTGCGCGCCGGCCAGTCCCAGTGACAGCTCCCGGCTATTGTGGACGGCGGCCCGGGCCGACCGGCCGCCGAATGCCGCGGCGACCTCGAGCCGGTGCCGTTTGGCCGAGACGACGGCGAACTCCGCGGCGACGAAGAACGCATTGGCGCCGAGGAGCAGCACCGAGAGTCCGATGGAAACAGCGACGTTCACGACGCCTCCGCCTGCTCGGAGGCCTCCGACCGGTGGCGCAGCAGCGTGACCACGGCGGGGACGTGCCGCTCCACCTCATCCACGCGGATCTCGATCCGCTCCGGTGGCGCGGGATCGTCGAGATCTGCAGGGTCGGCGACCTCCTCGACGACGACGGCGTCGCCGACATGGGCGACCCGGCCCAAGCGGCCGAGGACCAGGCCGCTGACCGTGGCATAGTCGGGCCCCGCCGGAAGCCGGATGCCGGTCGAGGCCTCCACCTCGTCGAGGCGCAGCCGGCCCGACAGGGTATGCGTGTCCGCCGGTCCCGGCGGCGGTTCCGGTTCGGCCGCGTCGCCCTCGTCGAGGATGTCGCCGACCACCTCCTCCGCGATGTCCTCGAGGGTGAGGATCCCGTCGAAGCCGCCGAACTCGTCGACGACGACGGCCAGTTGGCGACGGCTGGCGCGAAGCTGTTCCAAGGCCGCTGGGAGTGGCAGCGACCCGGGCACGACGACCGCCGCTGCACAGGCGTCGGCCACGCTGGTCCGGTCCCAGCGCTCGCGCGGGACCTCCAGCAGCTCGGCCAGGCCGACCACGCCCACCACGTCGTCGACGTCCTGTGCCACGACCGGGAACCGCGAGTGCGGGCTCGTCCGCAGCAGGTCGACGACGTCGTCCAATGTCGCCGTGGCCGGCGCCGTGTCGACGGCGACCCGCGGCGTCATCGCCTGCTCTGCGCTCAGTCCTCGGAACGCCAGTCCGCGTTCCAGCAGCACCGAGAGCTCCTCGTCGAGAGCTCCGCCCTTGCGCGACTCGTCGATGACGTGCCCGAGGTCCTCCGCGGTGGCGCCCGGGGCGAGCTCCTCGACCGGCTCGATGCCCACCGCGCGCAGCAGCCGGTTTGAGGCGGAGTCGAACAGCCGGATGACCGGGCCGGCTACGGCCAGATAGACCGTCGTGGACCGACTGAGGGCGAGGGCCAGCGGGACCGGTCGGGCGATGGCGAGGTTCTTGGGCGCGAGCTCCCCGATAACCATCTGGAGGACCGTCGAGAAGGCCAGGACCAGCGCGACCGCGACGGTGAGGCGAAGCGCATACGGGACGTTGGTGAAGCCCAGCAGCTCGGCTAGTCCGACGCCGATGAGCGGCTCACCGGCATACCCCACCAACAGCGCCGTGACGGTGATGCCGAACTGGGCGCCGGAGAGCGTGAACGAGAGCCGCCCGGTGACGTCCAGCGCCCGCTGGGCGGCGCGGTCCCCCTCGTCGGCGAGCTGACGGAGCCGGGTCCGGTCGACCGAGACGTAGGCGAACTCCTGGGCGACGAAGTACCCGGTCGCGACGGTGAGGAGCACGACGAGGACGAGGCCGACGGCGATGAGCATCGCGGCGTCCACTCCTCGCGGGCGAGCACGTCTGGTGAGGTCCTGGGAAGGTCAAATCTACGCGACCGGGGGTACGGTCGTCGGGGCGCCCGAGACGGGACTCGGGGGCCGGGGCGCCTCGACCACCGAAACCCAACCAGGAGAAGCCCTCACATGGCCACGAGCCGACCCCTCATCCGTCCTCTGACCGCCATCGCCGGCAGCACCGTGCTCGCCGCGGCGGCGCTGACCGTCACGACCGCCCTGCCCGCCTCGGCCGCCAAGTCCGGCAACGGGAGCTCGACCGGCATCGGCCAGGTCTTCAAGGTCAACCCGGTCCAGTCGAGTGGTAACCAGGACCTCACCGACATGAAGGACTCCGACGGGGCGGTGCCACTGAGCGAGTACGCACAGGTGCAGCTGCGCAACCTCGACGGGTCGGGCTACCTGCGCGGGAAGTGGGCCAACGTCCAGTCCTCGACCGGGACGCCGGCGTTCAGCACCACGAACGAGTTCATCTACACGCGGCACGCCGACCAGTTCGAACAGGTCATGGGCTACTTCTGGGTGAACCAGGCGCAGGAGTACCTGCAGTCCCTCGGGTTCGGCTCGACGCTGCCGGGGATCGTGCACGAGTCGTTCAACATCAAGATCGACCAGTACGGCGGCGACAACTCGTACCAGACCGACAAGCCGTACCGGATCCGGCTCGGCAAGGGCGGCGTCGACGACGCCGAGGACGCCGAGGTGATCGTCCACGAGTACGGCCACGCCGTCCACGCGTCGCAGGTGCCCGGCTACGGCGCGTCGCTGGACGCCGGCTCGATCGGGGAGGCGTTCGGCGACTACCTCGGGGTGACCGTGGGGCTGGCGGCGGCCGTCCAGTACGGCTGGCCGGTCAAGGCGCCCGAGCCATGTGTCGCCGACTGGGACTCGGTCTCCTACACCAGCGACACGCCGCACTGCCTGCGGCGCCTCGACACCGACCTGACGGTCGCGGACCGCGAGGGTGAGGTCCACTTCGACGGCCAGATCTGGAGCGCGGCGCTCTGGGACATCCGCCAGGACTACGTCTCGCTCGGCAAGTCGACGGCGGCGTGGGACACGACGCTGATCGACAGCCAGTTCGGGTATGCGGCGGACACCTCCTTCTCGGCCGCCGCCCAGGCCACCTACGCGACGGCGCTCCAGCGCGACGGCGCCGCGGCGGCCGCAGCGGTCAAGGCTCAGTTCGCGGCGCGCGGCATCACCTTCTGACCCGGTGCAACCAGGAGCGCGGTGGATTTGTACCCCTCTGGGGGGACCAATCCACCGCGCAGGCCGGCGCGTGCTCCAGGGCTCAGTCGTCCAGGACCGGCGGCGCGTGCCAGATCCGGTCGATGTACTCGCGCATCGCCCGGTCGCTCGAGAAGAAGCCGCAACGCGCCACATTGAGGATGGCCGACCGTGACCACGCGTCCGGGTCGGCGTAGGCCTTCTCCACGCGCTGTTGAGCGTCGATGTAGGACCGGTAGTCGGCCAGGGCGAGGAACCGGTCGTCGCCCAGCAGGTGCGACACCACCGGCTCGAACACCATCCGGTCGCCGTCGGAGAACCCGCCGGACGCGATGAGGTCGATGGCCGCCCGCAGCTGTGGGTCGCTCTCGTAGAAGCTGGCCGGGGTGTAGCCCGACGCATACAGGGCCTCGACCTCCGGCTCGAGCAGACCGAACAGGAAGAAGTGGTCGTCGCCGACGAGTTCGCGGATCTCGACATTCGCGCCGTCGTCGGTGCCGATGGTCAGCGCACCGTTGAGCGCGAGCTTCATGTTGCCGGTGCCCGACGCCTCCTTCCCGGCCAAGGAGATCTGCTCCGACAGGTCCGCGGCGGGGATGAGCTTCTCGGCGAGCGTGACGTTGTAGTTCGGGGGGAACACGACGGTGAGCCGGCCCTTGACCAGCGGGTCGTTGTTGACCGTCTCGCCGACTGCATTGATGAGCCCGATGATCTGCTTGGCCATCCTGTACCCGGGCGCCGCCTTGGCCCCGAAGACGAACACCCGCGGCGTCACGTCCTCGGCCCGCAGCTCACCGCTGCGGATCTGCTGGTACAGGGTCACGATGTGGAGGACCTTGAGCGTCTGCCGCTTGTACTCGTGCAGCCTCTTGACCATGACGTCGAGCATCGCCTCGGTCGGGAGGACGACCTGGTTCCGTGTCAGCAGGTGCTTGGCCAGGCTCGTCTTGCACGCCCGCTTGACCGCTCGGAACCGTTCCCGGAACGCCGCGTCATCCGCGAACGGCTCGAGCTCGGCGAGCCGGTCGAGATCGGTGATCCAGCCCGGCCCGATCGCCTCCGTGATCAGCGCCGCGAGGTTCTTGTTGGCCAGCCGCATGAACCGGCGCGGCGTGACCCCGTTGGTGACGTTGGTGAACTTGTCGGGCCAGAAGTCGGAGAAGTCCGGCAGCACCTTGTCGCGCAGCAGCTGCGAGTGCAGCTCGGCCACGCCGTTGACCTTGGACCCGGCGACCGTGGCCAGGTAGGCCATCTTCACGGCCCCTTCGGAGACGATCGACATCCGGCGCAACCGGGCCTCGTCGCCGGGGTAGGCCTCGCGGACCTCGTCGAGGAACTCGTCGTTGATCCGGAAGATGATCTCGAGGTGCCGGGGCAGCAGCCGCCCCAACAGCTCCACCGGCCAGATCTCCAGCGCCTCCGGCAGCAGCGTGTGACACGTGTACGCGAAGCACTTCTGGGTGATCGCCCACGCCTCGTCCCACTCGAAACCCTTCTCGTCGACGAGCAGCCGCATCAGCTCCGGCACCGCGATGACGGGATGGGTGTCGTTGAGCTGGAAGACGACCCGGTCGGGCAGCTGGCGCAGATCGAAGTCCCTGGGCAGCACCTGGTCGATAAAGTCGCGGATGGAGCAGGCCGAGAAGAAGTACTGCTGCTGCAGCCGCAGCTCCTTGCCCTGCGGCGTGGAGTCCTCGGGGTAGAGGACCATCGAGATCTTCTCCGCGAAGGTCTGGTTGCGGACCGCCTCGACGTAGTCGCCCGCGTTGAACACCTCGAGGTTGAACGCCCGGGTGGCCTTGGCGCTCCATAGCCGCAGGGTGTTGACCCGGCCGTTGCGGTAGCCGGGAACCATGTAGTTGTAGGGCACCCCGAGGACGTCCCAGTCGGGGATCCAGCGGGTCCGCTCCCGTCCGTCCTCGTCCGTCACCGTCTCGGTCGAGCCGCCGAACTGGACGGTCACGGCGTTCTCCGGGTGCGGGAACTCCCACGGGTTGCCCAGCTGCAGCCACGGGTCGGAGTTCTCGACCTGCCAGCCGTCGACAAAGGTCTGCCGGAAGATGCCGTACTCGTAACGGATCCCGTAGCCGACGCACGGCACCGACATCGTCGCGAGCGAGTCGATGAAGCACGCCGCCAGCCGGCCGAGGCCGCCGTTGCCCAGGCCCGGCTCGATCTCCTGGGCCCGCAACGTCGAGAGGGAGATGCCGAGTTGGCCGAGGCCCTCCTCGACGATGGAGTCGAGGTCGGAGGCGAGGATCGAGTTGTCAAGCTGCCGGCCGAGGAGATACTCCGCGGACAGGTAGCAGACCGTCTTGGCCTGCTGGTCCCACTGCTTGGCCAGGGTGGCCATCCACCGGGACTGCAGGTGGTGCCGGACGGTGCGGGCGAGGGCGAGATACTGGTCGTTCACCGAGCTGCGCGCCAGGCTCACGCCCTGGCCGTAGTTCAGCTCTCGCATGAAGTCGCTGATGAACGCATCGACGGTATGCCGCGGGGCCGTGAGGTCCCGACTGTTCAGTCCTCCGCCGCGCGGAGCAGCGGGACGGCTGGTCTGCGTGTCGGTCACGCGACTCTCCTTCGGGGTAAGGCGGCGCAGGTGTCAAGCGGTCGACTCTAGCGGGTTCGTTGCCCGCTTCTTGCAGGCCTTTCAGTGCTTTGCACGCTCCGCGAGACACCCCGCCCCTTAGGTGGTCCGCCCAACATGCCACCGAGTAGCGTCGGCCGTGTGACTGCATCCGACGCCGCTGCAACCACGACATCATCCCCCTCGACATCATCCCCCTCGCATACCCGGACTGTCGTGTCGAGGGACGGCAGCGACGTCGACCGTGCCGCCGAGGCCGAGGAGGTCGAGACCGACACCACCGATCCCGACATGGCCGGTGCCGAAGGTGTCGGCACGGCCCCCAGTCCCGAGGCCACCACCACTCCTCTGCACCTGCTCGAGGAGACCCTCCCCGAGGGGGTGCTGCCCTTTGGGCGGATTCCCGTCCAGAACGTCCGTCCGCTCGTCGACGGAGGCACTCGGCCCGCGAAGTCGGTGGAGCACGAGGAGTTCATCGTCGCCGCCCAGGTCTTCCGCGAAGGCCACGACGCCGTCAACGCCACTGCAGTGCTCACCGACCCTGACGGGGTCGACCACCACTTCCCGATGCACGTCGACAACGCCGGACTCAGCTGGTGGAGCGCGACCGTCGCCGCGGACCGGCCCGGATGGTGGACCTACCGTGTCGAGGGCTGGTCAGACCCGTGGGGCACCTGGGTCCACGACGCGACCATCAAAGTCGAGGCCGACGTCGACGCCGAGCTGATGCTCGACGAGGGCGCCCGGATGCTCGAGCGGTGTCTGGCCGAGCAGGGTGACCAGCCGCGCAGTCCGATCACCGAGGCGATCGCCGTCCTCCGTGACACCGACCGACCGGCTGTCGACCGGCTGCACACGGCGACCTCCGCGCCGATGCGCGCCTGGTTCAGCCGACACCCGTTCCGCGAGATGGTGAGCCCCAGTCCCGCATACCGGCTGCTCGTCGAGCGCGAGCTGGCGCTCTTCGGCGCCTGGTACGAGATCTTCCCGCGCTCCGAAGGCGCCTACTACGACGAGGAAGCCGACGAATGGCGCTCCGGCACACTGCGCACGGCGGCCGAGCGCTTGCGCGGAATCGCCAGGATGGGATTCGACGTCGTCTACCTCACGCCCATCCACCCGATCGGGACCACCGCGCGCAAGGGCAAGAACAACACGCTCGACGCCCGGCCCGGCGAACCCGGCAGCCCGTATGCGATCGGCTCCCCTGACGGCGGACACGACTCGATCCATCCGGACCTCGGGACGTTCGACGACTTCGACCTCTTCGTCAGGGCGGCCCGCCGCAACGGCCTCGAGGTCGCCCTCGACATCGCCCTGCAGGCCTCGCCGGACCACCCGTACGTCGAGACCCACCCCGAGTGGTTCACGACCCGGGCCGACGGCACGATCGCTTACGCGGAGAACCCGCCCAAGAAGTACCAGGACATCTATCCGCTGAACTTCGACAACGACCCGGCCGGGGCCTACGCCGAGATGCGTCGGGTCATCCAGGTGTGGATCGACCACGGCGTCACGCTGTTCCGGGTCGACAACCCGCACACGAAGCCGGTGCAGTTCTGGCAGTGGCTCATCGCCGACGTGGCCAAGGACCACCCCGAGATCATCTGGCTCGCCGAGGCGTTCACGAGGCCCGCGATGATGCACAGCCTGGCCAAGGCCGGGTTCCAGCAGTCCTACACCTACTACGCGTGGCGCAACTTGCGTTGGGAGCTCGAGGAGTACCTCCTCGAGCTGGCCGGGGAGGCGTCCGCATACATGCGTCCGTCGTTCTGGCCGACGACGCACGACATCCTCACGCCCTACATGCAGTACGGCGGCCCGACGGCGTGGACCCTGCGCGCGGCGCTGGCGGCGACGCTCGTGCCGACGTACGGCATCTACTCCGGCTACGAGCTGATGGAGAACGTCGCGCGGCAGGGCGCCGAGGAGCAGGTCGACAACGAGAAGTACGAGTACAAGAACCGGCACTGGGAGGACTACGAGAAGGGCGGCCCCAAGGAGGGTCAGAACCTCTCGGCCTACCTCACCAAGCTCAACGCCATCCGCAAGGCGCACCCCGCGCTGCGGTGGCTGCGCAACATCCGCTTCCACTCGGCGGACGACGAGAACATCCTCGTCTTCTCCAAGTCGCGGGTCGTCGGGGGCCGCCGCGACACCATCCTCGTGGTGGCCAACCTCGATCCACACGCGACGCGTGGTTCGTGGCTGCATCTCGACATGGGCGCCCTCGGCCTGGGCTCGGACCAGCAGTTCCGGGCCCGCGACCTCATCACCGAGCAGACCTGGATCTGGCGCCCGAGCTCCTGGGTCCGGCTGGGGCCGGAGACCCACCCCGTGCACATCATCGAGGTCAGGAGCATCTGAGTCGTGCAGGGCCTCAACCTGTCGCAACCCGGTTTGCGGCACGACCCGCAGTGGTATCGCACCGCGGTCTTCTACGAGGTCCTCGTCCGCGCCTTCTCCGACTCCAAGGGGTCAGGATCCGGTGACTTCCGCGGCCTCGTCGAGCGGCTGGACTACCTGCAGTGGCTGGGGATCGACTGCCTGTGGCTGCCGCCGTTCTACGCGTCCCCGCTGCGTGACGGCGGGTACGACATCTCCGACTTCAAGGCGGTGCTGCCGGAGTTCGGCAGCCTGCCGGAGTTCATCGAGCTGGTGTCGCAGGCCCACGCGCGCGGCATCCGCATCGTCACCGACCTGGTCATGAACCACACGAGCGACCAGCACCCGTGGTTCCAGCTGAGCCGCGCGGAGCCGGACGGCCCGTTCGGCGACTATTACGTCTGGTCCGACACCGACGCCCCCTACAGCGAAGCCCGAATCATCTTCGTCGACGCCGAGGTGTCCAACTGGACCTTCGACGCGGTGCGGCGGCAGTTCTTCTGGCACCGGTTCTTCTCACACCAGCCGGACCTCAACTTCGAGAACCCGCGAGTGCAGGAGGAGAGGTTAGACGTCGTCCGGTTCTG
>Ga0307315_10000192_pt1 | contig 13031 bp, 12 predicted proteins | sample ER_DNA_355_FD_194497 | JGI IMG/M metagenome (GOLD analysis project Ga0307315, IMG submission 194497) | Bulk soil microbial communities from the East River watershed near Crested Butte, Colorado, United States - ER_DNA_355 | ecosystem: Environmental > Terrestrial > Soil > Floodplain | place... | reverse complement strand
CCACCTGCCGGGTCAGGCAGTCAGTCAGCGCACGCTCTGCCCTCAGGGATGGGATAGAGCCGGTGCGGGCATGTTGTACGGGGTAATGATGTGAATATTCGATGCTCGCCGCCGACTCGCTGCGGCGGCTGCTGCTCCCATATCCGCCTAGTGATATCCGCTAGCGCGTCTTCTATCCGGGGTCGCAAACGATGCCCCGGAACCCACCTGACCAATCGTCTTCGACCCACGCGACCAACACGAGTTCCCGCGACGGGGCAGGCGCTCAACGCACCTGACCCACCCCGAATTTTCGTCGATAGGAGCCGGGATGGAGACGGGTCGTGCGTTGGAACAGGCGCCGGAAGAACGCCGTGTTCTCGTAGCCAACGACGAACCCGATCTCATCGATCGGCATCGTCGTGCGCTCCAGGAGGCGGCGAGACTCACGGATGCGCAACTGTTGTACGTAGGAGATGGGCGAGCGCCCCGTCGCCTTGCGGAATCGGCGCTCCAGCGTTCGGCGGCTCAGGCCCGAACCCGTCGTCATTTCCTCGACCGGATTGGCGATCATATAGTGCCGCTCCAGCCATCTCTGCCGCTCCGCAACCAAGCCGTCGCCGTGACCGAGCTCGGGTGTGAACTCGATGTAGGGGGCCTGACCTGCGCCGTGCCACTCCAGCATCAGCATCCGCGCCATTGCCTGCGCGGCAACCGGACCCACATACCGGGCGATCAGGTAGAGAGCCAGGTCGTGCCAGGACATGACGCCACCGGTCATGACGATGTCTTCGTCGCCGTCCTCGTCGCGCACAGCGATCAGCGCCTCTTCGGTGCGGAGGCGCACATCGGGGAAATTGCGATGGAAGGTCGGCGCAAACGCCCAGTGGATGGTCGCTTCCCGACCTTTCAACAGACCAGTCTCGGCTAGCAACAGCACCCCCGTGCACGCCGAGGCCAGTAATGCACCCTGGTCGTGCTGCCGACACAACCAGTCGACCACCTGCGGATATCGGCCCCGTACCCAGTCGGGTCCATCGACCATCATTAGCGGGACGATGGCGATGTCGGTGTGCTCGATGTCATCACAGGCACGGTGAGCCCCGAGCGGCAGCCCGCTGGCGCCGAAATAGTCGGACCGGCTCGGCGCGGCGATCTGCACATCGAACGGATGCTGCGGTAGATCCTCCTCCAAGCCTCCCAGCAGTGGAAAGGAGTTGAGGGTCTCATAGAGGCCGCTCAGAGGCGCCACCTGAGTATCCGGCGTCGCGACCAGAGTGACCTGCGTGGGTAGCTGTGGACTGTTCATTCTCGGTAGATGTCGCAAACGGAACCTTGTTGTCGAGTCTGGCACTTACCCAGCGTCGCCACCAGACCTAGCGTGAAGTCGTCATCGAAACAACACAAACAAAGGATGTGGCATGACAACAACAGCACCTTCGCGAGCCACGGATATCCCGTTAGACGAGCTCGCCGCAGCAGTACGGGGAGTTCTCACGCTCCCCTCAGACCCGGGCTACGACGAGGCCAGGGCCGTCTACAACGGAGCGGTCGACCGGCGGCCCGCAGCTCTCGTTCGCTGCGCCGACGTCGCCGATGTCATCGCCTGCGTCAACTTCGCACGGGAGCACGACATGGCACTTGCCATCCGTGGAGGAGGGCACCACGGAGGCGGTTTCGGTGTCTGGGATGACGCACTCGTGATCGACCTCGGTGGTATGCGGAGCACGACTGTGAATCCGGAAGCTCACACCGTACGAGTCGACGGTGGCTGTACCTGGGGCGACGTCGACCACGCCACCGGTGCGTTCGGCATGGCGACCCCGTCGGGGTTCTTCTCCTCGACCGGAGTGGGCGGACTGACCCTTGGTGGTGGGATCGGCTACCTGTCACGGAGGTTCGGCCTGACCGTCGACAACCTGCTCGCTGCCGATGTCGTGCTGGCTGACGGCAGCTTCGTCACCGCCAGCCATGACTCGCATCAAGACCTCTTTTGGGCCCTTCGCGGCGGCGGCGGCAACTTCGGTGTCGTAACCTCATTCACATTCGCCTGCCATGACATTGGGGATCACGGAACTGTCATTGGCGGCCCGGTGCTCTACGACATCGCCGATACCGAGCCAGTCTTCCGCTGGTATCGCGAACTGCTGCCGGCGCTCCCGGAAGAGCTCAGCGGCTGGATCGGAATGATGGTGATTCCCTCAGGGCCTCCTTTCCCTGAGGAGCTGTGGGGACGAAAGGCATGCGGCATCATCTGGTGCTACTCGGGGGCCCTCGACAAGGGCGACGATGTGCTGGCTGCGGTGCGTGAGTTTGGCTCGCCGCTCCTGGTCGGACTGCAGCCGATGCCGTTCACGGTCCTGCAGACCGCATTTGACGCGTTGTACCCGAAGGGCCTGCAATGGCATTGGAAGGCGGACTTCTTCACTGAGATCACCGACGAGGCGATCGCGCTGCACAAGCGGTATGGCGAGGAGATCCCCACGCCGCATTCCAACATGCACCTGTACCCGATCAGCGGCGCGGTGACCCGGGTTGCCGAGAATGCGACCGCATTCGCCTACCGTGGGGGAGGCTGGGCAGGTGTGATTGGCGGAATCGATCCCGACCCGGCCAACCTGCCAAAGATCACCGAGTGGTCACGCCGGTATTGGGAAGAGCTGCACCCCACATCGGCTGGCGGCGCCTACGTCAACATGATGATGGAAGACGAGGGTGAGCAGCGGATCAGGGCGTCGTACCGCGGCAATTACGACCGGCTGTCTCAGATCAAGAAGCGCTACGACCCGGACAACCTGTTCCACATCAACGAGAACATCCCACCTGCCCCCTAAGGCTGATCCCGACTTGTCAGCGTTGGCGTCATGAGCTCCCGGCAAGCGGATGACTCCGCCATCGGCGATGCCGATCATGGCATCAACATGGCTCGAGGCATGACTGCGGTGATCAACAAGCTCGACGATAACCACCAGGCGCACGCCAATGACGCTGTCACCGGTCTTCGACGCGCTCACCAAGCCCGTTGCTGTCGCGGCAACGTTGCAGAAGGAGTCGTAACGCCGCGGCTCGCTAGCGGTCGGCCGCTCGGCGAGCTCCAACGGTTCTCCGGCGTCATCGGCCGCGTGCCCCCGGGTACGGGGCTGCCGTGCTGATCGCCGGGGAGCCAGACGTCGGCAAACATCACCTCGCCTAGTGCGGCCCTTCTCAATCGAGCCCAGACAGCCACCTGCCGGGTCAGGCAGTCAGTCAGCGCACGCTCTGCCCTCAGGGATGGGATAGAGCCGGTGCGGGCATGTTGTACGGGGTAATGATGTGAATATTCGATGGCCAGGAGTAAACGGCACCAGGTAGCGCCTTGTGCGCCTGCATGATCGCATGGCAGGCCTGACGCATGTCTTGTCTGAGGTCGTGATGGAGCACGGCTGAAATCCGGCCGTCGCGGAGCAGCCGCGTATTGTCTTGGTCTAGGTCGTGTGCGATGAAGACCGAGTACGTCCGTTGCCTAGAGGCAAAGGCTTCGACGATGGCCCTATTGCCGCCGCCGATGGAGTACACCGCACCGACATTGGGATTGGTGTCCAAGACCGCCAAGACGAGACCGCGCATGGTCTCGTCGAGGCCATCGCTGTTGTCGATCTCGATCATGGCGCGGTCCGGGTAGCGACTTCGCATCGCGCCCTGGAACCCCATCTCTCGTTCTTCCTCGCCGCGGAAGAACCCTCGACTCAACGTGACCAGCACGCCTCCCGGCCGGTCACCCAGCCACTGTCCCATGAGATACGCGGCGGTCGCGCCCGCGGCCCGGTTGTCCATTCCGATGTAGGCCAGCCGCTGGCTGCCGGGAAGATCAGTCACCAAGGTCACGATCGGGATTCCCGCTCGGATCAGTCGCCAGCAGGCGTTGATGATCTCCGGTACGTCGGGTGCCTTCAGGATGACCCCGTGTGAGCGACGCGACCGAATGCGGTCAAGCGTTGCCACCAGGTCCTCGAGCGGACCGGTCTCGCGGAAGTGAAAACGAGCCCGCACGGCGGCCGGTCGCAGCGAGGGCAGCTCCGCTTCCAGGGCGTCGCGAACCGCGGAGGAGAACCGTTGTGGCGTCTGCATCACGACGTCGATCATGAATGTACTGCCACTCAGGCGTAGCTGCGACCGCTGCCGATCAAGATCGGCGATCGCTTGCTGCACTTCACGCGCTGTGCTCTCGCGCACCTGGCCGCGGTTGTTCAGTACGCGGTCAACGGTTCGTTCACTCAGTCCAGCCTGTACGGCGATCTCGCGGATCCGGTAGGCATGTCCCACGGAGCTCCTCCTGGCGGTTCATTGGCGGTTTTTTGGCGTTCTCCCGGCGGTTTTTTCTCTTAGGATGTCACCCATCAACCGAGCCGCACCATTTGGAGGAACCCTTCATGGCTCTGACACCGATGCTCATTGGAGGGGACTGGCGGTCCGCCGTCGGAACCGGGCGAACCGAGGACGTGACATCGCCCTACGACGGCTCCGCCGTCGGCACCGTACCGGTTGCCGGCAGGGAGGACGTCGAGGATGCGCTGACAGCGGCTGAGGCGGGAGCCGTACGGTGGCGTCGTACGCCGGCGCACACGCGGATGAAGATCTTGCGTCGGGCGGCGGAGCTCGCGGACGAGCGGGCCGGCGACATTGCCAAGATCATCAGCTCCGAAGCCGGCAAAACGATCACCGAAGCAACCGGTGAGGCGTCTCGCTCCGGGGAGATCATCCGGCTGGCAGCTTTCGAGGGCACTCAGCTGTACGGCGACACGCTTCCGCTTGATGCCAATCCAGGAACCGGCTTGGACAAGATCGGCTTCACGCTGCGCCAGCCGTGCGGTGTCGTGGTTGCGATCTCACCGTTCAACTACCCGGCCTTGCTGGTGCTGCACAAGGTCGCCCCGGCCTTGTCGGCAGGCAATGCGGTTGTCCTCAAGCCGGCGCGCACCACCCCATTGACCGCCCTAGCACTGGCCGCCTGCTTCGTCGACGCCGGCCTGCCCGAGGGCGTGCTCTCCGTACTCACTGGAGCCGGTGCCGAGTTGGGCGACCTGCTGGTCAGCGACCCCCGCGTACGCAAGATCTCCTTCACCGGGTCGACGGCAATTGGGGAACGCATCACGCGAATGGCTGGGGTCAAGAAGCTGTCGCTGGAGCTCGGGGCCTCCTGCCCGGTGATCATCATGCCGGACGCCGACCTCGAGCTGGCATCTAGCGCGGTGGCCGCGGGCGGCTACGTCAACGCCGGCCAAGTGTGCATCTCCGTGCAACGGGTCATCGCCCATCCCGCGGTAAGCAGCGATTTCCTCGACGCGCTGGTGCCCAAGGTGAAGGCCATCCGCGTGGGCGACCCGTCCTCCCCTGAGACCGGCATGGGGACACTGATCACCACCGTCGAGGCCGAACGTGTTCGGCAGTCGATTGCCGCGGCGGCCGCGGCCGGAGCACGCGTCCTCACCGGCGGGGACCGTGACGGCAGCATGGTGTCGCCGACCGTGGTCGTCGACGTGGACCCGTCGTCGCCGTTCGCTCAGGACGAGCTCTTCGGACCCGCGGTAGCGGTGAGTACGGCCGAAGACTGGGAATCCGCGGTGGGGCAAGCCAACGGGACGGCGTACGGGCTCGCCGCTGGAATCTTTACCTCCGACGTCGCCGGCGCCGTCCGTGCCATGCGCGAGATCGACGCCGGCAGCATTCACATCAACTGGACCCCGCTGTGGCGCGCGGATCTCATGCCGTACGGCGGGCTCAAGGGAAGCGGAATCGGCAAGGAAGGACCGCGCTGGGCCGTCGAAGAGATGACGGACCTCAAGACGGTCATCCTGCACGGCCGGCCCTGGTAGGCAGATCCGATCGCGCGGCGCCGTGCTGAGGAGGAGTGAGGGGACATGCTTTTCGTCCACGAGCGACGACGAAGTAGGCGGCTACAAAGCGCGATCCGCGCGGAGCGAGCGCAGCGAGCGGAGCAATCAAAAAAGGGAGTTCGATTCATGACGAACACGTCCCGAGGCACAGTGCGGCTGACCGTTGCGCAAGCCCTCGTCACATACCTGTCCCGGCAGTACTCGGTGGCCGATGGGCATCGCCGCCGGCTGATCCCGGCCGCACTGGGCATTTTCGGCCACGGAAATGTGGCCGGCCTGGGCCAGGCATTGGACCAACTCAGCAGCGAATTGCCGTTCATTCAGGGCCGCAATGAGCAGGCGCTAGTGCACATGGCGTCTGGCTACGCCAAAGCGACGCGACGGCATTCGACGTTGGCAGTGACGGCGTCGATCGGCCCCGGAGCAATGAACCTGGTCACCGGGGCGGCGTTGGCGACGGTCAACCGGCTGCCGGTTTTGTTGCTGCCGGGAGATACGTACGCGACCCGCCGACAGGGTCCGGTCTTGCAGCAGTTGCAGCACCCCATCGAGGCGGATACGTCGGTGAACGACGCACTCCGGCCGGTGTCCCGGTTCTTCGATCGGATCAGTCGGCCGGAGGCGTTGTTGACGGCATTGCCGGCGGCTATGCGGGTGCTCACCGATCCTGCGAACACCGGCGCCGTGGTGCTGTCGCTGCCACAGGATGTGCAGTCGCACGCGTACGACTGGCCGGCGGAGATGTTCAGCGAACACGACTGGGTGATCCGACGCCCCGTGCCAGACCTGGAAGAGGTCGACGCCGTCGCCAGGCTGTTGGCCGCTGCCGAAAGGCCCTTGATCATCGCCGGAGGTGGGGTCATCTACTCCGGGGCCACGTCAGAGTTGAGTGAGCTGGCTGCCACTGCGGGGATCCCGGTCGCGGAGACGTTCGCCGGCAAGGGTGCCATCCAGCAGCGGGCCTGGTGGCAGCTGGGCGGAATAGGACTGGAGGGTACGCCGGCAAGCAACGGGCTGGCCGCCGAGGCGGACTTGGTGCTCACTGTCGGATCCCGGTTGACAGATTTCGCAACAGCCTCTCAATCGTTGTTCCAAAATCCCGATGTGCGGTTCGCGAGCATCAATGTCGACGTACGCGACGCCGGGCGGCTGGGAGCGACTGCGATCATTGCGGACGCGAAGCGGGCGTTGGCTGCGCTGACCCGGGCCGTCGAGGTCTCCGGCATCAAGAGCGCGGCCGAATGGCAGCGCCAAGTCCGCGCTCGCAATGATCGGTGGCTGGAAGAGCGGGCAGCCGCGCTGGATCCTGACACAACGTTCGATAAGTCTGCGGTCCCGGCTGACACGGATGTCGTGACGAGCACTGACGCGTTGCTCACGCAGGGACAGATGATCGGTGTGTTGCAAGAACACGCGCGACCCGGGGACACGATCATCGCGGCAGCGGGTGGGCCGCCGGGCGACCTCCAGAAGGTGTGGGACGCCACCGAGCGCCGCTACTGCCACCTGGAGTTCGGGTTTTCCTGCATGGGCTACGAGCTCCCAGCCGCGCTTGGGGTTCGGCTGGCTGTTCCGGACCGCAGCAAGCGGGTGTTGGCGTTCATTGGCGACGGCACGTTTCTGATGGCCCCAACCGAGCTGGTCACCGCAGTCCAGGAGCGGCTGCCGGTCACTGTCGTGATTTCGGAGAATCACGGCTACCAGGCGATTCACCGGCTGCAGATGCTGCGCAGCGGACGGGAGTTCGGCAACGAATTCCGCTATCGAGACGACGCACTCGCTCTCGGTAACGGCCAACCGGTGGACAAGCCGGCTCGACTGGATGGCGAATACTTGCCAGTGGACCTCGTCCAGATTGCCAGCGGCTTGGGAGCGCGCGCGGTTCGCGCAACCACCGCTGCAGAGGTCCGGAACGCGCTGACTGAAACTCGCGATCACGACGGGCCGGTTGTCATTGTGATCCCGGCAATCCCGCATGCCGAGCTGCCCGGTGCCGGTGTCTGGTGGGATGTCGCCCCGGCTGAGGTTTCCGACCAGGAAACGGTCGCCCAATTGCGAGCCGAGTACGAAGCCGGCCTGGCCTCCCAGCGGTGGTTCGGATGACCGCGGCTACCGATATCGCGGGGAGCGTCACATCCCCTTTGAATCGCGGCAGATTGCGCAGCAGCCTCGCTGCGGGCAAGCCCACTGTTGGCACGTTCGTGGGCGCGGCTTCGGCGGTGATGGCGGAAGTGTGTGCCGCAACCGGCGTCGACTGGGTCCTGCTCGATCTTGAGCACGGTGCCGGCGGCGAGGAGCAGGTCGGTCCAGTCGTTGTCGCGACCGGCGCGTACGGGGTGCCGACCGTAGTCCGGGTCGAGTCCGCGGAAAGGATTCGGCTCGGCCGCGTTCTTGACCTCGGTGCGGCCGGTGTCATGCTGCCCCGGTTGGACAGTGCGGAAGAGGTCGCGGCGGCGCTGCGGCACCTGCGCTATCCGCCAGAGGGGGACCGCGGTGTGGCCACCTACAACCGAGCATGCCGCTTCGGCCTTGACCCAGCTGCCCTTGACCGCGCCAACACCGAAGTCCTCGCGGTTGTACAGATCGAGTCGGCTCGGGCAGTGGAGCAGGTTGAGGAGATTGCTGCCTTAGACGGAGTCGACGTCTTGTTCGTCGGCCCGCGAGACCTTACTCATGACCTTGGGGTGCCCGGCGACGTGCAGGCGCCCAGCTACCTGGAAGCTCTCGACCGGGTGCGCGGCGCGGCGCGACAGTTCGGCAAAAGCTGTGGGCTGCTGGTTCCAAATGGGGCGGCAGCGGCCGAGAAGCGTGCGCAGGGGTGGACGTTCGTGGGTGTCGGCTCCGACTCCACGCTGTTGGCGGCCGCCCTCACAGCGGAGCTCGCCAGCGCCCAGACAGGAGCTCAGTCATGACAAGTGCGGACGGCGGCGCCATCCACGACGTTGGCGTCGGTCTGATTAGCGTCGGCTGGATGGGCAAGCTGCACACGCGGGCGTACCAGGCGCTTCCAACGGTCTACACCGAGTTGGGTCTGCGGCCCCGTCTGGTGCATGCCGTGGACACTGCACCAGACAGGGCCGCATACGCACGGGATGTCCTGGGCTATGCCAGAGCGAGCACTGACTATCGGGCGGTTCTCGCGGACTCGGACGTTGACGTGGTCTCGATCTGCGCGCCCACCGGTCTCCATCGGGAAATCGGCGTCGCAGCTGCCGAGGCCGGCAAGCCGTTCTGGATCGAGAAGCCGGTCGGACGCGACGCGAAGGAGGCGGCCGACGTGGCCGCGGCCGCTCGCAGCGCCGGCATCGTCACCTCGGTCGGCTACAACTACCGCCACGCCCCGGCCGTGGAGCACGTACGCGAACTCGTCATGAACGGTGACCTCGGCCGGATCACGAATGTTCGCGCGGTCTTCTTCAACGGCTATGCCTCCGAACCGAAGGGTGCACTGTCGTGGCGGTTCATCCGCGATCTCGCCGGTTTCGGTGCCCTCGGTGACTTGTTGAGCCACGTTATCGACCTCGTGCAGTACCTGCTCGGGCCGATCAGCGAGGTGACCGCCTTGACGAGCACGGTCTACACCGAGCGGCCGATTCTGCCGATGGGCTCTGGCACGCACTTCGCGGTCATCGAAGACGGTGAAATGGCACCGGTGGAAAACGACGACTACGCCGCCGCGCTGGTTCGTTTTGCACCCGAGTCCCGAGCGGCGGGAGCAGTCGGCACGCTGGAGGCCTCCCGGGTTATTGTCGGACCCCAATGCGGCATCGGCTTCGAGATCTACGGCACCGAAGGCTCGGCCACATGGAACTTCGAGCGAATGAACGAATTGCGGGTTTGCCTGGGTCGAGGTGGCCCGCACTTCGGCTACACCACCGTGCTCGGCAACTCCCACCTCGGCGACTATGCACACTTTCAGCCGGGTCCGGGCACCAGCATGGGCCACGACGATCTCAAAGTCATCGAGGCGAAGAAGTTCCTCGTCGCGGTGACCGGTGGCGAGCGTCGTAACTCCACAGTCGACGACGCCCATCATGTGGCTGAGGTCATCGCGGCCGCTGCCGCCTCCACCGAACGCGGCACATGGCAGCAAGTCCCAGTGGTTCCGGGTGCGACGTTCGGCGGCGACCCGGTGGCACCCGCTACCGCGAGCGGGTGAGCTCATGGTTGTCGAGCGTGGGGTGGTCGTGGCACTCGGCGCCGTAGATCCAGCGCTGGTCACTGGCGTCCTCGGCGAGGAGGTTGCGTTCGTCGCCGATCCAAGCGCGCACGACATCGCCAACGCCGTCGGCGCGATCGTTCGGGCCGACGCCGTCGTCGATGCCGCGTTTCTCGAGCGCGCCCCGCGGCTGCGCGTCCTCGCACGCACTGGTGTCGGCGTCGACCACGTCGATCTCCAAGCGGCCAGCGCACGGGGCATCCCCGTTGTGATCACGCCGGGCAGTGGCACGCGAGCTGTGGCCGAGGGGGTGTTCGCACTGGCCTTGCATCTGGTCAAGCGATTACGTCCATTCACCGATCTCGTCCGGCACGGCCGGTGGGCGGATCGCAGTCAGGTTTCCATGGGTGACCTGGACGGCGCCACGATCGGCATCATCGGCTACGGACGGATCGGGCGACGGGTCGGCGAGCTTGCCACAGCCTTCGGGATGAACCTCCTGGCGTACGACCCCTTCAGCGGGCCGCCGGCGGAGATTGCATGTCGTGAGGTGTTGGAGCTTGCCTTGACAAGCGACGTCGTTACGCTGCACCTACCCCTGACCGACGAAACCCGTCACCTGATCGACAAGGCATTTCTGGACCGCGTACGGCCCGGAACGATTCTGATCAACTGCAGTCGCGGCGGGTTGGTTGACCTCGATGCGGCCCTCGCAGCGCTCGAGTCCGGGCGGCTCGCCGGCGTCGGCCTCGATGTCTTCGATCCCGAACCGCCTGAGCGCCATCCCTTGTTCGACCACCCCAACGTGGTCCTCACGCCGCATCTGATGGGAATGACGCGTCGCGCCGCGGCTGCCACCTTCGTCGACGCAGCGCGCGGTGTCGTCGATGTGCTCGCGGGTCGCCGGCCGGCGGCGGTGGCGAACCCCGATTGGGTGGACGCGTACGAGGAGGTGCGGAACACATGATCGCCGAGCAGACCACCCGTTTAGAGCACAAGATCGCCGGCGCACCAATTTCCTGGGGTGTGTGCGAAGTGCCGGGCTGGGGCTATCAGCTGAGTCCTCAGCGGGTGCTCAAGGAGATGCGTGAGGTTGGCCTACTGGCGACCGAGCTCGGACCCGAGGGCTTCTTGCCCAGCGAGCCGGCGGCGATTGCCGCTGTGTTGTTCCAGCACGGGCTGCAAGCTGTTGGTGGGTTCACGCCTTTGCTGTTGCACGTGCCAGGACACGACCCGCTGCCCGAGGTGGACCGCATCCTCGATGGCTATGTCGCCTCCGGAGCACAGGTCCTCGTGTTGTCAGCCGTCACCGGCTCCGCCGGCTATGACGCCCGGCCGCAGCTCGATGAGGCGGGGTGGCAACGACTGGTATCCAACCTTGATCGGGTGGCCAAATCGGCCGCTGACAGAGGCGTCCTGGCGGTGCTGCATCCGCACGTCGGAACGATGATCGAGACAGGGGACGAGATTCAGCAGGTGCTGCACAGCTCGTCGATCTCATTGTGCCTGGACACCGGTCATCTACTCATCGGCGGGACCGATCCTGCTGAGCTGGCACGACAAGCCCCGGAGCGGATCGCACATGTGCACCTGAAAGACGTCGACTCGACGATTGCGGCAAGGGTGCAGTCCGGTCAGCTCACGTACAGCGAGGCCGTGAAACTCCGAATGTATCGGCCACTGGGTCAAGGGGACGTCGATGTGCCCGCCATCATCGAACACCTATGGGCAAACGGCTACGGCGGCTGGTACACCCTCGAACAGGACACGATCCTCACCGAAGAACCCAGAGACGAAGGGCCTCTCGCGGACGTACGGACCAGTGCCGAATATCTGCGGAGGGTCCTTGGTCAATTGCATTGAACGGACTCAGGTCGCGAGGCTGCCCGTGGCCGGTGACCCGACGGTGAGATTGCCAACGCGGGTTGCGTCATCTAAATGCGCCCTGAGCTTGTCGAAGGGCACATCGACAGGCTCGGCCCACATCCGTTTCGTCTAGCCGATGCGGGTCCTTTGTGAAGGCAGTCAGGAAGCGTTCAAGCGCGAGTTCACTGTCGCCAGAAGCCCAAGCTTCCAGTCCGACCGTGCCTTGGTAGCCAATGGCGCGCAGCGCCTGGGCAATGCGGGAATAGTTGATCTGCCCCGTTCCGGGCTCGCACCGCCTTGGAACGTCGGCGACCTGGGCTTGGATGTCCAACATCAGCCGGAGAGGCAGGCTGTCGACGGCCGCCACCAACGCGAGCGTATCGGCAGCTTTCGCGAGCGGGCGCACCAGGATGATCAACAGCGGTGTTGAGATTCTCCAGGCAGCGAAGAGGCCAAGAACCCGAAGCGTGACCTTCCGGTTGCGATCATCGGATCGCTGGTCATCTGCACCCTCATCTACGTCCTGGTCTCGATCGGCGCGGTGGGAGCACTGCCGGCGGCGCAGCTCGCGGAGAGCGAGGCACCGTTGTCGGAGGCGCTCGAAACGGGCGCGGGATTGCCCTGGGCGGCGTCACTCACGGCGTTTGGCGCCTTGGTGGCGATCACCAGCGTGCTGCTCGTCATCCTGTACGGCCAAACCCGGATCTTCTTCGCGATGGCCCGGGACGGGCTGGTGCCGGAATCGTGGGCGGATAAACCCGCGGACGGGAACGCCGGTCAAGCTGACCATCGGGTTCGGCATCTTCGCGGCCCTGGTCGCCGCGTTGGTACCGCTCGGGGCGATCGTCGAGATGGTCAACATCGGGACGCTGTTTGCGTTTGTCCTCCTCAACGCTGGGGTCATGATCCTGCGCCGGACCAGGCCCGACATGCCGCGGCCGTTCAAGGTGCCAGTTCCCTACATCTGGTGCCCGATCGGCATCCTCCTCTGCATCTACCTGACCTTGGGCCTGCCGTTGGCGACCTAGGTCCGGTTCGTCGTATGGCTTGCCGTCGGGATCGTGATCTACCTGCTGTACGGGTACTCGCACTCCCGGCTGCGGCACCACTACCGCGACGCCCCCGACCTGCCCGACATCGAGCCCGACGCCCCA
>Ga0307315_10000174_pt1 | contig 13498 bp, 8 predicted proteins | sample ER_DNA_355_FD_194497 | JGI IMG/M metagenome (GOLD analysis project Ga0307315, IMG submission 194497) | Bulk soil microbial communities from the East River watershed near Crested Butte, Colorado, United States - ER_DNA_355 | ecosystem: Environmental > Terrestrial > Soil > Floodplain | place: USA... | reverse complement strand
AGCAGGAACGACATCTTCATGACCGACCAGGGGTCGACGCGCGCGATCGCCAGCTTGACCCGCCGGGTCGTCACCCTACGGGTGGCGGCCTGACGGGAGGTTAGCGGCGCCTGACCGGAATGCTGCGGCGAGCGCTGGTCCCCGGTGCGTGGGACCCGACCGGTCGCCTCGGCTCGAGACTGCGGGGTGGGACGCGTGGCCGTCGCGGCGGAGGCCGGTCCGACGGCAGCGCCGGACGCCCCGGCACCGCTGGGCGCCACGCCGGGCCGGTACGGCTGCCCGTTGGCCGGCGGGCCGTCGGGCCGGGCGGTCGGGGTCGGCGCGGTCGGCGCCGACGTGGAGGCCGTCGGCCGGGCCGAGCCGCGGGCAGACCGGGTCGGACCATTCGGCGAGCTACCCGGCATACCGGATCTCGTCGGCGAACCGGACGCTCCAGAGGGCCCGCCCACGGCAGTCCCAGGCGGTCGGCCCTGTCCGGTCGAGCTCACTGCTGGCCTCCGTTGTCATCCTGCGACCCGTTCGTCTCACTAGACGGTACGGCATCCGCCCCCGCGTCCGACGAATCCGCGCCACCGTCTGAGACGTTCTCGAGCTCGGCTTCGACCGCCCGCTCAGCGTTCCGGGCCACGGCGACGATCGCATCGTCGGCGTCGGGAGCAGCGAACCGTACCCCTTGCGTGTTCCTCCCCGTGCGTCGCACCTCGTCAACGCGGGAGCGGACGATCTTGCCCTTCTCCATGACGACCATGACCTCGTCGTCCTCGTCGACCGTCAACGCTCCGACCAGGTCGCCGCCGCGCTCGGAAACCTGGGCCACGCGCACGCCCAGGGTCGCCCGGCCCTTGACCGGGTAGTCCGACGCCGGCGACCGCTTGGCCACGCCGTTCTCGAACACGACGAACACGTCGGGGTCCTCGCCGTGCCCGACGACCGAGATCGACAGGAGCTCGTCGCCATCGCGGAACTTCATCCCGACCACGCCGGAGGTGGCCCGGCCCATCGGCCGCAGCGCGTCGTCGGTGGCGTGGAACCGCACCGACTGGCCCTTGCGCGACACCAGGATCAGATCGTCGGTCGACGAGGCGAGCCTGGCGCCGACCAGCTCGTCGCCCTCGCGCAGGTTGACGGCGATGAGACCGCCGGTCCGTGGCGAGTCGTACTCCGTCAGCTTCGTCTTCTTCACCAGACCGCTCTTCGTCGCCAGCACGAGGTACGGCGACGTCTGGTAGTTCTCGATGGCCAGCACCTGGGCGATCTCCTCGCCCGGCTGGAAGGCCATGAGGTTCGCGACGTGCTGCCCCTTGGCGTCGCGTGACTGCTCCGGCAGCTCGTAGGCCTTGGCCCGGTAGACCCGTCCGAGGTTGGTGAAGAACAGCAGCCAGTGGTGCGTCGTCGTCGTGAAGAAGTGCTCGACCACGTCCTCGCCGCGCAGCTGCGCACCCCGAACGCCCTTCCCACCACGACGCTGACTCCGGTATGCGTCGACGCGGGTCCGCTTCGCATACCCACCTCGGGTGATGGTGACCACGACGTCCTCGACGGGGATGAGGTCCTCGTTGGTCATGTCGCCCTCGGCGCGCTCGATCACGGTGCGCCGCTCGTCGCCGTACTTGCTGACGATCTCGGCCAGCTCGGTCGAGACGATCTCCCGCTGCCGCTCGGGCTTGGCCAGGATGTCGCGGTAGTCGTCGATCTGGGACTGCAGCTCGTCGTGGTCCTCGACGATCTTCTGGCGTTCCAGGGCGGCCAGCCGACGCAGCTGCATGTTGAGAATCGCCATGGCCTGGACCTCGTCGATCACCAGCAGCTCGATGAGCCCGTCGCGAGCCACCTCCACCGTCTGCGACGCGCGGATCAGCGCGATGACCTCGTCCAGCGCGTCGAGCGCCTTGAGGTACCCGCGCAGGATGTGGATCCGCTCCTCGGCCTGGCGAAGCCGGTAGGCCGTCCGCCTCTCAATGACCTCGATCTGGTGGTCGACCCAGTGCCGGATGAACCCGTCGAGCGGCAGCGTGCGCGGCACCTCGTCGACGAGGGCGAGCATGTTCGCGCCGAACGTCGTCTGCAGCTGGGTGTGCTTGTAGAGGTTGTTGAGGACGACCTTGGCCACGGCGTCGCGCTTGAGGACGACGACCAGGCGCTGGCCGTTGCGGCCGGAGGTCTCATCACGGATGTCGGCGATGCCCGAGACGCGGCCCTCGCGCACCAGCTCGGCGATCTTCTGCGCGAGCAGGTCGGGGTTGACCTGGTACGGCAGCTCGGTGACGACGAGGCACTGCCGGCCCTGGATCTCCTCGACCTCCACGACCGCGCGCATGATGATCGCGCCCCGGCCGGTCCGGTATGCGTCCTCGATCCCCTTCCGGCCCATGATGAGGGCCGCGGTCGGGAAGTCCGGGCCCTTGATGATGCCCATCAGGGCCTCGAGCAGCTCCTCGCGCTTGGCCTCGGGGTGCCTCAGGTACCACTCCGCGCCCTCGGCGACCTCACGCAGGTTGTGCGGGGGGATCTGGGTCGCCATGCCCACGGCGATGCCGGCCGAGCCGTTGACGAGCAGGTTCGGGAACCGGGCAGGGAGGACCACCGGTTCGCGGCTGCGTCCGTCGTAGTTGTCCTTGAAATCGACGGTCTCCTGGTCGATGTCGCGCACCAGCTCCATCGACAACGGCGCCATCCGGCACTCGGTGTAGCGCATCGCGGCCGCGCCGTCGTTGCCCCGCGACCCGAAGTTGCCCTGCCCGTCGATGAGCGGATAGCGCAGTGACCACGGCTGCACGAGACGCACCAAGGCGTCGTAGATCGCACTGTCGCCGTGCGGGTGGTACTGCCCCATCACGTCGCCGACGACCCGACTGCACTTGTTGTACCCGCGGTCCGGCCGGTAGCCGCCGTCGTACATCCCGTAGATGACCCGCCGGTGGACCGGCTTCAGTCCGTCCCGCACATCGGGCAGCGCCCGACTCACGATGACCGCCATCGCGTAGTCGATGTACGACCGCTGCATCTCCGTGTTCAGGTCGATCGGCTCGATCCGGTCGCCCTCCGTCAACGGCGGTGAGGCGGTGCCCAGCTCGTCGACGACCTCATCAGTCGAGTCGTCCGCGTCGGTCTCGTCCGGCCCGTCAAGGGGCGGCTGCTCACTCACAGGAAGTCCTTAAAGTGGAGGTGAGGTCAAAGGAGTGATGGGGGTGCGCCGCGCCCAGCACGGCGGGCCTGGCGGCGGGGGTACCTCCCGCTTGCGGGGGAGCCCGAGCTTGCGAGGGCGGATGGTCTGCTGCGCGCGACGCGCCCCCGACGCGACGGACGAAAGCAGAGAAGACGCATACGGACTAGATGTCCAGGAACCGCACGTCACGGGCGTTGCGCTGGATGAACCCACGGCGCGACTCGACATCCTCCCCCATGAGGATCGCGAAGATCTCGTCCGCGGCGGCCGCGTCGGCGAGGGTGACCTGGAGGAGCGTCCGCGTGTCCGGGTCCATGGTGGTCTCCCACAGCTCGTGATAGTTCATCTCGCCGAGACCCTTGTACCGCTGAATCGGGTTGTCCTTGGGAAGCCGCCAGCCGCGTTCCTTCCCCGCCTCGATGAGTCCGTCGCGCTCGCGGTCGGAGTAGGCGAACTCGTGCGGGGCGTTGCTCCACTTGAGCCGGTAGAGCGGGGGCTGGGCGAGGTAGACGTAGCCGGCCTCGATGAGCGGCCGCATGAACCGGAACAGCAGGGTGAGCAGCAGGGTCCGGATGTGCATGCCGTCGACGTCGGCGTCGGCCATCAGAACGATCTTGTGGTAGCGCGCCTTGGCCAGGTCGAAGTCCTCGCCGATCCCGGTGCCGAACGCGGTGATGAGCGCCTGCACCTCGGTGTTGGCGAGGATCCTGTCGATCCGGGCCTTCTCGACGTTGAGGATCTTCCCGCGGATCGGGAGGATCGCCTGGGTATGGGGGTTGCGGCCCTGGACCGCCGACCCGCCGGCCGAGTCGCCTTCGACGATGAAGACCTCGGAGATCGACGGGTCCTTGCTCTGGCAGTCCTTGAGCTTGCCGGGCAGGCCGACGCCGTCGAGGAGGCCTTTACGCCGGGTCGACTCGCGGGCCTTGCGCGCCGCCATGCGAGCGGCGGCGGCCTGGATCGCCTTTTGGACGATGTCGCGGCCCTCGCGCGGGTGCGCCTCGAGCCAGTGGCCGAACGAGTCGGTCATCGCCCGCTGGACGAAGCCCTTGACCTCGGAGTTACCGAGCTTGGTCTTGGTCTGGCCCTCGAACTGGGGCTCGCCGAGCTTGACCGAGACGACCGCCACGAGCCCCTCGCGGACGTCGTCGCCGGTGAGGTTCTCCTCCTTGTCCTTGAGGAGGTTGTTCTTGCGGGCGAAGTCGTTGACCAGCTTGGTCATCGCCGCGCGGAACCCCTCCTCGTGGGTGCCGCCCTCGTGGGTGTTGACGGTGTTGGCGTAGGTGTGGACCGACTCCGAGTAGCCGTTGGTCCACTGCATGGCCAGCTCGAGCGCGAGCGCCCGGCTCTTGTCCTCGACCTCGATGGAGATGACGTCGGGGTTGATCGGCTCGGCGCGCTTGGACCCGACCAGGTGCTTCACGTAGTCGACGAGGCCGCCGTCGTAGCGGTATGACGCCTTCTTGGCCTTCTTCGGCTTCGGTGTGGCCGGGTCGGCGGCCGGCGCCGAGCCGTTCTCGATCACCGTCTCTACGTCGACCACCGCGTCGGCGTTGTCGAGGTCGATGTCGTCCTCGTCGTCCGCGGCCGGCTCGGGACGCTCGTCGAGCAGCGTGATGGTCAGCCCCTTGTTGAGGAACGCGGTCTGCTGGAACCGGGTCCGGATCGTCTCGAAGTCGAAGTCGACGCTCTCGAAGATGTCGGGGTTCGGCCAGAACGTGACCGTCGTGCCGGTGTGCGCCCGGTCGTCGAGCGCCTCGTCCCGCGAGAGCGGCTCCCGGGGGACGCCGTGGTCGAAGCTCATCCGGAAGACGTGACCCTCCTGGCGGACTTCTACGTCGAGCCGGCTGGAGAGCGCGTTGACGACGGACGAGCCCACGCCGTGGAGACCGCCGGAGACCTTGTACCCGCCGCCGCCGAACTTGCCGCCGGCGTGCAGCTGGGTGAGAACCAGCTCGACCGCGGACACGTCCTCCCCTGCCCGCTTGCCGGTGGGGATGCCTCGGCCGTTGTCGACCACGGTGAGCGCACCGTCGGGGCGGATCGTCACGTCGATGCGGTCGGCGTAGCCGGCCAGCGACTCGTCGACCGAGTTGTCGACGATCTCCCAGACCAGATGGTGCAGGCCGCGCTCGCCGGTGGAGCCGATGTACATGCCCGGGCGCTTCCGCACGGCCTCGAGGCCCTCAAGGACCTGGATGGCCGAGGCGTCGTAGGCCGGTGCGGCGTCAGATTCCAGACTTTCCTGATCCACGGCGTTGGCCGGGTTCGGAGCCTCCGCCGACGTGGTCGACGGGGTCTTCATCGCCCTGGTCTCGGCCTCGGACACGATGCTCCTTCGTGCACCGCCCGCCACGCTGCCGGGAGCCGGTCCGGCGTGACGCGATGCTGTTCATGACGAGCGGCCTGCCGGCGCTGCCCGGTGGAGTGCAACGGGCGTGCGACAGCTGGCCGCCTTTGACCCTTCATTCTACAGGTGCCGGCTCGCCGAACGTGCCTCAGGAGCCCCGCCACGCCCCGTTTCCGCGTCAAAAACCCGTTCGCAGGTGTCGGGGGTCGTGCCTGGGTCCTCGACGGCGTTCTCGGGGCGTCTGCCGCCTCCGCCGATCCTGCCCGAACGCCGGTCCGTCCCCAGCCGATATCCACAGATGTTGTGGAAACCGGACCGGGCTGTCCAAGGTTCAGCGATCGGCGCGCCGGCCGAGCGCGGCCCGCCGCAGCGGGTCGTTGGACCACGCCGACCAGGAGCCCGGAAAGAGTGCCGCAGGGACACCGAGCACGGCCAGCGCAAGCACGTCACGGGCGGCCGCGACACCGGACCCACAGTATGCGGCGACCGCAGGATCGGCCGGCAGCGACCCGACCGACCGCCGACCCGTCGCCGCCGCAAAGAGCTCTCGCAGCCGGTCATCCGACGGCATCCGCCCGTTCTCATAGAGGTCCGCAGCCGGCACGTTGACCGCGCCCGGGATGTGGCCGGGTCGCGGATCGATCGGCTCCACCTCGCCTCGGTACCGCTCTCCTGCCCGGGCGTCGACGAGCACCCCCGACTCGCAGAACTCCGCCGCCTCGTCCGCGTCGATGGTGGGCAGGTGTCCGGCAGAGAGGTTCAGCTGCGAACGCCGTGGGGGTTCCACGGGCGCCAGCAGGGAACTCGACTCAAGCGGAAGGCCGGCCTCGACCCACGCCGACAGGCCGCCGTCGAGAACTCGCGGGCGGAGTCCCGCCCAGCGCAGCACCCACCAGCCGCGCTCGGCGGCGAACGACCCCGGCTCGTCGTAGACGACGAGGTCGTCGTTTACTTCGACCCCGATATCCTCCAGTCCAGCGGTCAGCGACCCGATGTCGGGCAGCGGGTGCCGTCCGTCGAGTGGGTCGCCGGTTTGTGTGCTCAGCACCGTTTCGAGGTCCAGGTACCGGGCTCCGGGGAGGTGACCCACCGCAAACCGCTGCCGTCCGTCGCCGGGCGCGTCATCGAGCCGCCACCGGACGTCGAGGAGTCGCACCGACAACATGTTCTTCGACAGCTCGTCGACCGCGACCACGTGCTCGGAACGGCTCACCGAACGAGTCTAGGAACTCAGCCGTACGTGTCTCGAGGGCCCCGGCCGGGTGCCCTCCGACGACCCTTCGCCCAGGTCGGCCCGCTCGGTCCGGTGACGACCACCTCGGTCACGGTGCCGGCGCCGACCTCCTGCTCGAGCCGGCCCAGCAGTACGGAGGTCAACAGCCGCATCTGCGTCGCCCATGCCGTCGAGACGGCGCGCAGGGTCAGGATGCCGTTCTCGAACGACACCGGCTGTACGTGCTCGGCGATGTCGGGACCGACGAGCTGCGGCCAGCGCCCGATGACCGAACCCACGGCCACGTCGACCTCCCAGCCGCGGTCGCTGACGAACTTCTCCAGCTGCTCTCCGAGCAGCATCGGGTCGCGCGCGTCAGGACCGCTGCCACTGGGCGTTCCTTGCGGCTGGTTGGGGCGACGGCGTCGGCGAAGTGGCTTGAGCCCCGGACGAAGTCCCTTGTCGGCAGCCGCTTTTCGCGCCCGGGCGAGCGCGAGCGCAGCGGCCGCGGCGGCCGCCTCGTCCTCATCCTCCCGGCCGGGTACGGAGTCGTCAGGCGACACGGGTCACCTCACCCAGCGCCACCGCAAAGGTCGTCCCGCGTTCGCGCAGCCCGGCGGGCACGTCGGCCTCGACGGCCGCGGTGATGAGGACCTGTTCGCAGTCCTCCACGAGGTGGGCCAGCCGCTCGCGTCGCCCCGAGTCGAGTTCGGCGAAGACGTCGTCGAGGACGAGGACCGGGTCCTCGCCGAGGTCGGCGCGCAGGAGGTGGTATGCGGCGAGCTTGAGTCCCAGCGCGAACGACCAGCACTCGCCGTGGCTGGCATACCCCTTGGCGGGCAGGTCGCCGAGGACGAGGTGGAGGTCGTCGCGGTGCGGGCCGACGAGGCTGACGCCGCGCTCGATCTCCTGGTCGCGCACCTCGGCGAGGCCGGCGAGGAGTTCCTTTTCGAGGAGTTCGAGATCCGGCGGGTCACCGGCCGTCAACGTCACGGAGGCCTTCTCGCGCAGGCTCGAGCGGTAGACGGCGCGAGCTTCGGCGGAGCCGGCGCTGACGGCGGCGTACGCCTCGAGGAGGTGCGGGCGCAGGTCGCTGAGGAGGCGCAACCGCCCGGAGAGGAGCTGGGCGCCGAACCGGGCGAGCTGGGCGTCCCACACGTCGAGGGTGTGCAACGCCGATGCGCGAGCCTCTTCGACAGGCTCTCCGTAGGCGGTGAACCGCTCGGGCCGCCGGCGGGCGCCACGCCGCAGGACCGGCGCCGCGGACTTGAGCAGGGCGCTGCGCTGCTTGAGCACCTTGTCGTAGTCCGACCGGACCGCCGACCACCGCGGTTGGCGCTGGACGAGCAGGTCGTCGAGGAAGGCGCGCCGGCCGGCCGGCGCGCCCTTGACGAGGGACAGGTCCTCCGGCGCGAAGAGGACCGAGCGCATCGTGCCGAGAACCTCACGCGGCCGCGGCATCGGCGCGCGGTTGAGCCGGGCCCGGTTGGCGCGGCCGGGGTTGAGCTCGAGCTCGACGAGCGTCTCTCGGCCGTCCCGGACGACGACGCCGCGGATCACTGCTCGATCCGCGCCGAAGCGGACCAGCGGCTGGTCGGTCGTGACGCGGTGGCTCGAGAGGGTGGCGAGGTAGCCGACGGCCTCGACGAGGTTGGTTTTCCCCTGCCCGTTCGGACCGACCAGGGTGGTGACGCCCGGACCGAGAGGCAGCTCGGCCGTGGGGTAGCTGCGGTAGTCCGTGACGCTCAGGTGACGGACGTGCACGGTCGGGGTCCCCGCGAAGTGGTGGAGCAAAGCGGAGAACTTCGGGGGGTTCCTCTCATCCCGTGGAGCCGGACCCTGACGTCGGTCCGGCGGTGGCGGCTTTGCGTCCGCGCTTCGTGCCCGTCTTCTGGGTGGACTTGCGCTCGCCGCGCGACGTCGTCGAACCGGTGCCCGAGGACGGACCTGCACTGGCGGCCTTGCGCCCCTTGCGGACGGCCTCCTCCTCGGCCGGCTTGTCCTCTTTCGCTTCGCGCTTGACCTGGGCAGGTGTCTCCGGGGCCTCGCCCTTGCGCAGCCGCTTGCCCTCCTCGTAGGTCATGACGGCGTGACCGCCGAACTGGCCACGCAGCGCGGCGACCGCCTGCATGGTCGGCGACTCGTCCTGGCGGGACGCGAACCGCTGGAACAACGACGTGGAGATGATCGGCATCGGCACGGAGTTGGCGATGGCCTCCTCGACGGTCCAGCGACCTTCGCCGGAGTCGACGGTGTAGCCCGAGACGTTGTCGAGGTTCGGGTCCTCCTCGAGCGCGGTGACCAGGAGGTCGAGCAGCCAGCCCCGGCTCCACGCCTTGAAGCACCCCGGGACGTCCTTGATGATGTCCTTCTTCTCGAGCAGCTCGTAGCCTTCGCCGTAGGCCGCCATGAGGCCGTACTCGATCCCGTTGTGGACCATCTTGGCGTAGTGCCCGGCCCCGACCTCGCCGGCGTGCACGAAGCCCTCGTCGCGCGGACCCTCAGGACGCAACGCGTCGAAGATCGGCATCGCCTTTTGGACCCACTTCTTGTCTCCGCCGCACATCAGGCCGTAGCCGTTCTCGAGACCCCAGATGCCCCCGGACACGCCGCAGTCCACGTAGCCGATGCCGTTGGTCTTCAACAGTTTCGCGTTCTCGAAATCGTCGGTGAAGCGTGAGTTGCCGCCATCGATGACCAGGTCGCCCTTGTCGAGCAGTCCGGACAGCTTCTCGACCGTGCTGCGCGTCGGCGCACCGGCCGGCACCATGACCCACACGACCCGCGGGGCTTCGAGCGCCTTGACGAGCGCCGGGAGGGTCTTGACGTCGGAGATCTCGGGGTTGAAGTCGAAGCCGACCACCTCGTGACCCGCTTTGCGCAGGCGCTCCCGCATGTTGCCGCCCATCTTGCCGAGACCGATGAGACCGAGCTGCATGGCTGACCCTTTCGACGAGCGGCGGCCGACGAGGGTGCCGGCAGGTGGGTTCGAGACGGACTGCGAGACGAGCAGGGTGTGCGGCGACGCGAACTGCGGGGTCAGGCTATCGCCACAACCCGCATACGGAAGGGTCGTGACCGCGCGGTTCAGCTGGCGAAACGGACCGGCATGAGGACGTAGCGGTAGCTCTCGTCGGCGTCGCCCTCCGCCTCGGCCTGCCCGGTCAGAACGGCCGGGCGACTGGGCTGCGTGAAGGACAGTCGCGCGTATGCGGTGCCGACGGCTCCCAGCCCGTCGAGGAGGAAGTGCGGGTTGAAGGCGATCTCGATGTCCGGCCCGGTGAGCGTCGCCTCGACGGCCTCGGAGGCCTGCGCGTCGTCACCGGTGCCGGCCTCGATCGTCACCTGGCCGTCGGTGAACTTCAGCCGCACCGGAGTGTTGCGCTCAGCCACCAGCGAGACGCGGCGGACCGCTTCGATGAGGCCCGAGGTGTGGATGACGGCCTCGGTGTCGACGCTGGTCGGGAAGATCGAGGTCACCTTGGGGTACTCGCCGTCGAGCAGGCGGGTCGTCGTGCGGCGCTGGCCGGCCTCGAACCCGACCAGGCCGTCGCCGCCGGCGGCCCTGCCCAGGGCCATGTCGACCGAGCCGCTGGCGCCGAGCGCCTTGGCGGTGTCGGACAGCGTGCGCGCGGGGATCAGCGCGACGAGCGGGGCGGAGCCGCCGACATCGGCTGCAGTCGGCTTCCACGTCAGCTCCCGCATCGCCAGGCGGTAGCGGTCGGTGGCCAGCAGGGTGATCTTGTCGCCCTCGATCTCCATCCGGACGCCCGTGAGGATCGGCAGCGTGTCACCGCGGTCGGCCGCGACGGCCACCTGGGCCACTGCCTGGGTGAACACGTCGCCCTGGATCGTGCCGGTCGGTTCCGGAGCCGAGGGCAGGGTGGGGTAGTCGTCGACCGGCATCATCAACAGGCTGAACCGCGACGAGCCACAGGTGACCTGGACCTTGTTGCCGTCGGCGACGATGTCGATCGGCTTGTCGGGCAGGTTGCGCGAGATGTCGGCCAGGAGCCGGCCCAGGACGAGGACCCGCCCGGCCTCGGCGACGTCGGCGGGGACGGTGGTCTTGGCGGACACCTCATAGTCGAACGCGGAGAGCGTGAGGCTGCCTTCGTCGTCGGCCTCGATGAGCACGCCGGCCAGCACCGGGACCGGTGGACGGGCCGGAAGCCCGCGGGCCACCCAGGTCACGGCGTCGGCGAGCACGTCACGGTCGATCCTGAACTTCACGGGGTCCCGCCCTTCGCGTCCGCATCGATGTGTCCGTCTCGGAATCCGAACCCTAGTGTCTCGGACCGACGCTCACCACAACTCTCCACGGTGCTCAGCTGCGCCCACCAGGACTCACCAGGGCTCACTTCGGGCGCCCGGCCAGTCCACACCGTGCGCGGAGCACCTGGATCGTCTGAAGGGGTAGTCGTCGTCATCGGGGGTGTGCAAGAAGGGGACAACCGGCGTCCGTGCAGGTCAGCCTCGGGCTGCGGGTGTGCACAGACCGGTGGACAGGCTGTGGAGAACCTGGCGCAGCGGGGGATGAGTCGGTGTCGTCCCCCAGGCGGGGTGGCGCGGCAGCCCGTCACGCACCGGCTCGGTCGGGTTGTCCTCAGGTCGTCCACAGGGGTTGTGGACAACTCGTCGGGATGCGGCGCCCCGCCGAGCCTCCGTCGCGACGACATTCCACTGGTTGCCGTCCACAGGGTTGTCCACATGCCGTGGAGAAGCCACCGGTTTCGGGTGAAACCGGCCCGCGCTCGCGGTGGACAACATGTGGACAACCACGTCCTCAGGCGTGGGGCGGGCGGGCTGGTCATGCCTGGAGCCGCGGCGAAGAGGCCCGCCGTCAGGCGGAGGTGTGCTTGATGCGGTTGGTCAGCTCGGTGACCTGGTTGTAGATCGCTCGTCGCTCGCTCATGAGCTCGCGGATCTTCCGGTCGGCGTGCATGACCGTGGTGTGGTCGCGGCCGCCGAAGTGCTGCCCGATCTTGGGCAGTGACAGCTCGGTCATCTCGCGGCACAGGTACATGGCGATCTGCCGGGCCTGGACCAGCTGTCGGGACCGGGAGCTGCTGCAGAGGTCGTCGATGGTGAGCCCGAAGTAGCGGGCGGTCTCGCCCATGATCGTCGAGACGGTGATCTGCACCGGTTGCTCGCTGGGGATGAGGTCGCGCAGAACCACCTCCGCCAGGTCGAGCGTGACCGGTTGACGGTTGAGGTTGGCGAAGGCGGTGACCCGGATCAGCGCCCCCTCGAGCTCGCGGATGTTGGAGCTGATCTTGCTGCCGATGTACTCAAGAACGTCGTCCGGCGCCGACATCCGCTCCAGCGTCGCCTTCTTCCGCAGGATGGCGATCCGCGTCTCGAGGTCCGGCGGCTGAACGTCGCAGATCAGTCCCCACTCGAACCGGGACCGCAGCCGCTCCTCGAACCCGCTGAGCTGCTTGGGCGGCAGGTCGGACGTGATGACCACCTGCTTGGTGGCGTTGTGCAACGCGTTGAAGGTGTGGAAGAACTCCTCCTGCGTCTGCACCTTGCCGGCGAGGAACTGGATGTCGTCAATGAGGAGCACGTCCACGTCGCGGTAGACGGTCTGGAACCGGGCGGTCCGGTCGTCGCGGATGCTGTTGATGAAGTCGTTGGTGAACTCCTCCGAGTTCACGTATCGGACGCGCAGGTGCGGCAGCAGCTGGCGCGAGTAGTCGCCGATGGCGTGCAGCAGGTGGGTCTTGCCCAGTCCACTGTCGCCGTAGATGAACAGCGGGTTGTAGGACTTGGCCGGTCCTTCCGCCACAGCGAGCGCAGCCGCATGGGCGAACCGGTTGCTCGAGCCGGCGACGAACGTGTCGAACGTGTACTTCGGGTTGAGCCGGCTCTTGTCGTGCTCTCGGCCCTCTCGCCCGTCCCGCCCGTCTCGGCCGTCCGGGAACTCGCGGGACCGGTCGACGACCACTCCGACTGACGAGAGTGGATGCGGCGGGGCCGACGGGAAGGACAGCGTGCCGAGCTGGGACGCCGGCCCGTGATCAGGATGACCGTAGCCGTTGGGCTGGCCGTCTGCGCCGGCCGGTGCGCCGTCGCTCACGTCGTCGGTGAGCGGCGCCGGGTAGGTGTCGCCGAGCTTCTCGTCCACGGACACCGACAGCTGGGCGATCTCGACGCCAAGCTGCTCGGTGAGCGCCTCGCGCACCGCGCTGCCGATCTGGTCCTCGATGACGCCCTTGGTCAGCGGGTTGGGCGTGACGATGATGGCGAGGTTCTGCAGTACGCCGACAAGGCGGCTGAGGACCAGGAAGGCTCGCTGGCGCTGGGCCACGCCCTGACCGTCCAGGTGGTGGATGGTGTCCTGCCAGACCCGGTTGTAGTCGACCTCCGCGTCCGCCATGTCCCCGCCCTTGCTCGCGTGTGCCCCGGCCCTCGCGCCACGCTGCCCGCGCGCGGTTTCGACGGCCGTACTGCTGGATCAGACGTACTGCGCACTGCGCCCCGGGCTACCCCGGTGCCCGGGCGGGGCGGATGTCCACACCTTGTCCACACCCTGTGGACCGAACCCGCCGTGAGCCGTGACGCTAACAACACCGCCACGGCATTCTCAACCTTGGGACGGGGTGCTGTGGAGGGAATTCGTCGACGCATCGGCGTGTCGCCCCGAGGCTAGCCACGGTGGGCCGGACACCGGAGGGTTTTGCCGGGCGTTGAGGGACGTCGAGCCGTTCGGCCGATCCCATGGCCGAGCGGGCGACGCGAGTTTGACCCTCTGCTCGACGCTCCC
>Ga0307315_10000173_pt1 | contig 13500 bp, 10 predicted proteins | sample ER_DNA_355_FD_194497 | JGI IMG/M metagenome (GOLD analysis project Ga0307315, IMG submission 194497) | Bulk soil microbial communities from the East River watershed near Crested Butte, Colorado, United States - ER_DNA_355 | ecosystem: Environmental > Terrestrial > Soil > Floodplain | place... | reverse complement strand
AGGCGCTCACGCGCGAAGCGTACGCTGCGGCCCGGCTTGGCCCCGAGAGATCAAGCTTGCCGCGCGCCGGGGTCGAAGGCGCGCGGCAAGCCTTGTCTACTTGCAGCCGGGGAACTTGAACGAGACGACGCGCGTCCGCCAGGTTCCAATCACGAGCGTGTCCTGGCCGAGGTACTCCTGCGTGTACCAGAACGTGCAGTTGTCGCTCGGGTCGACCGTCAGGTCGCTGTAGTCGCCCCAGCGGCCCTCGGCCTCGGTCTGCGGGCCGGTGCCCGTGTACCCGACCTGCTCGGCCTGCGTCATCTGGCCGAGCGGGTCGCCCGCCGCGCGGCCGGTGTAGCGCACTGACGGGTAGTTGTTCGGGCCGGAGGCGCTGAAGCCGGCGGCGATGTCGCCCTTCTTGTCCTGGGCGACGCTCCCCATCCAGCGCCAGAGCGGGTTGGTGAGCCCTTCGTCCGGGGCGTAGGTGCCCTGCTGGTAGATCGAGGCTGCGCCGCCCTTCGGGATCCGCACCTCGTACCAGCGGATGCCCGTGCGGGCGTCGGCCTTCACCGTGTGGTTGAGGAGCAGCGAGCCGTAGCTGCCGAAGTTCCGGTACGAGAGCCGGAACATCGGCCGGTCGCCGAGGACGTCGAGCCCCTGGGGACCGCCCTTCTGCGGGACGCAGTCGCCGTAGCCGTACACGCACTGCGGGCGGACGAACGCTGCGACCGGCAGCGTGTAGCTCGGCCCGCCGTTGTTCCCGAAGGTCGAGTTGGCCGGGTTGGCCCAATCGACGTGGAACTTCCAGAGTCGCATCGCGAACCCGTCGCTGCCGTCGGTCGGCGGGATGGAAGCGGCGTCGTCGACCTCGGCGAAGAGGTTCGGCGAGCCGGAGGGCGGAGCCGTCGAGCCGTCGAGGTCGCCCGGGAGCTGGCCGATGTACTGGCCGCCGGCCGGGTTGTTCGCGGACTCGTCGAAGAAGACGACGCGCGCCGGCTGGCCAGCGAGCATCTTCGCCCGCTCGAACGCGAAGGCGCCCGCGCCGGCCGAGGTCGGCTGGCCGTCCGGGAACTCGTTGGTGGACATGTAGTACGCGTCGGGCCAGACGCCGAGCTTCTCGTAGTCGTGGAACGTCCGGCCGAAGTGGAACTCGTAGAGGTAGTACGAGCCGGTCGCGTCGCCGGTCGTCGAGACAGCGATGCATTGGCCGTACTCCTCGTTGTCGGCAGGCGTGGCGATGAACTGCGTCAGCAGCCAGCGGTTGGCCAGCTGGTCGTACAGCACCACCGGGTCGCCGTTGTTGTAGGTCTTGCACTCACCGCCCGCGTTCGCCCAGAGCTGGTTGATCGGGGTCGCGGTCCGCAGCACCGCGCCGTTCTTGGAGAAGACGGCAAAGTCCGTGTTCACCATCTGGACGTACTGCGTCGCGCCCACCTCGCCGTTCGTGTCCGGCGGGAGGCAGCTGCAGCTGCTCGGCAGGCTGCACGGCTCGCCGAAGGGCAGGCAGATTCCGTCGAAGTTCTGGATCGGCCCGGAGATAGGGCCTGTGCCCTTCTTGCCCTGCACCACCGGGTCCTTCGTCCCTGGCGGGGACGAGGCCGGCTTGAGCGACTCGATCTCGCGGCTGTGGATCGGGCCCTGCAGGACCGGCAGCACCGGTAGCGAGCTGACCTCGGGCGAGGTGCCCTGGAAGTCGCCCTGGATCACCTGCGGCCCGGCCGTGGCGGTGCTGGCCGCCGTTGCGGCGCCGGCCAGGCCCGTCGTGCCGCCCGAGCTGCTCGCGCGGGCGATTCCGGTCAGGCGCGTGGCTCCGTTCCCGGTCGTCCCGGAGCCGGCGATTGCGACCACCAGGGCCGCGAGCACGATCGGGAGCGAAGCCACCACGAAGACCCTGCGCCGCGACTTCAGCAGCGCGAGAGCCTGCGGAACGAGCTTCCGCGACATCCTCATCCACCCCCCAAGGGTTTCCTTGTGCATTCCACTGAAGCAGGTGGAAGTTTTCCGGAAATACCGCGATCAAAACCTCTAAGGACAATTCTGCGCTGATTTTCACCCTTGATTGACGAATCAATCAGCGCGATTAGGCAACGCTGGGTTTCCGGAGTACGCTTTTGCGGCGCTGAAAGCCGTCGCCGCGTATTTCCAAGGCCTGAGGCCGCAGCTCCCGCGCCCCGTCTGGTTGCTGGAGGCGGGCGGGGTCGCCAACTCGCTGGGGAACGGGATCGTGATCCCCTTCCTCGTCATCTACCTCCACGACGTGCGGCACCTCGGCCTCGGGACCTCGGGCTTCGTCGTCGCGATGCTGCTCGGGATCGGCGTGGTCGGCAGTCCACTGGCAGGCCGAATCGTCGACCGGGTTGGGGCGCGGGCAACGCTGATGACCTCGCTCGGCCTGCTGGCCGTCGGCTACGGCGGCTTTCCGTTCGTGCGGCACGCGTGGCAGGCGTTCGCCCTCGCGGCGATCGCAGGCGCAGGCAACGCGGGCTTCGCGCCGAGCCATTCGAGCCTGCTCGCGGCACTCACCTCGGGCGAGCAGCGCACGACCGCGTATGCGTTGACACGCGTGACCGACAACCTCGGCTTCGGCATCGGCGGGCTGATCGGCGGCCTGATCGCAACGACGCAAGTTCCCGAGAGCTACGACCTCCTCTTCGCCGTCGACGCGGGCACTTTCGTCGCCTTCATGGGCCTGTTGCTGTTCGTGCCCGCCCCGCCGCGCGTTCCCGCCGCGGCGCGCGTGGGCGGCGGTTACCGGGAAGTCAGCCGCGACCGGGCCTTTCTCTGGTTCCTGGCGCTGACGGCCGTGCTCGTGGCGGCGGCCTACGCGCAGATCGCGACCATGCTGCCGCCCTTCGTGAAGGACAACGCGGCTGTGAGCGAGGCCGGGATCGGCGTGATCTTCTTCGTCAACACGATCGTGCTCGTGCTCCTGCAGCTGCCGCTCGCCAAGGCGCTCGGCGGGCACAACCGGCTGCGGGCGCTCGCCGCCGCCGGCGCGATCTTCAGCGGCACCTGCTTCGGTGTCCTCGCGGCGGGGACCTGGCTCGACGGCTCGCAGGCCGTCGTCGTCCTCTCGGCGGTGATCGTCGCCTTCAGCCTCGCCGAGTGCCTCCACGGCGCGGTGAACAACCCGCTCGTCGCCGACCTCGCCCCACCGCACCTGATGGGGCGTTACATGGCGCTCCGCACCTCGGCGTGGCAGCTCGGGTTCCTGGCCGGGCCCGCGCTCGGGAGCCTGCTGCTCGTCCGCTCGCCGGTCGCGCTGTGGTGCGGAGCCGGCGTAGCCTGCGCGCTCGCGGCCGCAGGGTTCCTGTTCCTGGCGCGGAAGATACCCCCGGAGATCGCCGTCGCCCCGGGCCCGGAGCGGGCTCGCCGCAAGGCTTTCGGGGTACTATGGCGAACCCCGGCCATGAGAGTCGACGACCCCCTCAGTCCCGGTGCCGAGCCTGCCCCGCATCAAGCGCCCGAGACCTCGCACGCAGGCGGGGGACGTCGCAGCACGGCCTGAGCCGCGCCTCGCCGAGCTTCACGACCACGGGCTGACCTGGATCCACCTCGACGCTCCGACGCTGGAGGAGGCGTCGCTGCTCGCCGAGCGCTACGGCTGGCATCCGCTCGACCTCGAGGACGTCCTCTCGCGGCGCCAGCGCCCGAAGGTCGACGAGTATCCGGACTACCTCTTCGGCGTCCTCCACTTCCCGGTCTACGACAAGGCGGTGCAGCGGTTGAACGCCGCCGAGCTCGATCTCTTCGTCGGCCCGGACTACCTGGTCACGCTGCCCAACGTCGAGCTGCTGCCGGTGACGCGGCTCTTCTTGCGCTGCGAGGAGGACGAGGAACTCCGCGAGCAGCTCTTCTCGAAGGGCTCGGGCTACCTGCTCTACCACATCCTCGACGACCTCTTCGACTACTGCTTCCCGATCCTCGACAAGATCGGGCACAAGCTGGACTCGGTCGAGGACGACCTGTTCGAGAAGCGGGCCGAGGAGGTCGTGCGCGACCTCTCGAACGTCAAGCAGGAGATCATCTCCTACCGCAAGATCATCAAGCCCGAGCGCTCGACGCTGCGGATGCTCGAGCGGCAGGTCGAGCGGTTCCTGCCCCAAGACCTCGAGCTCTACTTCGACGACATCGTCGACGCGAGCGAGCGGATCTGGGATCTGCTCGACAACTACAAGGAGGTCGTCGAGGCGCTCGAGGACACGAACGAGTCCGTCATCTCGCACCGACAGAACGACGTCCTGCGGTTCCTGACGGTCGTGACCGTGATCCTGCTGCCGCTGACCCTGATCACCGGAATCTTCGGCATGAACGTGCACTTCCCCGGCTTCGAGACCGCGACCGCGTTCTGGGCGATCGTCGGCTTCATGCTCGGCCTCGGCCTAGGCCTGACCGCGTTCTTCCGCTACAAGCGCTGGCTCTGAGTTAGGCCCCGGTGTTTCCCTCGGCCTCGTCCGACCGCGTGCCGGCGCCCGACTCATCTGTGGTTCCCTGAGCGGGCATCAGGCCCTCGACGCTCTTGGCCAGCACCCGCGTGAAGCGCTCGTTGAAGCCGGCGACAAACGCAAGCGAGCCGTAGTAGAAGAGGGGGTTGGGGTTGGGCGACAGGGGATTGGTGGCGGTCGGCGGCGACGTCCCGAGAATCTCGCTCGCGAGCACGAAGTAGGTGAAAACGCCAAAAACGGCTCCCAGGACCGGTCTGTAGCTCCCGAGCATGTAGAGCGTCCGCTTGCCGAGGTCGTAGTGGACCTGGAACTTCGACTTCTCCGATGCCATTCGCTGGAGGACGCTGACAAACGCGCCGATCGCGCCCGCAGCGACCGATATCACGATCCCGTGGAGACGACTGTCCCACTGGACCGAGTGCCACAGGAGGAGCGGCGCCACGACGAGCGCGAGCAGCAGGGCTATCAGGAACACCCCGATGATCATCCCCTGCGTGTAGACGGTCAGGCCGATCCGCACACCCGCCCGGCGGTAGTAGTCGCGGATCTCCCGGAGCTCTCGGTTTTCCTCGGCGGCGATGCGCGTCGCCTCGGCCTGGTCCACCTCGCCGTCCGCGCGGTCGATCACCCCGAGCACGTGGCTCGCAACGGCCATGATCCTCTTCAGGCCGACACTCTCGCTCGTGTATCTCAGCACCTCGCTGATGCGGATCGCCAGGTTCTCGCAGTCGAACAACACGTCCGCGAGCGGCGGGTCATGTCGCGTCACCCAGTCAGTGGAACGGTGGAACCGACGCTCGTCGTTGAGGATCGGTCTCAGCAAGAGGGGCGCCTTCTTGTGCGTGAGGGCGACCCCAGATGGCTCCACGATCGACCAGTACTCGCCGACGATCTCGCCGTACCTGGCCTCGAACGCGGCTCTCGTCTCGCGATAGCGGCCCGCGGCCTTCGGTCTGTCGCACTTGCCCGTGCGCCGTTGGCGCTCCCACTGAAAGTGGTCCCAGGTGAGGTCGGGGAACGTCACCTGATGCGCGTCCAGGTGTTCCTTCCGCTCGCCGACAGCCGCGACGCCGTCGTCGGCGTGGCCCGGAAGGAGTCGTGCGAGCACGGTGTTCATCTGGCCTCTTTCGTCGTCCGTGCCGCAAACGGACCGTTTTTCTCCTTTTGAAGGTACGACTCTCGGGCCGACTGCGCAAGCCCGCAGGCCGCCTCAGGGCTCCACGCCCGAACCCGCCTCGGCCGCACGAACGCGGGCTACCGCGCTACAGCCCTTCGGGGTCTTTCGGCAGAAGAAGCCGCTTGCGGCTACTGGTCTTCGCGCATCATCCGCCAGAGGCCGATGGCGGATGCGATGAACACGACCACGATCAAGATGACCAGCAAGATGATGATCATGCGCCCAGAATAGACACTGGCGTCCCGATGCGCACGTGGTCGAAGAGCCACTCCGCGTCCTGGATGCGCATCCGGATCGACGACGTGTCAGTTCCGGTCGGTGTCAAGCGCTGGCTCTAAGCCTCGGAAGAACCCATAGCCCCACGGCGTCACGTACTCAGCGGCCTCGCCCATTTGGGGCCTCGATTCACAGCGCGTACACTCGGGGGAAGCTTGGAAGACCAGCAAAACCCACTAGTCCGGACGTTCCTGATCGCGGACATCCGCGGGTACACGCGCTTCACGGAGACGCACGGCGATGAGGCTTCCGCAAGGCTGGCCGCGACGTTCCGCGACATCGTCAGCGAGGGAGTTCAAGTTCGCGGCGGGACGCTGATCGAGATCAGGGGCGACGAGGCCCTGGCCGTCTTCGACTCGGCGCGGCAGGCGCTCCGGGCCGCGGTCGACCTCCAGAATCGCTTCGCCGAGGAGACCGACCCGGACTCGAACTGCCCGATCAAGGTCGGGATCGGAGTCGACTCGGGCGAAGCGATCAAGCTCGACGACGGGTCGTTCCGCGGCGCGGCTCTCAACGTGGCGGCACGCCTGTGCGGGCTCGCGCAGGGAGGCGAGATCATCGTCAGCGAGGGGACGAGCCACCTCGCCGGCCGGCTGCCCGGGCTCCGCTATGTCGACCGGGGCCGCGCCCACCTGAAGGGGATCGCGGACACGGTCCGACTGATCCGCGTCGTGCCCGAAGGCGACCAGGAGCAAAGCCAGCCCTGGATCCTGATGATCTTCGGCAAGCCCGGCCGCATCGGCTGGCGGGTCGCTCTGGGAGTCGTCCTGATCGCCGCCGCGACGGCAGCCTCCGTCGTCTACCTGACCGCCGGGAACAAGGGCGAGACCAGCTCGGGCGCGACTCCTCCCACGGTGACGCCCCCGGTGACGACCCCTCCCGAAGGAGAGAAGGTCGCCCCTGCGGCCGACGTGGTCGCCTTGATCCCGACGAGCCTGCGCAAAGGCTGTGTCAAGCAGGGTGTCCCGGACATCGGAGCGGTCGCGACCGCCGTGTGCCTGCCGCCGGCGGGCGGAGCCGGCTTCCGCCCCGACCGGTGGCAGGTCTCGATCTACCCGAGCGGTGCCGCAGTGCAGGCCGCTTACGACGCGGAGCGGAAGCGCCAGAAGCTCGGCCGGAACAGTGGCACGTGCAGCTCGCTCAGCTGGGGCGGCGAGAGCGCCTGGGCCCACGGGCCCGGCAAACCGGGCGGACGGCGGCTCTGCTACTTCGACGGCGACGACGCGGTCATCGTCTGGTCCCACGAGCGCCTTGGACAGGCGAACCACCGCGACGTCCTGGGGATCGCCCGCGAGGGCGGCAGCGACCACGTGCGCCTGATCGGCTGGTGGAGCTTCGCCCACCACCTGATCGGCAAGGTCGAGTAGAAGGCGCGGCTACGCGTTGACGATGAAGACCGGCGTCCCGATGCGGACGTGGTCGAACAGCCACTCCGCGTCCGGGATCCGCATACGGATGCAGCCGTGCGAGGCCGAGTAGCCGATCGAGGCCGCGTCCGGGGTGCCGTGCATGCCGACGCCCGAGGCGTCGAGACCCATCCAGCGCGTCCCGAGCGGGTTGCCCGGCCCGGGCGGAATCGGCTTCAGGCCCTTCGCCCAGGGCGAGTCCGGCGGGCGCCACCACGGGTTGCGCTGCATGTCGACGACGTGCCAGTTCCCGGTCGGTGTCGGATAGATCGACTGCCCGGTGGCGACCTGGAAGGTGCGCCAGGCATGGTCGCCCTTGTAGAGGTGGAGCTCGTTCGAGCCGCGGTAAATGACGACGACGGCGCCGAAGCTCGAGCGGCTGACGTCGGGCGCGACGGTCTTCGCGGCCGGGTGCAGCAGGGCCGGCCGGTGGGCCACGGCGAGCGCGCTCTCGAGCCTCTGCAGAGTCTTCGGCCGGTTGAGAGCGAGGCCGGGCTCGCCCGCGTGGAGCACCGGCCTCAGGGCCACGAGCGTCGCCGTCGCGTCCTCGGGCGCGATCGAGAGCCTGCCGTCCAGCGCACGCACGTACTTCCGGATCCGCGCTTGGTCGACGTTCACCCGCAGGGCGAACTGCTCGCGCGGCTGCGCCTTCAGCGCGGTCTGCACGGCCGAGTCGACGTCCACGCTCGCCCCGAGCGCAGCCGGCTTCACGCTCCAGCGCTTGCCGTAGAAGACGAATCGAAGCGGCCGGTTGTACCACCACGAGATCGCCGAGCGGGCCTGCTCCGAGTTGAGCCCGCCCACGTTGAGCCCCCCGATCGTCACGCCGGGAGCGACGACACCACCGCGCTGGGCGCTCGGTGCGGCGGCTCCGGAGGCGACCGCGGCCAGGGCGATAAACAGGATGAACCGCTTCACGTGCAGGAGTTTAGGCGCTCACCCGGGGGAGCGGTAGGCTCGGCGCCGTGACCAAGCAACTCTGGGCGCCGTGGCGGCTCGAATACATCAAGCAGGCCGACGAGCAGCCCGGTTGCGTGTTCTGCGACGCCGCCGCCGGCGACGACGAGGAGCGGCTCGTCGTCCACCGTGGGGAGCACGCCTTCGTCCTGCTGAACAAGTACCCCTACTCCTCCGGTCACCTGATGGTCGCCTCGTACCGGCACGTGGGCGAGTTCGCCGAGCTTACGGACGAGGAGGTGCTGGAGGTCCATCGCCTCGCCCAGAGCGGGATCGCGGCGCTCGACCAGGTCTACGCGCCCGAGGGCCACAACCTCGGCTGGAACCTGGGCCGCATCGCCGGCGCAGGCGTCGTCGATCACGTTCATCTGCACGTCGTCCCCCGTTGGGCCGGTGACACGAACTTCATGCCCGTCCTCGCAGACGTGAAGGTGCTCCCTGAGCACCTGCTCGAAACCCGCCGGCGCCTGGCCAAAGCCTGGCCGACGAGGGTCAGCGGACCCTGAACGTCCCCTGGCCGAGGAGCTGCCCGTAGCGGCCCTTGGCCATCGGACCGAAGCCGGGCCACACGTACCAGAGGTATGTGCCGCGGCGGAGCGAGAACGTATGGCCTGCGTACCTCCAGCGCTTCGTCAGGGGCTTGCGCGCCTTGCGCGGCCACACGCTGAGGATCTTCTGGCCGCGGTAGTACAGCTGGACGTTGTAGAACGAGGCTCCGCTGACGCCCGCCCAGCGGAAGGTCGGGACTCCTCGCACGACGCTGGCATTCCGCGGCGAGCGCAGGAGCACGCTCGGAGGCACGAGGGCGCGCATTCCCCCGGAGGCGTTGGCGGCGTGGTCATAGCTCACGATCAGATACCGGTAGTACTGGCCGTTCTTGAAGTGCCGGTCGTTGTACGACTGGCGCTTGCCCCTGTAGACGAGCTTCCGCGGCGGCGTCTTCGGGCTCGTCGAGACGTATACGCCGACGTGGTCGAAGTCCGGGTCGGCTGGTTTATTCCACCTGAGCTGCAGCCGGCCGTAGCCGACGTTCCGCCGGAGCTTGCTCACGTTGGCGGGCGGCCTGAGGTCGGCGATCGGCGGGCCGACTCCTGAGATCCGCCAGCTGTACGTCGCAAGCGACACGTCGGCATTCCCGGCCGCATCAACCGCCTGGACGCGGAACGTATACGACCCGTCGCCGAGCCCTGAGTAGGTCTTCGGCGACGCGCAGGACGTGAAGCCCGACGAGTTAAGGCTGCAGGCGAACGTCGAGCCCGGTTCGCTGCTCGAGAATGTAAACGTCGCCGCGGAGCTAGAGCTCTCCGCGGGTGGCGTCGTACCGATCCGTGTCTCTGGAGCAACCGTGTCGACGACCCACGTGTATTCCGTGGTTGGCCCAACGGTCCCGAGCGAGACCGCGTGCACGGCGAACGTGTGGGAACCGTTCGAAAGCGGCCCTGGGTATTGGCGTGGACTCGTGCAGACGGTGAAGCCTCCCCCATCTAGCTGACACTCGTACGTGCTCGCACCCGAGAAACCGAACGTGGCGGATACTCGGTTGGTCAGCGGCGGTGGCTTCTCCGTCAGCGTCACCGCCGGTGGAGGAGGAGGAGGAGGAGGAGGAGGAGGAGGAGGAGGAGGAGGAGGAGGAGGAGGAGGCGGCGGCGGAGGTGGCGGCGGAGGCGGCGGCGGAGGCGGCGGAGGTGGCGGAGGTGGCGGAGGCGAGACTTCGACGTAGTCAAAGCCGGCGGAGCATGGCGAAACGTCAGTTGGGTTGGCCGGGTCCGCTGCGGTCGCCTGGAACGTGGTGGTGGTGTTGTCGTCGACGGTAACTGCGATATGGAACTGACCGGCCACGGCGACGCCGGTGCCCTTGATAGTCCCGCCCGGACAGCCGCCTGCATAGAGCGTGATCAGAGACCCTGTGTCGGCGGTTCCGTTCAGGAGGGGCGCATTGTTGTCGGCCGGTGACGGCGGAGCGCTTGAGTCGATCGTCGGGGTCGAGGGCACAAGGGTGGCTCCGCCCGCGAGGGGGACTCCGACCAGGAGTGCCGCGAGCGCGGCCACGAGCAGCGAGCGACGCCTCATGACCCCAGCAGCGCGATCAGCAGGCCAACGCCGATGCCGACGACGCCCACCGCTGCGCCGAGGCGCCACGCACGCGAGCAACGCGACGGCGAGCCCGACAGCGCGGATGCGCCCGCGCCGCAGCAACGACCTCGCGACCCCCCCTTGCACGTTTGAACTCCTCCTCAACTTCGTCCCCGCAGCGGCTGTACTTGGTAGTCCCCGAGGCTAGCACCGATTTTCGTGGTCGAGAAGCCGGCGAGCCGCCTTGTGCTCGAACTCAGTTGGGAAGTTCGCGACCGCCTCGATCGTGCGGCCGATCTCGGCCTCGCCGTGGGCCGTTGAGAGGAACATCGCCTCGTTCTGGGAGGGCGCGAGGTAGATCCCGCGCTCGAGCAGGTACCGGAACAGCGCTGGGTAGTCGTCGACGAAGAGCGTCGCCATCGCGCCAACGCGCTCGAAGCGGCCGTGCTCGCCGAGCGCGTCGAGCCGCTGCCCCTTGCGCTCGAGCTCCTCGTAGACCCCGGGCGTGAGCCGCCGCAGCACCGAAAGGCCAGCCGCGGTCGCGAGCGGATTCCCGGAGAGCGTGCCCGCCTGGTAGACGTCGCCGGCCGGCGCTAGTCGCTCCATCAGCTCGGCGCGCCCGCCGAAAGCGGCAAGCGGGAGCCCGCCGCCGACGATCTTGCCGAGCACGGTCAGGTCGGGCAGCACGCCGTAGCGCTCCTGCGCGCCACCGCGCGCGACGCGGAAGCCGGTGATCACCTCGTCGAACACGAGCAGTGCGCCGCTCGCGTCGCAGAGTCGCCGCAGGCCCTCGAGGAAACCCTCCGCAGGCGGGACGACGCCCATGTTCCCGGCCACCGGCTCGACGAAGACGCAGGCAGCGCCCTCGATCGTCCGCTCGACCGCCTCCAAGTCGTTGTACTCGACGACACCGCCCTCGCCCAGCGCGTCGATCCCGAGCGTCCGCACGCCCGAGCCGGCCTCGGAGAGGAACGGGTCGGCGTGACCGTGGTAGTTGCCGCGGAAGCGGACGAACGGCTCGCGTCCTGTCGCTGCGCGGGCCAGCCGGAGCGCGGTCATCGCCGCCTCCGTGCCCGAGGAGACGAGCCTGACCATCTCCACCGAGGGCACGGCCTCGACGATCGCCTCGGCCAGCTCGACCTCGCGCTCGGTCGCGGTGCCGAAGGTCGTGCCCTCGCGCGCGGCCGAGACGACCGCCTCGACGGTCTCGGGATCCGCGTGGCCGAAGATCAGCGGCCCCCACGAGAGCACCCAATCCAGGTAGCGGCGGCCGTCGACGTCCTCGAGGTAGGCGCCTTCCCCGCGCGCGGCGAAGAGCGGCTCCTCGAGGCCGACTGCCTTCATCGCCCGCACCGGCGAGTTGACCCCTCCCGGAATCGACTGCAGCGCGCGGGCGTAGAGCTCGGCCGTCCGGCTCACTCGCCGTCGCCGCGCAGGGCGAAGAGATCGCGCAGCGGCTCCGAGCCCGACTCCTTCGCGCGCACCGTGGGCGCGTGCAGGAGCTTGTTCACGATCTGGGAGGTGAGCGTCTCGACGGTCTCGCGCTCGCGCGGGGAGAGATCGGAGAGCCTGGAGCCGGCCCGGGCGAGCTCCTCTGAGCGGATCGTCTCGGCGTGCCGGCGCAGGTCGCGGATCGCGTCGGCCGCATCGCGCGAGCGGCGCCACTCGGCAAAGCGGGAGGCCTCCTCGGCGACGATCGCCTCCGCCTCGCGCACGTCCTCCTCCCGGCCGACGAGCCCTTCGCCCAGTGCGTCGATGTCGAACAGCGTGCAGCCTTCGAGCTCGCCGATGGCCGGGTCGAGATCGCGCGGGACGGCGACGTCGACCAGCACCAGCGGCTTCTCGCGCGAGCGCACGGCCTCGGCATGCAGGATCGGGTACGGGCAGCGGGTCGCGGAGATGACGAGGTCGGCCTCGGGCAGCTCGACCGCCACCGCGTCGAACGCCGCGGCGCGGCCGCCCACGCGGTCGGCCAGATCCTGCGCGCTCTCGAGCGTGCGGCTGGAGACGACCACCTCCGCCCCGCGCTCGCGGAGGTCGCGTGCCGCGAGCTCGCTCATCTTCCCGGCGCCGAAGAGCAGGGCATGCTTGCCCTCGACGCCGCCGAGCTCGCGAGCGCCGAGCTCGACCGCGGAGGCCGCAACCGACTCGGGCAGCTCGTGGAGCTTCGCCTCGGTGCGAACGCGCTTCCCCGTGCGCAGCGCGTCCTCGAAGAGCCGGTTCAGGAGCGCACCCGTCTTCCCGGCCGATCTGGCTCCGTCGTAGGCGAGGCGCACCTGGCCGAGGATCTGCGACTCGCCCGGGACGAGCGAGTCCAGCCCCGCGGCGACACGAAACAGATGTGAGACCGCCTCTGCGTCGTCCCAGTGCGCGAGCACGCCGTCGAGCTCGAGGCCCGACCGGCTCTCGAGCTCACGCTGCACTCGGGCGGGATCGCCTGCGGAGGTGTAGACCTCCGTCCGGTTGCAGGTCGAGAGCACGACAGCGTCGCCGAGCTCCGCCGCGAGCTCCCCCGCCTGGCCTTCGCCGAGGTAGAGGCGCTCGCGCACCTCGAGAGGAGCGTGATGGTGCGACACGCCGACGGCGAGCAGGCGGGCCGGGAAGTCCGAGCTGACCGTGGGCACAGGACCGCAGGCGATGCTACCTGGGGAGATACTGCGCAGCAGGAGGGAAGAACGGAGGAATGAGCCGGCCAGCGCGGATCGACGGCGTGGGAACGAACACGGCGGGGCTGGTCGGGCGGGCAACCCAGGGCCCACCTGACCAGGCCGTCCAGGTGACGAGCCTGAGCGAATACGAGCACGTGTTCGGCGGGCCACAGGCCGGACACGAGCTGTTCCTCGGCGCATCGCAGTTCTTCGCGAACGGCGGCCGCCGCGCGTGGGCGGTCAGGCTCAGCGCGCAGGGACCCGTCGCGATCAGACGGGCGCTCGCCTCTCTCGACGTCGTGCAGGACCTCGGGCTGCTCTGCCTCCCCGGTCTCTCCGGTCCGCAAGCGCTCGCCGCCGCTGCCACGTACGCCCGCTCGCGGCGCGCCTTCTACGTCGGCGAGGCCGCGGGCTCGAGAGCGGCCACACTCGCGGCCGTCAGAGCGATCAAGGCAGCCGACCAGGGGCATGTCGCCGTGTACCTCCCTCGCCTCGAGGTCCGCGATCCGCTGCGGCCAACCGCGACGACGCGTTTC
>Ga0307315_10000167_pt1 | contig 13681 bp, 13 predicted proteins | sample ER_DNA_355_FD_194497 | JGI IMG/M metagenome (GOLD analysis project Ga0307315, IMG submission 194497) | Bulk soil microbial communities from the East River watershed near Crested Butte, Colorado, United States - ER_DNA_355 | ecosystem: Environmental > Terrestrial > Soil > Floodplain | place... | reverse complement strand
TGGTCCGCGGTCGGAAGGAGCGGCGTGAACTGGACGAACATCAGGGCGACGCCCGCCACGCCGATGCCCAGCGGTGGGTGGTCGCAATGAAGGCACTCGGCGACCACGGGAAGCGCCACGCGTCGTTGGAAACCGTGGTGGTCATGGCCTGCCACTGGGTCACCAGGCACCCCACCACGAGGATCGCGGCCGAAATGGAACAGACAAGGCCGGCCCTCTGAGTTGTGTCCTGGGCCAGCGTCCCGCGCTGCGTCGACGAGTCAGACAGCTGCTGAGTGATCATGATCGGCCTCCTCGGCCTGGGTGACGGTTGATGCGGAATCAGGAAAGGCGCCTGTCCAGACCGGTTCCCGTTGGGGCACGGAGGCGGCGAGGGCGAAGGTGACCAGCAATCCGTCGTACAGCACCGTTGCCCATAGCCCTTGAGGCGTCGTGAGTGCGAAGCTCGGGCCGCCGACCGCGGTGGCGGTGAGCGGCCACACTACGAGCGTGGCGGCGCCCACAATGCCGGCGGGCACCCGGGTCCAAAGCGATCCGCGCCCGGACATGCCATGGCCGCCGATCATGACTAGTACGGGGATCGCGATCGCGCCGGCGCCGATCCCGCCCTCGAACATGTGGGTCGGCTCCTCGATCAGGCCTGCGACCAGGATGGCCGCGAACAGCAGCGGCGACAGCGCGAGCAGGTGCCACCGGGGACGGCCGCCGGTACGACGTACGAACTCCGCCAGGCCGAGCAGCGCACCGATGAGCATCCCGGGCAGCAGGATGAACCCCCACGTGTTCACCCATTCGACCTGGGACTCGGCTCCGGCGACCTCGACCATGAAGCCGCGCAGCGCGGACACCCAGGCGAGCCCGCAGAGAGCCCCGAACGCGGTGGACGACCAGGCGCCGCGAGGGGGGCGAACCGGCGGGTACGGCAGCACGGAGGCAAGGCAGAGCAGCAGTATGAAGGAGAACCCGTAGAGCGAAACCCACGCTCCTCGGGCGGAGCTGAGCGGGCCTGCCATCCCGCCTATGGCGCCGAGCAGCAGCAGGCCAAGCAGCGCCACGAGCCCAGAGCCCAGACGCGCCGGCCACCTGCGCCGCGAAAGCGCGAAGCCGCCGGCAAGTGCGGTGAAGACGACAATCAGGGCGCCCCCGCCCTGACCGTCGCTGATGAGCGAGCGGAAGATCTCCGGGTCTAGGAGCGCGACGGCGAACAGCGCCGGTGTGAACGCCAGCCAGCGGGACGAGCGGATCCCGAGGCTGCGCGCGTACGCCGCCCAGCCCAACAGCAGCCCGATCACGAGGCCGGGCAGCATTATGAGCACGACGGTAAGCCAGGTGTAGGACGAGGCCGGCCACACGAGCTGCGCCATCCAGCCGCGCAGGCCGGCCGCCCAGGTGAGACCGCAGAGCCCCCCGACGAGGAGGTACGGCGTCGGGCGGTGCCGTCGGGTCGCGCTGTGCATGTCCTGCTCCTCTCGTCGCGGATCTCCTCGACGGTAGCGACGCCGCTCACCGGGTCGCATCAGTGCGGGCACCTATTGCCGAAGCAGTGCTGGCACCTTTGCGTCGGCCGCGGATGCAAGAGGAAGATGCTGAGCCGTGGGGCTCCCGACTCCTCGACTACTACCCGGCTTCCTGCTCGCGGTCACGGTGGTGGCCGAGCTTGCCGCGGTACCGCTGTCGTGGGGCCTGGAGCCGGCGTACGACACCTTGCTCTTCGCCGTCTTCTCGTGCGCCTTGGCCGGCACCGGGGCACTGATCTTGACCCGCCACCCTCGTCACGCGATCGGGTGGCTGCTTTCCGGCCTCGGTGTAGCCAATGCACTGACCGGGGACCTGGCACAGGGCTGGGGGCTGCGCGCCGCCGTCGAAGGCTGGCCGGGCGGAACCGTTGCCGAGTTGATCGCGGGGGCGAGCTGGCTCCCACAGGCAGCGCTGTTCATACTGATCTTGCTGCTGTTCCCTACCGGCCACCTCCCGGGCCGGCGCTGGTCGCTCGTGGCGTGGTTGAGCGTGCTCGGAGTGGTGCTCTGCGGACCAGGGGCGCTCGAAGCGGACCCCTACGCCGTTGACGGCCTGCCGACGCCATTCGGCGTCGGGATTACCCTCATTGCTGTTGCCATGCTGGCTGCGCTGGTGGCGGCCTTGCGACGGTTCCGGTCCTCCACGGGCGTGCTGCGACAACAGATGAAATGGTTCGCGCTCTCCAGCAGTTTCCTCGTGCTGACTTTGATCCCGACGGCGATGCTGTGGGGCGCCAGCCCGCTCTTGCCTGTGCTGTCTGCGGTCGCGCTGACGCTGTGGCCGGTGGTGATCGGCGCCGCGATCCTCCGCTACCGGTTGTACGACGTGGACCTGGTGATCAGCCGCACGTTCACCTACCTCACCCTCACGATCTTGCTCGGGCTTGTGTACGCCGGGACGGTCGTCGTGATCGGAACGTTCGCTGGTCAAGGCTCACCCTGGGCCACCGCTGGTGCCACCCTGCTTGCGGCCGCCGCGTTCAAGCTCCTCCATCGCCGGGTACAGGAACGCGTCGACGACCGCTTCCTCCCTGCGCGTCAGGACGCGCTTCGCAGCGTCGCGGCGTTCCTCGAGAGGTTGCGGGCCGACCAGGCCGAGCCTGAGCAGGTCGAGGACGTGCTGCGCAGCTCCCTCGACGATCCAGGGCTCGAGCTGTGGTTCGTCCTCCAAGGCGACGACCCGCCCGTCGATGCACGTGGCCGACCGGCTACCGCCCGGCCCCACGACACGGAGTCGTTCGCCGTTGAGCGGGGAGGTGTCACCCTCGGCCAGGTGGTGTGGCGCCCGCGCACCGGCCAACAGCGCGCGATGCTCCCGAGCGTCGTCGCTGCCGCAGGCATGGCGATCGACATGGCCCGCCTCCGGGTCGAGCTGCGCCATCGCCTTGAAGACGTGGAGGCCTCCCGCGCCCGGATAGCCACCGTCGCGGACGAGGAACGCCGCCGCATCGAACGCGACCTGCACGACGGCGCACAGCAGCGCCTGGTCTCGATTGGTCTGACGCTGCGCCATGCCCAGCACCAGCTGGGCTCCGACGACCTGGGCGCGCGACAGACGCTGGACGGCGCGGTGGCCGAGGTCGCTGCGGCCATCGACGAGCTGCGCGAGCTGGCACACGGCCTGCGCCCCGCGCTGCTCCAGGCAGGCCTGGGGGCCGCCCTTCGTGACCTTGCGAGCCGTGCGCCCGTACCTGTCGACGTTGCGGCGACCGGCGACCGCTACCCGCCCGACGTCGAGGCAGCGGCCTACTTCGTCGCCTGCGAAGGGCTCACGAACGCGGTCAAGCACGCCGGCGCCGAGCACATCCAGCTCCAAGTGGCCCGACACGACGGCAGCTTGGTGGTCAGCGTCGCCGACGACGGCGTGGGCGGCGCGGCCGTCGGTCGCGGCTCGGGACTGACCGGGCTGTCGGACCGGGTGGCCGCCCGGGGCGGCAATCTCTCCGTCGACAGCGTCCTGGGACGAGGGACCAGGCTCACTGCGGAGCTGCCGTGCGTGTCGTGATCGTGGAGGACCAGGTCCTGTTGCGCGCAGGACTCGCCCGGCTCTTCGTCGACGGCGGGCACGAGGTCGTGGCCACTCTGGGCGACGCGACCACCCTGGCCGATGTCGTCGAGACCCACGGACCGGATCTGGTTATCCTCGACATACGCATGCCCCCGACGTACACCGACGAAGGGTCCCGCGCCGCCCGCGACCTCAAGTCGTGGTATCCCGGGACCGGTGTGCTGCTCCTGTCCCAACACATCGAGACCGCCCACGCCGTCGACCTGGTGGGCCAGCCGGCGTTCGGCTACCTGCTGAAGGACCGTGTGCTCGAGGTGGAGGAGTTCCTCGAGACCGCAGCCCGGGTGGCAGGCGGTGGGTCCGCCCTCGACCCGAAGGTCGTCGCCGCGCTGGTCGCGCCAGCTGTGGGCAGTCCTCTGGAACGCCTGTCCGAGCGTGAGCGACGCGTGCTCGAGCTTATGGCGGAGGGACTCACCAACGCCGCCATCGCCCAGCGGCTCGACCTCAGCCTGCGCACGGTCGAGGCGCACGTACGCCACGTCCTCCTCAAGCTCGACATACCCGAGGGGGAGAAAGGGCATCGCCGAGTGCTCGCTGTGCTCACCCACCTTCGAGCGGTCCACGAGTGGAGCTGAGCGCGAACCATTACGATGATTTGTACTACCATTTTGGTATGGCGATGACACTACGACTGCCGGCTGAGCTTGATGATGATTTGCGTGCCGCTGCTGAGGAGGACCGCCGCAGCGTACATCAGACGGTCGTGCTCGCGATCGAGCTTTTCTTGGCAGCACGGGAAACCGCTCAGGTAAAGGCTGACCCCGAGGCGCTCAGGGCACTCGCTGAGGCGCGGCAGGCAGTGCGTGACGGCGATGTCGTCTACGGAACCGAAGCCGTACGCGGCCTGCTCCGTGGCCGCCGCGCTTCGTGACAGGTCGCTACGAACTCGGAACGGCACCTCCGGCTCGTCGCGCGCTCGCCGAACTGCTGCCGCATGACGTGGCGGTCGCAGCCATCGAGTTCATCACAGGGCCACTGCTGGCGAATCCGCAACGCGTGGGTCGGCCGCTCGGCGAAGAGCTCTGCGGCATCTACAGTGCTCGCCTCGCCCGGGAGTGGCGCGTTCTTTACGAGATCGATGAGGAGAGCCTCGTCGTTGTAGTCCTCGATATCCGGCATCGTTCGGTTGCCTATCGCCGACGCTAATCGATGACCGCGTCGGTGGGCTCCGCAGGGCGTACAACGGCGAACTTCTTTTGCCTCGCCGCAGCCCGGCACCGGTCCCCGATTCGCTGACTGAGCCCGTTCCTCACAAGGACCATTCTTGTGCCGCCGGGTGACGCCGGTCTCAGTTCTGGTCTCAGTTGTCGCCGTTCTTCTGAGTTTGCGAACGTCTGCGATGCCACCTGTATGAGCACAAATGTGTTGCCGGAGACAATAACGTACGCCGGTTTGCAGAGTTGGAAAGCGGGCAATTCCTGGCAGCCCTCTGCAACGGCATCCTCGCTAGGAGCGAACTTGCAGCAGCGAAGTGCAGCAACAAACGCGCGACGTGGCGATTTCGGATGCTGCTATTCGTCGCTGGCTAGGCGTAAACGACGCTCAACAAGGCCCACGCCGCCACTTTGCAAGCAGGCGGTATTTCGGTCGAGGGCTAATTCGAACAATGACTTGCCGCGTGCCCAGTTCGTGCCCAATACCCCGCGCAACTGCGGTCACTCACGGTTAATCATGGTCTGCCTTCTTCTGCGCATGTAAGGAAACGGCCTAACCGGAGCCTCTCGGTTCTCGTCTTCCAAGCTGGCCCTGCGAGTTCGATTCTCGTCACCCGCTCGAGCGAGCATGTGGCTCAGTCGCGGAGTCTGACCATGAACCGATCCAGGTCATACCCCTGCGAGACCGGGTTCCAGCGCACCCGGGGCGGGCCGGCCGCCACGACATCGTGGGCTAAGAACCGGTGCAAGAAGATGTCACTCTCCAAGATGGCGAGTGGACCGCCAGGGCATCGGTGGTGGCCGTCGCCGAAGCTCAATAGCACTGGAGGCACCGCAGGCGGCAGCTCGCGACCTGGGCATAGCGCCTCCGGATTCTCTCCCACCACGCCAGGGTCGGCATTGGTCCGCCGAAGCTGCAGCTCGATCCTCTCGCCTGGGGCGATGGTCACCGGTCCGGACTCCGTATGCACGGTGATCGGCTCCCGGGCCGTGCGTCGGAGCTCACCGACCACGGGTTCCAACCGGAGGATCTCGTGCAAGATGGCCTCCCGTTCGACCCGCTCGGCGATCAGGTAGCGATTGCGGAGGTCTGGTTCGTCCAGCAAGTGCCACGCCGCCATGGTGATGAATTCGCGCGTGGTAGCCATGCCGGCGGCCGCGTAGGTCAGGGCCTCGGTGAGGATCTCGAGGTCATTGAAGCCCTGCTGCAGCAGCTGGCTGATCACGTCAGCAGACGGGCGCCGACGGCGCGCCCGGATCGCCGGCTTCACGTCGAGGTAGTAGAAGCCCAGCAGCGCACTCCTCGTCCGCACCATGCGCAACAGCCCAGCGGGGCTGCGGTCCCCCGCCAGCGGATCGCCCTCGAAGAAGGCGCCAAGGCGGGCACTCATGCCGCGGACCGATGAGTTGGTCAGACCGACGACCCGGCCAGCTACCTGCACCGCCAGCCGCATCGATAGCCGGCTCAAGTCGACCGGCTTGTCGACTCGCAGGCGGCTCAGCATGGTGTCGCACAGGCCAGCGATCATCGGCTGATAGCCCTCGATCACGGCCGGAGCGAAGAAGCGGGCCGAAGCGCGGCGCTGAGCCCGGTGCTCGCTCCCCTCCTGGTAAAGGATCGGCGGCCGCATCTTGGACCGGTCGATCCCTCCCGCACCAAACCCGGCCTGATCGGTAGCGTCGGGAGCCCGGAGGATCTGCCGGGCGACCGGGAAGGATTGGACCACCCAACGCCCGCCCCGCTCATCCACGACCCGCTGCAGGTCGGGGCCCGCCGGTACCCCATCCGGCTCGAGCTTGCGGGCCGAGCAACCAGTCATCACGACTCAAGTCTGCCGCCCGGCTGCTCTACCTCAGTCATAGGCCAGCCGGGAAAGACCTTCTTGGCCTGCAGATATCCCAGCTCATTCATGGTCGGCGTTCCCGAACCAGAGCCAGTCTGAGCGTCACAGCAGCCGTGCGCCGGTCTGAAGAGTTGGAAGCGGTTGATCAGAAATCGAACATTGATATTCGCCGGGCCACAGCTGGGCCACACGTGGCGGCGATTAGCGGCTTAGCGCGGTCACTCGGAGTGAGCCCGACCGGCGTCTGTTCGACGGCGCACGGCGGGTGTGGAGGACTTCCAAGCTGGCCATGCAAGTTCGATTCTCGTCACCCGCTCCAGCAGGTCCGGACCGACCAATGTCCAGCTGCACAGCCTGTCCACCCGACTAGACCTGGGCGACGGCCTTCCGGCCCGGTCCACCCCTCGGCGCCGCCAAGCCGTACTGCCGATTCCGGTTCTAGATGATCAATGCCGGGCTTCGCCCGGCTGCGCGGCGCGTATCCTCACTTCGCTGCGGGCCGCTCCGCGGCTGACTCTCCAGGGCTGGGGCGCCGCGGGCGCGGTAGACCCGCCAACGGGTAGACAGCCGCCGGGCGGTGGTGAACCAAGCAAGGAACCGATATCGCGCGTCCCGGTGCCCGTTGGGATGATGTCCGGCATGACGTCGGTCGAGGCCTCAGGTCGGCGCAGTGCCTGCCAGCAATTTCGACCGACCAGTGTCAAATTGGTTCCCTAGTCCGGATGACTAGGACCCACAGCCTCTCCGAGCAATCCGATCCACCGAAAGAGAGCTGCCACGGACATGACGACCAACCACCTGAGCGCGTCGCTTACCACCGGCCCGGGCGCGGCAGGGCAGCTGGGTGATCACCTGGGCCTGGCGGTGCAGGAGATCTCGGCGTGGATGGCGGAGTTTGGTCCGTACACGCCGCATCCATCGCTCGAGGTCGACGGTGACCAGCTGTCCCGCTCGTTCGTCGAACTGGTCGAGCGGCTGCGGAACAACTATCCCTTCTTCCATCCTCGCTACGCCGGCCAGATGCTAAAGCCGCCGCACCCGGTGGCGATGATCGGCTACGTCGCGACAATGTTGATCAACCCGAACAATCACGCCTCGGACGGTGGCCCGGCGACAGCTCAGATGGAGAAGGAAGTCGTCGCCCAGCTGGCCCAGATGTTCGGCTACGGACAGGAGTTCCTCGGCCATTTGACCAGCAGCGGCACGATCGCCAACCTGGAGGCCTTATTCGTTGCGCGCGAGATTCATTCCGACAAAGGCATCGCGTACAGCACTGACGCGCACTACACCCACAGCCGGATGTGCCGCGTGCTCGGGATTCCCGGCTATGCGGTGCCGACCGACGCGGCCGGGCGGATGGACCTGACAGCACTGGAGGAGCGACTCGCCACCGGCACCATCGGCACGGTCGTGATGACAGCCGGCACCACCGGCCTCGGTGCGATCGACCAGATCCACAAGGCGGTGCCGCTGTGCGCCCGCTACGGGGTCCGCATCCACGTCGACGCCGCTTACGGCGGGTTCTTCCGGTTGATCGCCGACGACAGCGCGGACGGTGTGGCCGCGGCACCGTTCCATGCCATCGCCCAAGCCGACTCCGTGGTGGTCGACCCGCACAAGCACGGGCTGCAGCCGTACGGCTGCGGTGCGGTGCTGTTCAAGGATCCGCAGGTCATCGGCTACTACAAGCATGACTCCCCCTACACCTATTTCACCTCCGACGAACTGCACCTAGGTGAGATCTCGTTGGAGTGCTCCCGCTCCGGCGCTGCGGCCGCCGCCTTGTGGTTGACGTTCCAGGTGCTGCCGCCAACCCCGGAAGGACTCGGCCGCGTCCTGCGGCCCGGCCGGCGAGCCGCCGTGCGCTGGGCGGAGAAACTGCGGATGTCGGAGTCGATGGCACTGTTCCAGCCACCCGAGCTAGACATCGTCACCTACTTTCCCCGGAAGTCAAACCTGTCCGAGGTCGACCGGATCTCCGCCTACGTTCTCGACGCCGGGATGGCACTACCAGCGGACAAGGCCCTGTTCGTGGCCACCTACGACGTCAATAGCGCCGCTCTTACCGCGCGCGGCCACGCGATCGACCCTGACGTCGATCATGGCCGGATCCTGCGCAGCGTGTTGATGAAGCCAGAAAGCGAGGACTGGGTCGACACGCTGCACGACACCGTCCTCCGCCTCGCCGCAGCGGCCGGGTAACCAGTCCCAATGCGTGCGGCACGGCAGGACCAATCGGCAACAAGATGGAGCCGATAGCTATAGCGCCGCTCTTGATCAATCGGTGATGGCGAAGTTGGTGAAGTCAAACCGTTCCGGCTTGCCGTTCGTGTCGACAATCTCGACGCCGTAATCAACCTGCCACGTCGTGGTGACTTTCCAGCCGCGGTTCTGAACGTCCTTGAAGAACTCAGACAGCGGCATGTCACCGGACACCTGCGGGGTGGTTGACAGGTAGGTCAATATGCCACCGTCGCCAGAACCCGACCGCCACACCTCATACTGATGGCCGCCGATGGTGACTGTATCGATTTTGTTTCCACTAGGCCGCTGACCCCAGTTATCGGTCCAAATCATCAGCTCATGACTGAGCCCAGACCCCAGCCAGACGTCGAAGGCGATGTTATAGATGCATCCGCTGCAACGAGGCCCGGTGGCCGCGAAGCGGGCAGATTTAATCCTGGTCAGCGCCACATTGTTGTAGTCGCGGTGGACGTTCGGATACGTCTGCACCGACAGATCTGAATGGTTCGGAGTGTTAGAGATGAGATACCAGTTGTTGTAATTGCAGGCGGTGATGACTGTGTTGCCGCCAGCATTATCGTTCCAGTTGTTGTTGTGAATCAGGTATTCGCCACCACCAGTTTCGGAATATGACGCTAATCCACCCTCATTGATGGTCTTCCCGTTGGTGCAGTTCTTGGGTGGTGTGGCCGTAGCCGTGGGAGCCGACGTGGTTGGAGGCGCAGTGGTCGTCGTTGGCGGCGCTGGCGCAGCGGTCTTGGTCGGGCCCGTCGTGGCCGGTTCTGTTTTGGTGGGTGCCGTCGTCGGTGCTTTAGTTGTCGGCGCGCTCGATGTCGGCTCGCTCGATGTCGGCGCGCTCGTTGGCGACACAGTGGTGGTTGCCGTCGGCGTAGGGCTGGGTGCTGGTTTCACGCCCCCGTTGTGCACCTTGAAGCGCCCCTGCCGGGTGTAGGTCGTGCCATTCGTCCGCGTCATGACGACCCTGATGGTGTGAGTTCCATCGGCGAGCTTCGCGGTGTTGTACGGGCGCGCGGTGCCGTCGGCCTTCGTGCCTGCCAAGTCAAAAGGCGCCTTCTTGTCGGTTCGAACGGGCGCGCCCTTCCTCCACTGCGGAGTGTCAATGTAGAAGTCGACTTTGTCGAGCTTCTTCGACTTCCTCACGAAGACGTAGATCTTCCCGTTGACCGTCGAGCCGTGGAGCCGCGCCGCACTCGACCGATCCGAGTTCACGCTCACTGCGAGCCTTGATCTCGTCGAAGCCGAGGCGGACTCAATGCCGAGGCCGCTCAGCGCTAGCGCGACGCTGACCGCGAGGACAACAACTATCCTGCGATGGCGGCGTACTGCCAACCGAGGCTCACGTGAAACCATGTCCATCCCCCGTATCAGAAATCTGTTGCGCAAAGGCCGTTCGGAATGCCCGACTCGTCGGCCCCGGTATTGCCGTGGACCCAGGCGTGAATGTGGTCGACGCGTTGACGGTCGGATGAGCGATGCTCGACATGTGGCGCACGGACCGCCGAACTCCGATTAGCGGTGCCGCGAAAGGCACCATTCGTGCGACCCGCACCACAAGAAGCGGCTGCCGCCGAACGCGGACAGGGTCGAGCCACGTGTAATCACTTCCCCCGAGCTTTGTGACCAAAACGTTACCTGCCGCTGCAGTCTAGGCCAGAGTGGTAACGAATTGTCAACCGCTGCGATAGCTGACGGCCTCAACTCGGGCGGTTACGCCACGACGCGCGGTAAGAATTGGCCACCGGGAACCAGCTACATGGTGCTTGCGCAGGAGAGGTGTGTTGCGAGCTCCGCGTCAACTCCCGGGCGCATCTTGAAGCCCCGCACTCACTCTTCGATGATGCGCCGGGGCTGCGTGCCGTGGGCGTGGACGTGCTGGGCGGCGAGTGCGCTCCACCCGGGCTTCAGGGTGCGGACCCAGGCCTCCACGCCGGCAACATGGACGGTTGCGGCCGCGTACGCCAGGTCCGCGTCGTGGGCGTCCAGCGCGTCGGCGATGAGCCGGTGCTCCTCCAGGGTGCGGTCGAGGATGCCGGGAAGGGTCTGCCCCCGCCATACGCGCATCCGTACGGTCGGTGCGGCGAGGCCGTCGAGCAGCACCGATAGCAGTGGATTGCCCGCGGCGCGAGCGATGGCATGGTGGAACTCCCAGTCGAGCTCGATGTAGTCGCCGACCTGGTCCTGGTCGAGGTCTGAACGGATATAGGAGCGGATCTGCTCGAGGTCGACGGCAGTGACCCGGGCGGCAGCCAGGGCCGTGGCAGCTGGCTCAAGGATCCGTCGCACGGCGATAAGGTCCGGAATCGTATCTTCACGCTGCAGATCCACGGCGAGCCCGAGGGCACCAAGCAGCAGTTCGGGGCCTAACCCAGTGATGTAGCTGCCGTCCCCTTGCCGTGTGTCGATGACCCCCAGCACCGTCAGAGCCCGAACAGCCTCGCGAAGGGACGTGCGGGAAAGTCCGAGATTGGCGGCGAGATCCGACTCCGGCGGTAACCGGTCCCCCGGCGCCAACTCCCCGGTCAGAATCATGTGCCGGATGCTGGTGATGGCGTCGTCGGTCACCCTCATCCGGTTTCGTCGACCGGTCGCCCGGCCCATCGGAGACGGATCGGCTTTCGGCGCGCTTGCGACGGATCGGTTCATCGCTCAACGACCTCCCAGTCCCGACAACGCGATGCCCCGGACAAGGTACTTCTGCAGGGCGAGGACGAGGATAACGGTGGGCACCATTGAGATGGTCGCGGCTGCCATCAACAGCTCCCAGCGCTGGCCTTGCTGCCCGAGGAAGAGGTCCAGACCGAGTGGGACCGTCATTTTGGCGGTGTCGTTGATGATGATCAACGGCCACAGAAAGCTGTTCCAGTAGCTGATGAAGGTGAAGACGGCCAGCACGGCGAGAGCCGGGGCCGAGATCGGAATGATGATGCTGCTGAGGATCCGGATGTGCCCGCAGCCGTCGATCTTCGCGGCTTCCTCCAGCTCCCGCGGAATGGTGAGGAAGAACTGCCGGAGCAGGAAGGTCCCGAACGCGGTGAACGCCCACGGCAGGATCAGGGCCTGGTAGGAGTTGACCCAGCCGAGCCTCTGCATGACCAAAAACATCGGGATGACGATGACTTCCTGGGGCACGATGAGGGTGCTGAGATAGAGCACGAACAGCCCGCCCCGGAACCTGAAGTTCAACCGTGCGAACGCGTACCCGGACATCGCGGACGCCACCAATGTGATCAACGTCCCGATCCCGGCGACGAACACGGTGTTCAGGATGAACCGGCCGAACGGCAGGTAGTTCCAGGCCTCGACGAAGTTGCTGAACTTGACCTCGGACCCGAACAGAGTCGGTGGGGTGGTGAAGACCTCGGCGCTCGGCTTGAGGGCCGACAGCAGCATCCAGATGATCGGCACCATGAACAGCAGGGCCACCAGCGACAGCAGGATCTGGGAGATGACCGACGTCACCCGGAACGACCCGGGCCGCCGTCGCTCCGCGGAGAGCGTCGGCACCCCGGACATCGGAGTCGGCGCGGTGACCGTCGAAGTCTCATTGGTCATAGTGCACCCACCTCTTCTGGCCGATGAACTGGAATACCGTGATCACCAAGATGATGATGAACAGCACCCAGGCGACGGCCGAGGCGAGCCCCATTTTGTAGAACTGGAAACCCTGCTCGTACAGGTAGACCACCATGGTGGTGGTCGCATTCCCGGGACCCCCTCCGGTGAGGACGTAGGCCTGGGTGAAGACCTGAAAAGACGAGATCAGGGTCAGCACCACCGCGAAGAAGATCGACGGCGTGATCAGGGGCAAAACGATCCGGAAGAACCGTGCGACGCTTCCTGCCCCGTCGATCGCCGCGGCTTCGGTGAGGCTGGTGGGAATGCCGTCGAGCGCCGCCGAGAACACCAGCATGTTGTAGCCAAAGCCCTGCCAGATGGACACCAGAACCACGGCTGGCATGGCCCAGGTCTTCGAGCCTAGGAAGTTCGGGGCCTGGACCCCGAACCAGGTCTGCATCAGCGAGTCGATCAGCCCGTTCGGCGACAAGATGAGGGCGAAGATCGCCGCGTTCGCGACGACGGGCGTGACCGCGGGGATGAAGAAGATCGTGCGGTAGAGGCCGCGAAGCCTGATTCCCTTCGAACCGATCCAGACCGCGAGACCGAGTGAGATCACGATGTTGACCGGGACGTACAAGAGTACGAAGACGAAGGTGTTGAGAATTGCGGTGTGGAACTCATTGCTATTCAGCAAGGTCTCATAGTTCTTCAAACCGATGAAGCTGTGAGTGCCGATCACGGGCCAGTTGTAGAAGCCAATGATGAGCGACGCGACGATCGGGAACGCGGTGAACGCGAGTAGGCCTAGCATGCTCGGGGCCATGAAGCCGGTCGCCGCCTTGCCGTCGCCGCGTCTGGTTCGCCCGGCCTGGGTCGCAGCAGCCGCGACAGCGGTGACGTCAGCGGGCAGCACGGTCATAGGGCCCTCCTTCTGCGAGAAGGCTGTGGGGTGCCGCGCGGAGGCGGCACGCCAACAGTGTCTAAGTCACCAGCGTCTAGGTCACGAAGCACCCTGTTCCTGGGTCTGGCTGAGGAGTTCGTCGACGGAACCCTGACCGTTGTAGGTCGCCACGGCCTGCTTGGAGAACGTCGTCACGACCTGCTGCCAGGTCGGGATCGTGGTGTACGGCGTCGCGTTGCCCAAGGCGGCGTCCATGACCGGCTTGACGTCCTGGGTGTGGTTGCCCTCGTACCAGGAGTTCTGAGTGGAGATCAGGGCCGGGTAGGCGCGGCCTAGGTTGCCCAGATAAGTCTCAGCCTCCGGGCTGACCATGA
>Ga0307315_10000163_pt1 | contig 13915 bp, 15 predicted proteins | sample ER_DNA_355_FD_194497 | JGI IMG/M metagenome (GOLD analysis project Ga0307315, IMG submission 194497) | Bulk soil microbial communities from the East River watershed near Crested Butte, Colorado, United States - ER_DNA_355 | ecosystem: Environmental > Terrestrial > Soil > Floodplain | place... | reverse complement strand
CAGTTGGCCAAGCTACTTCGCGTGCTCGGCGAGCGTCGTCGTCGCCCGGCCGACGTCGCCGAGTTGCTTGTGGATTGCGTTGGTCTGCTTCGACGCATGCTCGAGCCGGCGGTCGACCTTCGTGTCGAGCTCGCCTAGCCGGCGGTCCATCGTCTCGGTGATCCCCTGTAGACGGCGCTCGACCTCGGCGTTGCGCACCGCGAAGCCGGCATCAGCCTGGGCGCTGAAAGCCTGCAGCGTCCGGGTCAGCCAGACGGCAAGGCCGCCCAGCGCGGCCAGAACGACAACGATGAATGCCAGCGTGAGCACGGCCGACAAACGCTAGAGAACGCGTCGGACGGCAAAAGAAAGGGCGGCCGAAGCCGCCCCCTTTTCTAGCTTTCGCGATCGGCTTTGTGTTCGGCCGCGCGCTCGCGCTCGGCCTGTGCCATCTGCTCGGCGCTGTCGGCTCTTTCCTCGGCCATGCCCTGCTGTTCCTGGTGCATGCCTTCGCTTCGCATCGAGCTGTCGCCGGTCAGATCTCCCGCGGCCTTCTTGCCGCGGCCGAGCAGCTTGTCCATGAATCCCATCTGCGGCCTCCTTGAGTGAGAACCCGGAGTATTGAAGATCGAGCGGAAGCACGCCACCGGACCGCGCCCTCAGACGCGGTAGCTACCATCCGACCGCTTTGGCGAAGAAACCGCGCACACCCGCACCGCCCCGGCCGGTCCAGGCCCCGAAGCGCCGGGACTCGAAGAAGGCCGCTCCCATGACGGCCCGCGATCAGAAGACCCGTTGGGTGCTGTATGCGCTTGCGGCGCTCGGGCCGATCGCGCTGATCATCGTGGGGGTTGTCGTCTTGACGGGCGGCAACGGGGGAGGTAGCAAGAACGGCGCGGACGGACCGCCGCCGCAGATCAACTACGCCGCCCTGCCGGGCGTTCGGACGGGGTCGGCCCCGTGGGCGCCGGAGTACGCGAAGTTGCCCGACCGTCTCGGCCCCCTCGGCATGCACGCGCTATCGGCCGAGGCGCTCGCGTTCCACATCCACCAGCACCTCGATGTCTTTATCAACGGCAAGAAGACCCCGGTGCCGGCGTCCATCGGCATCGACGACGGCTCCTTCATCACGGAGCTGCACACGCACGACGCCGCCGGGATCATTCACGTCGAGTCCGCCGAGACGAAGCCGTACACGCTCGGCATGTTCATGGGCGTCTGGGGGGTGCGCTTCTCTCCGACCTGCATCGGGGGCTACTGCGCGACGCCGAGCAAGCCGCTGCGCGTCTATCTGGACGGGAAGCTTTACGCGGGGAACCCGAACGACTTGATCCTCAAGAACCACCAGGTGATCGCGATCGTCTACGGCAAGCCGCCGGCCAAGATCCCCTCCACGTACGACTTCGCGAAGTACGGCGTCTAGAAAACCCGCGGCTATTCTTGCGCCGCCGGGGTGGCGAAACTGGTCATACGCGCCTGACTTAAAATCAGGTGTCTCCTCTGGAGGCGTAAGGGTTCGAGTCCCTTCCCCGGCACCTCAGCGAGCTTCTGGGGGCTCGATCCGCACGGGTCGGTTGAAGTCCGTGTAGCGGTGGTGCATGAAGTGCGCCGCGGCGGTCATCTCGAGCTCGAGCGGCCGGTACGTACGAGGGTCGAGCGCGATCTCGAACCACGCCGGCAGGCTCGGGTCGTAGAAGCTGACCAGGCGCGCGCGCTCCCGGCCGATGCGCGTCCAGCCGAGCGCCTTCGCGTTCAGCCAGCGCGGGCCCCACTGGCTTCCCGGCAGCTGTAGCGGCGTCTGAGCCGAGCGGACGAACGGCTGCTTGCCCTGTGCGTCCCAGCGAGTGGCTCCGATCACGACGGCCCGGCCCCCCTCTGAGGTCTGGTAGGTGAGGCGGTCCGGGGCGATGATCTGCCACCTCGTCGTCAGGAAGTCGCGCGGGCTCGAGGCGAGCCGCTCGTGGATGACCAGGCTCCGCAGGCTCCCGTAGGCGTGCCGGGCCCGGCCGACGATGAGGGAGGCAGGTTGGGCTCGCGCCGGCAGAGCGAACGCGACCGGCACGCCGCCCGCGATCAGCACCGTCACGCGCCCGGAGCGGACTCGCCCGAGCGCCCGGTAGCAGCCCGGCCCGCACGGGTTCGACCCGAACGTCCTGCCGCCGGCTCGGAAGGCGACCGAAAGGCCGTCGACGCCCTTGTCGTCGGGCCCGAGCATCGTCGCCTCCAGTCTCCCGCCCGGCTGGATCGCGAGCCCGACGGCTCTGCCGCCCGATTCGCCGCCGAGCACCGTCGCACCCGGCGGCGGAGCGGCGATCGGTCTCGGCGCGTCGGGGCTGGCGACCGCGCGCGCGAGCTGGCGGCCGGGCGCTAGATCGGTCAGGAACGCGACGGCGATCACGACGCCGGCCAGCAGGGCGAGCTCGACGGCAACATTCCGGCGCAGGGCCGCGAACCGAAGTCGCGGCAGCAGCCGGGAGCGGTTGAGCCAACCGAGCACGACCACCGCGAGCAAGAGGCCGCTCTTGATCAGCAGCGCGCGACCGTAGCCCGAGCTCCACAGCTGGCTGAACGCCGAGAGCTCCGAGAACGCTCGCACGAGCCCCGTCACGGCGATGACGACGACCGAGACGAGCGCGATCGCCGAGAGCCTCGGCCAGAGCGCGGCCGTGAGCCGCGAGCGCGCCTCGGTCGAAAGGCCGCGTGTCGCACGCGGCAGGGCGACCGCGAGCGCCAAAAGCCCGCCGATCCAGATCGCTGCCGCGCCGACATGCAAGACGTCCGCAACGACGTTGAGAGGCCGCGGCCACTGGCCCCGGTCGAGCGCATGGCCCGCGAGCGAGGGCACCGGGAGAAGCGCGAGCGCGCAGAGGAAGGCGCCGCGGCCGAAGCGCCGGTCGACGAGGGCGATTGCCGAAAGGGTGGCGCCGGCGATCGCCACGATGCCGCCGATCTCGTACATCAAGCCGAACCGGGTCAAGCCCGCCGCGTGGTGCGGGATCAGCGTCGAAGCCCCGAGAAAGGCGAGAAAGAAGCCGACGAACGCGAGCGCCCAGATGACGGTCTCGTTCACCGTCGTCCCGGCTTTGCGCAGGGCGGGCCGCCACGCGAGCGGCAGGAAGAGAGCCACGCCGACCGCGGTGAGCAGGCCGGTGAAGAAGAGCCAGCGCGAGATCACGTCGCGCGTCCGGCTCGTTCCCTCGGCGCTCAGCACCGCACCCGGCGGGGCGCGGCCGGCGCCGACCGCGAAGGCGAAGACGCCGTCGACGATGTGTCCGTCGTCGGACAGCACCCGCCAGCGAACGGTGTAGTCGCCGTCGCGGAGCTTGCGCAAGGGGATCGTCACGAGGCGTCCGCGCGCCTCCAGCTTCCCTTCGACGACCGGGCGCTTGTTGTCGTTGGCGACGACTGTCGTGCCGCCGACCAGCCGAACGGTGTCGTCGAAGCGAAGGGTCACCTGGCGAGGCGGGCTCGCGAGGACGGCGCGATCGTCAGGCGTCGTCGAGACCAGGCGCGCATGGGCCCACGCCGACGGCGCACCCACCGCAGCCGCGGCGAGCGCCGTGGCCACGGCGAGCGTGCTCTTCCATCGCGTCAAGGTCTCGTCCGGACTTTCGGTCAGCGGCCGAAAACGGTTCGGCGTCAATCCATCTTGCCCATGCCTAGACTCCGTGCGATGGCCGAAGTGCAGGACGTTTCGCACGATTCGGGGCACCTGGAGTGGGAGACGCCCCTCTACAACCAGGCGATCACGCAGTTCGAGCAGGCCCTTCCGCACGCCGCGGTCGGGGATGCCGTGGCCGAGCGGCTCCGCTACCCCGAGCGGTCGCTGGTCGTCAGCGTTCCGGTGCGCCTGGACGAAGGCCACTGGAAGGTCTTTCCGGGCTACCGGGTGCAGCACTCGAGCGTGCTCGGCCCGACCAAGGGTGGCATCCGCTACGACCCTGAGGTCGATCTCGGGGAATGCGCTGCCCTGGCGATGTGGATGACCTGGAAGTGCGCGCTCCTGCGCCTGCCCTACGGCGGCGCCAAGGGCGGCGTGCGGTGCAACCCGAAGGAGCTGTCGTCGAACGAGCTCCAGGCGATCACGCGCCGGTTCACCTCGGAGCTGCTGCCGGTACTCGGCCCCCAGCAGGACATCCCCGCCCCGGACATGGCTACGAACGAGCAGACGATGGCCTGGATGATGGACACCTACTCGATGCAGGTCGGCCACGCCGTGCCGGAGATCGTCACCGGCAAGCCGATCTCGCTCGGCGGCTCGCTCTTCCGCCACGAGGCCACGGGCGCAGGAGTCGTCATGGTGATCGAGCGCTGCTGCGGCAAGCTCGGGATCCCGCTCGCCGGCCAGCGCTGCGCCGTTCAGGGTTTCGGGAACGTCGGTGGGATCGCCGCCGCCGAGCTGCACGACAAAGGGGCGCTTGTGGTCGCCGTCTCCGACGTCTCCGGCGGCGTCCACGATGAGCGCGGCCTGCCCATCCACGAGCTGCGCCGCTTCGCCGAGGAGCACGGCTCGCTGGCGAACTACCACGGCGCCGAGCGCGTGACGAACGAGGAGCTGCTCGAGCTTCCGTGCGACATCCTCGTCCTCGCGGCGCGGGAGGACCAGGTGACCGGCGAGAATGCCGGGCGGATCCACGCGCGGCTGGTCGCCGAGGGCGCGAACGGCCCGACCTCCGTCGAAGCCGATGCGATTCTCGCCGAGCGCGGCATTCTCGTCCTGCCGGACGTGCTCACGAACGCCGGCGGCGTCACGGTCTCGTACTTCGAGTGGGTGCAGGACCTCGGCCGGCTTTTCTGGGACCGCAACGAGATCCGCGCCAAGCTCGCGGACAAGCTGAGCGATGCCTTCGAGCGCGTCTGGCGGCTCTCCGAGGAGCAAGGCCTGTCGCTGCGCAGCGCCGCGCTGGTAGGCGGAATCCGGGAGGTCGGCGCGGCCCTGACGTCGCGGGGCATCTACCCCTGATGGACAAGGTGCGCGACGCGATGGTGCCGGAGCCGCGCACGCTCCGCGGCGACTCGCCGGTCCAGGAGGCGGGAGAGCATCTGTCCCGGCCGGATGTGCGGGCGGTCTACGTCTGCGAGGACGAGCTGCTGGTCGGAGTGGTCACCCGCGGGACACTCGTGCGCGACGTTGTCGCCGCCGGCCGTGACCCGAAGGCGACCGCCGTGCGCGAGATCGCCGAGCCGCCGCGACACACGCTCGATCCGGATGTGCCCCTTGACGAGGCCTATAGCTTCCTCGAGGCCGAGGATCTCGAGCGCGTTCCGGTGACCGAGGACGGGCGCCTGGTCGGCGTTCTCTCACGCAGCTCGCTGCAGCGTCGTCTGGCCGAGGACGAGCCGCCACCGGTCGACGAGGATCCCGGCTCCGGCTACTAACCGCGGGGCAGTACGAAGAACGCGATCGCCGCGTACTGGCAGCCGGCCGCTGCGAGCGTCAGAACGTGGAAGAGCTCGTGGTAGCCGAAGACGTCCGGCACGGGGCTCGGCCGCCGGCAGGCGTAGACGATGGCGCCTGCTGTGTAGAGGACGCCTCCCGCAACGACGAGCAGCACTCCGCCCACACCCAGCTTGAGCAGCTGCGAGAACGCGACGATGCTGACCCAGCCGAGGACGACCCCGATCGCGGCCGCCTGCCATTTCGGCATTCCTACCCAGAAGAGCTTCAGGACGATCGCCAGCAGGGCGCCGCTCCAAACAATCGTCAGCACCGGCACGGCCCAGCCGGTTGACATGACGAGCAGCCCAAACGGCGTGTAGGTCCCCGCGATCAGGAGGTACACGCCGGCATGGTCGAGACGCGCCAGCCAGGCGCGGACCGACGGTTTCCAGGTCGGCCGGTGGTAGAGGGCGCTGGCGCCGAAGCAGATGGCGACGCTGCCGGCAAAAACGGCGGCGGCAATCCGTGCTCGTCCCGGCTCGGCGGTGAGGACAATCGCGATGCCGAGCCCGATGGCCGCATAGAAACCGAGCTCGTGGAAGACGCCTCGGAGCCGCGGCTTGACCAATTGGACGGTCGTCACGGGTGCGCTCAGTCTAGGCGGTCGCCCAACATGTCAATGAAAACCAGCTATTTGCGGGTATTTTCGTACTTCTAGCGCCCGAATCTCGCACCGCCTGCGGATCGCCTGTACGGTGCTGGCAGGCACCGAGAAGAACGGTTTTCGACGCGCGCAGCTCCATCGAAGCGCCGGGCCTCTCTCTTTTCTTTGTTTGCGGACGAGCCCCTCACGAGGGCCGCTCGCGACTTGTTCCATTCCTCCACACGAAGGAGATTCATGATGCATGCCACCGTACGCCGTTACGAAGGTATCGACCAGAGTCGCACCGCCGAGTTGACCAAGAAGGTCGACGAGACCCTCATGCCCAACCTCAGCAAGCTGCCGGGGTTCAACGGGTACTTCCTGATCGAGGGCGAAGGCGTCATGACGTCGATCGGCATCTTCGACACGTCGACACAGGCCGCCGAGTCGACTCGCGTTGCAGCCGACTGGGTGCGCGACGAGAAGCTCGAGGGCGCACTGCCGAACCCGCCGAAGATCACCGACGGCGAGCTCATCGCGCACAAGTCCGACAGGCTGAAGGTCATCGCCTAAGTCGTTCGCGCATCTGATTCCCGAGAGGGCCCGTCGTCTGGCGGGCCCTCTCTCGTTTTCTCGAGTACACTGGGGATAGCGCGTAGACCTAGCGCGGAAGCCGTCGAGGCTGACGCATTTCCTCTCCGACTGCCACACCGGGCCTGAGTGCTCGAGAGAGCCCGTCCGGGTTTTCCCGCTTCGATGGGAGGAGCCACACGATGAATCCTGTTACCGAGTCGCCCCCGATCCATGGCACGGCAGAACGCCTGAGGCAGAAAGAGCTCACCGAGCGTCTCGGCGTCATGCCGGTGCGCCGGAGCAAGACGAGCAACTTCAAGTGGAGCACGTGGAAGTGGCGCTTGAGGATGCGCGGGGACGTGGCCGCGTAAGAAAGTCGAGTCGCTCTAACAGCAGGTATAGGCGCCGGGCGGCGCCGCGCCCTCTTCGGGCTCGGGCAGCCCGGCGGCCTCCAGGGCCGCGCCGTCGAGGATGTCGCGCTCGCTTGCCTCGAGGCCGTCCAGTCCGAAGTGGTCGAGGGCCTCGCGCAGAATCACTGCGCCGGCCACGATCACCGGAGCGCGCTCCGGCTCGAGCGCCGGGAGTACACGGCGCTGGGCGACGGGAATGGAGGCAAGGCGGTCGAGTTGTGCCAGTACGCCGGCCTTGTGCAGTCGGTGGCCGTGGACTCGTTCGGCGTCGTACTCGGCCAGGCCGAGGTCGAGCGCTGCCAGCGACGTCACGGTGCCGGCGACGCCGATCGCCTTGCGCGGTCGCACCTCGTCGGGGACGCGTTCCGCGAGCAGCACCCGTACGGTTTCGGCGCACTCGGCGAGTTCCTCCTGGGAGGGCGGATCGGAATGCAGGAACCGTTCGGTCAGCCGGACGCAGCCGATGTCGAGGCTGTCGTGGAAGTGGAGGCCGTCCGGTCCGCCCGCGACCAGCTCCGTCGAGCCGCCGCCAACGTCGATCACGAGCGTCTCCTCCGCGAGCTCCCGGCCGAGCGAGACGCCGCGGAAGGTCAGCTGCGCCTCGTCGTGCCCGCTCAGGAGCCGCGTCGTGAAGCCGTAGCTCCACTCGACCTCGCCGAGGAAGGCCTCGCCGTTCTCGGCGTCGCGGACGGCGCTGGTCGCGATCGCGAGGGTGCGCTCGGCGCCGAGCTCTTCGGCCTCGCGCCGGAAATCGGTGAGCACGTTGCGCACGCGCGCGATCGGCATGGGGAGGAGTCGCTTCCGCTCGTCGACGCCCTCGCCGAGGCGCGTGATCTTCAGGCGGCGGGCGACCTCGTCCAAACGTCCGTCGTCGACGTCTGCGACCAGCAAACGGGTCGAATTCGTGCCGAGATCGACGGCTGCAACGCGCATTTGGCGAAGGCTAGCGGCGAGCTATAATGCGGCCCGCGACGCGGGGTGGAGCAGTCAGGTAGCTCGCCGGGCTCATAACCCGGAGGTCGCAGGTTCAAATCCTGCCCCCGCTACTGCGGAAGGCGCTCGAAAGGGCGCCTTCCGCTTCTTCTGTGGCAACGCCGCGGGGTCTGCCGGGCGCTGGCGTCAGATAGTTGCGTTCCGCACCGCTGTGAGAGACCATCCTTGGAGAGGAAAATGGCGATCGAGCTCGTCGGCAGGCAGGAGGAGCTTGGCTCCCTCCTAGCCTTCATCGGCGAAAGCCACGGGGGGCCCGCCGCGTTCGTCCTCGAAGGCGAGGCGGGCATCGGAAAATCGACTCTCTGGCTCGCGGGCGTCGAGCATGCGCGCACTCGGGGCTGGCGCATCCTCGCGTCTCGACCGGTCGAGGCCGAGCGCGGGCTCGCTTACGTGGGTTTGTGCGACGTGTTCGAGGACATCCTCGACGAAGCGCTGCCGGCGCTCTTGGCGCCGCGGCGGCGCGCGCTCGAGGTCGCGCTGCTCCGCGAAGACGCGTCAGGCGATCCCGCCGACCACCGCGCGCTCGGCGTGGCTGTGCGCGACGTGCTCCAGTTTCTCGGCGAAGGCGAGCCGGTCCTGATCGCTGTCGACGACGTCCAGTGGCTCGACTCGTCCTCGTCGAGCGCGCTCGCCTTTGCGCTGCGACGGCTCACGGAAAGGCGGGTGCTCGTGCTCCTTGCCCGCCGGCTCGATGACGGCGCGCACCTGTCGGAGCTCGAGCAAGCGCTCGGCGCGGACAGCGTGCGGCGGCTGCCGGTGGGACCGTTCAGCGTCGGCGCGCTCCACCGGCTCCTCCGCGACCGGCTCGGTCGGGCCTTCGCGCGCCAGACATTGCTCCGCATCCACGAACGGTCGGGCGGAAATCCATTCTTCGCCCTGGAGCTGGCTCGCGTACTGGACAGCGAGATCGACCCGACCGAGCCGCTACCGGTTCCTGAGACGCTCGAGGACTTGGTGCGCGCAAGGATCTCCGGGCTTCCGCCGGCCACGCGTGAAGCGCTGGCGCTCGCATCGGCCCTTGGTACGCCTTCAATGTCTGTCCTGGAGGCGGCGGGCGTCGCGGCGGACGCGTTCGATCCCGCGATCGAGGCCCATGTGATCGAGCGAGAGAACGGGACGATTCGCTTTACCCACCCACTGCTGTCGTCGGTCCTCTACAACGACCTCGGGGCGAAGCGGCGCGGCGTCCACAGACGCATCGCAGAAGTGAGCGAAGATTCGCTCACGCGAGCCCGCCACCTCGCGCTTTCGCGGGACGAGCCGGATCCGGACGTCGCCGGCCTGCTCGACGAAGCCGCGATGCTCGCGACTGATCGCGGCGCTTCGGCCATCGCCGCAGAGCTTGCCGAGCAGGCGCTTCGGCTGACGCCGACGAACGCGTCGGACGAGCGCCATCGCCGGGCGCTGGCCGCAGCTCGGGCCCATCAGGCTGCAGGCGAGTGGACTCGCGCCCGGACGATCGCCGCCGACTTTCTGTCCGAGGCGGAAATCGGGCCACTCCGCGCTGAAGGCTTGATGCTCCTCGCCGAGCTCGAGAGCGTCGACCGCTCCGCCGAGCTGCTCGAGCAGGCCCTTTACGAGTCGGCCTCGCGGCCGGCGCTCCAGTCGGTCATCCACAGCCGGCTGGCGGCAGCGACGCGGTTCAGGGACGGGTGGGCGGGGGCAATCGAGCATGCGCGAGCGGCGCTCCAGCTAGCCGACGACCTCGACGACGACGCCCTTCGTGCCGAGGCTTTCAGCATGCTCGCGTCTCTGGGTTCCATTTCGGGTGACGCCGAGGCCGCGGCAAATGCGGCTCGGGCACGCGAGCTCGCGATCGCCGTCGGCGACGCGGTGCTGCTGAAGGAGGCTACGAGCACGGTCGCACATGCGCTGATCGCTCGCAGAAACGTCCACGACGCCCGCGCCCTGCTCGAGAGCGAGTACGAGGAGTGGCATGAACGCGACGAGCCGTTCGGCGCGTACACGTTGTGGAGTCTCTCGTGGGTCGAGCTGTGGGGTGGGCGGTGGGAGCTCGCAGCGGAGTACGCCGACCGCTCACTCGACATCAGTGTCCAGTACGGACTCGAGGTGCCGCAAGACCACCTCACGATCGCGCTAATTGCCCTTCACCGCGGCCAGCTCCGGCTCGCCCGCGAGCAGTCCGAGCTAGCTCTCGAGCTCGCAGACCGGCAGCTCGGGCTGCATCCGCCCACTCACCTCGCAAACCTGGGGCTCGTAGCCTTCTGGGGCGGTGATGCGGACAGGGCTGTCGAGTGGCTCGCCAAGGCGGAGGCGCAGGCGGAGAGGCTCGGGTGGGACGACCCCGGCCACCGCTGGTGGAGCGCGGACTACGCGGAGGCGCTGCTAGAGGTCGATCGGTTCGACGACGCGGTAAGCGTTGTCGACCTCTGGGAGAAAGGCGCGGTACGGCTCGGCGACGAGTGGGTGCTCGCAAACGTGACGCGGTGCCACGGTCTCGTGGCCGCCGCCGGCGGGGACGTCCGCCGGGCCGCTTCGCTCCTCGAGCATGCGGTCGCCCAGCACGAGGCCGTCGGAGATTCCTTCGGCCGGGCTCGCGCGCAGCTTGCGCTGGGCATCGCCCGCCGGCGCCTTCGGCAGAAGCGGCCGGCTCGCGACGCGATCCGTGCCGCCCTGGAGGGCTTCGAGCAGCTCGGGGCGGCCACTTGGATCGAGAAGGCGCGCGGAGAGCTCGGCAGGATCGGCGGCCGCACGCGGGAGCAAGGCCTGACGGCGGCCGAGCGCCGCGTCGCCACCCTGGTTGCCGAGGGGCGGACGAACCGTGAGGTCGCCACCGAGCTCTTTCTCGGCGAGCGAACTGTCGCCGGCCATCTGACCCACATCTACGCCAAGCTCGGCGTCCGCTCGCGCACCGAGCTTGCTCGACGGCTCCACTAGGAAACCAGCCGAGCAAAGTCAGGACGTTCTTACCTTTCCTCGGAATCGGCGCGGCCGTAGCGTCGAGCGCATGCCGAGCTACCTAGTCGAGACCTTTCTCGCCCGCGGCCAGGCGGGAGAGCTCGCCGCCTGCGAACGGCGGGCACGCTCGGCAGCGGAGGAGCTGACGCGAGAGAGGAAGCGCGTCCGCTTCGAACGCTCGATCCATGTTCCGGAGGACGAGATCTGCTTCTTCGTCTTCGACGCTGCCTCGGGCCGGGAGGCTGCGCTTGCCGCGCAGGTCGCCGGGCTCGACGCGCTCCGTGTCGTCGAGGCGGTCTCGTCCGGACAGGAGGAGAGATGAAAAGGAGAACAGTTCAAAGGACGCTGCTCATCCTCGTGGGCATCGCCGCATTCGCCGCGACGGTCTCGCTGTCGGTGGCGTCGGCGAAACCGCACCATGCCGCTGGAGTGCCCCCGGACGCGGTGCTGATCTGGAACACGAACGCAGTCAACGCCGTCCGCAACTCGACGCCGACGAAGGTCCAGACCGATGGCATGGTCTACATGTCGTACGTGCAGGCGGCCGTGTATGACGCCGTCACGAAGATCTCCGGACGCTACGAGCCCTACCACGACTTCACCGTCGCGGTCGCACCCGGCGCCTCGGTGCAGGCAGCGGTCGCGGCGGCCGCGCGGACAACACTCGACTACTACCTGCCCGACCAGCAGTCGGCTGTCGATGCCGAGTACAACGCTTACTTGCCGACGCTGAGCGGAAACGCGTCGGGCGGCGTCGCGGTGGGCGAGGCGGCGGCGCAGGACATCATCGCCTTCCGCACCGGAGACGGCCTCAAGGCGGCGACGCCCAGCTATGGAGGGATCGGGCCGATCCTGCCAGGACAATGGCAGCTGCAGCCGGGTCAGTCGGTGCAGACGCCGTGGCTCGCGACGATGCGACCGTTCCTGCTCGACGGCGCCTCGCAGTTCCGGGCCGAGCCGCCGCCTTCGCTCACCAGCCACCGGTACGCGAAGGACCTGAACGAGACCGAGGCCTACGGTGCCCTCAACAGCACCGTCCGCAGCACGGAGCAGAAAGCGATTGCGTACTTCTGGGTCGGGAACAACATCAACCAGTACAACCAGACGATGCAGAGCGTCGTGGGGCAGCACAGCATGGATCTCGTCGACGCCGCGCATCTGCTCGCGATGGGAGAGATTGTCACGACCGACGCCGGGATCGCCTGCTTCGACTCCAAGTTCTTCTACCAATTCTGGCGCCCGATCACTGCGATCCGGAACGCCGACAAGGACGGCAATCCCGACACGACCGCCGACCCGACCTGGCAGGCGCTGCTGGCGGTGCCGGGTCACCCCGAATACCCGTCCCAGCACGGCTGCTTCACCGCGGGCTTCAGCGACGCGCTTGCGGCCGCGCTGCAAACGAAGCATCTCGACGTCACGATGCCCGGAGGAGAGAACGGATTCTCGACCCTCACAACCACCCAGCACTTCAATGACGTCGACGACATCCAGAAGCAAGTCGTCGACGCCCGAGTCTGGCTCGGCTTCCATTTCCGCAACTCCGTCAAGCAGGGCGAAAAGCTCGGCAACGACGTTGCAAGTTGGGAGCTCAAGCGGTACTTCAAACCGACCGACCACTAACCCGAGTTCACCGACGGAGTGGCCCGCCTCCGGGCGGGCCACTCGCGTTCTTTCGCCGGCGCCCTAGCTCGGATGAAGGACGACCAGAAGGATCGTCGCCACCCCGAGCAGCGCTCCTAGGCCGGCAAAGGCGACCGCCGCGCCGTTCGGAAGGCCCGTGTACTCACCACGCGAGAGTGCAAGCTCGACATCGCGATGCCTGAAGTAGCCGAAGGCGATGAAGGCCAGCCCGACGATTGCGAACGCGACTCCGATCAGCTCGAACGGCCAACTTGGCCCACCGGCCAGTTCCGGAACGAGCCTGCCGGCGCCGAAGCTCACTGCCAGACTCGTCAGGCCGGTCCTCCACCACGCGAGATAGGTCCGTTCGTTCGCCAGCCGCGTGCGTCGCGTTGCGTCACGGACCTCGACCGGTTCCGGGGGCATCCAAGCTCTTTCGCCACACACCCTTTAATTCTTCTCCCAGACCGAGACGTGCTTCGCGCTTTCGCTCGTGAACGGCTCCCGCCTCCAGCTTGCCCAGCGCTCGCGCAGGGTCATGCCCGCGATTCGCGCCATCAGGTCGAGCTCCGACGGCCAGACGTAACGGAATGGCGGCGCGAACACCTCGACCTTGTCACCGTCGACCCAGTAGTGATGTGAGACCAGGCTCTGGGTGACGACGTCGATCTCGTCGAAGCCGAGGTGGTTGGGCTCGACGGCGAAGGGCTGAAAGCGCTCGCCCGGCGGCAGCCGCTGCAGGCCCGGGACGAGCACCTCGATCACGAAGCAGCCGCCGGGCTCGAGCTGCTCGGCGACGTTGCAGAAGCACGCGACCTGCTCGTCCTGGGTCGTCAGGTTCATGATCGTGTTCGCGACGAGATAGGCGACCGAGAACGTTCCCTCGACCTTGGTCGTGGCGAAGTCACCGACGGTCAGCTCGACGAGCTCCGCGCCCGGCTTCTCGCGCAGGCGGGCGACCATCGCTTCAGAAAGGTCGATGCCGTGAACGCGGACGCCGCGCTGCGCGAGTGGCAGTGCGATCCGGCCCGTGCCGACGCCGAGCTCGAGCGCGGCGCCGTCGCCGGCGAGCTCTGCGATGAGGTCGACCATTGGGTCGACGACGGCCGGTGTGGCCTTGTGCGCATGACGCTTGTCGAAGTCCGCGGCGACGCGCTTGCCGAAATGGTCCTCAGGCACCGCCCCAGCCTAAATCGCAAGCAAGGGCCCGCAATAGACGTTTCGCGATTCCGGCGCTACCGTACGGCCCAGTCATCAACGGACGAGGGTGATTTCTCTTGAGACGAATCATTTACGGCGTTGCTCTGCTCGCGGCTGCTCTCGCTACGGCGCCGTCGGCGCTTGCGACCAAGCCCGGTTCGGGCTCCAGCACAGGCACGGGCCGCGTCTTCGTGC
>Ga0307315_10000155_pt1 | contig 14283 bp, 14 predicted proteins | sample ER_DNA_355_FD_194497 | JGI IMG/M metagenome (GOLD analysis project Ga0307315, IMG submission 194497) | Bulk soil microbial communities from the East River watershed near Crested Butte, Colorado, United States - ER_DNA_355 | ecosystem: Environmental > Terrestrial > Soil > Floodplain | place... | reverse complement strand
CATCAGCATGGCCGATCACATTTTGCCGTTCGACGTCGAGGCGGCACTGCTGTACGGCCGACTCGTTGCCGGCAAGGAACGGGTCGGAATAGCGATGGATCCTCTGGACGCACAAATCGCTTGTATCGCGGCCTGCCACAGCGCGATGATCGCCACACGCAATGAGCGTGACTTTGCCGACTGCGGCGTACGACTGGTTAACCCATGGCGTAGCGGGGTGTAGCGGCTAGTCGATCCGCTCGGCGTGGAACCGATACCCCCGTTTCGTAATGGTCGTGATCAGTCCAGGCACCCCGAGCGCTCGGCGCAGCCGACTGATCGCCATGTGCAGAGCGTGCTCATCAAGATCATCTGGCAGGCACGCGACGAGGTCTTGGCGGAGAGGACCGAGTCGCTGGAGGCCAACGCGAGCAGTAGGGCAAGGGAGTTCGGGGGGCGTCACGGTCAGGACACAGTCGCTGATCTCGGCCAACCGAGAGATCGCGACCTCGTCGGTATAACCATGCAGCTGGATGGCGTGGTTCTCGCGGCGTCCCAGCTCAACTCGGGTCGTTACGCGTCGAGAGGTGTTGAGACGGCGATCCGCCGCGTACGATCCGGCAACGTGACCACCTGATAGGCGTTGCGTTCCTGGTCAGCTGTGACTCCATTGCCGTCGAGATTCTCCAAGACGAGGCGACCGACCCAGACCCCGGACACTTCGACGTCGGTCACGATGTCGCGGGCGCGTACGCCTTGGATTCCTCGGCTCCGGTAGAACCGCTGACCTTGGCTGAAGAAGTCACGGGACTGCCGTGGCTCGGTGATCGCAAGGCATCCCATCGCTGTCACCGCGAGCGATGGGTAGTTGAAGATGGCAGCCAGGCCCTCGATGTCTCCAGCGCTCAGATAGCCGGTGTAGCGGGCGAAGAACTCCTCGATCGACTCGGCTGCATTGCTGTCGTTTTCCATGCTGTCGACGCTACGGTCCAGCCCGGCCCGAGCCGCGCCGGGGATCCGATACCGAGGAGGCACTGAAATGATGGCAACGTGGCTACCTACGTCGCCTTCTTGCGCGGTGTCAATCTCGGTCCCAACAACAAGATCTCCATGCCGGCGCTACGCGCTATGGCCGAGGATCTCGGGTATACCGACGTCACGACCTACATCAATAGCGGCAACTTGATCATCGCCTCGGCCAAGAAAGCCGGGACGCTGGAAACGGAGATCTCAAAGGCGATCAAGGACACCTTCGGCCACTCGGTCGATGTCGCGGTGCGGACAGTCGCACAACTGAAAGAAATCGTGGCCCAGAACCCCTATCCGGACGGCAACCCGAGCCAGATCGCGGTCGCCTTTCTGACGAAGGCGCCAAATGCGAACGCCAAGGACAAGGTGGCCGCGGTTGCGAAGGATTACGAGCCCTTCACATTCTCCGGCCAGCAGGTCTACGTCAACTACTCCCAAGGCATGGGCAACAGCAAGCTGGCCGAGCGGTTCAGCGCCATCATCGGTGTGAGCTCGACGGTTCGCAACATCAGAACGGTCGAGAAGGTCTTGGCGCTGTGCGGAAACTAACTGCGCTCGGTTAGCCGGCCTTCCGCCGGATCGCCTCGATGACACCTGGGCTGAGCCTGCCGGAGGGAGTGTCGGAGGCGCGTCGCAAACTGGTAAGGGGTTGGGGCGACTAATGTAGGCGCTTGCTGACCTTCCCCCGCTTGTCATTAGCCGCTTGTGATGAGCACAGCATGCATAGTTCGACTTCGGAGGTTGGTGCGGGATATGCCGGGCAGCATCCAGCCTGGGGACGGTTCATTCGTCCACCTGCATGTGCACTCGGAGTATTCGATGCTGGACGGTGCAGCCCGGATCGCGGACCTCTTCTCCGGTTGTGAGCAGATGGGCATGCCAGCCATCGCGGTGACCGACCACGGCAACACCTTCGGCGCGTACGAGTTCTACAAGGCCGGCCGAGCGTCTTCGGTCAAGCCGATCATCGGTATCGAGGCCTACCTCACGCCGAAGACACAGCGCTCCGAGCGACGTCGGGTTCTGTGGGGCGACGGCGGCGGCGATGATGTATCCGGCGGTGGAGCATTTACCCACCTGACCATGTGGGCCGAGAACACCCCCGGCATGCACAACCTCTTCCGGCTCAGCTCGCTGGCCTCGCTGGAGGGGTATTTCTACAAGCCGCGGATGGACCGCGAGTTGCTCGCCCGATACGCCGGCGGATTGATCGCCACCACAGGATGCCCGTCCGGCGAGGTGCAGACCTACCTCCGGCTCGGTCGTTACCGGGACGCGATCGCCAGCGCGGCGGAGTTTCGCGATCTGTTCGGCGCCGACAACTACTTCGTCGAGCTCATGGATCACGGGCTGACCATCGAGAACCGGGTACGCGCCGACCTGCTCAAGATCGCCAGGGATCTGAAGCTGCCGCTGGTCGCCACCAACGACCTGCATTACGCCCAGCAGTCCGACGCCGCGGCACATGAGGTGCTGCTCTGCGTGCAAACGGGCTCGACCATGGCCGATGGAAACAGGTTCAAGCTTGAGGGAGACAGCTACTGCCTGAAGTCACCGGCGGAGATGCGTGCGTTGTTTGCCGAGCTTCCGGAGGCGTGTGACAACACGCTCATGATCGCCGAGCGGTGCAATGTGTCGTTCAGCGAAGGAAACGGCACCTACATGCCGCGCTTCCCTTGCCCGGAGGGGGAGACCGAGGACTCCTGGTTCATCCACGAGGTCGAGGCCGGCCTGCACCGCCGCTATCCGGGCGGGATTACCGCCGAGGTACGCAAGCAGGCCGACTTCGAGACCAGCGTGATCATCTCGATGGGCTTCGCGGGATACTTCCTGGTGGTCGCGGACTTCATCAACTGGGCCAAAGAGCACAACATTCGCGTCGGACCGGGCCGCGGCTCGGGCCCGGGCTCGATCGCCGCGTACGCGATGCGGATTACTGATCTTGACCCGCTTGTCCATGGCCTGATCTTCGAACGCTTCCTCAACCCGGACCGCGTCTCGATGCCCGACTTCGACATCGACTTCGATGAGCGTCGCCGCGGCGAGGTGATCCGGTATGTCACCGAGAAGTACGGCGACGGCCGGGTCAGTCAAATCGTGACGTACGGGACGATCAAGGCCAAGCAGGCGGTGAAGGATGCGTCCCGGGTGCTGGGGTACCCATATGGCGTCGGAGAGAAGATCACCAAGGCGATGCCCGCGCCGGTCATGGGCAAGGATGTCCCGCTTGCCAAACTCTTCGATCGTGAACATCCCCGCTATGGCGAGGGCGGCGAGTTTCGAGCCCTCTACGACATCGATCCGGACGTCAAGACCGTCGTTGACACGGCGAAGGATCTGGAAGGCCTGAAGCGACAGTGGGGCGTGCATGCCGCTGGAGTGATCATGTCGAGCGACCCCTTGATCGACATCATCCCGATCATGCGCCGGGAGCAGGACGGCGCGATCATCACTCAGTTCGACTACCCGTCGTGCGAAGCGCTCGGCCTCATCAAGATGGACTTTCTTGGCCTGCGCAATCTCACGGTACTGGACGATGCGCTGGCCAACATCTCGCTCAACCGTGGATTCCAGCTGGTGCTGGAAGACCTGCCACTGGACGACGCTCCGACCTACGCCCTGCTTGGTCGAGGCGAAACGCTCGGGGTCTTTCAGCTCGACGGTGGGCCGATGCGCTCCTTGTTACGACTGATGCGGCCGGACAACTTCGAGGACATCTCAGCGGTGCTTGCGTTGTATCGGCCTGGTCCGATGGGCGCAGACAGTCACACGAACTATGCGCTGCGCAAGAACGGGCGGCAAGAGATCACGCCGATTCACCCCGAGCTGGCCGAGCCGCTCGGGGAGATTTTGGACACGACTCATGGGCTGATCGTCTACCAGGAGCAGGTGATGGCGATTGCGCAGAAGGTCGCCGGATTCAGCTTGAGTCAGGCAGACAACATGCGCCGGGCCATGGGCAAGAAGAAGAAGGAGATTCTCGACGCAGAGTTCGTGCCGTTCTCCAACGGGATGCAGGCCAACGGATACTCCCAAGCCGCAACCAAGGCTCTCTGGGACATCTTGGTTCCGTTCTCCGACTACGCGTTCAACAAGGCCCACACGGCGGCCTACGGGATGGTCTCCTACTGGACCGCATATCTGAAGGCCAACTTCCCGGCTGAGTTCATGGCGGCACTGCTCACCTCGGTGGCGGATGACAAAGACAAGATGGCCGTCTACCTCAACGAGTGCCGCCGCAAGGGGATCCAGGTGCTGCCGCCGGACGTCAACGAGTCGGCTGCAAACTTCACGCCGGTGGGAGCCGACATCCGCTTCGGGCTGACCGCGGTACGCAATGTCGGGCACAACGTTGTCGATGGGATCGTTACCGCACGGGAGGCCCACGGCAAGGCGGTGAACTTCCACGGCTTCTTGGATCAGGTGCCGTTGGTGGTGTGCAACAAACGGGTGATCGAGTCGTTGATCAAAGCAGGTGCATTCGAGTCGATGGGGCATGCACGACGGGCGCTGATGAGCATCTATGAGGCGGCGGTCGATGCAGTGCTCGATCTGAAGCGCAACGAGGCGAACGGCCAAGATGATCTGTTCGGCGAGCTCGCCGAAACTGATCCCGTGCTGACCGGCAGCGTTCCGGATATCCCGGACTGGGACAAGAGAACCAAGCTCGCCTTCGAGCGCGAAATGCTTGGTCTCTACGTCAGCGACCATCCCTTGCAAGGGCTGGAGCACATTCTGGCTACCGAGCGTGATTTCAGCATCGGTGAGCTGCTCGGCGAGGACGGTCCACGGGACAACATGGTGACCATCGCGGGCATGATCACCAACATCACCCGGAAGACCACCCGACGTGGGGATATCTGGGCCGTGATCACCGTCGAGGACCTGGAGGCATCGATCGAGGTCCTGCTCTTCCCGCGGGCGTACGAGATGGTCTCGACCGTGTTGGCCACCGACACTGTGGTCAAGATCAAGGGCAGGGTGAAGGTCGAGGACGACGTCGTCTCGCTCAATGCCTCTGAGCTGAGCCTTCCGGACGTCACGGAAGCACCGAGCGGCCCGGTCGTGATCTCCCTGCCGGCGGCACGATGCACACCGCAGCTCGTGCAACAGCTCCGTGAGGTGCTCGCCTCGCATCCCGGCCTCACCGAGGTGCGGCTGCGGCTGCGGTCCGCGGATAAGACGACGGTCATGAAGCTTGACGAGCGGCTCAGGGTGACGCCCTCACCACCGTTGATGGCCGACCTCAAAGCATTGCTGGGGCCATCGTGTCTGGCGTCATGACCGAGTCTGCGTCGACTCCGACCCGAGGGACCTGGCGGTTGGCAGGTCGGTTGGGCGGGTTCGCGGCTGCCTCGCTGGGCTTGGGGGCTGCCGCGGGGGTGGTCTGGTGGTTGGTGGTCAAGCCCCCGGCGTACGAACTGAACAGCAACGGGGGTGCGACGACGACGGAGCGCGGCCTTACCGAGTTCATCGCGGCCGACGCGTGGTTCTGCGCCATCGGTCTGGTGGTAGGACTGCTGATCGGAGTGGCGGCTTGGCGCTGGCTTCGCACCCTTGGCTGGTCGGTGGTGCTCGTCGTATTGGTCTGCGCGACGACGGCGGCCCTCACCTGCTGGCTGGTCGGCTATCGGCTCGGACCGGGTGATTTCTCGGCTCGTTTGGCGGCAGCGCAGCCCGGTGAGCTGGTGGCGATCCCGCTGACGCTGCGCGCTCGCGCGTCGCTACTGACCTGGCCGTTCTTCGCCATCATTCCGGTGCTATTGGGCTCATCCCTGGGACGCGACGAGGAGGAGCCGCGGCCTTTGCTCCGGCGGCGAGCCGCTTAGGTGATCAGGCGCAATAAGGCTGTCACCCCAATGGCCACCAGGAACACCACGAGGAAGCCGCGCCGCAGCAGCAAGGCGATGACCCCGGCCGTAACTCCCGCGAGGATGCGCCAGTCCAACGCGTAACGGCGGCCGCCGTCGAAGAGCTCCACTGCCACCAACGCAGACAGCATGGCAACGGGCAAGAACTGCGCGACTCGCTGCACCTTGGGATGGTTCAAGATCGACTCGGGCAGCGAGACCCCCGCCAGTTTCAGCAGGTAACAGCCGACAGCTGCGAGGACGACCGCCAGCCACAGGGATGTCACGTGACCTCCCTTTCCTCGCTCTGTTCAGCAGGTTCTCGCTGAGGCAGCAGGCCTGCGACCAGCGCCACCCCCGCGGCGGCAACCACCGGGATGCCTGGCGGTGCGACCGGCACCAGCGCCAAGGCCACGACAGCACCACCTAGCGCCACCCAACGCGCCGCACGCCGCCGCAGGCCCGGCCACAGCAAAGCCAAGAACACGGCCGGAGCCGCGGCGTCCAGCCCGATGTCGCTGGGGTTGACAGCCCGACCCACCATCGCGCCGGCGAAGTTGCCGAGCTGCCAGAGCGAGAACAGGATCAGCCCGGTGGCCCAGAAGGCATACCGCCGAGCGCGAGGTGAGGACTGGCTGATCGCCATTGCGGTCGTCTCGTCGATCACGAAGTGCGCCGTCCACAGCCGGGCAAGTCCGCGAGGGTGCAAGATCTCCGAAACGGGCACGCCGTAGAAGGCATTACGTACCCCGAGCAACAGGCTTGCCAGGAGGGCTGCAAAGGGCGATCCGCCGGATGCGGCCACTCCGACGAAGGCGAATTGCGATGCCCCGGTGAACATCACCACGCTCAACACCATGGTCTGAGCCACCGTCAATCCAGAGCCCACCGCGAACGCACCAACAGAGGCGCCGAATGCCAGGGCGTAAAGGCCGATCCCAACCGCCGCCCTCAGGATCACGTCGCGCTCTGGCAGCGGCTCTTCCATGAACCTCCTTTTGAGTCGGCGCAGCCCGCGTGGGGCCGTAGAATCTCTCCGTGCTTCGGGTGATCAATCTTCGCGGCCGGCGAGCGGCTGGCGAGCGGCTAGATTACGCCGCCATCGTGCCCCGGGCCGAATTCGATGTGGCCGCCGCGACGGAGAGCGTCCGGCCGATTTGTGAAGATGTCGCGCGCCGCGGGATCGCCGCGCTAGCCGATTACTCAGTGCGTTTTGATCGGGTACGTCCGACCAACTTCCGGGTGCCGACGGCCGCGTTGGAAACCGCTGCCGCGCGGCTGCATCCGGACCTTCGAAAGGCTTTCGGCGTAGCGATCGAGCGGCGTCGCCGGGTCTGCGAGACCGAGCTCGGTGATACGGGCGGCGAGGTCAGCGTTGCGCCTGGAGCGGTGATACGCCGCCGGCTGATTCCAGTGACTCGGGTCGGCCTGTACGTCCCGGGCGGATTGGCGCCACTGGCCTCGAGCGTGATCATGAACGTGGTGCCTGCGAAGGTCGCTGGCGTGCCCTCCATCGCGCTCGCCTCGCCGCCACAGATCGAGTTCGGCGGCCTCCCGCATCCCAACATCCTCGCCCTCTGCCACATCCTGGGTGTCGACGAGGTCTACTCGGTCGGCGGAGCGCAGGCAATCGCGATGTTCGGGTACGGCGTTCCGGGCCTCTGCAGACAAGTCGATCTGATTACTGGACCAGGCAGCATCCACACCGTTGCAGCGAAGCGGCTGCTCAAGGGCCGGGTAGCCATCGACGCCGAGGCTGGGCCCACCGAGATCGCAGTGCTCGCCGACGCGACCGCGGATCCTGTCCATGTAGCCGCCGACCTCATCTCTCAGGCCGAGCATGACCCGCTCGCGGCCGCGGTGTTGATCACCGACTCCGAGGAGCTCGCGGAAGGAACCCAGGCCGAGCTGTCAGCCCAGGTGCCGTCTACCAAGCATGTCGAGCGAATCGTGCAGTCCTTGGCGGGTCGGCAGTCCGCGATCGTGATGGTGGACGACCTGGAGCAGGGCATCGACGTGGCCAACGGCTACGCGGCGGAGCACCTAGAGGTGCAGACCGCGGATCCGGAGCGGGTGGCATCCAAGATCATCAACGCCGGAGCGATCTTCGTCGGTCCATGGTCCCCAGTTTCGCTGGGCGACTACTGCGCGGGAAGCACCCATGTCTTACCGACCGGTCGATCCGCGTGCCACTCATCAGGACTGAACGTGCGGAGCTTTCTCAAGATGGTGCAGGTCATCAGCTACACCCAGGCTGCCTTCGCAGAAGTTGCCCGCAAGGTGGAGGTGTTCGCCGACGCTGAAGACTTGCCGGCTCACGGCGCCGCCATCGCTCGCAGGTTCTTTCCGTCGCCGCGCGCCCGCTGATGCCTCTTTCCTCGTTTGGTGGAGGAGCAACGGCGAGCCCGGCACTCGACGATCTCCCGTTGCGGCCTGAGCTGGTTGGTGAGCAACCGTACGGAGCACCCCAGCTCGATGTCCCGGTCTGCCTGAACGTCAACGAAAATCCCTACCCGCCGAGCGAGCAGGTGATCAGCGCCATCGCAGCCGCGGTCGCTCAAGCGGGCCGCAAAATGAACCGATATCCCGAACGCGATGCACTCGGGCTGCGTGCTGATCTTGCTCGCTACCTTGGGCACGGGTTGACTGCCGCACAGATCTGGGCCGCTAATGGCAGCAACGAGGTCATGCTGCATGTCCTGATGGCGTTCGCCGGGCCGGGTCGGCGCGTGCTCTCGTTTGCCCCGACGTACTCGATGTATCCCGAATACGCACGGGACACTCACAGCGAATGGCTGACCGCTCCCCGCCGCGAGGACTTCACCATCGATCAGGACGCAGCCGTATCCGCCGTCCTGGAGGCCCGGCCGGACGTGATCTTGATCACCAGCCCGAACAACCCAACCGGCACCGCCCTTGACCTGGAAACTTTGAGGGTCGTCTGCGACGTCGCGCCTGGTGTTGTGGTGATCGACGAGGCCTACTACGAGTTCGCCCGAGCTGGCACACCCAGTTCACTTGAGTTGCTTCCCGACTATCCGCTGCTTGCCGTCAGCCGCACCATGTCCAAGGCATTCGCCTTCGCTGCCGGCCGGCTCGGCTATCTTGCCGCGGCGCCGGCGTTCATCGAGGCGCTGAGGATTGTCCGACTGCCCTACCACCTGTCCGCACTCACCCAGGCGGCCGCGCGGGTCGCCCTGGCGCACGCGCCCGAGATGCTGGCCAAGGTCGATCAACTCCGGCACGCTCGGGACGACCTGGCCGGCTGGCTCACCGCTCGTGGGCTGGAGGTGGCGGAATCGGACGCCAATTTCGTCCTGTTCGGGCGGTTCGCCGACCGTCATGCGGTGTGGCAGGCCCTGCTGGACCGCGGCGTGTTGATTCGAGAGACCGGACCTGACGGCTGGTTGCGGGTATCCGCCGGTACGCCGGCGGAGATGCAGGCCTTCAAGGACGCGCTCACGGCTATTCGTGCAACCCCATTACGCAAGGAGATTCAATGAGTGAGGCGCGTACCGCCAGCCTGGAACGACAAACCTCGGAGTCGAAGGTCCTCCTCAGCATCAATCTCGATGGCACCGGTCGTTCGCAGATCTCCACCGGAGTCGGCTTCTTCGATCACATGCTGACGGCCTTCGCCAGGCATTCACTGATAGACCTGGATGTCGAGAGCTCCGGCGACTGGCATATCGACGCACACCACACCGTCGAGGACACCGCCATCGTCCTCGGCCAGGCACTCCGTCAAGCGCTAGGTGAAAAGCGAGGAATACGGCGATTCGGGGATGCGCTGGTGCCGCTCGATGAAGCACTCGCCCAGGCGGTCGTCGATGTGTCCGGGCGACCCTACTGCGTTCACACGGGGGAGCCGGCCGGACAGGAGTACGTCCTGATCGGTGGTTGGCAAGGAGGGTCCGGGGCTCCGGCCAGCATCCCCTATACGGGCTCGCTGACCCGTCACGTTATGGAGACGCTTACTGTTCATGCGCAGATCTGCCTGCACCTGACGGTGATCTCCGGCCGGGATCCGCACCACATCGTCGAGTGCCAGTACAAAGCCTTGGCGCGAGCTCTTCGCGACGCGGTTGCCATCGACCCCCGGGTGGAAGGCGTACCGAGTACCAAGGGAGCCCTGTGAGGACAGTTGTCGTCCTCGACTACGGTTCGGGCAACATTCGCTCGGCCGAGCGGGCAGTCGCACGCGCCGGTACGGAGGTCAAGGTGACCACCGACGCAGGTCTCGCTACCGCTGCTGACGGCCTCGTGGTGCCTGGCGTGGGCGCGTTCGCGGCATGCATGGACGGCTTGGTTGCCGTCGGCGGGCCTGCGATCATCGCGGCGCGCCGGACGGCCGGACGGCCGACACTGGCCATTTGCGTCGGTCACCAGGTCCTCTTCGAGGCGGGAATCGAGCACGGCGTACGCGCCGAAGGCTGCGGCATATGGCCAGGGGTCGTACAGCGGTTGCACGCCGAGCGGCTGCCGCACATGGGATGGAACACCGTCCAGACCGCCGGCGGCAGTCGGTTGTTTGCGGGCATCGAGGCAGAGCGTTTCTACTTCGTGCACAGCTACGGCGTACGCGACCTGGCACCGGCTCCGGCCCGGCGGATTACCTGGGCCGAGCACGGTGGTGACCGTTTCGTCGCAGCGGTCGAAGACGGTCCGCTGTGGTCGACTCAGTTCCATCCGGAGAAGTCTGGTGACGCCGGCGCTCGTCTCATCCGAAACTGGGTTGCCACTTTGGGAACATCTTAGGAAAGGTTCATCACGTGGTAAGCGGGACGCAATGGCGCGACTATTGTCTCGCCAAACCGGGCGCCTGGCAGGACGAGCCCTGGGAAGGTGATCTCGTCGCCAAGGTGGGTGACAAGATTTTTGCTTTCCTGGGCAGCGACGCGGCGATCGGCTTGAAGTGTGGCGATCGGGAAACCGCCGATCTCTTGTTGGCGCGTTATCCGGGTGTTGCCAGCAAGATGGCCTACATCGGTCAGCACGGCTGGAACACCTTCACCCTGGACGGGACGATTCCGCCCGATGAGATCCAGGACTTGATCGACACCTCGTACCGCCTCATCGTTGCGAAGCTGCCGAAGTCCAAGCGTCCGGCATAGTGCACGCCTGGCGATAGGGTCATCTGGTGCATTCGGCAAGTCCCTCTCCTGCTGCGGCTCGCGCCGACCGGCTCGTTCTGCTGCCGGCCGTGGATATTGCAGGAGGACAGGCGGTGCAGCTGGTTCAAGGGCGCGCCGGCTCGGAACAGCGGTTCGGCGACCCACGGGCGGCTGCCGAGCGGTGGCAGGATGCGGGAGCCGAATGGATCCACCTGGTCGACTTGGACGCTGCCTTCGACCGGGGCAGCAACGCCGAGATCGTGGCAGAGCTCACCTCGCACCTGCGACTGAACGTGGAGCTCTCCGGCGGGATTCGCGATGACGAGTCGCTGGAGCGGGCGCTGGCGACCGGATGCACCCGAGTCAACATCGGCACAGCCGCACTTGAGCGACCCGAGTGGTGCGAAGAGATCATCGACCGTCACGGCGACCGGATCGCCATCGGCCTCGACGTGCGAGGCAGCAAGCTGGCTGCTCGAGGCTGGACCCGGGAGGGCGGCGACGTCTACGAAACGCTGCGTCGGCTGGACCGCGCCGGCTGTGCCCGCTTCGTGGTGACCGATGTGTCATCTGATGGCATGCTTGCCGGACCCAATCTCGAGCTGCTGCGTCGATTGTGCGAAGAAACCGACCGGCCGGTTATCGCCAGTGGCGGGATTTCTACGCTGGAGGACATCATCGCGCTGCGGGACATGGTCGCCGTCGGAGTGGAGGGTGCGATCATTGGCACCGCGCTCTACGTCGGACGCTTCACCATCGAAGAGGCGCTCGTCGCCGCGCAGCTGAGCAGCACCACAGAGAGCAAGCACGCATGACCGTGGCACCGGTCGAGGTCGACCACTCCGGCATCCAACGCCTTGACGGTCGGCTACGCGACCTGCTGGCCGGCAAGAAGATCGTCATGACCGGTGTGACCGGCTTCATCGGCGAGCAGCTGCTCTGGAAGATCCTGACCGAGCTTCCAGAGGCCACGCCGGCAGTGCTGGTACGCCGCAAGGGATCGGCCAATGCCCGGGACCGGATGATTTCACTGGTCAAGAAGCCGATCTTCAACGACGTTCGGGAGGCCGCCGGAGGTCCAGCCGAGCTTCTGGACAGCAGGATCGAGGTTATCGAGGGCGATTTGCCCAACGTGCCGGCGCTGCCGGCGGATCTGGACATCGTGGTGCACTGCGCCGGCGACGTTTCCTTCGACCCGCCGATCGATCAGGCCTTTGCTACCAACGTGATCGGCACCAAGGCGCTGATGGATCGCATGCTGGAGGCCGTCACCGACGAGAACGGCGAGCTATCCAGGGTGCCGCACTACGTGCACGTCTCCACCGCGTACACGGCCGGCCGCAGGCGCGGCGCCATTCCGGAAGCGCCCCACGTCCACGACATCGATTACGACGCCGAGGCGGCTGCCGGCATCGCCATGCGTGCGTTGATCGAGGCAGAGTCGCGTACGTCGGCGCGGCTGGCGAAGCTCCGCCAGGAAGCTGAGCGCGAGCACCGGCAGGCTGGCTTCCTGACCACCGCAGCGGATACCGAGCGGCGCCGCATCGAGTGGGTAGCCGCCGAACTCGTCAAGGCCGGTACCGAGCGAGCACGATCGCTCGGTTGGACCGATGTCTATACCTTCACCAAGGCGCTGGGCGAGCGGGTCGTGGCCGATGTCGGTCGCGACGTCCACGTCTCGGTCGTCCGGCCGGCAATCGTGGAGTCATCGTGGCTGCATCCCTACCCCGGTTGGATCGAAGGCTTCAAGATGGCCGAACCCCTGATCTTGGCGTACGGGCGCGGCGAGCTTCCGGAGTTTCCGGCGACACCAGAAGCGATCATCGACATCGTGCCCTGTGACCATGTGGTGAACGCCATCCTCGCGGTGTGCGCCACGCAACCCGAGATCGGGAGTCCGGAGTACTACCACGTCAACTCGGGAGCGCGGAACCCGCTGACATTCAAGGACATCTACAGCTACATCCGCGCGTACTTCATGGAGCACCCCTTCGAGGGAGGCCCACGCGGGGCCGCCAGACTGCCACAGTGGCAGTTCCCCGGGGCGTCCTCAATCGAGCGGCTGCTCTCCACCTCAGAACGCGCGCACAAGCTCGCCGATCGACTGTTGGTCCAAGCCCCCCGCTCCGACCGGACCCGCAAGATCGCCAAGGATCTGGACCGCACCCGGGTACGACTGGATTTCCTGCGGCGCTATCACACGCTGTACAAGGAGTACGCGCAATCGGAGCTGCACTTCGTCGACGACAACACACTTGCGCTTACCCGGGCATTACATCCTGATGATCAAGCCGCGTTCGCCTTCGATACCTCGGTTTTCGACTGGCAGACCTACGTTCAAGAAGTGCACTGTCCATCGATCACGGCGCCAATCCGTCGGATGGATGCAATCCGACGCAGGCGCGGCAGCCGGCCGACCACCATGAAGGATCTGGACAAAGACACCGCTGGCAACGCAGCGCTGGCGATCTTTGACCTCGACGGCACGATCATGTCGACCAACGTGATCGAGCAGTACCTCTGGGCGCGGCTGCCCGAGCTGTCACGAACGCAGCAACTTGCCGAGATCGGTCAGGTGATGCGCCGCTTGCCTTCTTACCTTCGAGCCGAGCAACGAGACCGCGGCACCTTCCTGCGTGCGGTCTACCGCCGTTACCGGGGGGCTGATCTGGCCGCTTTGGAGCGTTTCGTCGACACCTCAATGGCGCCACAGATCTTGAACAGGCTGTCGCCGGAAGCCGTGCGCAGAATTCGGGAGCACCGCGCCGCTGGACACACCACGATCCTGATCACCGGTGTGGTGCGGCCGCTGACCCGGCCGATTCAGCCGCTGTTCGACGTAGTCGTCGCTGCTGATCTTGGTGTCGATGAAGAGGGACGCTGCAGCGGCTTCTTGACCGGCCCGCCCGTCGTGGGGGAGTCTCGGGCAGCCTGGCTCAAACACTATGCAGCCCAGCGGGACATCGACCTGGACCGCAGCTTTGCCTACGCCGATTCGCACTCGGATCTGCCGATGCTGGAGACCGTTGGCAACGCCGTCGCGGTCAGTCCGGATATCCCTTTGATGCGGGCTGCGAACCGCAACCAGTGGTCGGTCGTGGAATGGAAGATCAAGCCGATCACGCCGCGCTGGGCGCTACCGACATAAGGAGATTGCTGAGATGGCCCGACCCGGTTTCGTCCTGGAGGTCGACGAGCGCACTCCGCCGTTGCTGATGCCCGACGGAGATCGTTTCCGCCTCGAGAAGTTCCCGCTTGGCACGCATGTGATCTATCCCGTCGAGTCGTTGCCACGAGTACCCGACCTTGGC
>Ga0307315_10000154_pt1 | contig 14302 bp, 14 predicted proteins | sample ER_DNA_355_FD_194497 | JGI IMG/M metagenome (GOLD analysis project Ga0307315, IMG submission 194497) | Bulk soil microbial communities from the East River watershed near Crested Butte, Colorado, United States - ER_DNA_355 | ecosystem: Environmental > Terrestrial > Soil > Floodplain | place... | reverse complement strand
TGCGAGGAGCCTGGACGTGACCGAAGGCGGCGCGAGTGGTCTGGAGGCGGAAGACCTGACGGTCGCGTCGCTGGTGATCGACCTATCGGGTGCCTCGTCGGCTGCCGTCACGGTCACCGACACGATCTCGGCCGACCTATCCGGAGCCTCCCAGCTTCGCTATGGCGGGTCACCCCAATTCAGTCGCAAGCAGATCTCCGGCGCCTCGTCAATAACGGGCCTCTAGCTGTCCCTGTGAGGCGTCAAAACCTCGGCTCTGCCTTCAAATCAGGTGGAACGGCGTCGCGGGCCGCCTTCACGTCGAGCTAGAGGAATCCGACGGCGTATAGGCCCCTATCGGGCAACGAGTGAGGGTGACGGATGCGCCCATTTCGACAGAAAAACCCCGCCTGAGCGGGGCTTTCCGTTGATCGGGGCGCCGAGATTTGAACTCGGGACCTGTAGTCCCCCAGACTGAGCCAGCGCTCTGGCGGGCTGTGGCGGGGAGTGGCGGGAGTGGACGTTTCCCCTGCAAATCGGCCGTCCGTACGCCGCGTACGTCTCTTCCTCCATGCCCCCCACTCCGGACGTTTGGGCAGCGAATGGGCAGCGAGTTCAGGCGCTCACTGGCGCGCAACTGGCGCGCACTCAGCTCGGGAGTCCGAAATCGCGCCGAGCTCGCCGAAGGTCCGCCGCGAGCTGTTCGAGATCGTCTTGCAGGAGCAGATCTTCTTCGCCGCTAGGTGAAGGAAGAGGGACGACGTACTCCCGGATCAGCATGAGCATGCCAAGCGTGTGCTCGATCCGGTTCGGCGGCAACTCGACCCCTTGGCGAAGCGCGTCGAGCGTGGCGAAGACATCCATCACCGCATCCGCGGCTGTCTCGCGAGTCACCAGATCTCGGTCCGGCCCCCATGGCGTGTCGCCCTGCGCGGATGCGGCGGCCAGCGCTTCCATTCTCTTAAGCGCGCGCTCGTACAGGCTCATTCGATCAGCGACTCGGCAGAAGGGGCGCGACTCTCGCCTCTATCTCCCAGTGCGTGTGGCTAGGACTTCTTCTCGAGCCCGAGCCACTTGCGGATCTTCGCCATGAGGCCGGCCATGGGAAAACTCTACGCCCCTTCGCTCGGTGGCGGGCCAAGAGGTTTGGCCGAACGCTGGGCGAAGCGCGGGAGGCGGGTCAGAGGAGTAGACTCGTTGGACTGGCCCTGCGGCCAGGATTCCGGCTGAAAGCCCGAAGTCCGTCGATCGAGCCCTCCGCGGGCACGGGAGATGACACGAGCTTAGGCAAACAGAGTTCGAGTGGCAGGGCCAGCACCTTGTTAAGGGCGCCCTGAGCGAACTGCATTCGCCCGCTGCGCCGCCTGCTAGTGAGGGCCGGGCGGCGAGGCGAACCCTCTCCCTAGCTAGGGTGCGGAGTCGTGAATCGATACCACGGCAGCGCGACGATCAGTCAGGGCGCAGCCGTAGTCGAGGGCGACTGCATTATCGAGTCGGTCGGCGGCCCCGACCCGGGTCCCGATCCTGCATGGTCGGGGAACCTCCAGGAGGATCCAGCGCCTACGATGACTCTCGTCGAGGGTGCCGCCTGGTTGCGCTTGGCGGATGGTCGCGAGTGTGAGATCCAGGTCGAGCATGCGGTTACTGGCTCCGGCCTCACCGAATTTTCCGGCGCCAAGGGCCTCCTCGACCTTCACTGAAACCGCCCGGCCCTTCAGGGGAGGAAACGCTGCCGGGAGCTCGGCCGCAGCTACAAACGGAGTAAGAGGCGTAAAGTCGATTCGTAGCGATGTCCGCCGCCGAGAGCAGCGAGAGCGAAGTCATTGCGCAGGAACTCGAAAGCCTAGGGGCCAAGGTAAATGATCTTGAGACACGCTTGGCGGACGTCGAACGGATAATCGGGGACTTGGAAACAGCCGCTCTGACTACAGCCCGCGCGTTGGAAGAAGTCTCATCGCACTGGGACTCGGTGTACCGGGCGATGCGCCGCGCCGAGTAGTTCAGGCGGCGAGTGGTACCTGGTCTGCGCCCAACAATGCGAGTTGTGCGTAGCAACGAGGTCAGCATGGGGCGCGGCCCGCTCGACCTCACAGACGCGGACACGATCGCGTTTACAGTCTGTGGATGTCGAGGCAAGCAGTAGGTAACGCTCTAGCAGGCGTCGCGTTCCTGGTCATCGCGGTGGTTGATTTCACCCGCGACTCCTCGGGTATTGGCGTCGTCTTCTTGGTATTCGCCGCTGTCTTCTTCGGGCTTGCCGCGTCGGGCACAAGAAGGTAGCGCGGGTTACCGTCGGCTACTCGTCCAGCGCGCCGGAGATCTGCTGTTTCTTGGCACCTAGCAATTGGCGAACGCTTACGTGTCGTCCGTCCCGGCGGCTGCCGCGGGCCTCTCTTCGACTGCGACCACGAAGGCGTCGTAGCGGCCCAGCTTGATTCGGGGCAGCTCGTGACCGGGCACAAGCAAAGACCGCCGCTGCCTCTGTGCGCGTTTGTACAGGCTCCGCGGCACGGCAATAACTTCGCCGCAGCCGCTTCGTCCGCAATCACAGGCGATTTCGACCGTCGCACCGAGAACATCATCTAACTGCTGGCTTGCCGGCAGCTCGAGCTGGGAATCGCGCCTCACGAGATCCCTTCGTTGGTCTTCGAGGTCTAACGAGTCGAAGGTGCGGCCCGCGCCTTCTCCAGCCTACACCCGCGCGCGCGGGGATCTCACCAGGGCACCCTCTCGGTCCGGCACCGAGCGAGCGCATGTCACGCGCAGGGGATCTAGGGACATTCCCGCACGCTGGCCCAGGCGACGATGCTCTGGCTCAGTCGTTTCGGAGTTGGATCCTCGCTCGCGCTCTCCGAGGGCACCGCAACGCGCTGCTCGCTGCGATGCCGTCTAATCAGAGACACCTGGGAGGTCAGGTGGCGGCCTGGCCACCCGGTGTCTTACTCGCCGCCGCCCACCGAGAACCCAGGCGTTCTCAGACGGTTCCCGCCTGCCGCGGTCCTGTGGCAGAGTTCACGTGCTGGGGCGAGGTGGCCGCCACTACTTCCCCCTCCCGCGCCTTGCGCGGAACCGGCGGCCACTCTCACCTCAGGGTGTCAGCCGATGATGAGCGATGCCCAGCTGAGGTTGCTCTTGTTGTCGGCCGCGTCGGCAGAGCGAACCGCCCGTTCCTCGATCTTGCGCCGACGCCGGCACTCTTCGCCACAGACGAGCCCGCTTGAAGATCGCTGTCGGATGGCCCTCGAGGTCGACGTGACTCCTTCCTCGGGGCCGGACGGCTGACCGAGTCTAGATCAGAGGCGACGGCGATGGGCCGGCCCCTCCGGGCAACCTCTTGACTCATGCGGGTGAAGTCCCGATGATGTCCGCGAGCCACTTCCGGACGGCGCCGCACGGGTGCTTCCATTGAATCCGGGAGAAGGGAGGTGCCCATCTCAGGAGGCACCTCTGCGAGCCCAAACTGGAGCCGCTCTATCCATTCGATGACCCCCAAGAGCGCAAGCTGGGAGGTTGAAATGGCCGTATCGGATCAGTTGACGAAGCTGGCTGCCCGGGCCAAGCAGGCGGAAGACCACGCCGCAGCCGCACAAGGCAAGGCCAGCGCAGACCTTGAGAAGGACGTCGAGGCCGCGCGGACATCTGCTCAGGCGCAGGCCGACAAGCTCCGCGCCACTGCCGAAGAGAAGAAGGGCAAGCTGTCGGTCTGGTGGTACGACGTGCAACGTTCATGGGACGAGCACATCGAGAGAATTCGCACTGACATCGACAGCAGGCGGGCAGAGCACGATCTAGAGCGCGCGCAGACGAACGCCGACAACGCGGAATACGATGCCGCGTTCGCGGTCGACTACGCGTACGGGGCGATCGAGGAGGCCGAGTACGCAGTCCTCGACGCGACACTCGCGAGAATGCACGCTGACGAACTCGCCACTGCGTCAGTAAGCACAAGGACCTAAACCGACCATCGCCCGAAGGGCGAGCGGCATTCGTGACGCTGCTCGTCTTGCTCGTGGTGGAGAAGCAAGCCGGACGCGCGCGGCGCGTCGGGTCCCCAACCCGTGCGCCGCGCGCGGACCCTTCGAGCGCTCCTGAGACATTGGAAGGTGGCGTTCACCCCACGAATCGCACGATCGTTCAAGGGCGAGTTTTCGATAGGAGGCCTTCTCTATGGTGATTCACGCTGACCTCGTGCAACGCATATCGCAGGAGCAGAGCCCGGCTCTCGTCGAGCACGCCCGGAAGCGGGCCGAGAGCGTGCAGAACCGCATCGCCGACAGGATCACGGCCTTCTCGGGCTCGATGGCATTCGTCTACATCCATGTCGTCTGGTTCGGGTGCTGGATCGGGTTCGGCGTCGAGAAATACCCTTACGGACTCTTGACGATGATCGTCTCGCTCGAGGCGATCTTCCTCTCGACCTTCGTGATGATCAGCCAGAACCGAGCGGACGCAAAGCGTCAGGTCGTCGCCGACCAGCAGTGGCAGACAGTGCAGGAGGAGGACAGGCAGAACCGGTAGCTACTTGACCTCTCACACCAGATCCTCGACCTGACGAAAGCAGTCCACGGCTATGCGGCCGCGCGGTCAGACGGCACCTAAGGCGTGGCAAAACCAAACCTGCGGTGGAGCCAGCCAAGGATTAGGGTCGGACGGTGGCGCACCGAGGAACGATTGAGTTCGAGACCTCGCGCGGTTCCGTCGCTCTTCGTTTCAGAGAGGCCCAGGCGTTTCAGGAGCGACTCTCGCAGGCTCCCGGCGGTCGTCCCATCGAACGGCAGATCCAACTGGCGATCGACGACAATACGACCGTTGTCATCGCCGACAACCAGACGGCCGCGGCTGTGAGCGTCCTGACGACGTGGTTCGATGAGCTCGGCGAGGTCAGTCGCGAGATGGGAGAGCTTCTAGTGATGTTGGCCGCCGAGACCCAGCCAGGCGATTCCTGACTGTTTGGGCAGCGATCGGGCAGCGACAACTGACCCGGGCCAGCGTCGCGCGCAACAAAAAGCCCCGCTCAGGCGGGGCTTTTTCGTGATCGGGGCGCCGAGATTTGAACTCGGGACCTCTAGTCCCCCAGACTAGCGCGCTAACCAGGCTGCGCCACGCCCCGTCCTTTCTCAGTCTATCTCGGTGTGTATGGAAACGGTCACCGCGGCGGACGCCTCAACCCAGACGCTTGTAGAGGCGATCGATCAGGTCGGGCATCGCCTCCAGCTTCTCGGTGATCACGCGCAAGCGGTACTCGCGGAAGTGCTCGGGCTCGACGCCCAATGCCTTCGCCAGCTGGCCGACGACCTTGTCCGAGGGAACCGGGCGGTTGCCGTGCACGAGGTGGTTGAGGTAGCCGGCCGAGAGCTTGGTCTTGTCGGCGAGGCCGCGATACGTGACGCCCTTCTCCCCCATCAGCCGTTCGATCGTCGGCCCGAACGGCTCCTCGCTGAACTTTCTCCTCCGCGGCACTAGACGATGGCTCCGAGCTCGCCGAGCGGCACGCGCCGCTCCTCGCCCGTGGCGCGGTCGCGCACGTCCACGGCGCCGTCCTCGCTCGTCTTCTTGCCCACGGTCACGCGGACCGGGATGCCGATAAGGTCGGCGTCGGCGAACTTCTCGCCCGCCCGCGCGTCGCGGTCGTCCAGGAGCACCTGCGCCCCGGCCTCGTCGAGCGCACGCGCGGCTTCCTCTGCCTGTTGCTCGACGCCGGGCAACGCGACCACGTGGACATCGTACGGGGCGATCGTCGCCGGCCACACGATCCCCTGCTCGTCGTGGCTCTGCTCGACGGCCGCAGCGATCACGCGGCCCGGGCCGATGCCGTAGCAGCCCATGATCAGCGGGCGCTCGACGTCGTCCTCGTCGACGAAGGTCGCGTTCAGCGGTTCCGAGAACCGCGTCTCGAGCTTGAAGATATGTCCCACTTCGATAGCCGCCTGTAGACGTAGATGCCCGCCGCAGCGAGGACATGCGTCTCCTGCGCGAACTTCTCGCAGGTCGGCGAAGCGAGCCTCGAAGTCGCGGCCGGCCTGCACGCCTCGCAGGTGCACGTCGTCGCGGTTGGCGCCCACCACGTACTGGCCTTCGCGCAACGTCTCGTCCGCGATCACCTCGACCGACACACCCACCGGGCCGATCGAGCCTCCGTCCGCGCCGAAGGCCTTGCGGATCTCCTCAGGCTCGGCCGGCCGGAAGTTGTCGCCGAGCTCGGCGAGGAGCTTCATCTCGTTCAGCCGGTCGTCGCCGCGCACGAGCGCGAGCACGAGTTTCTCGCCCACGACCACGGGCATCGCCTTCGCGGTCGCCCGCGGGTCGACGCCGAGGAACTCGGAGACGCCCTCGATCGTCCTCTGCCCCGGAGTCTCCACCTCTTGCGGTTCGGCTAGTTCCTCCGGGAAGTCCGCTGCCGAGGGGACACCGCTGGCGATCTCGATGTCCGCGGCGTAGTCGCCGTTCTCGCACATGACGAGCGTGTTCTCGCCCGAGCCGGCGTGGGCGAGGAAGTCCTGGCTGCCGCTTCCGCCCATGATCCCCGACTCGGCGGCAACCTCGACCGCCTCGATCCCGCAGCGGCCGAAGATCCGCTTGTACGCGCCCGAGTGCTTCTGGAAGCTCGCCTCGAGCCCCTCGGCGTCACGGTCGAACGAGTACGCGTCTTTCATGATGAACTCGCGCACGCGGATCAGCCCACCGCGCGGACGGGGCTCGTCGCGGTCCTTGACCGAGAGGTGGTAGAGGATCTTCGGCAGCTCGCGGTAGCTCTGGATCTCGCGGGCGTGGAAGGTGACCGTCTCCTCGTGGGTCATCGGAAGGACGAACTCACGGCCGGCGCGGTCGTGGAGCTTGAACAGCTCCGGGATCACGTAGCGGCCGGATTTCTGCCAGAGCTCCGCGGGCGTCAAGAGAGGCATCAGCATCTCCTGGCCGCCGATCGCGTCCATCTCCTCGCGGATGATCTGCTCGACCTTGCGGTGCACGCGCCAGCCGAGCGGCAGGTACGTCCAGATCCCCGCGCTCACCTGGCGGATGAAGCCGCCGCGCACGAGCAGGCGATGACTGGCCGCCTCGGCGTCGGCCGGGTCGTCGCGCAGGGTCGGCAGAAAGAGCTCTGAAGCTCGGGCGATCATCGTTGTCGCCCCAGGCTACTCCAGCGGGATGAGGCTCGCCTCGGCCATTGCCAGCGCCGCCGGCTTGGCCATCTTGAGGCGCTTCGGACGGTGCATGCCGTCGGCGATCCACTCGTCGATCGCGTGGAAGAGCTCGTCGACGAGGATGTCGGAGGAGACCTTCTTCAGCACGCGCCCGTGCGCGTAGACGAAGCCGACGTCCCGTCCGCCCGCGATTCCGAAGTCGGCGTCGCCGGCCTCTCCGGGCCCGTTGACCGCGCAGCCCAGCACCGCCACCTCGAAGTGCTGCGGATACTGATGCAAGCGAGCCTCGACGACCTCGGCGAGCTGCTGCACGCCGACGTTGTCGCGTCCGCACGACGGGCAGGCGATCATCACCGGCCCGCGCTCCCTCAGCCCCAGGGCCTTGAGGATCTCGAATGCCGTCTTGACCTCCTCGACGGGGTCGGCAGTCAGCGAGACCCGGATCGTGTCGCCGATCCCGTCCGCGAGCAGGGCGCCCATGCCGACAGCGCTCTTGATCGAGCCCGAGTAGGGCGTCCCGGCCTCGGTGACGCCGAGGTGCAGCGGGTAGGGCACCTTCGAGGCGAGCAGCCGATACGCACGGATCATCGTCGGCACGTGGCTCGACTTGACCGAGATCTTGAAGTCGTAGAAGCCGAGGCTCTCGAGCAGCCGCACCTCCTCGAGCGCGGCCTCGACAAGGGCCTCCGCCTGATCGCGCTGCGCGAGGTCGGCGAGATGCTTCGGGAGCGAGCCCGAGTTGGCGCCGATCCGCATCGGGATGCCGGCCCGCTGGGCGGCGCGCACGACCTCGGCGACCTTGTCCGGCCCGCCGATGTTGCCCGGGTTGATCCGCACCGCGGCCACGCCGGCCTCGATCGCGCGCAGCGCGAGGCTCGCGTTGAAGTGGATGTCGGCGATCACCGGGAGCGGCGAGAGGCGGACGATCTTCGGCAGAGCGTCAGCGTCCTCGCCCTTCGGCACGGCCACCCGTACGACCTCACAGCCCGCGGACGCGAGCGCGGCGATCTGCGCGGTGGTCGCCTCGACGTCGTGCGTCTTCGTGAGCGTCATCGACTGCACGACGACGGGCGCGCCGCCGCCGATTGGCACGTTTCCTACCCGGATCTGGCGCTCACTGGCCATCCGGGATGAGTCTAGCCCCCGTGGATGTTTCCTATGTCATTGGACAGGCCGACGAAGAAAAGCAGCAGCACGAGCGCGATTCCGACCGCCGAGACGCGCTCGTAGATCGCCCGGCTGACCGCGCGGCCGCGCACGCCCTCGATGATCGAGAACGCCATGTGGCCCCCGTCGAGCGGCAGCAGCGGCAGCAGGTTCAGGAGGGCGAGGGAGAGGCTGATGATCGCGAGCACCTGGAGGTACTCGCGGTAGCCGAGGTCGACCGCCTTGCTCGACTGCTGCACGATCCCGACCGGAGTCGAGACCTCCTTCCGGCCCGAGCCGTTGGCTATGTGCCCGAGCCACGTGCCCATCGCCTTCGTGACGAGCCACGTGTCCTCCGCGGCCAGGCCGAACGCCTCCGCGGGGTTGTAGTGCTTGTAGCGCACCGCCGCGGGCTGGAAGCCGAGCGTGTAGACGCCCTGCGTCTTCTTCGCGCGCACCGCCTGGAGCTCGACGTACCGGCCGTCGCGCAGGACCGAGATGATCAGCGGCCGGCCGTGGCTGTTGCGGATGGCGTCGCGGACGTCCGTGAAGTCGCTTGCAGGCACGCGGTTGACCCCGATGATGCGGTCGCCCGAGTGCAGGCCCGCCGCCGCGGCCGGGGAGCCCGAGATGACGTTGGAGACCTTGCGAGAGGCGTCCGAAGGGATGCCGAGCATGTAGACGGTCGCGAGCAGGATGATCGCGAAGAGCAGGTTCGTCCCTGGCCCCGCCGCGATCACGGCCAGCCGCTTCCAGGTCCGCTGGCGCCAGTAGGCGTCGGCCCCGAGGGCGTCCTGCAGGTCGACCACCCCCCTGTCCGCGGACTTTCGCGCCTTGGGCGTCAGCTCGGCCTCCTTGAGCGACTGCTCGAGGAGCGCGAGCTCGGCGCGGGCGCCCTCGAAGCTCTCCTGGGCGATCAGGCGCTTGAGCCTTTCGATCTCCGGGAGCAGGCGCGGCTGCTCGTACAGCGCCGGCCCGAAGTGCAGGTCGAGGTCCGACGAGGCCGGCCGGTGCATCCCCGGGATCTTCACGTAGCCGCCGAGCGGGATCGCCCCGATCCCGTACTCGATCCCGCTCCGCGTCCACTTCACGAGCGCGGGCGGGAAGCCGATGTAGAACCGCCGCGGGCGCATGCCGACGACGCGGGCCGTGTAGAAGTGGCCGGCCTCGTGGATCAGGATCAGCAGGGCCAGGCCGAGGATGGCGACGAGGACACTCACGTTACGGCGGCCCTTTCTGCGAGCCGTCGCGCTTCCCTGTCGGCCTCGACGAGCTCGGACAGCTCGCGGGCGGGCGCGCCGTCGACCTCGGCGAGGGTCTCCTCGACGGTCGCGGCGATGCCGAGGAAGGGCAGCCGGCCCTCGAGGAACGCGGCCACGGCGACCTCGTTGGCGGCGTTGAAGGCGCACGGGTAGGTGCCGCCGCGCTCACCTGCGCTCCGCGCGAGGGCGAGCAGCGGGAAGGTCTCGAGGTCGGGCGGCTCGAACTCGAGCACGAGGCCCTGGGTGAAGTCGAGCGGCTCGACGGGTGTCGCCGTGCGCTCGGGATAGGTCAGGGCAAAGGCGATCGGGACCCGCATGTCCGGGTAGCCGAGGTGCGCGAGCGAGGCGCCGTCACGGAAGCGCACGAGCGCGTGCACGATCGAGGTCGGCTGTAGCACGACGTCGATCCGCTCGTACGGGATCCCGAAGAGGAAGTGCGCCTCGATCAGCTCGAGGCCCTTGTTCGCCAGCGTGGCGGAGTCGATCGTGATCTTCGGGCCCATGCTCCAGGTCGGATGCGCGAGCGCCTCCTCGAGCGTGACGTCCTCGAGCTCGTCCCGCGTCCGTCCGCGGAAGGGGCCGCCCGAGCCGGTCAGGACGAGCGAGCCCACCTGCTCCGGCGTGCGGCCCTCGAGGCACTGGAACGCGGCCGAGTGCTCGCTGTCGACCGGGAGCAGCGTGCCCCCGCCCCGCTCCCGGGCCGCAAGCGCGATCTCTCCGGCAGCGACGAGGCTCTCCTTGTTTGCGAGCGCGAGCGTCACGCCGCGCTCGAGTGCCCAGAGGGTCGCGGGCAGCCCGGCGAAGCCGACGACCGCGTTAAGCACGACGTCAGGCTTTGCGCGCTCCAGCAGCTCCGTGAGGTCGCCGCCGACCTGCGTCAGCGGCGCAAGGCCTTCCACCGGCTGGGAGCCGGACGCCGCCGCAACGAGCTCGAGCTCCGGCTGACCGTCGATGATCTCGAGCGCCTGGCGGCCGATCGAGCCGGTGGCCCCCAGTAGGGCGATCCGCTTCATTCAATCGAAGTGTACGACCGCAACTCGCCTGCGGATTAGGTCATCGCCAGGATCGCGTAGAAGGCCGCCACCGCGGCGAACAGGTGCGAGTCCAGCCGGTCGAGCACGCCGCCGTGCCCGGCCAGCAGCCGGCCGCTGTCCTTGACGTTGAGATCGCGCTTCACGGCCGACTCGAAGAGGTCGCCGAGCGGCGCCGCGACGGCGATCACGGCGCCGAGCACGAGCGAGCGCCAGACGTCGAGGAAGTCGGAGTGGTAGAGCGCGAAGAACGGCACCAGCACGGCGATCACCGTGCCGGCGAAGAGGCCCTCCCACGTCTTCCCGGGCGAGATCGTCGGCGCCATCCGGTGCCTGCCGACCAGCATCCCCGCGAAGTAGGCGACCGCATCCGAGGCGAAGACCGCGAGCAGCACCGTGAAGACGGCGAGGCGCCCGTCGTCGGCCGGCGCGATCGCCCGCAGGAGCAGGATGTGGCTCAGCCCGAGCCCGATCCACGCCGCTCCGAGCACCGTCACGCTGACGGCGACGGTCAGCGACTGGCGGGTCTGCGAGATCCCCTTGAGGACGAATGCGAGCACGATCGTCGTGAGGAAGCCCCCGACCATCCAAACGGGCCCACCGAGCCACGCGCCGAGGAGCGCGAGCAGCGCGCCGGCGTAGCCGGCGAGCACGAGCGGCCGCAACGGTCGCGCGATCCAGAAAAGCTCGTGCAGCGCCAGGGTCGCGGCCAGCGCCGCCAGCATGAACAGCCAGCCGCCACCGAGCCAGACGAGGTAGAGGACGAGCGGCAGCCCGACGACCGCGATCAGGATGCGCGAGAGGAAGGGGCTCATCGCCCGCCGAAGCGGCGGCGTCTGTTGGCGTAGTCGGCGAGCGCATGCTCGAGCTCCTCGCGCCCGAAGTCCGGCCAGAGCCGGTCGAGAAAGACGAGCTCGGAGTACGCGAGCTGCCAGAGCAGGAAGTTCGAGATCCGCAGCTCGCCGCTCGTCCTGATCAGAAGGTCAGGGTCGGGCAGCTCGGGTGCGTACAGGTTCGCGCGCAGCGCATCCTCATCGATGGCCTTCGGGTCGACGCCCGCCTCGACGAGCCGTCGCGCCGCCTGGACGAGCTCGGCGCGGCCGCCGTAGTCGAACGCGATCCAGAGATTGAGGCGGTCGTTGTGCGCGGTCTCCTCCTCGAGCCGCGCCATCTGCTCGCGCAGCTCGTCGGGGGCCCGGTCGCTGCGGCCCATGAAGCGCGTCCGCACGCCCTGCCGAGCCAGGTCGGGCAGCTCCCGCTCGATCGTCTCGCCGAAGATGTCCATCAGCGAGTCGACCTCGCCGGCCGGGCGCGCCCAGTTCTCCGTCGAGAACGCGTAGACGACGAGCGTCTCGACGCCGAGCTCGATCGCGGCCTCGACCGTCCGCCGCAGCGCCTTCGTGCCCTCGCGATGCCCTTCGGCCACGGGCAGGCCCCGGCGCTCGGCCCAGCGGCCATTGCCGTCCATGATGATGGCGACGGTGCGGGCGCTGTCCTCGTTCGCTCCGCGTTCCACGGTGAGGGGGTTCGGCGCCGTCAGCGCGAGTGCCCCTTCAGGTGCTGCAGCCCGTGGCGCAGCGTGATCGCGGGCCGAAGGCGGGCATGTAGTGCCTGGAGGGGCACTAGACCTCCATGATCTCCGCTTCCTTTTTTTTCAGCAGCTCGTCGATCTCGTGCACGTGGTCGTCGGTGAGCTTCTGCACGCGCTCCTCGGCCCGGTGCTCCTCGTCGCTCCCGGCCTCGCCCTTGTCGACGAGCTCCTTGAGGTGATGCATCACGTCGCGCCGAACGTTGCGGACGGCGACCTTCCCTTCCTCCGCCATCTGCCGCACGACCTTGACGAGCTCTTTGCGCCGCTCCTCCGTCAGCTGCGGAATCGGCAGCCGGATCAGCTTGCCGTCGTTCGAGGGCGTGAGGCCGAGATCGGACTCCAGGATCGCCCGCTCGATCGCCCCGACCGAGCTCGGGTCGAAGGGCTGGATCGTCAGCATCCTAGGCTCGGGCGCGCCGATCGAGGCGAGCTGCTTGAGGGGCGTCTGCTGGCCGTAGTAGTCGATCTGCACCCGGTCGAGGAGCGCCGGCGACGCGCGCCCGGTGCGGAGGGTCGAGAACTCCGTCTGCGCGGCTTCGACCGACTTGTGCATCCGCCGCTCCGCGTCCTGAATCAGGTCATCGATCGCCATCTGGCCTCCTCTCTCAAGGGGTCGAGACGATGGTTCCGACCCGCTCGCCGTGCACGACTCTACGGATGTTTCCGTCCTCGAGGGCGAAGACGTAGATGGGCAGGCGGTTGTCCATGCAGAGCGAGAGCGCGGTGGTGTCCATCACCTTGAGACCCCGCTCGATCACCTGCAGATGCGTCAGCTCCGGAAGCAGCTCGGCATTCGGGTCGACCCTGGGATCGCCGTCGAGCACGCCCTCTACGGCATGCTTGGCCATCAGGATCGCCTCGGCGCCGATCTCGAGCGCGCGCAGCGCCGCAGCCGTGTCCGTCGTGAAGTACGGGTTGCCCGTGCCGGCCGCGAAGATCACGATCCGACGCTTCTCGAGGTGGCGGATCGCGCGACGGCGGATGTAGGGCTCCGCGACCTCGGCCGCCGCCAGTGCGGAGAGTACGCGGGTCTGCGCGCCTCGCCGCTCGAGTGCATCCTGCAGCGCGAGCGCGTTCAGCAGGGTCGCGAGCATCCCGGCGTAGTCGGCCGTGGCGCGGTCCATGCCCTCGGCGGCCGCCTCGATCCCGCGGTAGATGTTCCCCGCGCCCACCACGATCGCGAGCTCGAGGCCCTCTTCGTGGACGCCGACGATCTCGTCCGAGATCACGGCAATCCGGGCGGGATCGAGCCCGTACTCCCGCTCGCCCATCATCGCCTCGCCGGAGAGCTTCAGCAGCACCCGGTGAAACGCGCTGCCGGCCCCCTGTGGCCCGGCCTCGTCGGCTTGGACCGCCTCCGTCACTCGGCGAGCGAGTAGCGGACGAACTCGAGCACTTCGAGGCCCGCCTCCTCGAGCGCCTTGCCGGCGGTCTGCGAGGGGTCGTGGATCCAGGACTGCTCGCTCAGCGCGACGCCGGAGAGGAACTCCTTGCGCAGACGCCCCTCGACGATCTTCGAGCGCACCTCCTCGGGCTTCGACTGCACGTCGGCCTGGTTCTCGTAGATCGCGCGCTCGTTCGCGAGCTCCTCTTCGGGAACCTCGTCGACGCCGCGGAAGCGCGGCGCGGCGAACGAGATGTGCATCGCCAGCCGGCGTGCGGCTGCCGGGTCGGAACCCTTCACCCGCACCAGCACGCCGATCTTGTTCGCCGGCGGGTGGACGTACTCTGCGAGGAGCTCGCCCTCGCCGGCCTCCATCCGCGTGGCGCCCGCGAGCTCGACGTTCTCGCCGAGCCGGCCCACCAGCTCCAGCCGGCGCTCCTCCAGCTCCGCGACGGCACCGGGACCGTTCTCCTCGACCGCCTCGAAGACGGCCTCGGCGAAGGCGAGGAACTCCTCGTTCTTGGAGACCGGCTCCGTCTCGCAGCCGACCGCGACGATCGCGCCCACGTTGCCGGAGACCGAGGCGAGCACCTCGCCCTCCGTGGTCGCGCGGCCGGCCTTCTTGCCTGCGGCGGCCATGCCCTGCTCGCGCAGGAGGCGCTGGGCGGCCTCGACGTCTCCCCCGGTCTCCTCCAGGGCGCGCTTGGCCGCCATCATCCCGGCGCCGGTGCGGTCGCGCAGCTCCTTGACGAGGCTCGCCGGGATCT
>Ga0307315_10000152_pt1 | contig 14578 bp, 14 predicted proteins | sample ER_DNA_355_FD_194497 | JGI IMG/M metagenome (GOLD analysis project Ga0307315, IMG submission 194497) | Bulk soil microbial communities from the East River watershed near Crested Butte, Colorado, United States - ER_DNA_355 | ecosystem: Environmental > Terrestrial > Soil > Floodplain | place... | reverse complement strand
TGGCGCGCAGTCGTCGGCGAAGCCGTGGCCCTGATCGCCGCCGACGGGGCAGCGGTCGTCACCTACACCGACCGCTTTTGGCAAACCCTCGCCGCATACCCGAGCGACTCCGCACCCTACGATTCGGCGGCGGCTGCGGTGATAGAGATGCTCTTCCAGCAGGGCCTACTTCAGCAGCCGATTTCGATCGACGATCCGGCGGAAGGCGCTTCGTGGGATGGGTTGGGCAGACGCGCGTTACTCGTGGCGCGGATAGCGGGTTCACCTCGGCACCCCGTCCGGCTCGTGTGGTATGCCGCGCACCCGGCGACCCTGTCGCCGTTTGCCGATGTGGCCGAGGCATTCGCCCAGCACGCCAGTTTGGCCTTGGAAGCGGTTAGAGAGCGCGACAACTTGAACCGAGCGGTGACCGCCCGGCATCGCGTCGGACTGGCCAAGGAATCTTGATGACCCGCCGGCAGCTTACGGCCGACCAGGCGTTCACGCTGCTGAAGCGCCGGTCGCAGAACACCAACGTGACGCTAAGAGCGATCGCTCAAACGGTCATCCAGACCGGCGATCTGCCGGTCTGCCGCGGCAAGTGAGGCCAGATGACACTGCACCAATCCGGTTGTTGATGATCAGCTGACGACCGGCATATCGCCGGAGAGTGTGGCGGCGGTCGTTCGATGAAATCTTGAACCGTTGTGCTTCGGACGTGCTGACCGACGCTTGAATCGAGGTTGGACTTGGGAGCTGGCGCCAGGCCGTTGGTCAGCCGGCCTCGAGCCGAAACGAAAACCTTAGCCGACTCACCGCAGGTCCGGGCCGACCTGCCGGGCCGCTGCCTCTGCCTGCACCTTGCTGACCTCGATGGTCCGCCCACAAGCGGTACAGCTGTCGAGGTATTTCGTACCGACCGAGAACAGCGGAATGAAGAAAAGTGAGAACTTGCGGGTCTGTTTGGTCAGCTGGTGGGCGGCGTGGTTGCCGCAGGTCTCACATGTGAAGACCAGCGTCGACAGCGGGACCTCCGTTACACCGAAGCCGATGATCAACATCTCAGAGCATCCTCGTTCCTAATCTCGCCGGCCGCCCTGCGACACGTTCTAGCCAGCACTACCCATCCGGGCGGCGCCTGAACCGTTCTGATAGTGGTGATCACAACGCCGGCCCGACGTCGACTTGGGGCTCCGCCTCAAAACGCTGCCGCCGTTGTTAACCGGACGTACAGCGCGCGAGCGGCTCCCGTAGAACCCACGCGGCGACCCCATCCCGCGTGAGCGCGAGACCGAACCGATCATCCCGATCCCCGCCCCGCCGATCGGTCGCCGCCTCTCGGCGCGTTTGAGGCGTACGAACTGGGGTAACTCTGTTCGTTCGCGGCACCGGTCGCGGCTTTCTGTTTGGACTCCCTTCTGGAGGATGTATGAGCGAGAACCCAACTCCCGCACCACCCGCCACACCGCCGCCTGAGCCCGCTCCGACAGCACCTCCGGCGAGTAGCACTCCGAGCACCGAGTGGCCCGTGCTGGACGAGAATCCGCCGTCGGAGGCGGCAACATCCGGCTCACCCGCTTCGGCTGGGTCGCCCCCCGCCGGTCAGTCAAGCTTGAGCGCGCCCAGAGGGCTGAAATACGCCGTCGACATCGTGTTCTGCATCGATGTGACGGGAAGCATGACGCCGATCATCGACCAGGTGAAGGACAACGCACTTCGTTTCTACGACGACGTGCAATCGAATCTGACGGCCAAGGGCAAGAACGTTGATCAGCTTCGCGTACGAGTCATTGCCTTCCGCGATTTTGCGGCCGACGGTGAGGCGGCACTCGACGAGTCGCCGTTCTTCACCCTGCCGGATGAGCGTGCTCGCTTCTCGGAGTTCGTCAATGGTCTTGTCGCGGAAGGGGGTGGCGATGCGCCGGAGTCTGGGTTGGAAGCAGTGGCCCTGGCGATCGACTCGCCGTGGACGACGACCGGGGATCGCCGCCGCCAGGTGATCGTGGTTTGGACCGACCAGCCTGGTCAGCCGCTCAACCCTGCGGTGCTGCCCCCGGACATCGCCTCACGGGTTCCTTCCGACTTCAGCGCGCTAACGGACGCCTGGGAGGACGAGCAGGGCCGGATGGGATCCAGCTCCAAGCGACTCATCCTGTTCGCCCCCGACGGTCCCGGATGGACTGACATCTCGGGTGTCTGGGAGAACGTGGTTCACAATCCTTCTCAAGCTGGCGGTGGGCTTTCCGAGGTTGACTACGGAACGATCATCGACTCGATCGGCAATTCGGTGTGAACGACGGCCCCAGTGCCTGGCCGGCCTCGGCGTCCGTCGCAACGCCGGGGCCAACTATCTCCTTCGCATTTAATCTCGGCAAGATCCCGGATCAGGGTGAGGATTCTGACCCAATCCTGCGGGATGGGCCCGACCTAGGGCTCCTCGGGGTTTTCGATGGGATGGGCGGCGCGGGTGGCACGGTTTACGAGACGCCGGAGGGGCGGCGCACCGGGGCGTACCTGGCCTCGCGCATCTCTCGAGATGTCGTCGAGCGGCGGATGCTCGACCTGCTCGAACCTGATTGGCGCCTTAACGGCGAGGCCGCTGCCAGGGATCTTCAGCGTGCGGTGCAGCAGGCGCTGCAACAGCGGCTGCGCGAGCTCAACGCGGCGCCCAGCGGTTTGCGCTCCCGCCTTATACGTGCTCTTCCTACGACTATGGCGCTCGTTGCCCTACAGCGCACTCAGCCAGGCGGTCCGATCTGGACCGGTCACGTCTTCTGGGCGGGCGACTCGCGTGCTTACATCTTCGATGCCAGAGGGGCTAGTCAGCTCACCAATGACGACCTGCGCGACCCTGGCGATGCCCTGGTCAACCTGCGTCGGGACTCCGTGGTTAGCAACGCGATGTCGGCCGACACCGAGTTTCACGTCAATTACCGTCGCGTGGAGTTGCGAGCTCCGTTTCTGGCTGTCTGTGCCACCGACGGTTGCTTCGGATACCTGCGTACGCCCATGCACTTCGAGCATCTGGTGCTCGGTGGCTTACCGGAGGCGCGTAGTACCGCAGGGTGGTCGTCGGCGTTGCAGGCGGAGATTGCGGCCGTCACAGGTGACGATGCGGCCATGTCGACGCTCGGCGTGGGCGCCGATTTCAAAGAATTTCAGAAGCTGTTCGCGCCACGGGTTGCCGAGCTTGCTTCTGAGTTCATCGAGCCGCTCGATGAGGTGAGCGACGCCGTTACCCGGGCCGAACACGAACTCGAGGCTCTCCGGTCCCGCCTGCTCCACGACATGACGGAGAAATGGAACCGCTACAAGGCGGCATACGAGCGTTATTTCCGACCAGAGGCCCTGGTAGGAGAGGACGAATCAGTCGACAGCGAAGACCTGGACCAGGCGGAGCCGATCCAGGCAAGCGACAAATCAGATGTTGTGGAAACGTCGACGGATGTATCTGTACTAAGCCACGGCGACGTCGTTAGTGAAGAGTTCGGCCCGGAGGAACTGCCCGAGCCAATCGATGACTCCGCGCCGGAACGCAATGAGGGAGCGTCGCCATGAAGACCGGCGATGTTCTGAACGGTTACACAATCCTTGAGGACTTCAAGGTCGTGGGTGCTGGTCTGAGCAAGTGGACATTCGCCGAGCGAGGCGGGCGGCAGTACTTCATCAAGGAATTCCTGAGCCCTACCTACCCAGAAGCCGACGCACCCGGTAGCGAAAAGATCAAGGCGAAGAAGCGGGCCCGGTGTGCGGCGTTCGAGACACATCACAGAGGCGTTCAACGCGCACTGGCTCCGCTGTCGGCGTACGGCGGAAACCTCATCGTCACGCTGGACTTCTTCCGTTGGGGTGCCAAGTACTACAAGGTGACCGAAAAGGTCGACGCGGAAGGCTTGAGTAGCGCGGACATTGCGGCACTCGGCTTACGCGTTCAGCTCGTCTTGATGAAGACCGCGGCGCACAGTCTGAAGATCCTTCATGATCTCAAGATCGTCCACGGCGACCTGAAACCAAGCAATGTTTTGATCAAGCGCACCGAGCTGGGCTACACCACGAAGCTGATCGACTTCGATAACGCCTACATCGCCGGCCGGCCGCCGCCTCCCGATGAGATCGTCGGCACAATCAACTACTACTCCCCGGAGCTGCTGGGCTATATCCAAGAGGCCGGGGTGGCTCCCGGGGAGCTCGGAGTGGCCTCCGACATCTTCGCCTTGGGCTTGATCTACACCGAGTATCTGACTGGAGGCCCGCCGCCCTTCGACGCGGCCAGATATCACGAACCGGCGGTGGCGGTCAGAAACCGCGAAATGCTGCGCATCCCTCGCGGTGAGATTCCCACCCAACTCGCCGACCTGATTGATTCAATGCTGGCGCCGGAACCGGTCCAACGGCCCACGATCGGTCACGTGCACGCCACCTTGATGAGCATGCGGCCCGTAACGCAGGACGAGGTCGGACCATCGCCGTCCAGCGGCCTTCGGGGTAAAGGTCTGCGCACCACACCTCAACGGCCTCCGACTACCGAGCCGCGGCCGGCGGGTCGTCTGGTCGGAAAGCTCGTGCGCAAACGAACTGATCCACCTCCACCATGAGCGCGATCTGGCGGTGCCCAGTCTGTGAAGGTGTAAACAGCGGCGGCAGGACCTGCACAGCGTGCGGTGCCGTCGTGCCCCACGGCGAAGCACTCCGTACAGCGGTGAGGACGCGGCTCCCGAGCGCTGTCGAGCCGGTACGTGCGCCGGTGCCCCCGACTCCACGACGGCGTGAGCTCTGGGAAGTGCCTACCCCTGAGGAGCTGAGCCAAGTCGATCCTGATGATCTGTTGACCTCGTCTCGGGATTTCAAGGTGACCCCTCTGCCCGGCGGATGTCTGGTCTCTTTCGTGCCGCGTCAGTACCGTCAACGGTCCTGGGAGTGGGAGTAGCTCGGGCTCGAAGATCCAAGCAAGGCTTAAAAGGTGCGCCTGCCGTTGCCGCGCAGGCCATGATCAACATTCCGGTGACATCAAACCTTGATGTCACAGCGAGCGGCATGATTTGCCCGGTTTGGCGGCGAGGTCGTGCCACCTCGTGCCCACCGACGTTTAAAGGAATCGCCAGCGCAATGATTGACCTGCCCGGTATGTGGTGCTGATGCTCGCCTGAGAAAGTGTGAGTCAGGGCTGGCGCGGCGCCGTCCCCAGAGAGGAGGTCGCGAGGTGTCATGGGTTAGCCACGTGATCTGGTGGCAGGTCTACCCCCTCGGTTTCCTGGGAGCCGAGAAGGAGCTGAGCGCGTTCCGAGGCGAGGTGGACCGACTGCCGAAGCTGCAGGGGTGGCTCGATCACCTGATTTCCTGGGGTGGCAACGGCTTGCTACTCGGCCCGATCTTCACCTCTAGCAGTCACGGCTACGACACGGTCGACTACTTTCAGATCGATCCGCGTTTGGGTGATGATGCCGACTTCGATGCCTTGGTTGCGGCCTGCCGGGAAAGGGGTGTGCGGCTGCTGCTCGACGGTGTCTTCAACCATGTGGGCCGGGAGTTCCCGCCGGTCGCCCAGGCACTGGCCGAAGGACCAGGATCAGGGGCCGAGGATTGGGTGTCCCACCTCTACGACACCGGCGGAGTGATCACTGCCGACTACTTCGAGGGCCATAACAACCTCATCACGCTCAACCACAGCTCGACACGGGTGCAGGAGTATGTGCGTGACGTGATGTTGCACTGGCTGCGCCGCGGCATCGACGGCTGGCGGCTGGATGCCGCCTACGCCGTACCGGCGAGGTTCTGGGCTGCGGTGTTGCCGGCTGTCCGTCAGGAGTTCCCCGACGCCTGGTTTGTGGGCGAGATGATTCACGGCGACTACATCGACTACGTGAAGACGTCTGGACTGGACTCGGTGACGCAGTACGAGCTGTGGTGGGCTATCTGGTCCTCCATCGACAAGATCAACTTCCACGAGCTGCAATGGACGCTGGGCCGCCACGCCAAGTTCGTCGAGCACTTCCTACCGCTGACGTTCCTGAGCAATCACGACGTGACTCGGGTGGCCAGCCAGATCAGCGACCCGCGGCACTGGCCGCATGCGGTGGCGCTGCTCGGCTTCCTGCCCGGGATACCGTGCATCTATTACGGCGACGAGTTCGGCCTGGAGGCAGTCAAAGAACAGCGCCCTAGCGGTGATGATGCGGTGCGGCCGGAGATGCCGAAGGAGCGGTGGCTGTTTACTCACTCGCACCCGGAATTGGAGCGAACATATCGGCGGGTGATCGGGCTGCGTCGCCGCAACCCCTGGCTGCTCGATGCAATGATCGAGACTGAACAAGTGGACAATGCCCATCTCGTCGTCCGGGCCCGCGCCCGGAACGGTGAGCAGTTTTTGGCCCTGGCCCTCAACCTGTCAGGTGAACCGTTAGCGCTCGGGGACAGCGCAGAGGTGCTGGAAGCTGAGCCTGACCTCGCAGACGGAGCCGTGGCTCCCCATGGCTGGGCAGTGGTCAGGGACTGAACCGATGACGGCGCGGGGCTTGGCGCTGCGTGGCCGGACCACTACCGCGAAGGGGGCAGTGGCAGTGACTCCCACCGAGGCGACCGGAGCCCTAACGTCGAGGTCGTGGACGATCACCAGCACTCGACCGGTGTTTCGGCTTCGCCGTTCGCGCCGTTTCGGCATCGGACGTTCTTCTGGCTCTGGCTGGGGGTGGTGATCGCAAGCATTGGGTCGTGGGGTCAGACGGTCGGCGCGCAGTGGCTGTTCGTGAACGACCCGAACGCCGCGACGATCGTGCCGCTGGTGCAGACGGCAAGCACTCTGCCGATGATGCTGCTCGCCCTGCCTGCCGGCGCGCTGGCCGATGCCTTCGATCGGCGCTGGATGATGTTCGTGATCGAGGTCTACTTCATCACCGTGTCGACCCTGCTGGCCGTCCTCACTGCCTTGGGCATGATGCCGCCGGCGCTACTGCTCACGTCACATTCGCAGTCGGGGCCGGGCAGGCCATGCTGTCGCCGACCTGGCAGGCCATGATCACCGAGTTGGTACCGCGCTCGGAGTTCGCGGCGGCTACCCGACTCGACATGGTCAGCGTCAATGGCTCCCCGAGCGGCAGGTCTGGCGATCGCCGGGTTCGTCATCGCCGCCTGGGGCGTCCCGCCAGTCTTCGCGCTCAACGTGGCCACCGGCTGTGTCTTGGCAGTCATCTTGCTCGCCTGGCGTCGGCCGACAATCCAAGCCGGCCGACGGGAGCGATTCCTCCCGGCGCTGCGGTCGGGCGGCCGCTATGTCCGGCACGAGCCGGTCGTCCGGACCATCTTGCTGCGCTTCGCGACCTTCATCTTCCCCGCCGGAGCGGTCTGGGCGCTGCTCCCGCTGATCGCGAGCCGGCAGTTCGGACTCGCCGCCAATGGCTACGGAATCCTGTTCGCCGCGCGCTCGGCACCCAGGCTGTTGCCGCTCCGATCTGGGGCCTGGTCGACCGCGGTGCGGACAAGGTCGAGCATCTCGGCCATTACCCGTCAACAAGTCCGCCCCACGACCACCGCGGGATATTCAGTCCCTCTGGGACATCGTCTGTGGACTGGTGGTAGCGGGACAACGTGGTCATGGTTGCCCAGGCGAAGTAGTCGTGCAGCACCTCTCGGAGCCGATCGTCGCCCGCGAGGCCGACGTCGACCACTGCTTGATCGAAGCAAGCGATCGCTCGACGGTCCATCTCCTCATGTGGACCGTTGCCGCTATGCAGCCGCACCACCGAGGTCTCGTCGCCGAAGCAGTCCGAATACGTCGTTGGGCCACCGAGCGACTCCGCCCAGTACGCAGCAAGCCGCTGACTGTGTTCGGGATGGAATCCGTGGCTGAACGCGTGGCTGACCACCTCGTCAGCCATCACCCTGGCATGCCATGCGCTGGCCACGCGCAGCAAACCGTCAGCACCACCCGCGGCCTCGTACACCGTCTGCATGGTCCAAAGATGGCACGCCGCTGCCCCCGGCACGATCTACGTAGCGATGCGAGGAACCATCGCTACCGGGACAGACGTTGTTATGCCCAGCAGCAAGACTCGCGCCGCTACGCATCCGCGGTGTACTCCTGCGCCAACCCGCGATCGACACACGGCTACAGGACCAGAGGCGCACCAGAGCGGTCTCGCCGAACCGCTCTGGCGAGCTGGCCCTTGCACCGGATGAGATAGTGGGCCCGACTTCGTTATTGAACTGACCACGAACATAACTGTCGCTAGCAGGGCTGGGGCGGCGGCTGCTGGGTAGAGGAACGCACATGAGCGGCAACGCCACCTTCCGGCACACCAATACCTCGGTGCTGAGCGTCTGCGCCGTCGAGGCTCCGATGGTGGTGAGCTCGGCCTCGTTCGACGAGCGGCTCACAGCGACATACCGACGGGTGGGCATGAAGCCCGGCATGCTGGAGAAGCTGGCCGGTGTACGGGAGCGCCGCTGGTGGCCTGTCGACGTGAGCTTCGCGGATGCGGCCGCGATGGCCGGTGCCAAGGCCCTTGCCGAGGCCGGCATCAACCCGTCGCAGATCGGCGTGATGATCAACACCTCGGTGTCGCGCGCCTACCTCGAGCCCTCGACCGCCGTCGCGGTACATCACCAGCTCGGCCTGCCCACCAGCTGCATGAACTTCGACCTGGCCAACGCCTGCCTGGGTTTCGTCAACGCTATCCAGCTCGCGGGCACGATGATCGACTCCGGGCAGGCCGACTACGCGCTCATCGTGGACGCCGAGGGCTCGCGATACACGCAGGAGACCACCTTGGCGCGGCTCGCCGCCGACAGTGCGACGGCGGACGACCTGCGATCCCAGTTCGCTACCTTGACGTTGGGGTCCGGCTCGGCAGCCATGGTGCTGGGTCGCGGTGACCGGCATCCGGAGGGACATCGTGTGGTTGGTGGTGTCAGCCGCGCCGGTACCGAGCACCATGACCTGTGTGTCGGGAATCTCGACCATATGCGAACTGACAGCAAGCGGCTGTTCGAGGCGGGACTGGCCCTGGCCTTGGACACCTGGCAAGACGCCGCGAGCGACTTCGACTGGAGCGGCATCGACTGGTTCATCGCTCACCAGACCTCGGTGGTGCACATCCGCGCCATGGCCGCGGCACTCGGCGTCCCCGTCGACCGCTTCCCGCTGACCCTGCCGACCTACGGAAACATGGGGCCGGCCGCCGTGCCCTTCACCCTGGCGCGGCAGGTGGACGACCTGCGCGCGGGTGAGCGGCTGCTGTTGCTGGGCATCGGCTCCGGACTGAATACGTCCTACGCGGAGATCATCTGGTGAGTCGGTGGTGAGTCGGGAGGCGCCCTTCGGAGAGCTTTCCGGGCTCGAGCACTCGTGGTCGCGCTGGGTCGAGGTCACCGGCGCCGACGGTGTGACCCACACCTGGCACGTACTCGACAACCGGGCCGAGTCCTCCGCAGGCACTCTGCTCTGCGTGCATGGCAACCCGACCTGGTCCTATCTGTGGCGGCGGTTCCTGGCTACCGCTCCGCGGGGGTGGCGGGTGGTGGCGGTCGACCAGCTGGGCATGGGGTTCTCCGACCGGCCGGCTGCCCCTCGCCGACTCGCCCAGCGGATTGCCGATCTGGGCGCTCTCACCCAGGCGCTCGGTATCACCGGACCGGTCGTCACCCTGGCGCACGACTGGGGCGGACCGATCTCGCTCGGCTGGGCGCTGGAGCACCGTGACCAGCTGGCCGGGATCGTGCTCACCAACACCGCAGTCGCTCAACCTCCCGGCACGGCGCCGTCAGCACTGATCCGGCTGGCCCGGTCCACCCCGCTCCGCGACCTTGTCTGCGCTCGCACGCCGGCCTTCGTCCGCACAGCGTCGGCCCTGTCTCGGCCCGCACTGCCGACCGGCATCCGCAGCGCCCTTGCTGCGCCCTACCGTGGGGCCGACAGACGGCGATCGGTCGCCGACTTCGTGGCCGACATCCCCCTACAGCCGACCGATCCCAGCCACCCAGTGCTCGCGAGCATCGCGGCCCAGCTCGGCGAGCTGGCCTCCGTGCCGACCCTTATCGTCTGGGGTGCCCGGGACCCTGTCTTCGCGGAGCGCTACCTGGGGGACCTGCTGGAGCGGCTGCCGCACGCTGACGTCCATCGCCACTCGCGAGCCTCACACCTGGTAACCGAAGACGTCCCCGAGACGGCCGACCAGGTGTGGCGCTGGATCGATGACCGGCCGACGACCGAGCCGTGGCGTACCGAAGGCGACGTCAGGAAGCCCTGGGACGCGCTGATGGACCGAGCTGACGACCCGGGCGTAGCGGTCGTTGAGCTCCACAGCGGGCGGCGTCGCGCCGTCTCCTTCGCGGAGCTTGAGGCACGGGTCCGACGGCTGGCAGCCGGCTTGTACGCCGCGGGCGTTCGACCCGGCCACCGGGTTGCCCTGCTAGTGCCGCCAGGGATCGAGCTCACCGCTGCGCTGTACGCCTGTTGGCGGGTCGGCGCCGTCATCGTGGTCGCCGATGCCGGACTTGGTATACGGGCCCTCGGCGACGCATTGCGCAGTGCGTCGCCGGACCATGTCATCGGCATTGGCCGGGCGCTGCTAGCGGCGCGTGCGCTCCGGGTGCCTGGCCGGCGGATCCTGGCCGGGCCGGAGTCTCTACCGCTTCGCGTCGCACTCGGTCGGCCCCGGACGCTGGAAGAGCTTGTCGAGTCCGGCAAGGGTCACCTGGTGCCCGAGCCCGGGCCCGGTGACGCCGAGGCGGCGGTGTTGTTCACCTCCGGCGCTACCGGTCCGCCGAAGGGCGTGGTCTACCGTCTGGCTCAGCTGCGGGCCCAGGTCGATCTCGTGGCCACCGTCTGCAAGATCAACGATCAGGACCGGATGGTCGCGGCGTTCGCCCCGTTCGCGCTGTACGGTCCGGCGCTCGGGATCGGCTCGGCGGTACCGGACGCTGACGTCACCAAGCCGGGCACGCTGACGGCGGCGGCGCTGGCCGATGCCGTCGACGCGATCGACGCGACGGTGGTGTTCGCTTCGCCGGCCGCGCTGCGCAACGTGGTCGCCACCCAATCGGGTCTGAGCTCCGGCCAATGCGCCGCTCTCGCTCGGGTCCGGCTGGTCTTGTCAGCGGGTGCACCGGTCTCGGTGCGGCTGCTGCGGAGGGTGCAGGAGATACTGCCAGCCGCCGAGTTGCACACGCCGTACGGGATGACCGAGGCGCTGCCGGTTTGTGACATCTCTCTGCCGGAGCTGGGGGCTGCCGGACCCGGCAATGGTGTGTGCGTAGGGCACCCGCTGCCCGGTGTACAGGTGCGGATCAGCCGCCTGGACGCCACCGGTCACGCCGAGGGCGAGCTGACCGACGAGCCGGGCGTCACCGGAGAGATCTGCATCGCAGCGGCGCACGTCAAGGACCGTTACGACCGGCTGTGGGCCACCGAGCGCCTCAGCAGCCGTACGCCCGGATGGCATCGCAGCGGAGACGTCGGGCACTTCGACCCGCAACATCGACTGTGGGTCGAAGGCCGGCTGGTCAACGTGATCGTCACGGCGTACGCCCCCGTGACGCCGGTCGGCCGGGAGCAGCGGATCGAGCAGATCGCCGGGGTCCGGTCTGCGGCGGTCGTCGGCGTGGGGCCGCTCGGCACCGCCCAGGTCGTCGCCGTGCTCGAGCTAGACGGCGGCAATCGTGGTGGCGTGCTGGCCGCACCGGAACTATCCGCTGCCATCCGGTCGGCGGTCGATGTGCCGCTCGCCGCCGTGCTGGTCACCGACACGTTGCCGGTCGACATCCGACACGCCTCCAAGATCGATCGCGCCCGGGTCGGGCGCTGGGCGGAGCGGGTGCTGGCCGGTCGGGGAGTGGGCCGACCGTGAAGGTGCTGGTTACGGGTGCAAGCGGTCTGCTGGGTGCAGGGGTCGCTCAGATTCTGGCGTCACGCGGCGACCAGGTCACCGTTCTGCAACGGCGACCGGCCGGACTCGGCCTGCCTGAGGTGCTGGCCGATGTGGCCGATCCAGCGGCGATCCGGGACGCTGTCGCCGGGCAGGAGGCTGTGGTCCACCTGGCCGCGAAGGTCAATGTCGTCGGACCGTGGCGTGAGTACCGGCGAGCCAACATTGACGGGACCCGGCACGTGGTCCAGGCCTGCCGCGACGCCGGCGTGACCCGGCTGGTGTACGTCTCCTCGCCGTCGGTCGCGCACTCCGGTCGGTCCCTGGTCGGTGTGGCCGCAGAGCCGGCGGACCCGGTGTCGACGTCCGGGCCGTATGCCCGCAGCAAGGCGGTCGCTGAGCAGATCGCTTTGGCCGCCGACCGGGGAGCATTGGCCGTCGTCGCGGTGCGGCCACATTTGGTATGGGGTCCGGGCGACACCCAGCTGGTCGGCCGGATCGTGGCGCGCGCCCGGGCCGGGCGATTGCCGATTATCGGCAGCGGTGCCGCCCTCGTCGACTCGACGTACGTGGACAACGCCGTCGACGCGCTGGTGGCCGCGGTCGACCGCTGCCCGCAGGTACGGGGCGAGGCGCTGGTGGTTACCAACGGCGAACCGCGACCGATCGGGGAGATCCTTGTCGGGCTCTGCACCGCGGCCGGAGTGCGCCCGCCTCACCACCGGGTGCCGAAACGCCTGGCTGTGGGGGCGGGAGCCGTACTTCAGGCCGTCTGGCCAAACGGGAATGGGGAGCCGCCGATCACCCGGTTCGTCGCCGAGCAGATGAGCACAGCGCACTGGTTCGACCAGCGCCGCAGCCGGGAGGCGCTGCACTGGCGCCCGCGGGTCAGCCTCGACGAGGGATTCGCTGCGCTGGCCCGCTGGTACGCTGCCGCAAACTGAGCTGCGACCTGCTTGGCAACTCCGCACCTGGGTTGAGACACTCAAACGATGAGCCTCGACAGCAGGTCGATGGAGATTGATCAAGCAGCTCTCCGCGGACACGTCGTCGGCCCTGGCGATCCGAGCTATGACACAGATCGCAGGATCTGGAACGGCTCCTTTGACCGGCACCCAGCGGTGATCATTCGCTGCGCGGGTGTGTCGGATGTCATCGCCGCCGTGAAGTTCGGGTGGGCCAGCGGGCTGCCGGTGGCCGTACGAAGCGGTGGACACTCCTTCCCGGGTTTCTCCATGGCTGACGACGCCCTAGTAATCGACCTCTCGCTGATGAAAGGAGTCCGGGTCGATCCCGACAGGCGAACGGCACGAGTGCAGGCGGGTGTGCTGCTCGGCGACCTCGACCGGGAAACCCAGGCGTTCGGTCTCGCGGTGCCGTCGGGCATCGTCACCCATACCGGCGTTGCTGGGCTCACTCTCGGCGGCGGGATCGGCTGGATCATGCGTAAGCACGGATTGTCGATCGACCAGCTGGTCTCAGTCGATCTGGTGACCGCCGAGGGTGAGTTCCTGCAGGCGAGCGCGAATCGGAATGCAGATGTGTTCTGGGGAGTACGCGGTGGCGGGGGCAACTTCGGGATCGTCACCGAGTTCGAGTTCCGCTGCGTCCCTCTGGGACCGCAGGTGATGGCGGGACCGGTGTTCTGGCCGATGACCCAGTCCCCAGAGGTCCTGCGCTTCTATCGCGACTGGATCGCGGACGCGCCCGACGAACTGATGACGATTGTGATTCACCGCAAAGCGCCGCCGCTGCCCTTCGTGCCGCCGGAACTTCACGGTCAGCCGGTCGTGGTGGTCGCCTGTTGCTGGGCCGGTGACATTGACGAAGGTGAGCGCTTCATCCGACCGCTGAAGGCGTTCGGCTCGCCCGTCTTGGACGCATGCGTGCCCAAGCCGTTCCTGACACATCAGGCGATGTTCGATCCCAGCTTTCCTCCGGGTCGTTGGTACTACTTCAAGAGCTGCGACGTCGCCGAACTGAGCGATGAGATCATCGACATCACGGTGGAGCACTCGTTGCAGATCTCCTCACCGCTGACGGCATTCCCGATCTGGCAGATGGGCGGCGCCGTGAGCCGAGTGAGCGACGATGAGACAGCGTTCAATGGCCGCTCAGCCGGCTTCACGTACAACATCGGCGCCAGCACCGAGACGAGCGCGGGATTCGTAGATGAACGCGAGTGGGTACGGGACTTCTGGTCCGCACTTCGGCCGTGGCACGAAGGTGTCTACGTGAATTTCTTGGGCGACGAGGGTGTCGAGCGGGTTCGGCAGTCGTACGGGTCGAAGAAGTATGACCGACTGCAAGCGTTGAAGCGAACCTACGACCCGGACAACTTCTTTCGGATCAACCAGAACATCCCGCCCAGCTAGACCCGTGGTCACCTGCTGACGATGCCCGATGCACACTGCCCCCGCTGACCTTTCCGTCAGCGAACTCCGCACCGCGCTGGTAACCGGATGGCGGATCGAGCCGAGCTCCATGACGTACGCATCGGTTGGTTTCGGCAGTCATCACTGGACTGTGGTCGAGCCGTCGTCGCGGCGCTGGTTCGTCACCGCCGACGCGATTGCCGACTCGTCAACGCGGCTCGCCGACCTGAACGCCGCACTGCGCACGGCACTCGCCTTGCGCCGCGACGCCGGACTCGACTTTGTCGGGGCACCAGTTCAGCGGCTGGACGGTCGGCTGCTGCAGACGTCAGGGCGGTATGCCATTGCGGTGATCACCAGCAACGG
>Ga0307315_10000148_pt1 | contig 14885 bp, 16 predicted proteins | sample ER_DNA_355_FD_194497 | JGI IMG/M metagenome (GOLD analysis project Ga0307315, IMG submission 194497) | Bulk soil microbial communities from the East River watershed near Crested Butte, Colorado, United States - ER_DNA_355 | ecosystem: Environmental > Terrestrial > Soil > Floodplain | place... | reverse complement strand
CCCGAGAAAGAGGAGGCTGCAGCGTGAGCAGCGTCGCGACGACCACGGCACTGCCCCGCTTGCCGCACACCGGCAAGGTGACTCAGCTGAGGGTCTGCCTTTCGGAATGGACGAAGCTTCGCTCGGTACGCTCCACTCGCTGGTCGCTGGCGGCCGCCGTGGTGTTCACGATCGGGATTGCCGCACTCGCGTGTGCCGTCGTCTCGCATCACTGGCCGCACATGAGCGCCGCCGACCGCGCCGACTTCCATCCGCTCGAGGTCAACCTCGCCGGGGTCCAGCTTGCGCAACTTGCGATCGGGGTTCTCGGCGTCCTCGTGATCACGGCCGAGTACTCCACGGGGATGATCCGCGCTTCGATGACCGCGGTTCCGCGGCGTCTACCCGTTCTGTGGGCCAAGGCGATCGTCTACGGCCTCGTGACGCTTGCGCTGATGATCCCGGCGACGGTGATCGCATTCGTCGTCGGCGAATCCATCTTCAAGGGACGGCACATCAACATCGCTTTCTCGCATCCTGGAGTCGCGCGCGCCGTGATCGGTGCGGCGCTCTATCTCACCGTCGTCGGCCTGTTCGGCCTGGGGCTGGGCGCGATCGTGCGGAACACGGCCGGCGGCATCGCGACGTTCGCCGGGATCATGTTCGTGCTGCCTCCGCTGATGAACGTCTTGCCGACCAGCTGGAATAACGCGGCCTCGCCTTATCTGCCGCTGGCTGCGGGGCAGGCGATCATGTCGATCACCCCGGGGAATCACCTGCGTCCCTGGGTGGGCTTCGCCCTTCTCTGCGGTTACGCAACCGCTGCGCTCGTGATCGCGTCGATCCTGCTCGTTCGCCGCGACACCTAGCCGGCGATTCCGGTTACCAGCGCCTGCCTTTCGTGCCTTTGGCCGGTCGGAGCCGCAAAACGAGCCAGACCACGAGGGCGGCAAGGCCGAGAAGGGTGCCCACGGCGAAGACGATCAGGTTGCTCGACACGACGCTGGTGAGGGTAGCACCGCCTACGGCGCTCATCATCCCCCGAACAGCGATACTTCGACCGTGCGCGCGAAGATCAAGGAGAAGCGCGAGGTCGCCAAAGGCACCTTGCTCGTGGTGTTCGACCTGCTCGGAGCCGAGGTCGACTTCCGCGCCGGTCAGTACTTCTGGGTGACGCTGCTCGATCCGCCCTTTGACGACGAGAAGGGCCCGCGCCGACACATATCCGTCGTCACCTCTCCGAACGAGCGTGGAGTCCTGGGCCTCTGTACCCGCCTCCGCGACAGTGCCTTCAAGCGCTCGCTCGCAGAGCTCCCCGTCGGAACCGAGGTCGACGTGGAGCAGCCGAAGGGAAACTTCCTGCTTCCCGAGGACACTGATCGTCCATATGTCTTCATCGCCGGCGGGATCGGCATCACCGTCTTCCGGTGCATGCTGCGCTACATCGCCGAGGAGCAGCTTCCTCATCGTGTGACGCTCATCTACTCGAATCGCGACCGTGCCTCGTCGGCGTTTCTCGACGAGCTCGCAGAGCTCGAGCAGAAGGAGAACCTTCGCGTCGTTCTGACGATGACGGACGATCCTGACTGGGACGGGGAATCGAGACGGATCGGACCGGATCTGCTGCACGAGCATCTCGGCAGCGACCTCGGCTCGTTCGAGTACCTCGTCGCCGGGCCGCCGCCGATGGTCGAGGGCGTCGAGGAGACGCTGCGCACGGTGGGCGTCCCGGAAGAGTCGATCCACCCGGACCGATTCAGCGGCTACTGAGCCGGGACCGACCCGCTGAACTTCTTGGCCGTCAGGCCGCCGAAGCGGTGGCCATGCGGCGGAGCGTCGCCAGAAGGGTGACGAACGGAAGCAGAGCCAGCGGGATGGCGATCATCAGCGGGAGCATTACTTGGCCCCGGTTCCGAACATCACGCCGTAGAGCGCGAGCAGCAACGCGGCGAACACGAGAGCGGAGATGAGGAGTCGCTTCTTCATGGGGCCAGTCTCGACGAGGCGCCCTGCTGCGTCTCTACGGCCTGCCCCCACTTGACGGGCGGCCCACAGGTGGATCGAGCGGGGTTGGAGTCGGCCTGACACGGAGGTATCCTGGTATGAGACGCCTCCTTTCATCCCTGCCCGTTTTGCGCTGCTCCGTTGAGCGGATGCGCCTGGAAGGTTCCGTCCCGAGGACGGCAGGTGAGGAAAGGACGGTGAGAAATGGCCGCTTCAGGTCTTGCGTCCATTGCAGACGCGGGCGCTGCCCGCGGCCCACCCACGGTCCCGACTCGCTGGACGCTCGTCCTGCTCGGATTGGCTGCTGCAGCCACCTCCTTCACGCTCGCGCTCCTGAGCGAAGACGTCAGCGGCACCCTTGGTGAGCCTCTCCTCATAGCAACGCTGACCGCGTGGGTCACACTCTCCTACGCGGTCTGCGGTCTCGTCGCGTGGTGGCGAAGCCGGCGAACCGTTTCGGCCCGTTGCTGATCATCGCCGGGTTCGTCAACTTCCTTTCGACGCTGGTCTGGTCGAGCCGAGACGTCTTGCGCACTCTTGGGCAGGCGCTCGACTTGGTGCCGCCGGTTCTCTTCCTGCACGTCTTTCTGGCATTTCCCGGATGGGCGGCTGAAGGGCCGGTTCGTGCGGAGCTTCGTCGCGACCGCGTACGTCGTTGCGATCGCACTCGAGCTCGTTCGGATGTCCGCCGGCGACTTCGGGCCGCACAATTCGTCGCGAGCGCGGAAACATCAGGTCAAGGTGTCTATCGCCGACGCGCAGGCGCGATTACACGGACGTTACCCATCGATCGGTTCTGCTTCTTCGAGAGACGCACGATCGACGGCCCGCGCTACGTGGATCCGGGACGACACGTCCAGCTTGCGGAAGATGTTACGGATGTGTGACTCCACGGTCTTGTGACTGAGGAACAACTCCGCCGCGATCTCGGGGTTCGACTTTCCGTGACTCACCAGCGTTGCCACCTCCAGCTCTCGCTTCGTGAGAGAGCCGAGACCGTCGCCCTCACCGGGCGCAGTTCGACGATGGAGGCGGCGTCCGAGCTTCCGCAGCTCGCGCTCAGCCTCATCCCGATACCGGAGGGCTCCCCATGACTCGAAGATCGCAGCGGCGCGCGCGAGCTCGCGGGCTGCGTCGTCCCGCCGGCCGTCCGCTGCAAGAGCACGTCCCGCGAGGGCACGGGTTGTGGTAGCGCTGTAGACGTCGTCCAGGCTGTCAAACGTTGCAACCGCCCCGAGCGCCAAACTGACTGCTTCCCCGTAGTCCCCCAGCTCGAGTGCTACGTATGCGCTTGCAACGTCGCTGTAGGCGACGGCGAGAGGCAGGCCAATCTGTTCGGCCAGCTCCGCAGCGCCGCGCACAGCGCGCTCTGCATCCGCCGTTCGACCGACGCTCAGGTAGCAGCGCGCAAGAATCTGCAGGCTGGGAATACGCGATGTAACCGGCTGCCGCGGGAGCGACGGTCCTCCCGCTGCGCGCTCCAGCAGCTCCGCTGCTGCCGCTCCGTCACCGGCCGCGAAGAGCGCGCGTCCGCGGGCGTAGGCCGACGCGACCGAGATCAAGGCGCCGTCGAGCTTCTTAGCCAGCTCCATGGCTTCCTCGGAGCCGGAAAGAGCGAAGTCGAGATCGCCTGCGACGAGCGCGATATTCGATCGGTTGACGAGCCCCCACGCGACCTGATGGGTGTTGTTGTCGAGCAGCCGTGCAACCTCGAGCGCCGTGTCGGCCACGTCGATCGCCTCCGTGATGCGGCCAAGCCTTCCGAGCGCCGTAGCTAGCACCGGGTAGAGGCTGGGGAACAGGTCTGCTTGACCCGTCGCGCGCCCAATCCTCAGCGCCCGCTCGACGTGTTCCACGGCGGCCGCGAAGCGCGGAAAGTAGAACTCCGCGGTTCCGACATGCGCCAGCGCATCGAGATGCGACTCGAGCTCGTGATCCTCGAGACCGTCGACCAAGGCCTCGGCCTCGTCGAGTAGAGCGACGGCCTCCGCCCCACGACCCACGAGCACTGCCCCGTTCGCTCGAAGCGCGAGCGCCTCCGCGCGGAGGCCTACCGGCGCAAGGTTCTTCGCGTCGAGCGCGCGGCCGGCCCACGTGTACAGGGCCTCGGGCTCCATGTCGTAATAGCCTTCGACCGCGAGCGCCAGCATGAGCGACACCGCCTCGGGCGAGTCGCGATCGTGGACCTCGGCCAAGGCGCGCTCGAGCCGTATGCGCGCTTCGACGCGCCGCAGCAGGAGATGCTCGAGACGTGCGCACCGCGCCGTGAGCCGCGCCCGCATCACCGTGGCGTCGGACGGCAGGATTTTCATCGTGTCGACGAGCGCCGAGTGGCTCTCCGCAAAGCGTCCCGCCGCAGCGAGCGCTCCGGCCTGTGCGAGGAGCAGCTCGACGCGATCGTCCGACGAGCTCGTGCTCGGGAGCAGCCGAAGGGCGGCACCGAACCAGCGCGCTGCGCTCTCCGGCGTGCGCTGCTGCGCGGCCTCGCCGGCCTCACGAAGCGTCGCCACCGCGTCGAGGTCTCCGTGCCGCGCGGACCACTCGACGTGGTGTGCCCGCATCGCGGGAGGCGCGCCGCGCGCGGCAAGTGCCTGGGCGCAGCGCTCGTGCGCGCCGATTCTCCATCCCGCGGGAGTCGACTCGTACACGACACGCCGCACGAGCGGATGGCGGAAGCGGAACCTCCGAGGCACGTCCGTCGGCCGAGTCAGGTCGAGCGCAAGCAACTCGTCGAGCATCGCGAGCAGCTCGACGTCCGTGACCTCTGCTGCGGCCGCAGCCAACTCCGACTCGAACGGGTCACCTGCAACCGCGGCAGCGTCGAGCCCACGCCTCGCCGCGTCGGAGAGAAGTGCCAGCTCTTCGCCGAGCGCCGCGGCGACGGCAGACGGGACGTCGACGCCGCCGAGCGCGAGGTCTCGGCCGCCCGCCCGGCCACCTTGCTGACCCCGGCGTGCCAGCTGCTGGAGATAAAACGGGTTGCCGCCGCTCTCCTCATACAGGCTAGTGAGCCATGTCTCCTCAGGCGCGCGTAGAAGCTCGCCGGCTTCCGCGCGCGTCAGCGCTTCGAGCTCCAGCCGAGTGAGCGTGCCGCTTCGATGCGCGCGCTCGCGCGGCGAGAGCAGCCGTTCCGGGACCTGACGCGGCCGCAACGCGAACGCGAGCAGCACTGCGCCGGACGAAGGCCGGCGCAAGAGAGCGCTCAACAGCTCGATCGAGCCGGGGTCAGACCAGTGCAGGTCGTCCAGCAGGAGGACGAGCGGTTGCGGCGTAGCGAGCAGGTCGAGAAGCTCTCGCACGGCTCGGTGGCTCCGGAAGCGTTCCTGTTGAACCGCAGCTCTCTGGGCGAGGCCGTGATCCGACAGTGAAGGAAGAACCGTCGCGAGCTCGCCCAGGGTCTCGCCGGACAAACGATCGATCTCGCCCGGCTCGAGGCTTTCGACGTACTCGTCGAGCGCATCCACGAACACGGAGAACGGCAGGTCTCGCTCGAGCTCGGACGCGGAGCCGCTGAGCACGAGGTGCCCGAGCGCGTCGGCGCGAGCGCCAAGCTCAGCCAGGAGGCGAGTCTTCCCGATGCCGGGCTCGCCGACGACCTCGAGCAATGCAGGGCGGCCGTCCCTGAGTTGCGCCAAGCCTCGATCGACTGCCTCGAGCTCCGCGGCACGGCCAACGATCCGCTCAGCGATCACGCCCACGTGCGCCTCCCTCTACGTCGAGGATACGTCAGGGCTGGAGAAACGAGAAATCAGGGTGCGGGATCAGGGTGCCGCCCGATGTCCGAAACCGCTTTCGGCGCGAGATTGACTCCATGTTCCGTTTTCTGCTTCAACACCAGCATGAGCCGCATGAGTGCGGCGTCGTCTACGCGTCGTTCAGGGGCCACACGAGCTCGCTTCGGCGCCGGACGACAGTCGCGTCGTGCCTTGCCGGCGGCCACGAGATCTGGTGGATCGTCGAGGCAGCGACGGATCTAGATGCATTGCGGCTGCTGCCGCGATACGTCGCCGAACGCACACGGGCGAGCCGCGTCGACGAGGTCTCGATCCCATGACGACCCTCCAGCGCGTGGATCGCCCTCGCGTGTTCGCCTGGACCGGTTCGACGTTCGGCATCAAGGCGATTCACGTTCACGTGCTCGAGGCTCGCGGCGGCAACACCCTCGTCAGGAGCGAGGAGTCCTACGACGGGCTCGTCGTTCGGATCTTCCGCGGCCTGCTCCAACAGCGGCTCGATGCCGCGCTCGCCGACGGCCTTCGCCACCTGAAGGTCGAGGCCGAACGCAGAGCCACCCATCAAGCAGCCAAGAGAAGGAGCTGATCATGGCAACAGTTGCAATTCCCGTTCCAGCGACCGCCGACGCCACTCACCGGGGACCGGTGGTCACCGCCCAGGGTCTTACCCGCCGCTACGGCGAAGGGGAGACCGCGGTCGACGCTCTCAGGGGAGTCTCACTCGACGTGTCGACCGGAAAGCTCACCGCGGTCATGGGGCCGTCCGGGTCCGGCAAGTCCACCCTGATGCACATCCTCGCGGGTCTGGACAAGCCAACGGGCGGCGAGGTCTCGATCGCGGGCACGGGCCTCACCGATCTGAACGACACGGATCTGACGAAGCTGCGGCGCGAGCACATCGGCTTCATCTTCCAGTTCTTCAACCTGCTGCCCATGTTGAACGCTGAGGAGAACGTTCTCCTTCCGCTTTCGATCGCGGGCGAGAAGCCCGACAAGGCCTGGGTCGCGGAGCTGATGAAGAAGATCGGGCTCCAGGACCGCCGGACGCATCGTCCCTCGGAGCTGTCCGGAGGACAGCAACAGCGAGTGGCCATCGGGCGCGCACTCGTGAGTAAGCCGACGATCGTCTTCGCCGACGAGCCGACAGGGAACCTCGACTCGACGACGAGCTCCGAGATTCTCGAACTGATGCGCGACTCGGTCGACGGCTATGGCCAGACGACGGTGATGGTGACGCACGATGCCCGTGCCGCCGCGATTGCCGACCGGATCCTGTTCCTCGCCGATGGGAAGATCGTCAGAGACGTCGGCCCGTCCGATGCGAGCGAGGTCATCGCGGTGATGGAAGAGCTCTCACGATGATCGGCGTAGCCATCAAGGGACTGCTCGGACGAAAGCTCCGCACCGTATTGACCGCGCTCGCGATCATCCTCGGCGTCGCGATGATCAGTGGTACCTACATCCTCACCGACACGATCACGGGCGCGTTCACATCGATCGTCGACAAGTCGTACCAGAACTCGGACGCCGTCATCAGCGGCAAGGTTGCATTCAAGAACACGAACAGCAACACGCAGCAAACGCCGGCCTTCCCTGCCGCCGTGCTGACCAAAGTGCGGCAGCTGCCGCAAACGGGCTCCGCTGCAGGTGTGGTCACCGACGAGGCTCATCTCGTGGGGAGGGACGGCAAGATCATCGCCAGTGGCGGCTCGCCTCCGATTGCCTACAGCGTCGACGCAGCCGGAGACCAGCGGTTCAACCCGCTGACGCTCTCGACCGGCAAATGGCCGGTCGGCAACGGCCAGATCGCGATCGACGAGAACACCGCGACGACGAAGCACTTCGCCGTCGGAGAAAGCATCGGCGTCTCGACAGTCGACGGGCTTCGCTCGTTCGCGATCACGGGTGTCGCAAAGTTCGCCTCGGTTTCGTCGATCGGCGGAGCCACGATCGCAATCTTCGACCTGCCCACGGCTCAGCAGCTGTTCCACAAGCTGGGCAAGCTGGACGAAATTCAGGTCGCGGCGAGCAAAGGCGTCGCGCCCGACCGGCTCGCATCGGCAATCAAGCCGCTGCTCCCGCCGACTGCCAAGGTCGAAACCTCGCAGGCCAAGACCACCTCCGAAATCAACGACATCAACAAGTCGACCGGCGTCGTGCAGAAGTTCCTGCTCGGCTTCGGGTTCATCGCTCTGTTCGTCGGCAGCTTCGTCATCGCCAATACGCTCTCGATCACCATCGCGCAGCGCGTTCGTGAGTTCGCCACGCTGCGGACGATTGGTGGTTCGAGACGGCAGGTTCTCAGAGTGGTGATGCTCGAAGCATTCGTCGTGGGCATCATCGCGTCCATTCTCGGGCTGGTGCTCGGACTCGCTCTTGCGAAGGGCCTCAACGCGCTCTTCAAGGCACTCGGCGTCGAGTTTCCCGCAGGAGGGACCGTCATCGCCACCCGGACGATCGTCGTCAGCATCCTCGCCGGCGTGATTGTCACGCTCCTCGCGAGCCTCCGTCCGGCGATCAAGGCAACCCGCGTTCCGCCGATTGCAGCGGTGCGCGAGGGCGCGACGTTGCCACAGTCGAAGCACGCGCGTTTCAATGCTGTTGCGTCGGTTCTCACCCTCGCGCTCGGGATCGTGCTGCTCGTCTACGGGGTCTTCGGATCCGGTCCGACTGCAACCCGGCTGGTGGCGCTCGGAGTCGGCGTGCTGATCCTGTTCATCGGCGTAGCGCTCAATGCGAAGCGAGCCGTTCGGCCGCTCGCCCTGGTGCTCGGCTGGCCGGGCGCGCGGATCGGCGGCACGGCCGGGAGGCTTGCGCGTGAGAACGCGCTCCGTAACCCGAGCCGGACGGCCTCTACGGCGTCTGCTCTGATGATCGGGCTCGCCTTGATCACCTTCGTGGCGATCCTGGGCTCCGGGCTCCGCTCGTCATTCGGGGACGCGGTCGACAAGCTCTTCGTGGCCGATTACGCACTGACGGCCTCGAACGGCTTCGATCCCTTCGTCAAGCAGGCCGACGACGCGGCCGCGCTGACGCCAGGCGTCACCGCAGTCTCTCCGATCCGTGGTGGGGACGCCCGCGTCTTCGACAAGAACGTCCAGGTCACCGCAGTCTCGCCGAACCTCGCGAAGACGGTGCGAATCGACTGGCTCCAGGGCGGCACAGACGTGCCCGCCAGGCTCGGCAAGGACGGCGCTTTCACGGACAAGGACTACGCAAAGAAGCATCACCTGACAATCGGTTCGCCGATCGCAGTCGGGACACCGACAGGACAGACTCTCCACCTCCGCTTGAAGGGCATCTTCGATCCACCCAAGGGTGGCTCGCCGTTCGGCCCTGTGACGATGTCCACGGCGACTTTTGACGCCAACTATTCGAAGCCGCAGAACTTCATGACGCTGATCAACATGAAGGGAGGCGTGAGCGACGCCAACACGTCGCGTCTGAACATCTCGCTGAACTCGTTCCCCGACTCGAAGATCCAGACTGCCGCGCAGTTCAAACAAACTCAGGAGGACGACATCAACAAGTTCCTGAACGTCCTCTACGGGCTGCTCGGCCTCTCCGTGATCATCAGTCTGTTCGGCGTGGTGAACACGCTCGTACTCTCGGTCTTCGAGCGGACACGCGAGATCGGGATGCTGCGGGCTGTGGGAATGACCCGCAGGCAGGTGCGCCGAATGATCCGTTACGAGAGCATCGTCACGGCGTTGATCGGAGGCGCGCTGGGAATCGTGGTCGGCGTCTTCCTCGCCGTCCTCACGACCCAGGCACTCTCCGACCAGGGGATCGTCCTCACCATCCCGTGGAACACGATCGGGATCTTCGTGATTGCGACGATCCTGGCGGGAATGCTCGCGGCGATTCTTCCGGCACGCCGTGCTGCACGCCTGAACGTCCTCGAGGCGCTGCAGTACGAGTGACCGTCGCTGACGGATCCGTACGCCCCTCCGGTCGTGACGTCCGGAGGGGCGTCGGGCTCGGCGAGCTAGCCCGGGCTTGCACGCGAGAGTCGGTCCTTGCGCCGATCGCCCTCGCGCTGATCGCGGTTCACATCGTCGACGACAACTTCCTGCAACCGCAGCCCGGCATGTCGGCCGGCGACCATCTGGTAAGCGGCCTCGTGCCGCTCGCCGTGATCCTGCTGAGTGCCTCGGTGTACGGCCGCCTCCGCACCGGCTCCCGAGCCGCGATCGCCATCTTCCTCGGGGCCTTCGGGATCACCGTCGGAGCGGAAGCCCTCTACTACACGCTGAAGGTCGGCCCCTCAGGCGACGACTACTCGGGCTTCGTCGCACTCGGGGCAGGGGTCGTCCTTGTCTGCGTGGGTGCCGCAACTCTCTGGAAAAGTCGTCGGAGAGACGACAACCTCTGGTGGCGCTACGTTCGCCGGCTGTTGCTGGCGGCTGGAATCGTGCTTGCGGGCTGGATGCTCGTGCTCCCCTTCTTTCTCTCGTACGGCTTCACGCATGTGACGCGGGCCGTCGTACCGGCGGCCAGGCTCGGTGTGCCCTACCAGCAGGTGTCGTTCACGACGAGCGACGGGCTCACGCTCCAAGGGTGGTACGTGCCCTCGAAGAACCGTGCGGCGGTCATCGCCTTCCCGGGCAGGGCCGGACCTCAGAAGCACGCTCGCATGCTCGTGCGGCACGGGTACGGCGTGCTGCTCTTCGACCGCCGCGGTGAGGGAGAGAGCGACGGCGAGCCGAACGCGTACGGGTGGGCGCTCGACAAGGACATCGCAGCGGCGGCGGCGTTTCTCCAGCATCGTCCCGACGTCGATCGAAGCCGGATCGGCGGCATCGGGCTTTCCGTCGGCGGAGAGATGATGCTCCAGGCCGCCGCCGAGTCCAATGATCTGAAGGCGGTCGTGTCCGAAGGAGCGGGCTCTCGCTCAGTGCGCGAGGTCATCGAGAAGAAGGCCTGGCTCGACGTACCGACCTACGCGGTGCTCACGGCGGGAACGGCTCTCTTCTCGAACCAGGCGCCGCCTCCGAACCTCAGGGACCTGGTCGGGCGGATCGCACCGCGCTCGGTCTTCTTCATCTACTCGACCCATGGAGTCGACGGTGAAGAGAAGCAGCTGAATCCGAAGTACTACGCGGCTGCGGGCGAGCCGAAGCAGAGCTGGGAAATCCTGGAGGCCTCGCACACCGGCGGCATCGTCGCCCGGCCGAAGGAATACGAACGGCGCGTGATCGGCTTCTTCGACCGAGCTCTTCTGGGAAGGAGCTAAGCCGAATCAGCGGTCGCGAGGTCGGGCATGTGTTCAGTCCTCGGCTCGGATCGCCGCCACCGCAGCGAGTAACCGCCTCGTCCCGTTCGGCTCGAATTCGGCCTCGAGCCCCGGCATGTCGAGGTCGTTCGGCACCAGCGTCAGTCGCGCCGGGCCGCCCTGTCGCCCTTCGCGGCCGTGCTTGAACGCCGCGTAGTCGGAGAGCGCTCCGAGGTCGTGGCGACGAGATGCCGGAAAGTAGCGGCTGGAGAACGCATCCCAATCGAGCCTTGCCGCAGCTTCTGCAGGCCGGAGAAGTGAAGCCGATCGCACGGCAGCCGCGACGGTGCTGTGTCTGGTCGGCCAGCGGGTGTCGAACGGCCCGTGCCTGCGCGAGGGCTCGACACTCATGGGTGATCATCGGAGCAGCGTGGACAGGTCAAACGCACGTTTGCGCGGGCGGCAAGGTGCCGCCTCAATCCGTCCCCGATGTCTTGCCAGCAGCCGGCGAAGCTGACCCGCCCGCATGAGGCGCACGTCGCAACGGTGGTGTACGCAGGACGTTTCGCTTCGCGGGCGCGCAGCTGGACGCTCACTCTCCCAGCACCTCCCGTACGAAAGCGGGAGGGCGCGCGAGCGTCATCGGGTGCCCGGCCGCTGCTCGCGGCTCGCCGCAGTTCTGACAGATAGTCGTACCGCTCGCCACATCGCCGATCGGCCGGAAGATGGCGGGAGTCGTCGGCGGCCCGCTCGTTGCCCACGAGAGGTGTTCGGTCTCCCGCGAGCAGCCCGCGCAGTAACGGTGTAGTCCGGTCTCCGCGGCCGGGGCCGGGCGCGTTCTGCCGCGAGCAGCCCGGTCAGACCATTGGACGGTCTTGCTTGGCAACATGGACCTCCCTCGATCCTCGAACGGATAAGGAAGGCGCTGCCGCGCGATCGGTATACGTCCCTTGTCCAGCCAGAGTAGCGCGATTACGCTGAGCTCGCACTATGCAAAACTAGGAAGCGAGAACGTTCGCGAGCTCGCGCAGAGCACCTGGTGCGTCCAGGTTCCCGATCCGGACTGTGCTCTGCGTCCTTCTCGCGACGCGAACCTCGTCTCGTCCGTACTCGACGGACCTGATCTCGTCCAGTGGCACGGCGAGACGGCGGCTTTCTTTACCGGAGAACAGCGCATGCAGTCGCGCCACCTCGAGCTTGCCCACGTGGCGGGGGCCGTCGCCTTCTCTCCACCAAACCGCATAGCTGGTCCTGCGCATGGACGAAGCATGGGTCCTGCGGGCCAGGCCGGCATCCGAGGCTGGCACGATCGGTCTGCGGCAAACCCGCAGACCGCTTGGGTTGGGACTCGGATGTGCGCGCGCGACGTTCTGCCGAGACTGGCGCGGCGCCTTACGAGGCGTCGTCGGCGAGCAGGCCGTGCGAGAGCGCGTAGCGCACGAGCTCGGCACGTGTCGAAAAGCGAAGTTTCTGCATGATGTGCGCGCGGTGCGACTCGGCTGTGCGCACCGAGATGTAGAGCGACTCCGCAATCTCCTGATTGGTATGCCCGAGGGCCAACAGACGGAGCACTTCGCGCTCACGCTCGGACAGCGGATCAGCCTCGGCCGCGGCTCTCTCTTCGGCGTCGGCCGTAACCATCCGAGCGCCCAGGGTGGGGTGGACGTAACGCCCGCCGGCCGCGATCTCGCGCACGGCCGAGACGAGCTCTTCGTCCGCCGCCTCCTTGAGAACGTAGCCGCTGGCGCCGGCGGCAAAAGCTTCACGGACGTAGCTCGGATCGTCTTCCATCGAGAGAACCAGCACCTTGGTCTCCGGGGACTCCTTCAGCAGTTCCGGCAGCGCTGCGATCCCGCTCTCACCCGGCATCACGACATCCAAGAGCAGGACGTCGGGCTTCAATGCTCGCGCGCGAAAGACCGCGTCCTTGGCGTTCCCTGCCTCGCCCACGACCTCCAGGTCGTCCTGGGCGTCGAGCAAGAGCCGAAGGCCGGAACGGACGACAGCGTGATCGTCGACCAGCACGATCTTGATCACAGCGGCACCTCGATCACGAGAGTCGCGCCCTCTCCACCGGGTGCTGATTCGATCCTCAGCCGCCCCTCGTGCAGCTCGGCCCGCTCGCGCATTCCCACGAGCCCGAGGCCACCCTCGCGCGTCTTGTCCGGATCGAAGCCCTGTCCGTCGTCCTCGATCACCACGGTCGCCGATTCTTTGCCACGGACGAGCAGGATGCTGACGTTGGCAGCCTCCGCATGCTTGACGATGTTGGTCAGCGCTTCCTGGACCATTCGGTACAGGGTGGTCTCGACCTCGGGGGGCAGACGTTCGTCGCCGAGCTGCGCTTCGAGCGCGACGCGGATGTCGGTTGATTCGGAGAACGTCTGCACGAGTCGCTCGAGCGCCGGGACCAATCCGAAGTCGTCGAGCGCCTTCGGCCTCAGCTGAACGGCCAGGCGGCGGACGTCCTGCAGCGTCGCGACCACGAGCTCACGGAGGTCGGAGGCGGCTTCGCGCAAGTCGTCTGAGTTGCCGGCGTCTTCGACTGCTCGCAGTCCCAGGAGGATCGACGTCAGCGCCTGGCCAGTCTCGTCGTGCAGTTCGCGTGCCAGACGTCGCCGTTCGAGCTCCTGGCCTCTGACGATGCGGCGCAGAGCGTCCCGAGCGACTCGTCGGGAAAGATCGACCGCGATCGCCGCCCGGTCCGCAAACTGCTCGGCGAGTCGCAGGTCAGAGCTGTTGAAGCGTTGGTCTCGACCGAGCTTGTCGTGCGCTACGAGCACGCCGATCGGCACATCGCGCAGCATCAGTGGAACGTAGAGCCCCGTCCTTGCGCCGAACACTCGAACGGAATCCTGGTCTACCTCTGGATCCTCGAGCAGCGAATCGACGCGCTCGCTGTGGCCACGCTCGAGGACACGGCCGGTCTTGGATGCGTGACGTGGCAATCTGGTCCCGATCAGAGATCCGGCTCCTTCGTTGGCGTCTGCAGCCTCCAGACGGAGATCGTCACCGGCGGGAAGTGCGATCGTCACGAGGCGCGCTCCGATCAGGTCTCGCAGCCGTCGTGCGATCAGGGCCAGGAGCCGCGGCAGCTCGAGCTCGGAGACCAGTGCTCCGCCGATCTCGTTCAGCGACTCCAACTGGCGTGACCACTTCGTCGACGATTCGTAGAGACGTGCGTTCTCCACCGCTACAGCTGCCTGCGCAGCGAGCAGCGTGACCAGCTCCTGGTCCTCGTCGGTGAAGTCTCCGCCGCCGCGCTTTTCCGTCAGGTACAGGTTCCCGTAAGCGACTCCGCGCAGCATGATCGGAACGCCGAGGAACGTGCGCATCGGCGGGTGGTCGGGAGGAAAGCCGACGGACTCGGAATTCTCGCCGAGGTCGTGCAGGCGAAGCGGCCGCGCGTCCCGGATCAGCACCCCGAGAATGCCAAGTCCTCGGGGGAGCTCGCCGATCGACGCTTGCGTCTCCGCGTCGATGCCGTGTGTCACGAAGCGCTCGAGGGCGGTGCCTGCCGGGTCGATCACGCCGAGAGCTGCGTACTCAGCTCCGGTGACGCGTGCGGCGGCGGCGGTAATCCGCTCCAGCACTGCATCGAGCGAGAGCTCGGAGCTGATCGCGATGCCGGTCTCGACAAGCGTGCGGAGGCGTTCGGCTTCTTCCGGCGCGGCCACGTGGCCAATCGTCTCAGAAGGAAAGCCGCTCCGTAGTAAGCCGCAGCGAGTCAGCGGTCGTTCCCGCGAAGAAGACGGGCGAGCGCTGATGGCGGAGCCAAGCCGGGCGGCTTGACTTCAAAGCGACCCCCGAAACCACCACAAAGAACTGGAGGCAGACATGAGCACCATCACAGCTGATCAACGAGTTTCAAAGGCAGTCCGCGAGAGGAGCGACCTGTTCCGGAAGCTCCTCAAGTGGGGCGGCTTCGGCGCAGGCGCCGTTCTGGTCGCCTT
>Ga0307315_10000143_pt1 | contig 15022 bp, 12 predicted proteins | sample ER_DNA_355_FD_194497 | JGI IMG/M metagenome (GOLD analysis project Ga0307315, IMG submission 194497) | Bulk soil microbial communities from the East River watershed near Crested Butte, Colorado, United States - ER_DNA_355 | ecosystem: Environmental > Terrestrial > Soil > Floodplain | place... | reverse complement strand
TGTTGTGGTCGGGCTTTTTGCCGGCGGCGCAGCCAGCGGCCATGTGCTGGAGTACCTTGCCTGGCGAAACGCACAACCGTTCAACATCACCGATTCGCGGTTCGGGCTCGACGTTGGTTTCTTCGTTTTTTCCTATCCGTGGTGGCGGTTCGTCTTGTCCTTCGCATTCGCGGCACTGGTCTTCAGCACCATCGTCGCCGCCATCGTCCACTACACCATGGGCGGCTTGCGATTCAGCGGGCCTCGTCGCGGTGGCAGCCGAGCCGCTCAGGCGCACCTGTCGATCCTGGTTGGCCTGGCGGTGATCGTGAAAGGTCTCAGCTACTGGTTTGACCAGTACGCGCTGGCCATTGAACGCTCCAACCGTTTGTTTACCGGCATTTCCTACACCGCAGACAAGGCCACAGTGACCGCCAAGATGATCTTGGCCATTATTGCGGCGATTTGCGCACTGCTGTTTTTCGCCAATGCGCTACTCCGCCGGTGGATGGTCCCGACCATCGGGCTGATCTTGTTGCTGCTCTCCGCGATTGTGCTGGGTTTGGTTTATCCGGGCGCAGTGCAGTACTTCAGCGTGCGACCGGATGAGCCGGACAAGGAACGTAGCTATATCAAAACCAATATCGAAGCGACCCGGGCCGCGTACGGGGTGGACAAGGTCGAGATCACCGACTACTCGGCAAAGACGACGGCCACTGCCGGTCAACTGAGGGCTGATGCCGAAGCATTGCCGGGAATCCGGCTCATCGATCCAAATGTGGTTAGTCCAACGTTCGAGCAGCTGCAGCAGGTGCGGGGTTACTATGCGTTTCCCAAGAACCTCGACGTGGACCGCTACACCATCAGCGGCAGGGAAACCGATGCTGTCGTCGCTGTCCGCGAAATGGATCTGAGCGGCGTGGAGGATAACTGGAACAACCGGAAAACCGTCTATACCCACGGCTACGGCCTGGTTGCGGCGTACGGCAACAAGCGCCAACCTGGCGGTGAACCGGAATGGATCGCTAAGGATATCCCGCCGACCGGGCTGATCGAGGAGCACGAGCCGCGCATCTACTTCGGAGAGTTGCAGGGTCAGCGGCCGGATCAATACTCCATTGTGGGAGCACCCGCTGGCACACCGCCCATCGAGCTGGACACCCCTGGCGGCGGCGAGGGCGGCAACCCGAAGACCTACACCTACACCGGTAAGGGTGGGGTCAAGATCGGCAGCATGTGGAACCGGTTGCTCTACGCCGCCAAGTTCGCCGACGTCAACATTCTGCTTTCCGATCGTGTCCATCCGCAGTCCAAGATCATCTACGACCGCACGCCACGGCAACTGGTGCAGGGCGCCGCACCGTGGCTCAAGGTTGACGGCGATACCTACCCGGCCGTTGTGGACGGCAGGATCGTCTGGATTGTCGACGGCTACACCACGTCGAACTCCTATCCCAATAGCGAGCGGGTGAACCTCAACGAGGTCACCTCGGACGCCCAGACGAGCGCCGGCGGCACTGTAGTGGCCCAACCGCAGGACGACATCAACTACATGCGGAACTCGGTCAAGGCAGTCGTCGATGCTTACGACGGCAGTGTCAAGCTCTATGCCTGGGACGACACCGATCCGGTACTGAAGGCTTGGTCGCAGGCCTTCCCGAACGTGGTGCAACCCAAATCGGCGATCTCGAAAGACCTGCTGGATCACCTGCGCTATCCGCAAGACTTCTTCAAGGTGCAGCGGCAGATCTTGGCCCGGTACCACATGACCAACCCCGATAACTGGTACCAGCGGTCAAGCCTGTGGGACGTCCCGAACGATCCAGTGGCGGGCGCGTCAGCCCAGACCAAGGAACCGCCGTTCTACCTGTCGGTGAAGTGGCCGGGGGACAACGACCCGATCTTCTCGCTGACCAGCTCGTATGTGCCGTTCAAGCGCTCCAATCTGGCGGCGTACATGGCGGTCAACGCCGACGCCAGCAGCCCTGAATACGGCCGGATGCGGATCCTGCAGATGTCGGATACGTCCCAGATCGATGGACCGGGGCAATCGTTCAACGCCATGACGACCAATGAGACGGTCGCTGATCGGCTTCGACCGTTCCTGAACCAGGGCGCGGCAAGCGCGACATTCGGCAATCTGCTCACCTTGCCGGTGGGTGGCGGGCTGCTGTACGTGACGCCGGTTTACACCCAGCGTCAGGGCAGCACCGGGTCCTATCCCGCGTTGCGCTTCGTTGTGGTTCGCTTCGGTCAATCGGTCGGAATTGGCGACACCCTGCAACAGGCGCTGGACCAGGTCTTCCAGGGCAGCTCGGGCGGCAACACCCAGGAAGGCAGCGCCGATGGCAACACTCCGTCAGGCACTGGCAAACCTGACAACCCGGCCGCTACCAAGGCTCTGAGCGAAGCGCAGGCAGCCTTCGAGGCGGCGGATAAAGCCCTGACAACTGGGGATCTAGCGGCGTATCAGAAGAAGATCGACGAAGCTCATAATGCGGTGCAGCGAGCGCTGCGCGCGCTCGGCGGCTGACTGTCGGAAGCTGATCGACCTCTAGCTCAACTGGATTCTGACAGGTCGGCTGGCGAGCGAACTTCGAGGTCTGTGAATCCGAGGGCCTGGATGGGTTCTGCGAGTCGCTCGGCGTCTCCCACGACGACGAGGGTCAGCTCATCTGGATGCACGACTGACTGGTACGCCTCGGTGGCGGCTTCCGGGGTTACAGAACGCAGCAGCGCGAGACTCCTGTCGACGTAATCGTCGGGAAGCCCGGCGAGAACCTGAGTGGCCGCCTGATCGGCGACACCGTCGGCGGTGGCGTACCGCAGCGGAGAGACGCCGGTGAAGAAGGCGACAGCGTCGTTGACCTCTTGGCTGCTGAATGGCGCGCTGTCAACCTTGATCAAGTCACGGGTGATCGCCAGCGCGTCGACAACGACTTCGGTTCGGAATGAACCCTGCACCGCGAACGAACCGCCCGTTCGTAACGGTCCGAAGTTCATCCGTACGCCGTATGTGTAGCCTCTCTCCTCCCGGAGCACCGCGTTCAGCCGTGACAAGAAAGCACCCCCCATCGCGTACGACGCGATGCTGATCGCGGCCCATCGGGGATCAAGTCGGTCGATGCCGAAGCTGCCGAACCGCACGTCGGCTTGGACGGCGCCCGGCCGGTCGATCAGCACGGTGCGTCGTGGCGCCGGTGCTGGCTCCTCGATCATGACCTTCCGCTGATCGTCGTTGCGCCACGATCCGAGGCTGCGCTCGGCCGCGGCGACCGGGTCGTCAGCGAAGTCACCAGCCAAGATCAGCGTGGCCCCAGCCGGCCCGAAGTGATCAGAATGAAACGCGCCGACTGCCTCCGGAGTCACATTGCTGACCGTCTGGGGCTCACCGCCGTTCATCCGAGCGGCTCGCTTACCCTGCTCGAATATCGCGGCCCGGAAGGCGATGCTGGCGGCTTGCGCGGGATTGGCCTGGGCCTGCTCGATCTCGGCCAACCGGAGCTGTACATGACGGTTGACATCACGGTCGGCGAGCGACGGCTCGGCTACCGCCTCGGCGAACAGCGCGAGAGCGCGATCAAGATGTGATGCCGGGACGTCGAGAACGATTTGTGTTCCCGAAAGCGACAGATCAATGCCAAAACCCGCCCCTTCGGTCTCCAGTTGCTCGGCGAACTCCTCGCCGTTGTGACGAAGGGTCCCTTCATCAAGTGTTCTGGCGCAGATGGTCGCAACCCCCTCGGTATCGCGGGGTTCCGCGTTAAGTGGGAGGTCCAAGACCAGATGTGCCGAGATCACGTGCTGGCCAGGAAGATCGAAGATCATTACCGGGATGTCGTTACTCAGCTGAGTCCGCCGTGGCGCCGGAAAGGCCCAGACAACTGCCGGGGCAATCGCGGGACGCGGCAGGAATTCCCTCATTCCGCCTCCTGCCGGTAAATCAAGGTGGCTCGCTGATCCGGCCGTAGCCATTGCTGCATAGCGCTTTGCAGATCTCCGTTGTCGATCGCCGTGATCTCTGCGATCCGGGAGTTGATCAGTTGCGGATCTCCATGCAGCGTCGCGTATTCACCAAGCGCATCGGCGCGAGAGTCGACGCGGGCTAACTCGTGCAACCAGTGTCGTTCGAATTGGGCTTTTGCACGCCGCAGCTCCTCCTCGCTGGATCCCTCATTGAGCAGCTGGTCGATCACATCCACCGTCTCTTGCTCGAGCTGTTCAGGGCTCACGCCGTCGCGGGCTCGGGCGTAGCTGAAGCCGAAAGAGTTGCCGCCAATGAGACCCATCGTTGAGGCCCCGGTGCCCTCGGCGTGCTCGGTGCTGCGGATCAACTGTTTGTGTAACCGGGAGGTCTGGCCATGGCCAAGGATGCTGAATGCTAAGTCGAGGGCGTCGAAATCCCGGCCGCCGCGCGCCGGAAGCCGCCAGGAGAAGTAGACCGCGTCAGCTGGCACCTTGTCCGAGGCCTCCGTGCGAGGCATATCAGCCAGTGGTCCCAGTGGCCCGCCATCCGGTTTAGGTGGCTTGGCACCGGCTGCGAGATGTCCGAAGTAGATCTCGGCGCGCTCGAAGGCATCCTCGGGTTCGACATCACCAACGATCGACAAGACTGCGTTGTTCGGCACGTAGTGGCGGCGGAAGAAATCGTGCACATCCTCCAGCGTTGCCGCGTCCAGATCTTCCATCGAGCCGATTGTGGTGTGCCCGTACGGATGGTCTGGCGGGAACGTGAGGGTGTTGAGGAGCTCCATCACATCCCCGTACGGCACGTTGTCGTAGCGCTGCCGCTTCTCCTCCTTGACGACCTCACGCTGATTGTCCAAGTTCTCCTGCGTTAGGGCATCCAGCAGCGTGGCCATTCGGTCGGCTTCCAACCACAGCGCCAGGTCGAGCCCGCCGGTCGGCAAGGTTTCGAAGTAGTTCGTCCGGTCGAACCAGGTGGTGGCATTGACAACGGCCCCGGCCGCTTGCAGCAAGGCAATGTGCTGGCCGGAAGCCACATGTGCCGAGCCCTGGAACATCACATGCTCAAAGAGATGGGCGAATCCGGTGCGGCCTTGCTCCTCGTCTCGGGAACCGACGTCGTACCAGATGTTGACGGCCACTGACGGCGCAATGTGGTCTGGGCTGGAGATGACGCGAAGCCCGTTATCCAGGGTGTGCTCGACAATCGGGTAGCCAAGAGTGGTGAGCGCGCCCGCAGTCATGCCCCACATCACAGCACATCCGCCGCGCGGCATCTGCCGCTGGGGGCCGCCCCGAGCTAGGTGATCACTCCGGCGACTTTCGCAGGCTCCGCGTACGCCTGGGCCAGGCTGGTGATCGTCTGGTGAGCGTTGAGTCCACTGGGATTGGGCACCACCCAAACCCGGGCGCCCATCAATGGCTCGGCTTGTTCGCCTTCCTTGGCCTCCGGGGCGGCGAAGGCTACCCGGTACGCGGTGACGCCAGCGATGGCGACGACTACCGGCTGATGCTGGGTGAGGAATTCCTCGAGCCGGGTGCGTCCGGCCCTCAGCTCGGCGGCAGCGAGTTCACTTGCCCGGGCGGTCGCGCGATTGACCAGATTGGTTATGCCGATGCCACGTTCGACGAAGTACGCCCGATCCGCCTCCGTCATTGGGCGGCCTCGATCAAGATCACGATCGATGATGCCGGCCAGGCGTAGCGCGGGATAGAAACGATTGCCCGGATGTGCGAAATGAGTCTGTGTCGCTGCTGTCCAGAGGCCGGGATTGATGCCGACGAAGAGCAACTTCAGCCCCGGCCCAACCAGGTCGGGAACCGACGCGTTTCGAAATGACTGCAACTCGGCTTGGGTGAAGCCCACAAATGGCACCGTAATGGGCATAGTCACGATCGGGGAGATGCTGCCAAGTTCGTACGGCTCGCTCCGTCACTCTCGGCCCGCGAGTGTCGGACTGGAACTTCATCCTTCGGAGAGGTGCACGGCTAGCCTTTTGCCGTGACTGCAAGCGCAGACCTTGGTGCCGACGCCCCACGTGACCGCCGGCGCCGGTTTCGCCGAGTTTCGCTGACGCTCCTCAGAGCATTGGCATCTACGGTCGCGCTGGTCGTGATCTACTACCTGCTGCCCTTGGACACCACCTCAGTGGGTTTCGCCGTCGCGATGTTGGTCATTGGCCTTGTGGCGCTTGTTGGGCTGGTGGCCTTTCAGGTGCGCTCCATCGTCCGGGCCACCTATCCGGCGCTGCGAGCGGTCGGAGCTCTTGCGACGAGCGCACCACTGTTTCTGCTGCTGTTTGCCGGCACGTATTTCGTCATGGACACGATTTCTGCCGGCAGTTTCAGCGAGCCGCTTACGCGCACGGACGCCTTGTATTTCACCGTGACCGTGTTCGTAACCGTTGGGTTCGGAGACATTACGGCCACTACCGAAGTGACTCGTGTGCTGGTTACCGCTCAGATGGTTGCCGGCATTGTGACAGTCGGGATTGGCGCCAGGATCATCGTTGACGCGGTCAAGCACGGACGGGAGCAGCAGCCAGAGAAAGGGGTCGAGCAAGAGCCCGATGTAGAAAACCCTCTGAACTAGGCCTCGCACGTCGTTGTTTCGCAGGCGGCGTCCCGGAACCCAATCTCGTCTACGACGCAGGCCCCGGGGTCTTAGGACCCGGAACGGGCAACACGTTACTGATGACAAAGGAGACGGCCACCGCGACCACAACCTGCGGTGTCACGATCACACCATCGATACCCATCAGCAGGACTGCGAGGAGAGTCGAGGTCAACGGCAGCCGCAGCATGGCGGCACACATGGCCCCAATGCCCATGCCAATCGCTGCTGCCAAGTTCATGCCGGGCAATCCACTTGCGGCAATACCCACCGCTGCACCAATGAACATCGAAGGGAAGACCGGGCCACCGCGAAAGGCGCTAAGCGAAAGTCCATATGCCAAGGCCTTGCAGACAATGAGCAGAACGACTACCGGCAGCGAGTAGTCGGCGGCGTGCTCGACGAGTTCGGGCAGTGCGTCTTGGCCAGAAAACAGCACCTGCGTGAAACTCTGTCCGGACACAAGCTGGTACGCCATCGCGATGAGACCAATCAGCAGGCCGAGCGCCGAGGTCACCAGCACCCGATTCAGGTGCACGATCGGGCGAAGCCAGAGTGCGAGAGCCCTGATCAACCATGCCAGAAGGGCGCCAGTCGCTCCCATGACCAACGCCCACGCCATGGTGGCCAACGTCGGAGGCATCGCGGGCGGTACCGCCGGCAGCGCGAGCGAGAAAGTGCCGAGACCGGTCCACTGGTCCATCCCTACGAAGACCAGCGCCCCGATGCCGGATGCAAGGAGGCCCGGCAACGCAACGAGGCTCAGGGCGGCACCGCCAATTCCGGAGACCTCCATGATCAGGAACGCGCCGAGCACGGGGGAGCCGAGCAACGTGCTCACCGCTGCAAAGCTGCCGGCCGAGGCCATGACCGTCAGCGCCATCGGAGGAGCATCCTTCCTCGCAAGCCGTACCGCGAGGGCCGCGAGTCCACCACCGATCGCGATCAGAGGCGCTTCTGGGCCCAGCACTGCACCAAGGCCGAGGGTGGTCAGTGCGGCGAGGGCGATGCCTGGGAGTTCGCGTCCCGTGGCTGGACCTCCACCCGTCGTAAAGCCAAATGCCGGTGAGTGCCCCCCATTGCCTGGCAGGTAACGGATGGTCAAGGCTGTCAACAGTCCACACAGCACCAGCCAGGGCAGTGGCCACCACGCGGGTGCAGGGCTACCAAAGACCTGATCCGGCAGCCAGGAGAACAGGAAGTGCTGGATCGCCGCAACCAGTGCCAGAAAGCCGTAGGCGACAGCTGAGATCGGAATGCCCAAGATCGCCGCCAGCACGAGCGCTGAGATGTACCCCTTGGAACGGATGACCGCGACTGGATCGATCGCGGCACGCCCGCCGACCGGCGCCGCGGTTGTGTCAGCGTTCGCCTGAGGAGCTGCGCCCCTCCTCGGGCCCTTGGACTCTGTCATCACACGCAGCCTCTCTTCAGATCGGTGGCAAGAGGAAGCAACACGCCGGATCGGAAGGGTTAAGCGACCCGGCGCGGTGCTGCGAGACCGCCTGACAGACGTTACGCGTCTAGTCCTCGACTTGGGGCGCCGGCTTGACTTGCGCTGGTGTCGCCGTTCGCCGACGCCTGTCTTCGGAATGGTAATCGGCGAGTAGTTGCGATTCCTGCTCCCTCCTGGGGAAAAGGAAGAACACGATCGCCGCGCCGATGATGATCGCCGTGATCCCGGCGGCATACGCCCAGTCGGCGCCGGAGAGGAACGACGACTTCGCAGCGGTGATGATCTGCTCGGAATATTGCGGATATCGCTGAGCGATATCCGCAGCGCTAGCGAACGACTTGGTCAACTGACTCTGGACGTTGGCAGAAACCTGATCAGCGTTAGGCGATGCTGCGATCTTGGACGTGAACGCCGAGGCGTATCCAGCGGTGAGCAGCGCACCGAAGATCGATTGCATAATCGCCCCACCAAGGTCACGCTGCAGGTCGGCGGTGCCGGAAGCCATTCCGGCGCGCTGCACCGGGACCGATCCCGTGAGTGAATGGGATGCCGGCGTGCCCGCAAAGCCCACGCCAATCCCGATGAACGCATAGGCCAGCCCGATCTGCCAATAGGGGCTGCCGTCTGACCAGAGCAGGAGCATCCACGCGAAGGCCAGAAACAAGAACACGTAGCCGGTGAGGAGCGTGAACCTGGCACCCCGGCTCTCGACAAGCTTGGCCGAGCGCGGCGCGACCAAGATCATGAAGATCACAGCAGGCAGGAAGGCGGCTCCGGCTTCGAGGGTCGAATAGCCGTTCACGTTCTGGAGGTACTGCTGGCTGACGAATGCCGACCCCATCAGGGAACCGAAAACGATGATCCCCGCGCAGGCCGCCACCCAGAAAATGCGACGCCTTGCGACATGCAGGTCGTACAACGGGTTCTTTGCCCTGCGTTGGCGGATAACGAACGCAATTGCTGCGGCGACCGCGATGGCGGCCAGGCCGAGTGCCAGCGTTCCCTTGTTCGGTACCGGCGCGAAATTGATCGACAGAATCAGGGTGCCCACCAAAACGACTGACAGCACGCCGCCGAGGTTGTCCACCGGGTCGGTCGTTTCGTTCACATGGCTCGGCACGAAGATGACCGCGAGCACCAGCGCGATTGCTGCTAGCGGAAGAGTGATCAGAAAAACCGACCCCCACCAGAACCTCTCAAGCAAGGCTCCCGCGACGAGGGGCCCGAGCGCAGCAATGCCACCGCCGATCGCCGACCACAGCGCGATCGACTTGGTACGCCCCGGGCCGGACCAGAGCGCTGCGATGAGAGCCAGTGTTGTTGGGTACGCCATGCCTGCGGAGACTCCACCGAGTACGCGTGCTCCAAAAAGCACGGCGTCGGAAGGGGCATAGCAGCAAGCAGGCAGGCAGGCACCGAAAGTGCCATGCCGACGATGAGCATCAACTTCCGCCCGTAGCGGTCGCCCAGTGCACCGAGATAGAGGACCGAAGCGGCCAACCCGGGCGAGTAACCGACCGCGATTGGGTCCAAAGTTGTCTGCGAGGAGTCGAACGCTCTGCCGATCGAGAGCAGCGCGACATTGGCAACCGACAGGTTCAAAGTCGCGACCGCCGCAACGGCAATGAGCGAAATCAGTACTAAGCCCGCGCGCGCCGGCTGCTCAGCGGTTGGAGGCGCTGCTGTGCTCTGATCTGGCGTTTGTCAGGTTGGCCCACGACTCAGCCCTATCCGAACGGGTCGATCCAGGCATCACCCACCAGGGTATGAGATCTCAATCGTCCGATGGGACCGCTGCAAGTCGATCAGTCTGTCCGCGGGCACCCTTGCGTGGATCGGTTATCCGGGCACGAGAATCCCACGGCCCTGAAGACGTCCAGCGTCGAGATCGTCCATGGCCTCGTTAACAGCGTCGAGCGGATATGTCCGAGTGTGAAGTTGTACTTTGCCCTGCGCCGTAAGCGTCATCAGCTCGGCAAGATCGTTGTAAGTCCCGACCAGGTTGCCGACGATGTTCCGTTCGCTTGAAATGACGTCTATGGCGGGGACGGTTATGGTGCCGCCGTACCCGATGATGTAATGCGACCCGCCTCGCCCGGTTAGATTCCAGCCCAGCGCTTCGGCGCCCTGCTCGGCAACGAAGTCGAAGACGACTTCGGCGCCCTGACCATCGGTGAGGTCGAGGATCTTCTGGGCCGCGCCGTCGTCGGCAAGTACGGTGTGGTTCGGGCCATACCCGCGCACTAGATCGAGCGCAGCCTGATTGCGGTCGAGGACGATAACTGTGGCGGCGCTCATGGCCTTCAGTGCCTGGACACCGATATGGCCAAGCCCGCCAGCTCCGATAATGAGCGCAGTCGTCCCGGGGTAGAGCAAAGGCAGGGCCTTCTTGACCGCGTGATAGGCGGTTAGACCGGCGTCAGCGAGCGCGGCGACATCGGCTGGCTGAAGGGACGGGTCTAGTTTCACGACCGACCGCGCGTCGGTGAGCAGATAGTTCGCCATCCCGCCATCGGTGCCGTCTACGCCGGGGAACCTGCTGCTCGTACAGTGCATCTCGTTGCCAGCCCGGCAGTAGCGGCACAATCCGCAGGTGATGTGCGGGTGCAAGATCACCGTGTCACCGGCCGCGAGGTTGGACACGGCCGATCCGACCTCCTCGACCCAGCCTGCGTTCTCATGACCGAGGGTGAACGGCAGCTGGGGATGCGTCAGATGCTCCCACTGGCCCTCATAGATGTGCAGGTCGGTCCGACAGAGTCCAGCCGCTCCAATGCGCACCAAGACATCGAGGGGCCCCTTTATTGCGGGCTCAGGGACCTCGTCGACGGACGGACGTTCATGGTACCTGTGAAGCCGTACTGCTTTCATGAATCCTCCTTCTGGCTTCCTGAGTCCTTGGGCCTATTGTGGGGCTGGATAGGCAGGTATTGAGATGTGGTACCGGACTAGCGCTGACCTTGTGGTTTTGGTCCACCTGCTCTTCATCTGCTTCATTGTGGGTGGCGTCTTTCTCACTTGGCGGTGGCCTTGGGTCATCTGGGTGCATCTCCCCGCGGTGGTGTACGGCGCTCTGATCGAGTTCGCTGGCTTCAGCTGCCCGCTCACGGTGCTGGAAAACGACCTACGGGTACGCGCTGGAGAGGCGGGCTACAGCGGCGGATTCATTGAGCACTACCTGGTCAGGATGATCTATCCACCGGGACTCACACGTGGGATGCAAATCGGGCTTGGTCTGTTTGTGCTATTCGTGGCGGTCCTCGGATATTGGGGTTTCCTGCGCCGACGTGGCTGGGGCAGGGTGTCGCGAAAGCCTTGGCTACCGGGCGTCCGAATTCAGAAACCGTCCATCCATGGGCATCACCGAGTCCATCGGGTCTGATTCGCTAGAGCGCCTGCGGGGTTGAGTACGTCTCGGTACGCTGCCGCGTGGGCAAGCACAAGTCGAGCGCCCCTTCGACAAGCTCAGGGCGCTCGCGCTTGTGAGCTGACATAGCCCGAACACCAATCCACCAGGGAGGATGCTCGGTGCGAACCCACGCCTCAGAAGATGCCGTGACGTCGGAAGACATGGGCAATGGCGGGCCGCTCACCCGACGCAGGTTCCTTACCTACGTTGTCGCAGCCCCGGTGCTTACCGTTGCCGCCACCAGCGTCGGCGACCTGATAGCCCCCAGCCGGGCGTACGCCGTCGTGCCGAGCCCGCCGCAGCCGGAGAACATCGCCGATCTAGGCGAGGTAATGGTGGCGGCAACGAAGGCAGCTCAGCACCTTTTCGTGCTCGAAGTGACGGTCGATAACCGAGTCGTCTTCCGGGTGCCGCGCGCGGAGGTCGGGCAAGGCATTACGACGGCGCTTGCCATCGTGGTTGCCGACGAGATAGACGCGCGCCTCGTGGATGTTGATGCTCCGTTGGAGGACGCTCGACAGGACATCGGAACTGCGCAGTCCACCGGCGGCTCGTCTTCGGTTCGCTCACTGTGGGACCCGGTGCGCTCGATTGCGGCGGACGCGCGTGCCCGGCTCGTCACCGCGGCGGCGGAGAAGTGGGACCTGCCGGCACGTGACCTCACCACGCGGGACACCAAGGTCTGGGCCCCTGATGGGCGCTCCGCGACGTACGGATCACTGACCGAAGCGGCCGCCAAGGTCACCGTGCCAGCAGTGTCCACCGATCCGAAGTCTGCATCGGAATACCGCCTCATCGGCACGGCGACGACCAGGATCGACGCCCGCAGCATCGTGACCGGTGCGGCGAAGTACGCGCTCGACCTCGATGTGCCGGGTGCCCTACCGACAGTCGTGATCAGACCGCCTACGCTCAAGGGCAAGGTCAAGTCCTACGACGCATCTGCTGCTCTCAAGCTGCCCGGCGTCGTAGCCGTCACCCAGTTGCCGAGCGGGGTCGCGGTAAGCGCGAAAACCTTCGACCAGGCGTTGAAGGCACGATCGGCGGTTCAGGTGTCCTGGGGCTCCGGCACGGTTGACGGCGTCTCCGACGCGGATATCAAGAGTCGACTCGCGGCAGCGATCCCACCGATGACGCCGGCGCCTCCGCTGACCCAAGGGGTGGATGCGACCTTTACGTTCGCATTCGTCAACCACGCCCCGATGGAGGTCGGTAGCGCGGTGGCCGATGTCCAATCCGGGTCGGCAGAGATCTGGGTGGCGTCCAAGTCGCCGACCGGCGCACAGTCCGCCGTCGCCGACGCCGTAGGCCTCGAGGCGGACGACGTGACCCTGCACGTAGTCCGAGCGGGCGGCTCGTTCGGACGGCGGATCTACTACGAGCCGGCAGTTGAGGCAGCGCGTGTGTCGAAGGCGATCGGCAAGCCTGTGAAGCTTATGTGGACTCGCAACGATGACATGCGGCATGGTCGGGTACGGCCCCGCAGCCATCACCAGTTGCGCGCCGTGCACGCAGGGGGCGAGGTGCTGACCTATGAGCACCGCGCGTCATGCGTGGAGCTGGATATGGGAAGCGGCACCGGGCAGGCGCTCGTCGATGCGGGCTACGTCAGCCCGACGATCGGTTCAGCGTTCTTCAACATCAGCGAGGCCTGCCCGTACAACTTTGGAGTCGTCACCGAAACCCTCAACGAGGTGTCCTACGACATGCCGACTGCTGCATGGCGGTCGGTCTATTCTGCCCAGGCGCGTACTGCTGAGGAGATCCTCGTCGACGAGATCGCGAAAACCCTGGGAACCGACCCGGTCGCGATGCGCCGGAAGTTCCTCAAAACCGCCGATGCTCGCGCCGTCCTCGACAAGGTCGCCACCGAGGGGAAGTGGGGCCGATCAATGTCGTCTGGAACAGCTCAGGGCGTGGCGCTGCATGCCGAGTACCGGTCGATCGCGGCATGCCTAGTCGAGATCAACTGCAATGGCGCCAACCCGCGCGTCACCAAAGCCGTCATGGCACTGGACGTGGGGCGTCAGGTGAATCCCAGCGGTCTGCGGGCCCAGGCCATGGGCAGCCTGATGGACGGGATTAGCACCGTGCTGCTGGCCGGGAATCATCTCGATGACGGCGCGTTCCGGGAGGGCAGCTACAGCGACTTCAAGTACGCCCGCCAGGCGGACGCGCCACTGACCTGCGATGTGTACCTCGTCGGCGGGACCGGTAAGCCCGGGGGAGTCGGCGAACTCTGCGTTCCGGCGGCGGCCGGTGCGGTGGCAAACGCCTATGCCCGCGCGACGGGCGACAAGCCCCGTAACTTCCCGATCAACTTCTGAGGAGCATTCGGTGCCTAGCTATGCATTCAAGCTCAACGGCAATAACGTCAAGGTCGACGCGCCAGCCGACATGCCCCTGCTCTGGGTGCTGCGCGACCTGCTCGGCGTAACGGGGCCGAAGTACGGATGCGGCGTCGGTGTCTGCCGCGCGTGTACCTGCCACGTGAACGGCAGTGCGGTGCAGGTATGCACACTCACTGCGGCTGATGTGGTGGGAAAGTCGGTTACCACGATCGAGGGCCTGGCTCCGAGTGGTGGCCTGCACCCGGTACAGCAGGCGTGGCTGGAGGAGGATGTGGCGCAGTGCGGCTTCTGCCAGCCCGGGCAGATCATGCAGGCTGCGGCGCTGCTCAAGTCCAAGCGGAATCCTTCTGACGCCGACATCGACCAGATCATGAACGTGTGCCGCTGCGGTACCTACTGCCGGATCCGCAAGGCGATCAAACGCGCCGCCTCGATGTGATGCGGGACGGCGGAGCACCTGGCGGGTTGCTGCTCGCCGCGGGAGCGGGACGTCGCATGGGCACACCCAAGGCTCTCGTTGCTGACTGGCTGATACGTGGAGTCGACGTTCTCGCCGCAGCCGGATGCAGCCCGGTCGTCGTGGTGCTTGGGGCGGCACTACGACAGACGCAGGCGCTACTGCAAGGCTTGCCGGTCATCGTGTCGGCTGCCCCGGACTGGCGTGACGGCCTCGGCGCCTCCCTCCGCACCGGGATCCTCGCACTCCCCGCTGACGCTCCAGCCGCGGCGGTGATGCTGGTCGACCTCCCCGACGTGGGGGAGAAGGTGGTTCGGCGCGTCCTGAAGGAAGGGTCGGGTGCGGGCGCGTTGACCCGCGCTTCCTACCACGGGCGACCCGGACACCCGGTCGTTCTGGGCAGGGCCCACTGGCCAGGCATTCTCGCGACCGCGAATGGCGATGTCGGTGCCCGCGCGTACCTCGACCGGCATGCGCCGACCCTGATCGAGTGCGCAGACCTCGCGTCGGGTCGAGATATCGACACTTTGGACGAGGCGATCGCAAGCGGGGGCGTGACATGCGCGAGGTAATGCGGGAACTGGCGTGCTGGTGGCAAGCCGGCGCAACCGTCGGGATGGGTACGGTGGTCGCGATTCTCGGCTCATCGCCGCGCGAGCCGGGTGCCTCAATGGTCGTCGGGCCCAATGGGGAAGCCGTCGGCTCGGTATCCGGTGGTTGTGTCGAGGCGGCGGTGTACGAGCTCAGCAGAGAAGCCGCTGCAACCGGTAAGCCGGCACTCGTACGGTAC
>Ga0307315_10000141_pt1 | contig 15178 bp, 11 predicted proteins | sample ER_DNA_355_FD_194497 | JGI IMG/M metagenome (GOLD analysis project Ga0307315, IMG submission 194497) | Bulk soil microbial communities from the East River watershed near Crested Butte, Colorado, United States - ER_DNA_355 | ecosystem: Environmental > Terrestrial > Soil > Floodplain | place... | reverse complement strand
GCGGGCGCGACCGGCCCGTCCGAGGAGCGAGTGGTCGAGCGGGCCCTGCCACGCAGCCAGCCGACGCGGATTCCAGCTCGTCCGAGCAGGCGGTCGGCATCGGCGATGATTGTGGCGCCGTCTCGCCGCAGGTGTTTTGAGGTGAAGCCGTGCCGCTCCCAATGCTCGCCGAGGAGGGCGCGATCGCGCCCCAGATCGACTTCGTGGACATCAGCTTCGCGATGCCTCGCGCCGTCATACTCGTGGATCCGCCGAGTCCCGTCGATCCGTAGGTCGGCACGAGCGATGAACCTGCCCTGCTCGTCGAAGATCTCCTGCTGGGGGGTCACCGGAATCTCAGCTGCCTGGTGCCGCACCCGCACACCTTCCCCGGCCTCTTCTGGGGAACCGGTCGCTCGCCACCGGGCTCCTACGGAGCCGGTCATTCGCAACCTCAAAATGGACCAGCTACAGGTTGCGAGTGACCGGTTTCTTCGAGTGGCGAGTAGTTACGTTGGTGACGCCAGAGTTACGTCAACCGCCAGCGGGCCGTCGGTTTCAACCCAGCTGATCTCACCGGTGATCCGGCCCACAGCACGCAAGTCGGCCTCGACCGCCTGCAGGTGTGCCAGCGCGTCGGCTGTGCCGTAGAACTTGGCGAGGCTGATCTCGGTCTTCATCGACACGCTGGCTTGGGACTTGGCGCCGCGAATCTGGATCAGTGCAGCCGACACGTCGCTCAGCAGCGCCGGATCGCCGCTGAGGGCCACCTCGTCAGCCACGGGCCAGCGGCTCCGGTGGATCGAGCCTTCCTTCCACCATGACCACACCTCCTCAGTGACATACGGCAGGATCGGCGCGAACAGTCGCAACACGATGTCCAAGGTGAGTGTCAAGGTGGCCCGAGCCGACGCGGCACCGGCGTCCTCCAGCGGGCCGTACGCCCGCTCCTTGACCAGCTCCAGATAATCGTCGCAGAACTGCCAGAAGAACTGTTCCGTATTCTCCAAGCCGCCGGTGTAGTCGTACGCCTCGAAAGACCTGGTGGCCTCGGTGATCAGTGCGCTGAGCTGGGCGAGCAGCGACAGGTCGGCCGGTTCGGTAATGACAGTCGAGTCGGTGACCGCCCCGGCTCCCAGGACGAACTTGCTGGCATTCACGACCTTCAGTGCGAGCCGCCGTCCCACCTTCATTTCCTGCTGGTCAAACGGCGAATCCAGCCCTGGCCGGATCTTGGCAGCACGCCAGCGTACGGCGTCGGAGCCGTAGCGTTCCAGCACATCAGTCGGCACCACAGTGTTGCCCCGGGACTTGCTCATCTTCTTGCGATCGGGATCCATCACGAAGCCGCTGATCACCGAACGCACCCATGGCAGCGAATGGTTTTCGAAGTGAGCCCGCACTACGCGCGAAAAAAGCCAGGTGCGGATGATCTCGTGAGCGTGCGTGTTGAGGTCCATCGGGAACGTGAGGCCAAAGAGCTCCGGGTCACGCTCCCATCCGCACACAATCTGGGGAGTCAGCGAAGACGTGGCCCAGGTATCCATCACGTCCGGATCGGCAACAAAGCCGCCCGGCTTGCCTCGCTGAGACTCGCTGAACCCAGCCGGGACGTCGGAACTCGGATCCACCGGCAGGCTGTCTTCGCTGGCCAGCATGGGGTGGTCGTAGTCTGGCTCACCTTGGGAGTCCACGGCGTACCAGATCGGGAAGGCAACACCGAAGAACCGCTGCCGCGAGACCAGCCAGTCCCCATTCAGGCCGCTCACCCAGTTGTCGTATCGATACTTCATGTTGGGCGGTATCCATTCCAACTCCGCGCCACGTTCCAACATCACGCGCTTAAGATCATCGTCGCGTCCGCCATTGCGGATGTACCACTGGCGTGTCGACACGATCTCCAGCGGCTTGTCGCCCTTCTCGTAGAAGTTGGCCTTGCGCAACGTAGGCGTCGGCTCACCATCAAGATCGCCGGATGCACGCAGCTCGGCCACCACAACCTCCCGAGCAGAGGTGATCGTCTTGCCGGCAATCGCGTTCCAGGCCGCGTCGTCGGCAATCCACGCCGGCCTGTCGCGCATGATCCGACCGTCGCGACCAATGATCACTCGGGCGGGCAGCTGCAGCTCGCGCCACCAGGTGACATCGGTCAGGTCGCCGAAGGTGCAGCACATCGCGATTCCGGTGCCCTTGTCCGGTTCTGCAGCCGGATGTGCCAAGACTGGCAGCTCCACCCCGTAGAGCGGGCTGCGCACAGTGCGGCCGAATAGCGGCCGGTAGCGTTCATCGTCCGGGTGTGCCACCAGGGCAACGCAGGCGGCAATGAGCTCTGGCCGCGTGGTCTCGACGTGCACCGGACCGTTTGGGCCGTGGAATTCGACCCGGTGAAAAGCGCCTGGATAGTCACGAGCGTCGAGCTCGGCTTGGGCGACGGCGGTCTGGAAGGTCACATCCCACAGGGTGGGGGCCTCGGAGAGATACGCCTCGCCGCGTACGACATTGCGAAGGAAGGCTTTCTGGGCCACCACGATCGAGTCGCCGCCGATGGTTGTGTAAAGACTGGACCAGTCCACACTCAATCCCACCCGGCGCCACAGGTCCTCGAACGCCTTCTCGTCGACATGGGTCAGCTCGTGGCAGAGTTCGACGAAGTTGGGCCGACTGATCCGCAGCTCGTGCTTCGGGTCGGGCTTCTCGGGCGGGGTGAAGTTTGGGTCGTACGGCACGGTGGGGTCGCAGCGCACGCCATAGAAGTTCTGGACGCGGCGCTCGGTCGGCAGGCCGTTGTCGTCCCAGCCGATCGGATAGAAGACGTGCTTGCCCCGCATTCGCTGGAAGCGCGCGATCAGATCGGTGTGAGTGTAGGAGAAGACGTGCCCGACATGCAGTGAACCTGACACCGTCGGCGGGGGAGTGTCGATGCTGTACACATCGGCCCGGCGCTCGGGTCGCACGAACGCATAGGTGTCATCGGCTTTCCAGCGCGCGATCCACTTGTCCTCCAGACCCTCTAGCGCCGGCTTCTCCGGTACGCCCGCGCCGGGCGTCGTCGGCGCGTCGGTCGGAGGCTCAGCTGAAATGGTCATGATCGAGATCCTAGAGAAGGGTAGGACGGTGCACGTGCGAGTTTCGGGTCGCGGGCCAGTATGACCCAGCCACCATAGGGTTTAGCGAATCACGCGGTCCTAGACTTTGGGCGTCATGCCTGCCGAACAGACTCATACCGAGATCGTCGCCACGCTCACCAACCGGTGGCCAGAACATCGCCCGGCACCAAGCTTAGGTCGCATCCGGGCCCTGACCGAGTTGCTCGGCGACCCGCAACGGGTCTACCCGGTCATCCATTTGACCGGGACCAACGGCAAGGGCAGCACCGCTGCCATGATCGAATCGCTGTTGCGAGCCGATGGACTTCGCACCGGTCGCTTCACCAGCCCGCACGTGACGAGCGTGGCAGAACGGATCACCATCGACGGAGAGCCGATCAGCGATGGGCGCTTCGACGACGTGTGGCGGGAGATCGAGCCGTACGTTGCACTCGTCGACGAACGCCAGATTGACGGCGTCTCGATGACCTTCTTCGAGATCATCACGGCGATGGCGTACGCCGCCTTTGCCGACGCACCCGTGGACGTCGCGATCGTGGAAGTCGGCTTGGGTGGCGCCTGGGACGCCACCAACGTGGCCGATGCGGATGTTGCCGTGGTGACGCCAATCGATCTTGATCACACGCACTTGCTGGGCCGTACGATCACCGAGATCGCGCGAGAGAAGGCCGGGATCATCAAGCCGGGCGCGCATGCCATCCTCGCGGGGCAGAGCTTCGAGGCCGCTCAGGTCTTGCTTACCCGATGCGCCGAGGTGGGAGCGCTGCCGCAGCGTGAGGGCATCGACTTTGGTGTCATCGACCGGCAGCTCGCCGTAGCCGGGCAGCTTCTTCGGCTGAGCGCCGCGGACGGCCCAGTGGATGACATCTTCTTGCCCTTGTACGGTGCGCACCAGGCCGCAAACGCCGCTCAGGCGCTCGCAGCGACTGAGGCGTTTCTCGGACTCAAGGCGTTGCACCCTGATGTGGTCCGGCAGGGTTTCGCCCAGGTCCGCTCTCCTGGCAGGTTGGAACTCGTACGCCGTTCGCCATCAGTAGTGCTCGACGCAGCGCACAATCCGCACGGCGCTCGAGCGGCCGCAGCTGCGATCACCGAAGCCTTCGCCTTCGCCCCGCTGATCGGCGTCGTTGCTGTCATGGCGGACAAGGATGCACGCGGCATTCTCGAAGTCTTCGAAGAGATCATGAACCAGGTCGTGATCACTCAGGTTGCCTCGACGTCGCGAGGCATGCCGGCCGAAGCGCTGGGGGAGCTGGCAGAGGAGATCTTCGGTGCCTCACGCGTGGCGGTGGTTCCTCGGCTCGATGACGCGATCGAGCGTGCGGTAGCGCTGGCGGAGGCGGACGGCGTCGGCTCGTCGGGAGTTCTGATCAGCGGATCGGTGATTGCGATCAGTGAGGCACGTACCCTGCTCGTCAAGGACGAGCCCGTGGTCGTCTCTGCGGGTAACAAGAACTTCGACGACGAATGGGACGCCGACTACTCCGAAGACGGACACGAGACCGACCGGGATTGGCGGTGATCAGCCTCAGCAGTGGGAACCCAATGCGGGTCGTGCTGATGACGGTGCTGATCTTCGAGGTGATCGTTTTCGGGCTCGCCATACCCGTCATGATCTTGATCTCTAATGTGTCCGCTGCGGCGGCCGCCGGATTCGGAGGCGGGGCGGCGGTGCTCGCCATCCTGGCCGCTGGACTGCTTCGCTTTCCGGCGGGCTACATCCTCGGCTGGATCGCCCAGCTCGCTGGCCTCGCGCTCGGATTCGTGACCCCGACGATGTTCATCGTGGGGGCGCTCTTCGCGGCGATCTGGGTGTTGTCGTTTGTTCTGGGCAAGAGGCTGGACTCGCGCCTGGAGACTTCACCAGAGAGCGGCGACATCCATTAGTGCCCGGCCCTAGTGGTCGCGCCCGTTAGTTCGTCGGGGGTTCAGATCCATGCCGTGGGATCGCCGAGGTAGAGGCCGCAGGCAGTGTCGAGCGCTTCCTCGGCGGTGCCGACCGGGTAGCCGGTGGGGAGGTAGGAATCTTCGTAGTCGTCGTGGCTGGCGCGGTAGATGGCGAATCCCCATTGGTGGGCCGATCCGCCGTAGCGGAGTCGGCACAGCCGCAGCTCCTCACCATCGGCGAGGACGGCGTCAATGTAGGCGAAGTTCGCCCGGTAGCGGGTGTGGATTTGACTGATCTGAGGCCACCGCTGCTGCGCGTGAGAGGTCAGCCGCTGCCACAGCGAGGTCTGGGTCGAGGTCGGGATATTGGCCACGGCTTCCATCCTGGCTCAAACGCCTGGGGTGGCCATCGGCGTGGCGTCAGTGTCGCGCCCTTGGGGTGCGCGACAACAAGGGCATGATCATCTCTTCCCCGTATCTGATCATCTTGTCGGCCGAGGAGCACGCGGAGCTGACTGTCCGCGCGAACGGCGCCCGCGCTGCCCACCGCGATGTGGTCCGAGCCCACATCATCCTGGCCGCCGCTGACGGCCGGTCGAATGCCGCCATTGCCGCACACCTGCGGTTGCACGTTGACACCGTGCGCAAGTGGCGGCGACGGTTCCATCAGCAACGGCTGGCCGGACTCACCGATCGGCCTCGGGCCGGACGGCCACGCCGGTTCAGCGCCGTCCAGGTCGCTGAGGTGAAAGCCCTGGCCTGTGAGCTGCCGGCCGACGCTGACATCCCGCTGGCCAAGTGGAGCTGCCCCGAACTCGCGGCCGAGGCCAGCCGCCGCGGCGTTGTCGCCTCGATCTCGGCCTCAACGGTGCGGCGCTGGCTGGCCGCCGACGCGATTAGACCCTGGCAGCACCGGTCCTGGATCTTTCCTCGCGACCCCGACTTCGCGTTCAAGGCCGGACGGTTGCTCGACCTGTACTCCCGGATCTATCACGGGGTCGAACTCGGCGAGGACGAGTACGTCCTCTCCGCCGATGAGAAGCCCGGCGTGCAGGCCCGGGAACGGATCCACCCCAGCCGCCCGGCACGGCCCGGCCGGCGACCCATGCTGGTCGAGTCGGAGTATCGCCGTCACGGCACTCTCGCCTACCTCGCCGCCTACGACGTCCACCACGCCCACGTGATCGGCCACTGCGCCCCCACCACCGGCATCGAACCCTTCACCGCCCTGGCCGAGAAGGTGATGACCCGCGAGCCCTACGCCAGCGCCGGACGGGTGTTCTGGATCGTCGACAACGGGGCCTCCCACCGCGGCTGGACCGCCGCCGCCCGACTCCACGAGGCGTTCCCGAACACGATCATGATCCACACCCCCGTGCACGCGTCCTGGCTGAACCAGATCGAGATCTACTTCTCCGTCGTCCAACGAAAGCTACTCACCCCCGACCACCACCCCAGCCTCGCGGCCCTAGCCGAGCAGCTCACCGCGTTCGAGGCCCGCTACAACCAAGGCGCCCAACCCTTCGACTGGCGATTCAACCGTGACGACCTCGACCAACTCCTCGACCGGATCGCCGCCTGAACCCCCGACGAACTAACGGGCGCGACCACTAGTGTGCTGGCATGAGTTACGTCGCACCGCCCGTGCCGACCCAGCGTTCCTTCGTGCTGATCAAGCCGGACGCTGTAAGCCGCGGGCTTGCCGGGGCCATCATCAGCCGCTTTGAGTCCAAAGGCCTGTCCATCGTGGCGATGGAGCTGCGTCAGATGAGCGGTGAGCTCGCCGACCAGCTCTACGTGGAGCATGTCGAACGGCCGTTCTATCCACCGCTGCGGCTATTCGTGACGTCCGGTCCCTCAGTGGCGATGATTGTTGAAGGCGACGAGGCCATTGATGTTGTCCGCACGATCAACGGCGCTACCGACGGGCGGAAGGCCGCCCCCGGCACCATCCGCGGTGACTTTGCCCTGTCCAATCGGGAAAACCTCGTGCACGGCTCCGACTCCTTGGAGTCGGCGGAGCGGGAGATCGCACTCTGGTTCCCTGATCTCGCCTGACTAGCAGTTGATCACGCAGGCGCCATTACGCTGGGAGCGTCATGACGAGCATCGCGACCGGCCCTGCTTCGGTTTTCCCGCGCCTCGAACCGCTACTCGCGCGGGTCAGCAAGCCCATCCAATACGTGGGTGGCGAGCTGAACAGCGTGACCAAGGACTGGGAGTCGGTCGAGGTCCGCTGGTGCCTCAGCTATCCCGATGCGTACGAGGTGGGCTTGCCCAATCAGGGCATCGCGATCTTGTACGAGGTCCTCAACGAGCAGGATTGGATCCTTGCCGAGCGGACGTACGCCGTGTGGGCCGATATGGAAGCCCTGATGCGCGAGCACGGCGTGCCGCAGTTCACGCTGGACTCGCACCGCCCGGTCGGAGAATTTGATGTCTTCGGGCTGAGCTTTGCCACTGAGCTCGGCTACACCAACATGCTCAGCGAGCTCGATCTGGCCGGGATCCCGATCCGCGCTGCGAATCGTCGAGAACACGACCCGATCGTCTTGGCGGGCGGGCACGCGGCATTCAACCCCGAACCAATCGCAGACTTCCTCGATGCTGCGGTGCTGGGCGATGGCGAGGAGATCGCGCTGACGATCTCGGAGGTCATCCGGGAATGGAAGGCCGAGGGCCGGCCTGGCGGCCGCGACGGGCTGCTGCTGCGACTGGCGGCGGGTGGCGGAGTTTACGTACCGAAGTTCTACGACGTCGACTACCTACCCGACGGCCGGATCCACCGCGTGGCACCGAATCGGCCGGGCGTACCGTTCCGCGTCGCCAAGCACACGCTGATGGACCTGGACAACTGGCCGTACCCCAAGAAACCCCTGGTGCCGCTCGCCGAGACGGTGCATGAGCGCTATGCCGTTGAGATCTTCCGCGGCTGCACCCGCGGCTGTCGCTTCTGCCAGGCCGGCATGATCACCCGACCGGTCCGGGAGCGGAGCATCGATGTGATCGGCGAGATGGTGCAGCGGGGGATCGAAGAGACCGGGCTGGAGGAGGTCGGGCTCCTGAGCCTGTCGAGCAGTGATCATTCCGAGATCGCTGACATCACTCGGCAGCTCGCCGATCGCTATGAGGGCAGCAACGTTTCGCTGTCCCTGCCCAGCACTCGGGTGGACGCGTTCAATGTGGACCTCGCCAATGAGCTGTCCCGCAATGGCCGACGCTCCGGCCTCACCTTCGCCCCTGAGGGCGGCACCGAGCGGCTGCGCAAGGTGATCAACAAGATGGTCACCGAGGACGATCTGATCCGCACGGTCGCGACGGCGTACTCGCAGGGGTGGCGGCAGGTCAAGCTGTATTTCATGTGCGGGCTGCCGACCGAAACGGACGAGGATGTGCTGGCGATCGGCGAGCTCGCCAAGCGGGTGATCGCCACCGGTCGAGAGGTCAGTGGGCGGCGGGACATCCGCTGCACAGTGAGCATCGGCGGTTTCGTGCCCAAGCCGCATACGCCGTTCCAGTGGGCCGCGCAGTGTGATCATGAAACCGTGGACGCCAGGCTGGGCAAGCTGCGCGATGCGATCCGCCGTGATCGGGAGTACGGCCGGGCCATCGGTTTTCGTTACCACGATGGCAAGCCGGGCATCATCGAAGGACTGTTAAGTCGCGGGGACCGACGCGTCGCAGCCATCATCGAAGCCGCCTGGCGGGACGGCGCCAGGTTCGACGGTTGGAGCGAGCACTTTTGCTACGAGCGCTGGGCATCCTGCGCCGAGCGTTGCCTGGAGGGCAGCGGGGTGGATCTCGACTGGTACACCACGCGGGAGCGCGACTACGCCGAGGTACTGCCCTGGGATCACCTGGATGCAGGGCTGGATCGGGAATGGCTCTGGGAGGACTGGCAGGACGCCTTAGATGAGGTCGAGGTCGACGATTGCCGATGGACCCCGTGCTTCGATTGCGGCGTCTGTCCACAGCTGGACACCACCATTCAGATTGGCCCGACAGGTCGCCAGCTCCTACCGATAACGCCGGTCGCCGATCTGTCCACGGTAACCTGAATTGACTTGTCAGATCCCAGTTGACTTATGGCTCAACTGGAATCTGACAAGTCGGTGGTTAGGCTCAACTTCGTGCCGCCGACGCCTCGTACCCAACCCGAGCAGCACCCGCCGCCGGTCCAGTGGCTCCGCATCAAATACGCCAAGCGCGGCCGTGCACGTTTCACCAGCCATCGAGATTTCGGGCGGGCGTTCGAGCGGGCACTGCGTCGGGCCGCGGTGCCGATGGCGTACTCCTCTGGCTACTCACCGCACCCGCGGATCTCCTACCCGAACGCCTCTCCTACCGGTGCGGCAAGCGAAGCCGAGTATCTGGAGATCGGGCTGGCCGCGGCATGCGACCCGGACAAGGTGCGCGACGCCCTCGACGCGGCCCTCCCGTACGGCCTCGATGTGGTCGAGGCGACCGTGGTGCGGCCCGGAGCATTGGCGGAGGAGCTGACCGGATCACGTTGGCAGCTGGATCTCGCAGGCCTATCTACGGCAACGCTGCAAACAGCACGGGATGCCTTCCTGGCCCAGGACGTGGTGCTGGTGCAGCGGATGACCAAGAACGGGATCCGGGAGTTCGACGCGCGTGCAGCGGTAGTCACCTTTGAGGTCGAGGACGGTCGGCTAACCCTGACCCTGGCTCATCAGACACCTCTGGTCCGACCCGACGACGTGCTGGCCGGCTTACAGGTAACAAGTCCGGAATTTGCGCCCATCGAACCGCCAGTCCTGACGCGTCTCGCCCAAGGCTGGCTCGACCCCGACACCGGAGCCATCACCGAGCCAGGCCACTAGTGATGTGACACTGGGAGCCATCCGGCGGCGCGGTACGACGCGCAGGTCAGCTGTGACGTGTGTGATACTGGAGGCGGCTCGGACGCCTCGTGCGTCCGGCCTCGATGGCAGACATTGCGCGGCGTGATACGTCGCGACAGCAGGTGGACCTGATCCTCCACCGCGACGAGCGGGCTTCAAATGAGGCATCCAAACGCTTGACCGCGGGAGGCTCGGATTCACCACATCGGTTCCGTAAGCTTCCGCAGCCCGGCCGTGCGCCGGTGCGCGAACGAGAAAGTGCGCATATGCGCCATAGAGGAGTCTGATGCTCGACCCCCACGAGCCCGACACACATACCCACGACACAACCGAACAACCAGCCCCGCCCGCTCCGCGCCGGCGGCGGGCGGCAAGCCGACCAGCGGGCCCGCCGTCCACAGCCCCGAATGCACCCGAGATCCAGCGGCCCCTCGAGTCGCCGGAGCCTGTCAGCGAGGACTTCACCACGCCGGAGATCACGCCTCCGGCCGAGAAGACGGCGAAGAAGCCCGCGGCCAAACGCACCGCCAAGAAACGCGCTGAGCAGACTTCCTCGAGCGAGGGTGAGGTCGCTAAAACCCCGCGCAAAAGAACGGCCAAGAAGGCCGTGGCCATGGCTACCGAAGCTCCGTCTGAGGACGTTCGGGTGCCTTCCGCGGAGCCGCAACAGGCAGCACTAACACTCGATGACGCCCTACCTGCAGAGACCGACGTCGTCGCCGATGTCACGGTCGAAGAGGAGCCGCCCGAGACAGCTGCGGCTGAAGCACGTGCACCCGAGGAACCTGCAACCGAGGAACCTGCGGCCGAGAAACAGGCTCCGCAAGAGGAGGGCTTGGCCGAAGCAGCCGAGGAGACGACCGAGGGCGATACTGGCGAGGGCCGCCGGCGCCGTCGTCGTCGCGGGGGTCGTCGTCGGCGGCGCACCACAGGCGACGAGGCCGAGGCAGTTGAAGCAGACCAGCCTGAGGAAGACGAAACCGATGAGACCGATGGCGGCGCTGACGTCGCCACTGAAGGCCAGCGCCGGAGGCGTCGTCGTCGCCGCCGGCGGGGCGAGGAGGCCGCTCCGGCCCCAGACGACCCAACGGACACGCTTGTTCGGGTACGCGAGCCGCGCCGACAAGAAGTCAGCAATGAAGTCACCGGCATCGACGGGTCGACTCGGATGGAGGCCAAGCGGCAGCGGCGCCGCGAAGGTCGGGAGGCAGGTCGGCGTCGCACCCCCGTCCTGAGCGAGGCAGAGTTCCTCACAAGGCGCGAATCGGTGACGCGCAAGATGATCATCAGGCAACGCGACGATCTTGCGCAGATTGCGGTACTCGAGGACGACATCCTGGTCGAGCACTACGTCGACCGCGCTTCTCACGGTTCGTTGATCGGCAACGTCTACCTCGGCCGCGTCCAGAACGTGCTGCCGTCCATGGAGGCTGCCTTCGTGGACATCGGCCGCGGTCGCAATGGGGTGATCTACGCGGGAGAGGTCGACTGGGACTACTTCGGTGCCGAAGGCCAGAATCGCAAAGTCGAAAAGGTGCTCAAGCCGGGCCAGACGATCTTGGTCCAAGTCTCCAAGGATCCGGTCGGTGCCAAGGGTGCGCGGCTGACCAACCATGTCTCGATTCCCGGCCGCTACATCGTCTATGCGCCGGGCGGCCACCTATCTGGAATCTCTCGGAAGCTTCCCGAAATCGAACGTCGACGGCTCAAGGAGATCTTGTCCGACCTGGTTGGCGAATCCGCCAGTGTGATCGTCCGCACGGCTGCGGAGGGCGCAAGCGAGGAAGCGTTGGTGCGTGATGTCAACCGGCTGAAGGCGCAGTGGGAGGACATCGAGCGGAAGGTTGCCACCGGCAATGCGCCGCAACTGCTCTACGCCGAACCCGACCTGACCGTACGCATTGTCCGAGACCTCTTCACCGAAGACTTCTCAGAGTTGATCATCTCTGGCAATGGCCGGATGACCGACGCGTACGACGCGGTCGAGGCATACGTCTCACACGTGGCCCCGCACCTGAAGGATCGGCTGCGTCGTTGGGACGGCGATCATGATCTTTTCGCTGAGTACCGGTTGGACGAGCAGATTGCGAAGGGCCTGGAGCGCAAAGTGTTCCTGCCTTCGGGTGGGTCGTTGGTCATCGACCGGACCGAGGCCATGACGGTGATCGATGTGAACACCGGGAAGTTCACCGGCACTGGCGGCAACCTGGAAGCCACAGTCACCAGCAACAACCTGGAGGCGGCCGAGGAGATCGTGCGGCAGCTGCGGCTCCGCGACATCGGCGGCATCATTGTGATCGACTTCATCGACATGGTGCTGCCCGGCAACCGGGAACTGCTGCTGCGCCGGCTTGTCGAGTGCTTGGGACGGGACCGGACACGGCATCAGGTCGCCGAGATCACCAGCCTGGGCCTGGTTCAGATGACCCGCAAGCGGATCGGTACCGGACTGCTGGAATCTTTTAGTACCGAGTGTCCGCAGTGCCACGGCCGCGGCTACGAGGTGCACGACATGCCAGTCGAGTCCCACCGACAGGCCGACGGAGGAGCGCGAGACTCCCGTCCCCGGGACCGTCGGAGCAACGCCCAATCTGGCGCCGGAAAGGCGACCGACAAAGCCACATCGACAGACGCTACGGAGAGCAGCAACGGACCTGCGCCTGAGGAGCGCCCCGCTCGCGGTCGGCGGAGCACTCGCAGCCGCCGCGATGCCGCAGGTCAGGAACAGGATGCGTCTGAGCCGCAGATCGAGCCGGTGGTGTTGAGCTGATCAACAATGCCACGTCCGCCCAGCCGTCACCTCTCGTCGTCGCCATTGTGGGGGCTGGGCCAGCAGGGATCTATGCCGCGGATGCCCTCAGCCAACACACCGATGTTCCGCTGGAGATCGCAGTCATTGACCGGCTTCCAGTGCCGTTCGGGCTTGTTCGCTACGGCGTAGCGCCAGACCATCACTCCATCCGCTCGATCCGCAACACCCTCGAGCGCACCCTGGAAAATCCCTGTGTCCGCTTCTACGGCGATGTGGCCATCGGCTCCGACCTCAGCATTGCCGAGCTTCGGGAGTCCGTCGACGCGGTCATCTACGCGTACGGGGCGGGCAGCGACCGCCGGCTGGGGATTCCCGGCGAGCACCTGTCAGGCAGCATCGCGGCGGCCGAGCTCGTGGCGTGGTATTGCGGCCATCCCGACGTACATCCCGATACCGACCAGCCCGGCATCCGTGACTACCTTGTGGCATCCGAGATCGACGAACTGATCCGTACGTCCCGTCACGCTGTAGTGGTCGGCGTCGGCAACGTTGCCCTCGATGTAGCTCGCGTGTTGATCAAGACGGTCGATGAGCTTGACGACACAGATATGGCCGACGAGGTGTTGGAATCTTTGGCCCACAAGAACGTCAGCGACGTTCATGTGCTCGGTCGGCGCGGGCCGGCGTACACAGCCTTCACCACCAAAGAGCTTCGTGAGATGGGGCAGTTGGCCGACGTTGACGTGATCATCGACCCCGCAGACCTCGAGCTGGATCCATCCAGCCAGGCAGTCGTGCAACAGAACAAGGTGGCGGCCCGCAATCTGGGGGTGCTTCAGGAATGGGCGGCGCGGCCGCTGAGCGGTGCATCCAGGCGCATCAGCTTTCACTTCTGGACCCGACCGACAATGATCATCGGCAACGATCGCGTGACCGCAGTCGAGGTCGAGCGGACCATGATTGATTCCGAGGGCTTCGTGGTAGGTATCGGCCGGCGCCCCACGCTGACCGCTGATCTCGTGGTGCGCTCGGTCGGCTATCGCGGCCTGCCGCTGCTCGGTGTTCCCTTCGACGAGGGCACCGGACGTGTTCCACATTCCGAAGGCCGAGTGATGCGCGACGGCGGATTCTCCCCCGATGAGTATGTGACTGGTTGGATCAAGCGCGGGCCGACTGGGGTGATCGGCACCAACAAGTCCGACGCCGTAGAGACGGTAACGTCGCTGCTGGCCGATCTGCACGATGGTGCGATTCACGCCAAGGGGCGATCGGGACACTTAGACCGGCTTCTTGCGCAACGGGGCATTCGTGCCCTCGGCATGCCGGCCTGGCGCCGCATAGACGCAGCGGAGGTGGAGCTGGGCGCCCGCCATGGGCGGCTGCGCACCACACTGGCGCACCGCCAGGAGCTGCTGGCGGCCGCTGAGGTGGCAGCCGCCGACGATTCTCACCTGACGCCTGGCTAGGCCCAACTGCTGGCCGGGTTTCTAAGGCGGCGGACCTCCCGACACGCATTGCGTCCAGAATGGGCGTCGTGACGGTAGATGAGCGAAGACCTGGCGGATTCGGCGGAGCTAGCAACGGGGTGTGGTGTGACGATGCCAGTCCGGGCATGGTGACCCGGCTGGCTCGGCTCGGATTCGACTGGTTGTGCCTTGACGCTCAACATGGCGGGTATTCGCGTACCGAGATCCTTGAGGCGGCGCGGAGCTTTCCGGCAGCGTTTGCTGAGCTGGTGGTGCGCGTTGCAGCATGCGACTTCGCTGCCATCGGCGCCGCGCTCGATGCCGGAGCCCGGGCGGTGATCGTCCCGCAGATCGAGTCTGCGGAGGAGGCGCAGCGCGCGGTCGGAGCAGCCTTCTACCCCCCGATCGGTAGGCGCAGTTGGGGTCCGCTGGGCCGCATCTGGGACGGTCCGACTCTGACGGCGGAGGAGGCGAACCGCAGTATTACCTGTGCTGTGATGATCGAGTCAGCCGAGGCGCTGCTGCGCGTCGAAGAGATCGCGGCGGTTGATGGAGTCGGTCAACTGTTTGTCGGGCCGTACGACCTCTCCCTCTCCCTAGGCACGACCGTGCAGGCGCTGCTCGATGACGACTCGGGGACCAGCCCTCTTACGCGGATCGTGCAGGTCGCAGCGGCGTACGGTCGCACGGTGGGTGGCTTCGCCGGAACGCCTGAGCTTGCTGATCGCTTCCGAGAACGCGGCATCTCATGCGTTGCTGTGGCTACTGATCTCTGGGTCACCACTGAGGGCGCTCGCGCGGCCCTCCGTCTGGCACCAGGCGCCGGCTGACGAAACCTACGTTCACCTAGTTTGCTGACGGTTTGCATGGATTGCTAACTGTGCAGACCGCCCGGAACCCACGTGAACGTTAGGTTTCGGCACGCGACTCTGGGGCCTTAGAGAGCCACGAGATAGCCCTCGTCGTCGAGGGTGACCGGGATCGTGTCGATGATCTCGAACGCGTCGATGCTCTTGGGTTCGAGGTTGCGGAAGCCGACAATCACCCAGCTTTTCGTCGCGCAGCTGTACCAGCGGTACCGCGAACAGATCGGGCTCGGCAGTGAACGGCCTCGCCTGTTCT
>Ga0307315_10000126_pt1 | contig 15876 bp, 16 predicted proteins | sample ER_DNA_355_FD_194497 | JGI IMG/M metagenome (GOLD analysis project Ga0307315, IMG submission 194497) | Bulk soil microbial communities from the East River watershed near Crested Butte, Colorado, United States - ER_DNA_355 | ecosystem: Environmental > Terrestrial > Soil > Floodplain | place... | reverse complement strand
GGCCGAAAACGCTCCCTGCCTCGGCGCGGAGGTCCACGCCGCGAAGAGCCTGGACCTTGCCGTATCTCTTGCGCAAGCGGGCGGTCTCGACGGCGGCCGGCACCCGCTCTACGCTAGCGGCTACTTTCGTCTAGCCGCTCGTGTCTACTCGTGCTGAGTGCAAAATCCGAGCAGCGTGACCGTATCTCCGTGGAGATTGATCCTTCCGCTCGGGCTGGCCCAGTTCATCTGCAGCTTCGCCGGCTCGAACATGAACGTGATGATCGCGGACATCAGCGACGACCTGGATACGACCGTGAAGGGCGTCCAGACCGCGATCACCCTGTTCTTGCTGGTCATGGCGATTCTGATGATCCCCTGTAGCAAGCTGACCGACCGCTGGGGCCGCAAGCGGTGCTTTATCTGGGGTCTCACGCTGTACGGGATTGGTGCCCTTCTGAGCGCGGTCTCGCCGAACCTCGGAGTGCTGATCGTCGGGAACTCGGTGCTCGAGGGGGTCGGTACGGCGCTGTTGATCCCTCCCGTCTACATCCTCGCGACCATCTGGTTCACCGATCTCACCAAGCGTGCCTGGGCCTTTGGCGTGATCAGCGGCCTAGGGGGAATCGGCGCCGCGGCAGGGCCATTGATCGGGGGTGTGATCACCACGGGAATCAGCTGGCGGGCCGCTTTCGTCTTCCAGGCCCTCGTAGTCGCGACGATCATCTTCCTGAGCCGTCGCCTCGTCGATCCGCTCCCGGCTGACCCGACGCGACCCTTCGACGGTGTCGGGGCGATTCTCTCGGCAGTCGGCATGTTTTGCGTGGTCTTCGGGATCCTGCAGGCCGGCACCAACAACGTGCTCTTCACAGTGTTCCTCGTGCTCGGAATCGCGTTCCTGGTCGGGTTCTTCTTCTACATCCGCGCTCGGGAGCGCGCGGGGAAGGAGCCGCTGCTCTCCACCGGTTTGTTCAGGAACCGCGTGTGCAATCTCGCCCTCGTCACTCAGAACATGCAGTGGCTGCTGCTCATGGGGGTGTCGTTCGTCGTGTCCGTCTTCCTGCAAGAGGTTCGCGGGTACAGCGCGATCGGGACGGGCGTCGTCTTCACCGCCGCAACGGTCGGCATCCTGGTCTCGTCCTTTGCCGCGCCGCGACTGGCCAAGAAGTACTCGCAGCGGACGCTGATCGTGGCCGGCTTCGTCATCGCCCTGGCCGGGATCGCACTCTTCCTCGGGTTCGTCGATGCCTCGTCGAAGGTCGTAGCCTTCGTGCCCGGGCTTCTGCTGATCGGCGTCGGCGTCGGCGTGATGCTGACCCCTTCGGTAAACGTCGTGCAGTCCAGCTTCCCCGAGGCGCTCCAGGGCGAGATCTCGGGCCTGTCGCGCGCCGTGTCCAACCTGGGCTCGACCTTCGGCACTGCGATCGCAGGGACGATTTTGGTGTCGGTCGTCGCCACGGGCACCCGGTCGTACGCGGTCGCGATGATCGCCCTCGCCGTGTTCGGGCTCATCGGTCTCGTGGCGGCTCTGCGCCTTCCCGCCAAGATCGAGCGGGCGTAGCGTCCGTCACTCGCAGAGGGAACAGGGGCGGCAGGACTCGAACCTGCAACCCCCGGTTTTGGAGACCGGTGCTCTGCCAATTGAGCTACGCCCCTAGGGTTGCCGGAGCGATTGTAGCCGCGCCCCTTCTAGAGTCCTGGTGATGGCTCCGCCGCCTCCCAGGCCCGCGCTCGGGGCGCTCTTCCTCGTCCTTGCGATCGCGTTCGCCGGGATCGCGGCGGCTGCCGTCGAAGCGGTCGACGATGAGCCTGGGGTCGTCGTGGTCGTGGTCGCCGCGGGCTCCATCGGGCTCTGGCTCTTGACACTCGCCGTTCGAAATCTCAAGAGACGGCAGCCCTAGGCCGTATCCTCTGACCGTGGCGCAGGACGAGACCCAGGCCCTCTGGCGCGAGTACGCGAAGACGAAGGACCAGGGGGTCCGCGACCGCCTGATCCTCACGTACGCGCCGCTCGTGAAGTACGTGGCCGGCCGGCTGGGCAGCGGCCTCCCCGCGCACGTTGACGAGAACGACCTCGTCTCGTACGGCCTGCTCGGCCTGATCGGCGCGATCGAGCGCTTCGATCCGGAACGCGAGATCAAGTTCGAGACCTACGCGATCGCGCGGATCAAGGGCGCCATCATCGACGAGCTGCGCGCCCTCGACTGGGTGCCGCGCTCGGTTCGCTCGCGGGCGCGAGACATCGAGCGGGCGATCGGCGAGCTCGAGCGGAAGCTCCACCGCGCGCCGACCGACGAGGAGATCGCGGAGAAGCTCGGCGTCTCCACCGACGAGCTCGACGAGAGCCTTTCCGAGATCGGCCGCTCCTCGATCGCCGCCCTGGACGAGCTCTGGACGATCTCGTCCACGGGCGGAGACCAGGTCGCGCTGATCGACACGATCGAGGACACGCAAGGCCCCGAGCCGCAGACCGAGCTGGCTCAGACCGAGCTGAAGGAGGCGCTGGGCGAGGCCATTGCCCGCTTGCCCGAGCGCGAGAAGCTCGTCGTCACGCTCTACTACTACGAAGAGTTGACGCTGCGCGAGATCGGCGAGGTCCTCGGCGTGACGGAGTCCCGGGTCTCGCAGCTGCACACCAAGGCGATCTTGCGCCTGAAGGCGCGTCTGGCGGGCTCGCCGGCCCGCGAGCCCCTCGGGCGTTAGGCACGCCCCGGCCGGGGTACGTAACCTTCCGGTTGACACCACTTACAACGAGGTTCAACGTTGTTCGCGGGTAGTCAGTGGGGGTCTAACGAGAAAGGACGTGGGAGAGTGAAGTACAGAAGGTTTCTAGTCCTCGCGGGAGTGGTCGGCGTGGTCTCGCTGATCGCCTCGCTCGCCGCCGTCTCGGTTGGGAACGCTCGTCCGACCGCGAGTCCGACGGCCGCGAAAGCATCGGCTGCAATTGCGGCGCCGCCGGTTCCGAACGCCGCCAAGCTGAAGAAGAAGTACAAGGGCGTAAAGCTCACCTTCGTGGGCGACAACGCGGTCGGCGGGAGCCATGTCCGCGACCTCGCGCTCGCGAAGCGCTTCACGCACGACACCGGCATCAAGATCAAGGTCCTTCCGCATCCGGAGAAGTCGGACGAGTCGTACTCGCAGCTCGCGCGAAACTTCTCCTCGCATTCGTCGGCGTTCGACGTCGTGATGATGGACGTCGTTTGGCCCGGCGCGTTCGCGCCGTACCTGGTCAACCTCAAGCCGGCGCTCGGCAAGCAGGCCAAGCTGCACGCGGCGGGGATCGTGGCGAACGACACGGTCGGCGGCAAGCTGATCGCCATGCCGTGGTTCGGTGACTTCGGGATCCTTTATTACCGCACCGACCTGCTGAAGAAGTACGGCTACAAGGCACCGCCGAAGACCTGGAGCCAGCTCGGCGCCATGGCGAAGAAGATCCAGGCCGGCGAGCGGGCAGCCAACCCGAACTTCGCCGGCTTCGTGTACCAGGGCAACTCCTACGAGGGCCTCACCTGTGACGCTCTCGAGTGGGTCGCCTCGGTCGGCGGAGGCCACTTCGTCGACGGCGGCAAGGCGTCGATCAACAACGCGAAGGCAGCGGCCGTGCTCAACCTGTTCCGCAGTTGGGTCGGCACCATCTCGCCGCGCGGCGTCACCTCGTACGGCGAGGAGGAGGCACGCATTCCCTTCACCAACGGGAACGCCGCCTTCATGCGCAACTGGCCCTACGCGTACTCGTCCGGGCAGGCTGCCGGATCGAAGATCAAGGGCAAGTTCAGCGTGACCGTGCTTCCGCACGGCGCCGGTGCCAAGTCGGTCGGCACCGTCGGCGGCTGGCAGCTCGGCGTCTCGAAGTACTCGAAGCACAAGCCCGCCGCGATCGAGTTCGTCCGCTACATGACGAGTCCGGCGGTCGAGCGCTTCAACGCGATCACCAACAGCAACGTGCCGACGATCCCGTCGGTTGCCAAGCTCCCGGCTGTCCGGAAGACGAACCCGTACTTGAAGCCGGAGATCGCCAGCGTCGCCCGCGTCACGCGGCCGGCGAAGTACCTGAAGAGCCATTACAACCAGGGCTCGAAGATCATCTACCAGGGGATCAACCAGATCCTGAACGGGCAGGACGCGAAGAAGGTCCTCCCGCGGATTCAGTCGCAGTTGAACCGTCTGCTCAGGTAACGCAGGTTCAAGCAGCAGGGAGGAGGACGGGCGCTTAGGCTCCCGTCCTCCCTTCTGACCCGAAGCGAGGACGATGAGCCCGACGACCGAGGCCAGCAGCGCCCCCAGGTCGCGGCCGAGACGACGCCGGTCGCGCCTCCAGCGGAAGCAGACGCGCCTGGCCTGGCTGCTGCTCCTGCCGGCCCTGGTGGCGGTCGGGCTCGTGGCGCTCTATCCGCTCGGGCGGACGATCTACTACAGCTTCACCGACCAGCAGTTCCTGAGCGGGATCGAGGCGACGCACTGGATCGGGCTCGAGAACTACAAGGACCTGATCCACGACACGCTCTTCCGCGACGCGGTCGTGCTGACGGTGAAGTTCACGTTGATAACGGTCGCGTTCGAGTTCCTGCTCGGGATGATCATCGCGCTCACGGTCAACTCGGGCTTCAAGGGCCGAGGCGTGATGCGGGCGATGATGCTCGTCCCGTGGGCGATCCCCACGGTCGTCTCCGCGCTGATGTGGAAGTGGATGTACAACGACATCTACGGGGTGATCAACGACGCCGGCGTGCGGCTGCACCTGATCTCGCACAACGTCGCCTGGATCGCGCAGCCGAACACGGCGCTCGGCGCGGCGGCCGCCAGCGACATCTGGAAAACGACGCCGTTCGTCGCCCTCCTCCTGCTCGCCGGGCTACAGGTCATTCCGACGGAGCTCTACGAAGCCGCGAGGGTGGACGGCGCGAGCGCCTGGCAGCAGTTCTGGCGCATCACGATGCCGCTGCTGCGGCCTGCGATCCTTGTCGCGCTCATCTTCCGCACCCTTGACGCGCTCCGCGTCTTCGACGTCTTCTACGTCTTCTTCGGGAATCGGCCGGACACGCAGACGATGGCGATCTTCGCCCAGGACACGATTGTTGGCACCGGCGATGTCGGGTACGGCTCGGCTGCCTGCGTGGCGATCTTCCTGATCATCGGCCTCTTCACGGTCATCTACGTGACCTTCATGCGGGTGGAGCAGCAGTGACCGCGGCCGCTGAGGCGACGACCGAAGCCCGGAGTGTTGCGAAGGTACGGGTACACAAGCCGCTACGGAAGCGGCTGGCCCGGCTGCCCTTCTACCTGCTGATCGCCGCGATCTTCGTGTACACGATCTTCCCGTTCTATTGGGCGATCCGCTCGTCGCTCACGCCTGACGGTGACCTGTTCGCCACGCCCCTCCAGTACTTCCCGAACAGCCCGACGCTCGTGCACTACCGCGAGGTCCTGAGCAGCGGGGACTTCCAGCGCGCGCTGCTGAACTCGACCATCGTCGCCGGCTCGGTGACGCTGATCTCGCTCGTGCTCGGCACGGTCGCCAGCTACGCGCTCGGTCGTTTCCGGTTCCGCGGCCGCGCCTTCGCGATGTACCTGATGCTCTCGATGACGATCTTCCCGCAGATCGCGATCCTCGGCGCGCTCTACACGATGATCAACAAGTTCGGGCTCTTCAACACTCTCGGCGCCTTGATCTTCAGCGACCTGATCCTGACACTGCCGTTCACGGTCTGGGTGCTGACGAGCTTCATGGCCGCGCTGCCGAAGGACCTCGAGGAAGCCGCCTACGTGGACGGCGCCTCGCCGTTCCAGGTCTTCTACAAGGTGCTGCTGCCGCTGATCGCCCCGGGTCTCGTGACCACCGGCCTGCTGGCCTTCATCACGGCCTGGAACGAGTACCTGTACGCGCTCTCGTTCACCCAGGATCCTGAGCACCACACGGTTACGGTCGCGATCACCTCCTTCACCTCGGGGAAAGGCCTCACCTTCGAGCAGCCGTGGGGGCAGATCATGGCCGCCACGGTCGTGGTCACGGTCCCGCTGATCGTGTTGACGCTGATCCTGCAGCGCAGGATCCTGGCCGGCCTGACCGCCGGCGCGGTCAAGGGCTAGATACTCGCCGTCGTCTCGGGGTCGAAGAAGTAGAAGCGGCTCGTGTCGACCGCGAGCTCGATCTCCGAGCCCTCGGCGATCCGCGTGCGCGGGCTGACCCGGGCCACCATCCGCGTCTTCCCGGCCTCGATGGTCGGGTCGTGACCGATGCCCTCCGCGACAGCGGCCTCGGTGGCGACGCCGGTCGCCGAGACCGCGAAGTGCACCAGCACCTCCGAGCCGAGCGGCTCGGTCAGGTCGCAGGTCGTCTTCAGCCGCCGCTCGGGAGGCGTGTCGGGCTCGAGCGCGGCGTCCTCGAAGTCCTCCGGCCGGATCCCGAGCTGGATCGTCTTGCCGACGTAGCTCTCGAGGCCCGAGTGCCGCGAGACCAGCTTGTCGTCGACCGGCAGGCTGTGCTCGCCGAAGCGGACGGTCAGGCCGCCGTCCCCGCGCTCGAGCTCGGCCTCGACGAGGTTGATCGACGGCGAGCCGATGAACCCGGCGACGAACTGGTTCTTCGGGTTGTCGTAGACCACCTGCGGTGTGTCGACCTGCTGCAGGTGGCCGTCGCGCATGACCGCGACGCGGTCGCCGAGGGTCATCGCCTCCACCTGGTCGTGGGTGACGTAGACCGTGGTCACGCCGACGCGGCGCTGGAGCGTGTGGATCTCCGCGCGCATCTGGACGCGGAGCTTCGCGTCGAGGTTCGAGAGAGGCTCGTCCATCAGGAAGGCCTGGGGCTCGCGGACGATCGCGCGTCCCATCGCCACGCGCTGGCGCTGGCCGCCCGAGAGGGCGCGGGGCTTGCGCTTGAGGAACTCCTCGATCTCCAGCGTCTCCGCAGTACGCCGCACACGCTCCTTGACCTCGCTCTTGGGGAGCTTCCGCAGCTTTAGGCCGAAGGCGAGGTTCTGCTCCACCGTCATGTGCGGGTAGAGGGCGTAGCTCTGGAAGACCATCGCGATGTCGCGGTCCTTCGGCGTCAGGTCGTTGACGACGCGGTCGCCGATCCGGATCTCGCCGCCGCTGATCTCTTCGAGGCCGGCGAGCATGCGCAGCGCGGTCGTCTTGCCGCAGCCGGACGGGCCGACGAGCACCATCAGCTCCCCGTCCTCGATCGAGAGGTCGAGGTCCTCGACTGCCTGCGTGCCGTCGTCGTAGATCTTCGAGACCGAGTCGAACTGGATCTCTGCCACGGCGGGAGGTTAGTTCCTCAGGACTGCGCTTGCATGCGGCGGCAGACCTTCGCCGTCGTGGGTCGCGAGCACGACCTCGCCGGACGGGAGCGAGCGTTGCTCCGGGGTGGTGTTCACGGCGACGACGTGGTCGCCGCGCTCGTAGGCGACGACACCGGGCTCGGAGTCGAGAAGCCGGAAGCCGCTCCCGAGCCGAGGTCGCAGCTCGAGCAGCCGCCGGTACAGCTCCAGCAGCGATTCCGAGTCCGCGTGCTGCGCCTCGACGTTGCGCTCCTGCGGGTCGATCACAGGCAGCCACGGCTCGCCGGTGGTGAAGCCGCCGTTCTCGCTCGCGTCCCACTGCATCGGATGGCGCAGGCGGTCGCGGCCGGCGCGATCGTACGGCGGGTCGGCGCCGGGGCCGTTCGGGAGGCCGATCTCGTCGCCCTGGTAGACGAACGAGCAGCCGGGGAGGGTGAGCAGGAGCACTGCGGCCGAGCGCAGGTTCTCAGGGCCGACGCGGCTCGCGAGGCGGTCGAAGTCGTGATTCGACATCACCCAGGCGACCCGCCCGAGCTCGGCCGCCGGCGCGATGGCCGCGCGCAGCCGGTCAGCGTCCCAGGGCGAGAACAGGAGCTCGAACCCGAAGACGAGGTCGAGCACCTCGAGGTAGCGCGGGTACTCGTCGACCGGCCGGAAGACCTCGCCGACGAGGAGCGAGTCCCCGGCGGCCTCCCGCACCGCGCGCAGCTTGTCGATCAGCTCCGGCTGGTTCCCGGAGTAGCGCATCTCCAGCTTCGCGGCGTCCTGGTGCAGCGGCAAGGGGAACGGCTTGCGGGCGGGCGGGTCGTCCCGGAGCTGCGGGTCCTTCACGAGCCGGTCGATCGCGTCGAGCCTGAAGCCGTCCGCGCCGCGGCCGCGCCAGCAGCGCACGACGTCCTGCAGCGCGCGCACCACCTCGGGGTTGTGCCAGTCGAGATCGGGCTGCTCGGGATAGAACGAGTGCAGGTACCAGCGGCCGCTCACCTCGTCGCGGCTCCAGGCCGAGCCGCCGAACGCTGCGACCCAGTTGTTCGGCGGCCCCTCGACGGGCGACCAGATGTACCAGTCCGGGTGCTCGCGGAACCAGGGGTGCTCGATCGAGGTGTGGCAGAGAACGAGGTCCAGCAGCACCTTCAGCCCCCGCTCGTGCGCCGCCGACACCAGCTCCTCGAAATCCTCGAGCGTCCCGAACCGCGGGTCGATCCCCGTGTAGTCGCTGACGTCGTAGCCGAAGTCGGCGAGCGGGGAGGGGTAGATCGGCGAGAGCCAGAAGGCGTCAACTCCGAGATTGGTGAGGTGATCGAGCCGCGAGGTGATCCCGCGCAGGTCGCCGACGCCGTCCCCGTCCGAGTCCTGGAACGAGCGCGGGTAGATCTGATAGACGACCGCGTCGCTCCACCACATCGCCGCCGGAGGATAGATGCGCCCCGGAGATAGAATCGAGGTGCCCGTTCCCGCGCCCTCAGGAGGATTCGCCCGCGATGCCTACCGAGCCCGGAAAAATCCGCAACGTCGCCGTCACCGGACACCGCGGGACCGGCAAGACGTCACTCGTGGAGGCGATGCTCTTTCAGTCGGGAGCAATCAACCGCCTCGGCACCGTCGAGGCGGGAACAACCACCTCTGACTTCGACGAGGACGAGCAGCGGCGGCAGATGTCGCTCGCCTCGTCGCTCTGCCATCTCGAGTGGCAGGGCCGCAAGATCAACCTGATCGACACCCCCGGCGATGCGGGCTTCGCCGGTGACACCGTCGCGGCGACGCGCGTCGTCGAGGGCGCGCTGATCGTGGCCAGCGCCGTGATGGGCGTCGAGGTGCAGACCAGCCGCGTCTGGGACCGTGCCGAGGCTCTCTCGCTGCCGCGCGTCGTGTTCGTGAACATGCTCGACCGCGAGCGGGCCGACTTCTTCCGCGCGCTCGGGCACTTCCGCGCGCAGCTCTCCGAGCGCTGCGTCGCGATCCACCTGCCGATCGGGAGCGAGCACGAGCTGACGGGGATCGTCGACCTGCTGCACATGACCGCGTACTCGAGCCCCGAGGGCGAGCGCGAGGGCGGGCCGATCGAGATCCCGGCCGAGCTCTCGGACACGGTCGAGACCTATCGCACGCAGCTGCTCGACTCGGTCGTCGAGACCGACGAGGGCCTGATGGAGCGTTACCTCGAGGGCGAGGAGCTCGGGACCGAGGAGGTCGCTCACGCGCTCAAGGACGCCGTCACGCGCGGCGAGCTGTTCCCGGTCGCATGTGGGGTGGCGACGAAGAACCTCGGCACGACCGCGGTGCTCGACCTGCTCGTCGAGGGCGTGCCCTCGCCCGCGAAGCGTCCGGCCTCGATCGACGTCGACGGCGCGAGCACGGCCGCCTTCGTCTTCAAGACCGTCGCCGATCCCTTCGCGGGGCGGATCAACCTTTTCCGTGTCCTCTCGGGGACGCTCAGCTCCGACGCGACAGTCGTGAACCCGCGCTCGCACGCGAAGGAGCGCGTCGGCGCGCTGCTCACCCTCCAGGGCAAGGACCACGAGCCGGCGAAGGAGTTCGGCGAGGGCGACATCGGCGCGGTCGCGAAGCTGAAGGAGACGACCACGGGTGACCTGCTGCTCGACTCCGAGCACAAGCTCGAGCTGCCGCAGCTCGACTTCCCCGAGCCGGTGATGAGTTTCGCCGTCACGCCCAAGGCCAAGGGCGACGAGGAAAAGGTGGCCTCCTCGCTGCGGCGCCTCGCCGAGGAGGACCCGACGCTCGTGCTGCGGCGCGACCCGCAGACGGGCGACCAGCTCCTCTCCGGGATGAGCCAGATGCACGTCGAGGTCGCGGTCGAGCGGCTGAGGGGCCGCTTCGGCGTCGACGTCGAGCTGCACCAGCCGCACGTGCCGTACCTCGAGACGATCCGCAAGGAGTCGCGCGCCCGGCACCGCTACAAGAAGCAGACCGGCGGCCGCGGCCAGTTCGGCGACTGCGAGATCGTGCTCGAGCCGCTTCCCGAGCGCGAGGGCTACGAGTTCGTCGACGAGATCGTCGGCGGCGTGATCCAGCAGGGCTTCCGGCCAGCTGTGGACAAGGGGATCCAGGAGGCGATGCAGCACGGCGAGCTCGCGGGCGCGCCCGTGCAAGGAGTGCGCGTGCGCCTCGTCGACGGCCAGCAGCACAACGTCGACTCCTCCGAGATGGCGTTCAAGATCGCCGGCTCGATGGCCTTCAAGGACGCGTACTCGAAGGCCGATCCGGTGCTCCTCGAGCCGATCATGGAGGTCGAGGTGAGCGTCCCCGAGGACGCTGTGGGCGCGGTCAACGGCGACCTCAACTCACGCCGCGGCCGGCTCCAGGGCATGGAGCCCGTCGGCGGGATGACCTCGATCAAGGCCGAGGTGCCGATGGCCGAGATCCTCACCTACTCGCAGGCGCTGACCTCGCTCACGGGCGGGCGCGGCGACTACCACATGCACTTCCTCCGCTACGAGGAAGTTCCCACTCACATCGCGCAGAAGATCATCGACGAGACGAAGAAGGAGCTGGAAGAGGCCAAGGTCTGAGACGTCTTGGCTAAGGTCCTCGGCGACATGCGCATCACGCCGCAGGCGGTAAATGCACTGCGCACGTGCGCGATCTGCGAGCGGACTCTGCTCGTCGGCGAGCGCTCGGTGCGCTTTTCGCACGACGGCGAACACTTTGTCGACGTTTGCCCGCTGTGCCTGGAGACCGCGGCCGACCACGGCTGGATCAAGGAGGGGAGCCCGACGACGCCCGTCGTCAACGACCGGCGGCGCAGGCGGCGAGGGCTGAGCGCGCTCTTCGATTCGAAGCGGCCGGCCGTGGAGCCGGTCGTGGACGAGCCGATCCTGCGGCGCCTCTCCGAGCCCGAGCTCGCGATGGTCGAAGCTGCCGACCTCTTCAACGAGAGCGCCTTCCGCCGCACGATCGCGGGGATCGCGAAGAGCCTCGGCGATCCCAAGGCCTCGATCGTGCCGCTCTCCGGGACGAACGCAGAGGTCGTCCTCACGGTCGCGTGGGACATCTCCTGGTACCAGTACCGCATCACCCCGGAGTCGGGCCAGCCCGTGCGCCTGGCCGAGCGCGGCCACGATCCGCGCGAGCTCGAGACGATGTTCACGGGCTGGAATGCGAAGCTGACGCAGGACGGCCGCATCGTCCCTGAGATCTCTCCGGTCTAGCGCCGACACTGGCCGTCCCTACAATCCGAGCAGAATGATCTTCTGCGTGATCCCGCGGGAGCTCGAGGACGAGCTCTACGACAAGATGGTCGAGTACTACAAGGACAACCCGCACGTGACCGTGATCGTCGACCGGCGTGAAGGCGACGACCGGCGCAAGGGTCGGGAGTACGGCGGGAAGCGCGAAATCCGGGACCGGCGCCGAGCCCGCGCGACCGGCACGTTTCCGGACACGGATCCACCCGAGAGCGCCTAGCTGCCGGCCGTGGCCGGGTACTGGGTCAAGCGCCTGGACGAGATCCCGCTCGTCCCGACCGACGACCCGGGCGATTTCGACTGGTACCCGCTTCAGCACCACCTCGGGCTGAGCGCCTTTGGGCTGAACGCGTTCCGCGGCGATGTGGGCGCCGCTCTCGTCGCCGAGCACGACGAGCGCGGGAGTGGACAGGAGGAGGTGTACGTCGTGGTGGCGGGCTCGGCCCGGTTCACGCTTGCCGGGGAGAGCTTCGAGGCTGCCGCGATCAGCGTGGTTGCGATCACCGACCCGGCCGTCACGCGTGCCGCCGTGGCGACGGTGGCGGAAACGATCGTGCTCGCGGTAGGGGCTCCGGCTGCGTCGGGGTTCTCTTCGACCTGGAACGAGGCCAACTTCGAGCAGGTGCCGCGCGCTGACTAGAATCGCCGCCGTGGCGACGGCGACCAAGTCCTTCAAGAACTTCATCGGCGGCGAGTGGGTCGACGCCGCCTCCGGCGAGACCTTCGAGACGGCGAGCCCGGCCACCGGCGAAGTGCTGGGTGTCTTCCCGCGCTCGAGCGCGGATGACGTCGACCGCGCCGTCGAGGCCGCCAAGGCCGCGTACGAGGAGTGGCGCTTGACCCCGGCTCCCATGCGCGGCGAGATCCTCTTCCGCTTCGGGCAGCTGCTGGCGGACCGCAAGGACGAGGTCGCCGAGCTGATGGCGCGCGAGATGGGGAAGGTGCTCCCCGAGGCCGCCGGCGACGTCCAGGAAGCGATCGACATGAGCTTCTACATGGGCGGCGAGGGGCGGCGCCTCTTCGGCCAGACGACCCCGAGCGAGCTGCGCGACAAGTTCAACATGAGCATCCGCCAGCCGATCGGCGTGGTCGGCGTGATCACGCCCTGGAACTTCCCGATCGCGATTCCGTCGTGGAAGATCGCGCCCGCGCTCGTCTGCGGCAACACCGTCGTCTTCAAACCGGCGACCGACACGCCGCTGCTAGGCGAGCGCTTCGTCGAGCTGCTTGTCGAGGCGGGAGTCCCGGCGGGCGTGATCAACGTCGTGCACGGGGGCGGGGGAGTGGTCGGCGACCGTCTCGTGCGCCACCCCGACGTGCCCGTGATCACCCTCACCGGCTCGCGGGAGACCGGCGTCGAGGTGATGCGCAACGCGGCCGAGAACCTTAAGCACATCCACCTCGAGCTCGGCGGCAAGAACGCGATCATCGTGCTGGACGACGCCGAACTCGACCTTGCGGTCGAGGGGATCATCTGGTCGGCCTTCGGCACCTCCGGCCAGCGCTGCACCGCCGCCTCGCGCGTGATCGTGCAGGCCGGCGCCTACGGGGAGCTGCAAAAGCGGCTCGTCGCGGCCGCCGAGAAGCTCCGCCTCGGCCCGGGCTGGGAGGAAGGCGTCGACGTCGGCCCGGTGATCAACGAGCGCGCCCTCGAGAAGATCCACTCGTACACGGAGATCGGGAAGGACGAGGGCGCGAAGCTGCTCACCGGCGGCGAGGTCGCCGGCGGCAACGGGCTCGGCGACGGGAACTTCTACCGCCCGACGATCTTCGGCGACGTCGACCCCCAGATGCGCGTCGCCCAGGAGGAGATCTTCGGCCCGACCACGGCGCTGATCCGCGTGAAGGACGTGGACGAGGCGATCAAGGTCTCCAACGGGATCAAGTTCGGCCTCTCGTCCTCGATCTTCACGCACGACGTGAACACCGCCTTCCGCGCGATGCGCGACCTCGAGGCCGGGATCACCTACATCAACGCCGGCACGATCGGCGCCGAGGTGCATCTGCCGTTCGGCGGCACGAAGGACACGGGCAACGGCCACCGCGAGGCGGGCCAGGCCGCGCTCGACGTCTTCACGGAGTGGAAGTCCATCTACGTCGACTACTCCGGGAAGCTGCAGAAGGCTCAGATCGACACGGCCGAATAGCGCGTCTTTCGTAGGCTCCGCAGCGTGAACCGCAAGCTCGTCGTGTACGTGCCGCGCGAGGCGCTCGACCCCTTGCGCGAGGCGCTGTTCGAAGCCGGCGCGGGCCGCATCGGCGACTACGAGCGCTGCTCCTGGTACACCGAGGGAACGGGAACGTTTCTCGGAGGCGAGGAGACGACGCCGAGCGTCGGGCAGCCCGGCCGCGAGCAGCGCGTCGCCGAGCTGCGCCTGGAGACGGTCTACCCGGCCGAGCGTGAGGTCGAGGTCGTCGAGGCGCTGCGCCGCGCACACCCGTACGAGGAGCCTGCCTTCGACCTCTACCCGCTCGCGTGAAGGCCCGGCTCTCGACCGACGGCGGCTCGCGCGGGAACCCCGGCCCGGCCGCGTACGGCTACGTGCTCGAGGCCGACGACGGGACCGTGCTGGACGCGCGCGGCGAGACGATCGGAGTCGCCACGAACAACGTCGCGGAGTACCGCGCCCTGCTCGCCGGGCTCGAGGCTGCGCTCGACCGCGGCATTGAGGAGCTCGAGGTCGTGTCGGACTCCGAGCTGCTCGTCAAGCAGATGCGCGGGGAGTACAAGGTCAAGAATGAGGCGCTGCGCGAGCTGGTCGACGACGCGCACGCGCTCGCCAGGAAGCTGGCCAGTGTCGAGTACACGGCCGTGCGCCGCGAGCACAACGAGCTGGCCGACCGGCTGGTCAACGAAGCGCTGGATTCGGCTCTCTAGCCCGCAGCTATACTTCGCCGCCCACGCGGATGTAGCTCAGTTGGCTAGAGCGTCTGCTTGCCATGCAGAAGGTCGTGGGTTCGAATCCCATCATCCGCTCCTCGAAAGCCCCGCTAGACGGGTCTTTTTGTTGCCTCGGCTGAAATCGTGATCGGCTCGTCGGCAGCGATAGTGCCCATTCGTGCCCAATGGAGAGCGCGATTCGGCCGTCTCGACGGACGGCGGCGACTGACGTAGGTTCACGATGGGGCCGGGTCGCGTTGCGCCGCCCGCAGGAGATCTTTCGCGCCCTTCTGCGCTGTACGGTCCGGGACGAGGCATACGCCGAGCATGTGCGCTCGCCTACGACGGCAGAGGACCTCGAAGCTGCGCTTGATGGGCTTCGAGACGATCGAGCTTGTGGGTCTAGTTGTCGAGGTTGTACCGGGAGCGTGCCCGAGCGATCTCGGCCGCGTGGTCGTTTCCCCATTCGGAGAGCGCCATTAGCGGCTCGGTCATGCTCCAGCCCAGAGGCGTGAGCGAGTACTCGACCCGCACCGGAGCCTCCGCGAGGACCCGGCGCGCCACGATCCCGTCGCGCTCGAGCGCTCGCAGCGTGTCGGTCATGACCTTCTTCGAAGCGCCCGGCAGGCCGTCGAGCAGTCTGCTGTGGCGGTGGATTCCACGTGCCATCAGGAACAGGAGGTAGACCTTCCATCTCCCGTGCATCACGTCGAGGGCCGAGTCGATGCGCTGGACCAGCTCACGATCGGCTCCCGCAGAGTGGGCGGGGGCCCACCGGCGCGCGTTAAGGACCGATGCCTCGCGACCCAGCCGTTGCGTGCGACCAGGCGGAGTCACCGTGGCGGACGCCTGACTCTCGAGCCCTGGATCACGCGCGCTCCTTCCCCCGAAGTAATCGCGCTTTCGCTTGTGAGTCTCGCACGTATGGATACGTGGAGGTGCCCAGCGGCGTATTGCCTGCGCGGGCACGCGGGTAGAACACACGCTCCGACAACAGGGAGGGCATGAAATGGCGGAGCAGCATCTGTGCCAGCGTCACGGGCGCCCTGCAGTCGCATCGCGGGTTCGAATGCGGCCCGATGGCACCCAGGAGGTCGAGTACCTCTGCGAGATCGACCTCGCAGAGGAGCGAATGTCCGGCCGGCTCGGCGGAGGCCGCAGCCTCTTCGACGAATTCTTCTCCGACTTCTTCGACCGCTCGCCGACGAGCGGCGGCGCGGCCCCGCCCCAGGCGCCGGCGCGGCGCGCCGAAAGCGTCGACGTGACCCAATTCTTCAGCGACGCGACGAGGTCGCTTCTCCAGCGGGCCGCCCAGACCGCTCTCGAGTGGGGGAGCCTCGACCTCGAGAGCGACCACCTGCTCTACGGGGCCCTCCAGGACAACGTCGTTCGCCACGTCCTCGAGCAGGTCGGCGCGGACCCCGCCGCGATCGCGGCGCAGCTCGAGGAGGAGGCCGAGAAGGCGGAGCGGACCGACGTCGCCCCGTCTCTGGCCCCCGATGCGAAGGCCGCGCTGCTCGCCGCCTAC
>Ga0307315_10000119_pt1 | contig 16258 bp, 18 predicted proteins | sample ER_DNA_355_FD_194497 | JGI IMG/M metagenome (GOLD analysis project Ga0307315, IMG submission 194497) | Bulk soil microbial communities from the East River watershed near Crested Butte, Colorado, United States - ER_DNA_355 | ecosystem: Environmental > Terrestrial > Soil > Floodplain | place... | reverse complement strand
TAGGACACGGTTAGCGGAGGTGTTCTGGCGAGAGGACGCTCGCGCACCCGAGTATTCACTCCTCGACCTGATGCGCCGCTATGAGCCTGCTCGAGCAGTCTGGTCGATCGTTTCGGCCCAGGCACGGGCTGCGGCAGCGACACCGGCCGGGCAGAGCCCGAAGCACTGGAGGTGCGCCTCGACAACGAGATTGCCACGTCGCCAGTGGTAGGTCACCTCTGGGCCGTTAGCGTCCGTCTCGAGGAGCCAGCCCTCGTCGCCGAGGTAATCGACCTCCTCGTCCTTTGTGATGACTCCAAATCGTTCGGCCCAGCCACGGGAGTAGGCGTTGAACGGCGTCATCAGCTTGTGGGCCGAGGCGGCACGCGCAAAGACCTGGGTATAGAGGTGGGCGAGCTTGTGCGTGTCCTCCCAGGTGGTCGTTGCAGCTCCGATGGAGACGATGTCCGCCGTCTGCCTCATCAGCTCGACGTCGAGAGGGTCGGTGGACTCGCCTTCGGTCATCGAGCCTTCCGACGACACGTGTTTCTTCGGTTTCTTCGGCCAGCTCCAGCCAGGTCTCGCGGGTCGGACACTTGCGATCGGCACGGCGTCAGCGGCCGTGAATACCTGCTTCCGCTCCTCGCCTCCACTACAGCCACCAACGACGACCGCCGCGACAACGGCGAGCGCGCCACGAATCATCACGACCGTCACGACCCGCGATCCTCGCACAGGCCACGCGCGAGCGCTCCACGCGAATGCGTCGGGTGACATTCCCGCACGGCCCACGCCAGGGCCTCGCTAAATGGGTGGTGGCGGCAAGGTGTTGGTGCGACACAATCGGGCGGTGAAGGTCTTCCTGGAGACCGAGCGCCTGCATCTACGACGGCTCAAGTACGACGACGTCGAGAACCTCGTCGAGCTCGACAGTGACCCCGAGGTGATGCGTTTCGTCAATGGCGGCCGGGCGACGCCGGGGTGCGAGATCGAGAACGAGGTGTTGCCCGCCCTCCTCGGCCACTACGAGCGCTATGCCGGCTTGGGCTTCTGGGCCGTGGAAGAGAAGTCGACGGGACGATTCGTTGGGTGGTTTCACCTTCGGCCAGCCGAGGGCGCCCCAGCCGGTGAGGTCGAGCTCGGCTATCGGCTGCTCCGATCTGCCTGGGGCAAAGGGTATGCGACTGAAGGCTCGCGAGCCTTGATCGCCAAGGGGTTCGGCGAGTTCGGCGTGGAACGTGTCGTAGCCTCCACGATGGTGGTGAACGTCGCGTCGAGACGTGTGATGGAGAAGGCGGGTCTGCGGTTCGTGCGGATCTTCCACCAGCCGTGGCCCGACTACATCGAGGGCGAGGAGGAGGGCGACGTCGAGTACGCGCTCCTCCGATCCGAGTGGGAGCGGGCCAGGTCCGTAGAGTTCGGAGCGCCTACCGAAGCGGCAACGTAAGGGCGCGCGGGTCGGGTGACATTCCCGCACACTGGCCCACCGCAGTGTTTCGTAACCATCTACGTGTGGAGGCGGGAGTACGCACCGGCGGATGCCTCTGCGGGGCGGTCCGCTACAGCGTGCGCGGTGACCCTGAAGTGCAGGTCTACAAGTCCGTCGACAACGGCCAGACCTGGACGCCCGGCCGGCAGGCTGCGCGTGCGGCGATGGTAGTCGAGCAGACCGTGCACGGCGAGCGCGCGTTCGACATTTACTCGCGTCTGCTCAACGAGCGGATCATCTTCCTCGGCACACCGATCGACGATGAGATCGCCAACCTGACGATCGCTGAGCTGCTCCATCTCGAGTCCGACGACTCCGACAAGGACATCTCGCTCTACATCAACTGCCCGGGCGGCTCCGTTTACGCCAGCCTCGCAATCTACGACACGATGCGGTTCGTCAAGCCTGCGATCGCGACCATCTCTGTCGGGATCGCGATGTCGCTGGGGGCGCTCCTGCTTGCCGCCGGGGCGAAGGGCAAGCGGATGACGCTCCAGAACGCGAAGATCCTCATCCACCAGCTCTGGGGTGGGTTCGAGGGGCAGGCGAGCGATATCGAGATCCAGGCCCGGGAGACGATCGCGGTCAAGCGGCGGCTGGAGGAGATCGTCGCCGAGCACAGGGGGCAGCCGCTTGAGAAGGTCTCCAAGGACATGGAGCGCGACTACTTCATGACCGCAGAGGAAGCGGTGGAGTACGGCCTCATCGACAGCGTGCTCGCGCGCCGCTTCGAGTCCGATGCACGACCGGCCGCGTAGCTGTCTGCGTCGGGGACCGCACCGCCAGGCTTGGTCGAGTCGGCGCCGGGCAGTCACGATCGTGTCCCGGTGGCGCAGCTAGCGGAGTTGGAGCGCGAGATCCGCTCCCCGGCTGGTCAGCCAGTTCGCGTGAGTTGCTCGTCGATCCAGGCGTTCGCTTCCGCCGGCTCGACGCCGCGGGCCAGGGCAATCTCATTCGAGAGAAGCTGGCGTGCTTTCATGAAGAGATCCCTTTCGCCCGGAGAGAGCTGCGATTTCGCGCGCAGCGTCCACTCACGATGCGCGCTGTCACGGATGATCTCTGCCAGCTCGACGGGATCGCCACTTGTCAGCTTCGCCTGTGAGGCTCTCCGACGCCTGAGCCAGGGATCCCTGTTGGCGGCCTGCTCTGAGCCCAGCGTCTTCTGTACCCGGGACATGTCCGCCTCGCTGGCCAGCGGCCGCAGCAGCTCGTGTGCGCGCTCCATCGGCAGTTCCACCGAGAGCCCGCCCGCGAGCGCAAGCACGATCACCTCTTGCCGCTTGCCGAGGACGACTCTTCTCTCCCTGGCTGCCACGTGCCCCGCCCCGTGCGAGGCGTAGACGACCATGTCCCCGACTGCCAGTCGCACCACGGCAGGGTAGCGGCCGCTTCGCACTGTTCACGCGCGCACGCGTAACCGGTTTCGCACCACCGATCCTTGTCGAAGGAAAGGGCGCCATGATGGCGATCGTGGACCCCTCTGGTCAGTACCCCCGCTGGGCTCGGCGAGAAGCTAGCCGACGCCGTGATGGGGGCGAGGGCCATGCCCTCGTTGTGGCAGAAGTTCGCAAGGCTTGCAATGAGTTGGCGTTCTCTCTTCCAAACGACGATGGTTGGCCCCTGACCGCCCGCTAGCGCGCCGGCCGGTGGAAGTGCGCTTGGGCGCGGAGGCCGGCCCAAGCCCAAGATGGGGTGCGGCGTCGGGCGAGTCTGACCGCCTCCCGAAGCGCTGCGGTCGCATCCGCGTGGATCCCCTCGCCGTGACCGACGAGCACGTGTTCGGGCTCAAGCGCGAGCAGCCGCCGCGGCGGCGTCATCCGGAGCAGCGGCGAGACGGCAAGCCGCTCTCCCGGTGCCCGGTAGTACTGCGCGGTGCCAACCGCGTCGGCGCAGACGAGCGTCCGCTGCTCCGGGTACCAGAGCGCGATCTCTTGCCACCAGCGCCGCTGCACAAGCGGCACGATCTCAAACGGCGCCCCCGGCGGGGTCTTGTCGGGAAGCTCGTAGTGTGCGACGCCCAGCTGCTCGGCGACGGTGCGGCAGTCACGGTCGTGCCGGTCGAGCAGCTGCAGCACGCCGGCCGGGTCGCCCAACTCACGCGCGCGCACCAGCGCGCTCTCGTCGGCGACCGGATCGATCACCCAGACGCGCCCGTGCGAGGCGACGGCGTGCGAGGTCCGCTGCATGAAGCGTGGCTCGGGTGCGATCCAGCCGAACGCGAAGCCGATCTCGTCGACAAAGCGGACGCCTCCCACGCCACCGACGGTACCTGGGCTCCAAGATGGGAGCGACTTCTCGTCACCCGCTGCGGAGAGGCTCGTCGCACGCGGAGGTGGGTACCCCCAGGCGGCTGTAGGTGCTCCCCGTGTGAACCCACGCTTGAAGGGCGCCCCTGAGCCTCGCCTGCGATCAAGGGGTGCCAGCCTGCCATTCGTAAAGGTGCCGGGCCGAGGCCGCTCGCCGTCGTCATTGCTGTCAACGACTGACGGACGCTCGAACAACCTGAGGGTCGCGCAAAGGTAGCGAGCGTGTGAGAACCTCCTGCCGGACACTGGCGGGCGCGTCCAATTTGAACTGCGGTGGCGTTCCAGAAGTGGCGGCGAGGAGGGCGCCTGATGGACCGTCTGGACGAAGAGAAGCTCGAGATGCTGCGGACCTGGGGCGAAGGTCTGCTGAACGACGGCCGGGACGAGCTAATAGCCGCGGGCCGAGGGATCATGATGCTGGTCGAGGAGATCGAGCTACTGCACGTCGACCTTTGGCACGCTCGTCAAGACACTGCCAAGAAGGCTGAGATCCAGCGACCCGAGTCGGAGGGATCCCGGAGGCAGCTCGGTTTGACCTTTCAGCGCCGGATCAGTGCTCTTCGCAATCGCGGTCTGTCGGGCTCCGCCGATGAATAACTGTTCTCCACAGCTTTACCCACAGCCAGGAAGCCGCTGCTCGTGGGATGCATGAGCGCCATGCACCCACAGGGATCACGCCCAGCTTGTGCTGCCTGCGGGTTTCTTTGGCGATCCAGCCCAGAATTGACCATGCCCCGTTGTGGCAGTACTTCTCGCGTTCGCCACTCGCTGGCGGAGCGGGCGATTCCAATCCCTTCGGCGAAGGCGACGCCTTCGGACTCTTCTTCCTCCTACCCCTCCTCGCGGAGGGATCTACGGCTGGCGTCGGAGTCGCCGGAAGAGCTAGGCGCAGGAAGATCGCGCCGCCGTTAGGCGTCTCGTAGTCAACGAGGAAAAGGTTCGGAATGGTTGATCCGCAGCTGGAGGGGCTCGCAAAGCGCGAGGGCGACGATCAGTTCGCCGAGGTCGGCTCGGTGCTCGAGATCGCCTGCGAGTGCGGACGTAGCGGCTGCGGTGAGGTGATCGCGCTCCCGTGGTGCGTCTACGAACAGGCGCAAAGGGAGCCGCGACGACTTCTGCTTGTACCTGGCCACGAGCTGCCGGCGATCAGATCCGCGCAGAGCCGATATGACAGCTTCGTGGTCGTCGCGAAGGAGGAGCCGGCAGCGGCGGCCGCGATCACCGAGAGCGATTCAAGTGCCTAGGAGGGTTTGACGAAACGGATCGTCAGCCATGGCTGACTCCACTCCTTTGTAGGTAGCGGGACCACGATTCATGTGGTCTTTGCGAGGTCGCCGTGTCAGGTGCTCTTGAAGGGAGGCCGTAGACGCGGTTAAGTTGGCCGACTCCCCGGAGGACAGGCGGAGTCGGTACAGGCTTCTCCACAGGCGAGTGCCAGCCTGTGGATTTGTGCTGCAAAAGCCCCGCTCCGAGCGGATTATTCGCCCACACGCGACTTGGATCGGCGCATTTCCCTCCTGTGAAGTGTTTCGTGCGGGACAGGCTCAGCCACGGCGCTCGGTTCAACGCCGCGACCCGGAACGCTGGCCCACGCGAGCGGTGAGCCACCGCATTAGCGCCTAGCGGTGTGGTCTGGGTGTGGTCTGGGCCGTACTGCTAGGGACATTGTCCCTGCAAATTGGCAAGCCGGCGCTTCCCGGCCCGGGAACCGCAGGAGCCGGGAGCCATGCGGAAACCCACATTCGTCCATCGCCGTCTATGCGGTCTAGGTCGCGAAACGGCGGGCTGTGGTCCCGGTGTGGTCTCTTCTGCTCAGGACGGCGCGGTTTCGCGTTCTCACCTGCGCCTCCCCTTGCTGACGACGAGGTTGACCCTGCCGCCCTTGGGCCGGACGGCGCCGAGCCCGGGCTTCTGCGAGATCACCCGGCCCCGCTTGACCCTCTTCGAGTAGCTGCGCCCGACCTTCCCGACACGGCAGTTGACGCGCGCGAGCAGCTGCTTGGCGGCCGCGAGTGTCATCGTCGTCAGGCGCTGTACGTTGCAGCGCCCAGGCGTGTTGATCAGCACGTCGACGTCGCTGGCGGATCTTGCCCGGCGCCGGCTCGACCAAGCCTGGCGGTGCGCTCCCTCGACGCGAGAAGACCGACGCCCGCGAGCATCACTGCGCCCGCACCATGGCGGAGATAGGCTCAGTCGAGTGGAGGTCGTGTTCGAGGTCGCCCACCAGCCGTACCCGCTCGACGAGCGGGCGGCAACGCTGATGGCTGAGAACCTGAGGCTGAAGGCGGCGCACGAGCCTGGCGCCGAAGGAGCCGTGGGAGCTCGGGCCGTCGCCGACGCGATCGAGCTCCGGCTGATCGAGGACACCGCCGATCCGGTCAACCTGGGCGGAGATGAGGCCGAGGCCGTCTATTACTCGCTGAACGTCCCGAATGGCGCCGGCGACCGGCCGCGGGCGCTCTACCAGGCCGTCAAGCGGCTCCATGACGAGCGGCTTCGGCAGGAGAGCTAGGACATCCTGCCCGTCGGGTCGAGAGCCTCGGATAGCCCGAGATCGGTGCGCGACTCCTCGACCTGAACGGCCTGAGTCGCCCCCGGTCAAGCGCGCCGCCCCCGCGCAACCTGCTGCCTGGGAGAGGAAGCAAGCAGCTCCTCGTACAGGGACGCGAAGCGACGAGCGATCTCCGCCCAGCCGTATCGACGGCTGTCCGTCTGAGCGCGTCGGCCACGCGCCCGGCGTTCCTCCTCGCCGCTAGCGGCGATAACGAGTACGTCGACGAGTGCCTCCTCGTCGTCAGGCCGAATGAGCCAGCCCGTCTTTCCGTCGGCGACGATCGCCGCCGGGCCATGCGCGCGGCAGGCGATCACCGGTAGGCCGCAGGCCATCGCCTCAACGAGGACGAGCCCGAACGCCTCGGCGACGGAGGGCAGCACGAGCGCGTCGGCCGCGTTCAGCGCCTGCGGCAGCTCCTCGTGCGGGCGCCAGCCGGCGAGGAAGACCTGCCGGTTCCCGATCCTCCTCGCCGTGGCGAGCGGATGCTCCCCCTCCCACTCGCCCGGATGACCGCCGACGAGCACGAGTGGCGCAGGCCTACCGAGCCGCGCAACCGCACGCGCGTGGGCGCTGATCAGAAGCGGCAGGCGCTTGACCGCCGTGTAGCGACCGACGTAGAGGAAGACAGGGCCACCGGTCCGGAAGGGAGCGAGCTCCTCGTCACGGTAAGCAATGCTCCCCGGCCGGCCGCTCTCGTCCCAGCCGCGCGGTTGCTCGACGAGCCAGCGGCGCCAAAACGCGAGTCGCTCGGCGTCTGCGAGCGGACGCCGCGAGAAGCGCTCAAGCTCGACGCCACTCGGGAGCCCGCGCAGCTTCGCCCGCTCGAGGCCGAGCAGCAGGGCCGCATCCGCCTCCGCCCCGGGCGGTACGACCAGGAGGGCACAGCGCCTCGCCCAGGCTCGCAGCCGCCGGTTCCAATCCTGAGCGTAGCGCCAGCCCGGCGGTGCTCCCGCCTCGATCCTGCGCAGCATGGCGAGCTCGGTCCCGTGCAGCTGGCCCACCACGGGCAGCGAGGGGAAGCCGCGTGCCGCGGCCTCGTTCGCGGGTGTCAGGTGGTGCAGATGGAGCAGGTCGGCGGCACCCGCACCGGCGCGCGCGAGCAGCTCGATCCAGGCAGCGACGAGCCGTTCGTAGGCCCCGTCGTCGACGGCGGCAAAGATGCGATCGGGCGCACCCGGACGATCCTCGTAGGAGGGCTGGAAGGGAACGGGCGCAGCCAGAGGCTCCGCAAGCCCGAGCGCGGGCGAGTAGTCGAGCGCGTGGACATCGATCCCGGCGAAGAAGCTGGCCGCGTGGGTCGGCTCGCCCGGCTGTCCGAGCGAGCCGGCGGCGAGCGTCGGCTGCCAGCCGGCGGCCGGCAGTGCACGAGCGAGCGAGCGCGTGACCTGCGCCGAGCCGCCGCGAGGGAAGAAGAAGAGCGCCGAGACGACGAGTCCGCGCGCGTCCGGTGCGCGGCCGCCTCGCTCAGGAAGGTGCTCCCATCCCGGATCGCCTGCTACGTACACAGTTCGATTCTCGTCCGTCAGCCGGACACGGCGGCGCGGAGCGCGCCTGCCGCTCTAGGCTCGAGTGCCCAGCCCGAGGACGTCTCCGGGCCTGAAGGCGCAAGGGGTCGCAAAGTGCGCAGCCAGCTCCTCATCGTCGGGAGCATCGCGGTTGAACCCGAGGGGATCGCGCGCGAGAGGACGCATCCCATCCACTTGTGGTCCGGTGCAGCGACGGCCGGGCGGCCTTACGCCGGCACTCGCTCCAACTCGCGCGTCTGCGCCGTGCCAGCCGCAGCAGTCTGCACCGGAGCCAGGTCTGCCAGCTCCGTCTCCAGCTGCTTCAGCGCCTGCACCTGCAGCTGGCGCACTCGCTCGCGCGTGAGCCCTAGCCCGCGCCCGACCGTCTCGAGCGACTGCGGCTCGCCCTGAAGGCCGAAACGACGCTCGACGATCACCCGCTCCCGTGCCGGCAGCCTTTCGAGCCCGCACTTCACCGTCTGCCGGAGAAGCGACCGCTCTGCCTCCTCGACGGGGTCAGCGGCAGCCGGATCGACTAGGAAGTCGGCGAGCTCGGTATCGCCGTCCGGGCCGACCGCCTGGTTGAGCGAGGCCGAGGCCTCGGCGCAGCCAAGCGCTTGGCGGACGTGCCCGAGCGACAGGCCGGTCGCCCCGGCGAGCTCCTCCAGGCTCGGCTCGCGGCCGAGTGCGGGCGCGAGCGCTCGGGCAGCGCAAGCGAGCTCGTGCTGGCGCTCACCGATGTGCGTGGGAATGCGGATCGTCTTCGCCTGGTCTGCGATCGCGCGCGAGACCGTCTGCCGGATCCACCAGTGGGCGTAGGTCGAGAACTTGTAGCCCCGCCGCCAGTCGAACTTCTCGACCGCGCGGTTCAAGCCGAGCGTGCCCTCCTGGATCAGGTCGAGGAAGGGAACGCCGACGCCGCGATAGCGCTTGGCGATCGAGACGACGAGCCGCAGGTTCGCGTTGATCATCTGCTTCTTGGCAGCGACATCGCCGCGCTCGACCCGCTTGGCAAGCGCCACCTCCTCGGCGGCGCTCAGTAGCCGGTGGCGGCCGATCTCCGCGAGGAAGAGCCCGAGCCCGCTTTCCTTCGGGGCGGAGGCGAGCTGCTCGAACTCCTCCTTCGACGTCATTTTTCGAGCGATGCTCCGGCTTGGCCCGGGCGAAGGTAGCGGATCGGCTCCTCGGCCGTTGGCGAGGAAGGCGCGTGGATGCGACGTCGCTGGCTTTGGGTGCCAAAGGGAAGGGCAAGGTCGTCAAGCAGCTGGAACGAGGGCTGCCACTCAACATGCTCCCAGCGTCCTTCGCTACACATCGGGCAGCCCGGAGGTCGCCCGTACACGACGATGCCGTAGCCGCAGGCAGCGCAGTAGTACTCGGCCCGCGTGCCCGGCCTGCCAGCCGCGACCTCGGAGTCCTCGACCTGGCGCAACAGGGCGACCGGCTTCGAATCGCTCTCGCGCAGCTCGACGATCGACAGCTGATCGCCGTCGCTGAGTGGGAGCGGGTGCAGGTGCAGGCTCAGATGTCGGCGAAATCGCCACTGTCTTACTCTTTCCTCGGGCCTTCGCCCGATCGAATCGGTGGCGGTTCCGCGCTAGAGTCGGAGCGTGTCGGCTTCCGCCTAGTGCTCGGACGCGTGTCAGCTTCCGCCTAGTTGCGTGTCGACTTCCCCCTAGTCGCAGAACCGCCTTCGAAACACTCGACCTCCTCCATAGGCATCACCTCCCGCTCTTCGATTTCGCGGACGGCCTCTTCGCCGGTGGCGAATGTCTCCTTGACCGTCCGTTCTCGGCCGTCCCCGCGGACACGTTGCGGACGATCTCGAATGCCTCGTCGGAGGTCTGGACAGATCCGAGGATGGCCTTCTCAACCCGGAGCAGCGAGAGAGCCAACTGATCCTGGGAGAACTCGAGTACTTTCTTGCGCCGCTCGTGCTCAAGCTGACGCCAGGCCTGAAGTAGCTGGCGCAGCTCCGGATCGTCAGGCGTGATTTGACCCGAGAACTGCCGCCAGGCCTCGAGGTGGTCGCCGCCAGCGGTCGTGTGCAAGAAGAGGCGGCCGGCGAAGGCGCAGACCTCCTCGCTCTGAGCATCATCTAGCTGCTCAAACTGCCGGCGCTTCTGAGCGACTTCGACCGCACAGCCTTGGGCAAGCATCCCGAGTTCGCGCAACCGCTCCTGAGCTTCGGGCAGGCGCTTTGTTCGCTTGCTACCCGCTACCTCGAAGCGGGCCTCGTCCAGATCCTGCTGAGTCTTTGCCGCCACCCTCTCGGCGTCGGCCAGCTCTTCCCGGAGCCGATGCTCGCGCTCATCCTCGGCCTCGAGCCGCGCGAGTGCATCGCCCTGTTCAGCTCTGCCTGGCTCGGGCAGGGCCTCGATCGCCTCTCGCAGGAGCTGCCGTGCCCTTGCACCCCTGATGTGTCCGGCGAAGACAAGAAGGAGCTGCGCGTCCCGATCGAGTGCTTTGGCGAGCCTTACGAGGGTCTCAGCAGCGGGCCGCTCTACCTCGCCCGCCTCGATCCGGCTGATCTGCGCAGCCGAGAGGCCACTCCGCCGCGCCAGCCCCCGCATCGAGAGGCGCGCACGCAAGCGTGCCTCTTTGGTCACCTCGGCCAGCGTCCGTTCCTGGTCTTGCATCGCGACCCAAGCTTAGCCGCTTGTGTACCGTCGGTCAAATGCTAGTGTTTGCCTCCGATGCGATCAGGTTCTGTTACTTAAAGAAACGATACCCTCGGGGCTACCGCCCGTTCGAGGTTGTAGAAGCAAGAAGTACTGCCACAACGGGAGCATGGCCCTCACCCCCATCACCGCGGCGGGGGTCCACCAAGGGCATCACGGCCCCTTCGTGGACACCCAGGAAGCAATCAAGTTTGCAGGCACGTCCGGCGAGCTCGTCGTCGGTCAGGTACGCCCAGCGTTCCTCGTCGGCCGGCAGCGAGCGGGCGTCGCACTCGGCGCACTCAGGGATCAGAGCGACGCTCTCGGCGCTCACGATGAGGCGCCAGCTCGGTGGGGGCGGGGGAGACCATCGCCGGAAGTACGGAGGGATCGCACCACTCCTTTACCGAGCTAGCAAGCGATGATCCTGCACTGGTTCGGCTGACCCGGATCGTGGACAACCTCGCCCAGGCGGTCCTTCGTCTCGCCGAAGAGGTCGAGGAGTTGCAACGCCGCTCATAGCGCGGCGTTTACTCTCGCAGCATGGGCGGCGGCCGACCACGGGCCGCCGTACTCTGGCAGCATGGACCGCGCGCTTGCCCCACGGCTCAACTTCCCGGCGTGGAAGCCCGGAGACGCTACAAAGCTTGCTCGACCGTCCACGGTTTCCTCCTAGCGTCCCGTTCGCATATGGCTGTTCTGCGATAGCCCCTCACGCGCGTCTTGCACCGCTTGGTTCCCGGTGGGAACTAGCTTGCTCGTGTAGACCCGTCGACGCTGCCCCCAAAGGGCGAGCATCGTGGACCCTTGAGCGTTCTTCCCTGCAAATCAACCGTTTCTTGGGGTGCACGAAGGGGAGCCATGATGCCGTTCATGGACCCTCCGGCCGCACGCCACTTGTCGGCCGATCTCGGAAGCCGCCGCCGTGATGTGGGGCGAGGGCTATGCCCCCGTTGTGGCAGTACTTCATGCCGACGGTTGCCTTGCAGAGCCCTTTCTTTGCGCACCGCATGCGCGAAGGTCGCTCACGGGCCCAGCCGGAAGGGCGGGTACTCGTCCCGCATCAGCGCAGCGTAGGCCACTACGCGGAAGACCCAGCGGTTCATCCCCAGCACGAGCTCAAAGATGTCGCGCAGGTAGCGACCTGTGAAGAGAAGCACAACCGCGGCGAAGAAAACGAGCAGGCCGATCAGCCCTCCGCCGCACCAGAGCAAGTGCCAGGGGCCGCTCCACCAGAGGCCGCCGAGATACCACCCGCCGGCAAAGACGGAGACGACGAGGTACTGCGGGATCGCGAGCAACCACCACTTAACGAGCACGAGCCCGCGCGAGAGCCGCTCGGGGTAAGGGACGTCGAGCGTCGCGGGATAGTCGGGAACCGGGTCGAGCGTGAAGGGTGGGTAGCGGTCGGTGGCGAGCGCTCCGTAGGAGTAGAAGAGCACGCGCCAGGTCCAGCGCAGCACGCCGAGGTTGAACTCGAAGATGCCGCGCGGGTAGCGGCCGGTGAAGAGGATGGCGAAGAAGGCGATCATGGAGAGGACGAAAAAGGCGACCCAGAGGATCGCCAGCACGACGTAGTGCGGGAGCGCGAGCAGCCACTTGACGAGCCAGAGCCAGCGGCTGAGCGGCTCGTCGAGCCGTCCTTCCACGACGACCGGATAGCCGGAGATTACGCCGACCTCGGCGGCGGGAGCCGCGGCGGCGGGCGGCGGGCCTGCTGCCATCGCTGGAGCGAGGGGAGCCGGTCTGCGCGCACCGAGGTAGATCAGGCCGCTGCCCCCGAGCAGGAAAAGGACGCCTCCGGCCAAGAGGCCGGCGGCGATCCAGCCGAGGAAGGAGAGCTTCGCGCCGAAGCTCGCGTCGACCGCAACCGGCTGCGAGCCGTCTGCGTTCATCGCCACCACCGACCAGGTGCCCTTGCGCACGCCCCAGGTCAGGGCCTGCGATCCTGACCCCTGCGCCGAGGCGACCCAGAAGCGCTGCTGCGCGGGAGGCGTCACCGGGGCGGCGCCGGCGTGGTTTCGGTAGTCGACCGAGAAGGGATCCGCCTCGAAGTCCGTGACCTCCTCGTAGCCGGTGCCGGCGAGGTAGTGGGCGACGTCCTCGTTTCTGCCGATGCCGATGAAGATCGGCTTCGTCGAGGCCGGGCTCGAGGCGGTGATCCGCACCTTTGCGTAGCGCCCGGAGCCGAAGACCCAACCGGGCGCGTCGGTGCCGACGTCGAGGCTCTTCGAGGCGATCGCGTAGGAAGAGCCCGCGAAGCGGTGAGTATGGGTCGTGAAGTAGCCCTTGCTGTCGGTCTTGGCGTTCTGGGCCCAGAGGAGTCCGCCGCCGCCGGTGAGGAGCGCCAGCGCGAAGAGAACGGCGAGCGCGCCGAAGACGATCATCACGACGCGGGCGACGCGCCGGCCGCGGACTGGCTCAGCTCGATCGGCGGTCGGCGGATCAGCCATCAGTGCGCGCTCCATTCACGGCTAGGACTGCTTGGTGCCACAGAGTACGACGTAGCCACCGTCGATGCGCCAACCGGACGGCCTGAGCCCGCATCAGGTGCGGGATTGAGGGTTCCCGAGCGTGCGCCAATAGCTGCGCGCGACGCTAAGGAGCAGCACGTTCTTGCCCTCGATCGCCGCCGTGACTCCGTCCAGGCGCTCAACGATGCTCACTGTCTTGAATCGCTGTTTTGATGGGGACGGTCTAGCGCCGGTGGACTGCGACTCTGTCGTCGGCGTTTTTGCTCAGCTGAGCTGCGCGCCTGGCCGTGTTCGCGGCCTCCTCGCTCCTGCCGGCGGCTGTTAGCAGTTGTGACCACTCGCGGCAGATCGCGGCGGCCTCTCGCTGCATGCTCGAGGCGGCGAGGGCGTCGACCGCTTGGTCGAGGCTGAGAGTGGCTGCGTCAAGATCGGCGCGCGCTGCCTCGGTGAGTGCTTGTGCAAACCACAGGAGGCCTTGTTCTGCAGGCGCGTCCGCAAGCTCTTCGTGCGCGGATTGGATCAGGCGACTAGCGCGTTCGGAGTCGCCCCGGCGCGCGTGTGCGAGCGCCTGGCACGAGTGGAGGACACCGAGGTCGCGCGCATCGGCAGCCAGGTTTTCGAGGCCCGCGGCGAGGGCTAGGTGACGCTCCGCCTCAGGGACGTTGTCGGCCCAAAGGTGCACCTCGGCAGCGAAAAGGTGAGCGCGGGCGAGCTCGAGGCTGTCCTCGGTGTGATCGAGCAGGATGATCGCGCGGCGGATCTCGCGGAGAGCGGCCCGCGGCTGGCCCTCCATATAGGCAAGCCGCGCCAACGACCAGTGCATCGTTACCTGCTCGTGCGGGTCGAGCGCAGCACCGGCGTCGGTGTCTTCGAGAACCGAGCGCGCGCGCTCGAGCTGCCCAAGATCGGTGAGCGCATAGCTCAGGTAGGTCGCGAGCCGCAGTCTGATCCCGGCCGCCTCGGGTGTCTGGGAGCCGAGATCGTCAAGCGCGTCCTCGAGCATCTTCGCCGCATCGTCGGCGCGACCTAGGAACCTGAGCGCTTTGGAGAGGCTGACGTAAACGTTTGTATGCGACCGGGGCGTGACAAGCGGCGAGTCGATAGCTATGGCTAGGTACTGGGCTGCTTGCCGCTCGTTGCCGGCAGCGAGCGACGAGAGCCCCAGTGCGATCTGGGCGCGGATCGCGATTTCGCTCTCGCCGGCACGCTGCGCCTCCTTCAACACTGCCTGTAGCGCGTGGCGCACCTCCGCGCTGTGGTCGCCTAGGCGAAGTCGCAACTCGGCATCGGTGAGACGCAGCTCGAGCGCCTCTACCGGCCCGATGTCGGCGCCGCTTTCGAGATATTCGGGAGTGACGCCGAGCCTCGGGGCGAGCAGTCGAATCGCGCGAACGGAGGGCGTGCGCTGCCCCGACTCGATCCGGGAGATATAGGCATAGCTGACTCCCCGCGACGCCAGTTGGCGCTGCGAGAGCCCACGCTCGAGCCGCAATCTTCGAACGCGGGCTCCGATGCTCTCGGTGAGGCCGTCAGGGCGAGAGTTCACGATCAAGGCACCTGCATCATCCGGTCGTGCCCTTTGCCCGTCAAGCCTCCTGGCTTGACAGGATCGAGGTCGTCGTCTCTGGTACCCCTATCTCTCCTTCTTCGCCCGCTGAAGGGCGCTCGCGACTCAGCCTGAAAAGGAGGTGACAAATGGCCCGACTGATCTCTCTTGCGGTAGTCGCCGCATCGGTACTCTCAGCCGCCTTCGCCGCCGGCCTCACCTGCGGCGGCTAACGGGTGCTGGACAGTGTCTCGGGGCGGCGCCGCATACCGCCCCGAGACACTGCGCCGCACGCCGAGGAAACCGGCCCACAAGAAGCCCGCTTCGCCGAGCGTTACCCCGGCAAGATGCCGCACCGACCGCTGCCGGTGGGCAGCAAGGCTCACTGACATCATTCGCCGCGCAGGTCACCGATCGCGTCTGGGCGAGCAACCAGGGGCGATATGTCGGGCGACCAGGCTGCGGCCCTCCGGCCGCCCGACCTGGCGAGCATAGCTCGCGACCTCGGCCCCGTCACGCAGCGCACGGCTGAGAGGGCGTGATCATCGAACGTCGGCCGCCTGGATCCCTTGGGCACCGTCGTTGCGGGCGGGATCTCGTCGGGCGGCCGCATGCAGCAGACGTGTCGGCACCAAAGACGCTCTGCCAATTCACGCTCCAGCCGCCGGTTGGGTGGAGACCGAATCAGCACTATTACGCTGCAGGCGGCACACTGGCAAGTAGCTCCCGGATGCGCCTGAGCGCTCGTTCCACGTCCGCAGGAACCGCCTCGAGATCGCGACGAACCCCCGCGAGAACGTCGGCGAGCCCGATCGCGTAGAGGCGTTGGGTTTGGTAGGCCTGCTCCCGCGCCTCCGAGCGTGCGTCCTTCAAGGCCGTCTCCAGTTCCCGGATGCGCCTCTCGGCCTGGTTCTCCAGTCGCATGCGGCTTTCCTCAGACGATGCCAGCTGGGCGCGAAGGTCTGCGATGACCTCACGCCGCGTCTCGGCGAGGGCGAGTGCCTCATCGCGCGCATCGTTCGCCTTCGACCGCTGCACGAAGTACAGGTACGCGAGGAAACTGCCGATCGTCGCAAGGCCTGCGAGGACGGCCACAAGCGACGCAATAGCGCTGGCAGTTGCGAGCAACACTCTGACGGCGTCCTTCCTGTAGTGAGGGACTCGCCGTAGCCGTCAGAGCGCAACGCCGCGCCAGTCACGTGGACACGCGGCGGACCCCCGAATTGGTCCGCAATTCTACCTGCGCTGTGGGGCCTGCCGAGCGGAGATTAGGTCGGCCGAGTGAGCGAACCACTCCGACTCCTTCTCTCACATGAAGCGCGCTTCACGCGACAAACGCAAGGGGCGCCTAGACCAGGCAGGCGAAGCCAAGGCTCGGGTGCAGCCCGATCGCGTTCGGCGCTCAGGACGGCTGACACACCGCCAGTCCCGGCCGCCCCGGGCGCCTCACTCACTAGATGCCCTGGAAGGTCTGTTCTTGCGCAGGCGCGGCCGTGACGGCTTGTTCGAAACGTCGAGCTCGAGCCGTCTGATATCCCTGACTCACCTCAAAAACCGCATGGTTAGGCGGGCAGGGCCTTAAGCCACCGGAGCTCTCAAGGAGCAGCCACCGTTCTGCCGAAACATGACGTGAGCCGGGGAACGGCGCGGACCTCCTCCCGCCGGGGCGCCGGCTAGCCGCAGGCTCTAGCGCCCACCCTCGGCTCCCCTCTCCTTCCCGACCCTTAGGCGTTCGACACGCGGCT
>Ga0307315_10000114_pt1 | contig 16477 bp, 13 predicted proteins | sample ER_DNA_355_FD_194497 | JGI IMG/M metagenome (GOLD analysis project Ga0307315, IMG submission 194497) | Bulk soil microbial communities from the East River watershed near Crested Butte, Colorado, United States - ER_DNA_355 | ecosystem: Environmental > Terrestrial > Soil > Floodplain | place... | reverse complement strand
CGCCTTGATCGCTCTCCGCCTGCAGATAGCCGAGCAGACCGGCCAGCGAGGCATCGCCATCGACATCGACGTAAGCCGCAACTGCGTCGAGGAACGCGCCGAGCTGGTCGCGCCGGGAGGTCCGGACGAACTCGGGCGTGGCCGTCACCTCGACATCCAAACCGATCGTCGTGATCACTCGACGGGTCAGGTCCAGCACGGGCTCGTCGGAGTGCCGGCGTAACCAGGCCAATTCTGTCGAGAGCCGGCTGAACCGCTCGCGAGCCTGGGGTGAGTACGCCGCCTCACCCGGGCTGTCCAGCGCGTCCAACAGGCTGACGACTTCGGTCGGGTCAACATCGGCGACGGCTCGTTCCAATGAGGTGAGAACTGCTGCGCTGCCGGGTTCCTCGTCGGCCGGGTTGCGCGCGGCACGGGCCAGCTCGCGGGCACGACGCCCCAGCAACGCGAGGTCGCGCGGGCCGACCTGCCAGCGGGGACCGGTCAGGAGCCTGATCAGCTCGGGATTCGCAGTGACATCATCGATCAGCCGCAAGGTTGCGGTGATGTCGAGGATCTCAGGCAGATGCAGCAGGCCGCCAAGTCCGACAATCTCAACCGGCACATTCCGTGCTGTCAGCTCGGCATACAGCGGTGCAATATCGGCGTTGCGTCGGGTCAGCACCGCCACGTCGGCCCAGTGCGGCACGTCACCGCCTGCCCGCAGGCCGGCGATCACGTCCCCGATCCAGCTGATCTCCTCTGGCCAGGTTTCGAAGGTCGCCGCACGTACCTGCCCTGGGGGCGTTCGCTCGGGGGCGCGCAGCAGCCCGAGGCCCGGGAATTCGTTGCTGGCCAGCGCAGTGTCGTCGGCGATCACGCTGCGGGTCTCGGTCCGCAGCGGCCGGCTCAGCACGTTGGCGACGTCCAAGATCGTTCGCCCGCTGCGGCGGTTTACGGTGAGTGTGAAGCGATGAGCGGGTCGGCCGTCGGTGCTCGGAAAGTCGTCGGCAAAGGTCAAGATGTTGCTCGCCGCCGCGCCCCGCCATCCGTAGATCGCCTGAAATGGGTCGCCAACTGCAGTCACTGGGTGTCCCCGACCGTCGCTGGTGGTTCGACCGGAGAACAGGCCGCGCAGCATGATCGCCTGCGCCGCCGAGGTGTCTTGGTATTCATCGAGCAACACAACCCGGAAGGCAGCCCGCGTCGCACTGGACACCTGCGGCACCTCGGTAGCCAGTCGGGCCGCTATGGCCATTTGGTCGGCGAACTCCACCAGCCCGAGCCGGCGTTTCAAGTCCTGGTAGTCACGTACCAGGCTGGCTAGTTCCAGGCGCTCTTGGCAGGCAATGGTCGCCTTTTTGACGTCGGCGTACACATTGCCCCGATTGTTGAGCGGTGCCGACGCCAGGCCGAGGAGCAGGCCGCGGGCGTGCCCATCCAGATCATCGACATCGACGAGGTGCTGCTGGAGGTCGGCGTCAAGCCGCAGGACCCGCTCGGTGACCGTGGCCGGCCGCAGCCGAGAGATGAACTCGAACGGCCCCGCCGCAGCCTTCACTACTCGCGATGCGAGCCGGTATCGCGTGGCGCCGCTGATCATGGTCGGGTCCGCCTCGAAACCCAGGCGAAGGCCGTGCTCGGCGACCAGGCGCGCGGCGAAGGCGTCGTAGGTCATGATCAGCTGTTCACCGGATTCATCGACGCCGCGATCGGCGATCAACCCCGACCGCAGCAGCGCGCTGCGGACTCGCTGCGAGAGCTCGGCAGCCGCCTTTCGGGTGAACGTCAGACCAAGTACCTCTTCGGGCCGCACGACACCGATGCCAACCAGCCAGACCACCCGCGCCGCCATGACGGTGGTCTTGCCCGATCCGGCGCCGGCGATGATCACACCCGGCTCGAGAGGCGCGGTGATGGCATCCAGTTGCTCGGTAGAGAAGGAGATGTCCAGCGCATCCATGAGCCCGGCCGCGTTGCCAAGTCGAGTCCGCGGCGGCTTGAGGGTATAAACGGTCACCGCACGACCTGCTGACCAGCCGGCTGTGCAGGACAGCTGGTGCGGAAGGGACAGTACCGACAGGCTGGGCCGATGCGAGCGGCGTGATGCTCGCCACGAATGATGTGCGCAGCGTCTGCCAGCCGCCGATGCACCCAGGTCGGCTGCTCTCCGAGAGCGGCCTCCTCGCTGCCCTTCAATGGCGTCACCGGGAAAGGCACGTCATCCAGGGAGGCCTGCTGGAAGGTCTTCGGATGGCCGCTGTCCCCGTCGGGGAGCCGGAGATACACCAGTTCGGCGCCCGCCGGTCGCGCGTCTCCCCCCGCCACAGCAGCAAAAGCGCCTTGCTGCACCGCCAGCTGATACACCCCGAGCTGGTCGTGCAACGCCACATCAGTGGCACTGGGCGCGGTCTTTGACGTCTTGAAGTCCACGATCCTGATTCGGCCATCAGAATCCCGCTCGACCCGATCAGCACTACCGGTAAGGTGCACCCGGTCGGTTCCAAGATCAACATCGCAGGAGAATTCCACCTCGGTACCGAGCAGTGTGAGGTGCGACCTAGCCTCTTGCCACGTCACGAATCGCTCGAGCGCCGACTCAGCCTCCACCCGCTCCACTGCAGACAGCCAGTGCGCGTCGAAGTCCAGCTGGTCCCAGACCGACTCCAGATGGTTGGCGAGCTCTTCATGATCGGCTTGACTGCGCGCCCCGTACTCGGCCAGCACGTGGACGACCGAGCCGAAACTCGCGGCGGCAGTCCGCACCGACTCGCCCTGGGCCTTGCGCGCCAGAAACCAGTGCCGCGGACAGGCCAGCACGCTCGCCAACTGGCTGCCGGAGAGGTGGACCGGCTCCTCCGGTGCCACCAACGGCTGGTCCGCCCGACTGAGCGGACGCATGCCCCACCAGTGCTCTGGCCGGGCAGCCGGTACCAGCGGGCGGCCGTCAGGATCGATCACGTCGGCCAACCGCGCGAGGCGTACGGCGGCCTCCTCGCGAAGGCGCGGCGAGACTTCCGGGTCGATGGTGGTGCTGCGGAGCTCGGCTACCAGTGCCGACAGCGACAGCGGCCGTCGCGGCCGTCCCGGCAGTTCCCGTGGAGTCACGCCAAGCTCGGCCAGGAACCGGGACGGCTGGTCAGCCTCCCCCTCGGTACCCGCCACCGCCGTCACCACCAGCCGTGAACGGGCTCGGGTACACGCCACATAAAAGAGCCGACGCTCCTCCGCGATCCGAGTCGCGGTGGGAACGGGTGCCATCACCTCGTGCCGCCCCAACTGATCGGGCTCCAGCAAGGATCCGCGACGGCGTACGTCCGGCCACCTGCCCTCCTGGATGCCCGCGACCACGACCAGATCCCACTCCAATCCCTTGGCGCGATGCGCCGTCAGCACGCGGACCGCTGACCCGCGTAGCTCAGATTCGCGCAGCGGGTCCGCGGGAATCTGTTGGCCCTCGACTTCAGCCAGGAAACCAGTCACGCCACGGAGCCCAGACACTTCCTCGGAGCGAGCGGCGATGTCAAACAGGGCACAAATGGCGTCTAGGTCGCGGTTGGCCCGGCGGCCGGCCTGGCCGCCTAAGGCAGCCTGATTCCGAAGCCTTTCCGGCCAAGCTGTCTGGGACCAGAGCAGCCACAAGGCCTCCTCTGCTGTGCTGCCGGTATGGATTGCGCGCTCGCAGCGCCGCAATAGTTGGGCCAGGGCACGGGCAGCGTCGACATCCGGACTGGGCGGGCAGTCGTCCAGCAGCTCATGATGACGCAACGCGAGACTCGTCAACTCGACAGAGGGCCGTGGTAGCGCCGTGCCGGCCAACTCCGTACGCTCGGCCTCACGGAGCGCCCTGCCGAGACGCCGAGTAGACATGCTGTCCATGCCACCGAGCGGTGAGGTGAGCAGCAACAGTGCCTCCTCGCCGGAAGGCACACAACCTCGAACGGCGACCTGAAGAGCCAGCAATAGTGGACGCACCGCCGGGTCGGCAGCCAAGGGGATCTCGTCGCCTGCCACCTCGACCGGTACGCCGGCGGCAACCAGTGCCCGGCTTAACCCGGGAATCGTGGTGCGCCCGGCGCGGACCAGCACCGCCATGTCGGTCCACGCGAGATTGTCGCGGAGGTGCGCACTGCGCAGAATCTCTGCGATGTGCTCCGCCTCCGCGCCGGCGCTGCTGCAGGTGAAGACCTCGACTTTTCCCTTGGGGAGTTGAGGATCCGCCGTTGGGTAACGGAAGGCCTGGAACACCTCAGCCGGCAGCGAGCGCGGCATACCCAACCGGCTGGCGACGCTGCGGCTGGCTGCAAGTAGCGCGCTGCCGAAGCGACGGGTCCGGTTCAGAGCGAGGACCGGTGCGGGCGCTCCCTCGCGGGTACGGAACCGCTCGGGGAAGTCTAAGATCCCGCGCGCCTCGGCGCCACGAAAGGCATAGATCGACTGATCGGGATCTCCAACGACGATGACATCCCGGCCGTCACCGGCGACGACCTGCAACAGCCGCACCTGGGAGGGGTCGGTGTCTTGATACTCGTCGACGAAGACACAGCCGATCTCACGGCGCAGTGTTGTCACGATCTCTGGTCGCGTGAGCAGAATGCGGCAGCGATGCACCAGCTCGGCGTAGTCGAGCACACCTTCGGCGTCCAACACGTCGAGGTACTCATCGAAGAAGGCTCCGAGGCTCACCCACTCCTCTCGGCCGGTGGCGTCTCCTGCCGCGACGACGTCATCGGGATCCATGCCCAGCTGTCGTGCCTTGGCGAGCACGGCACGAACCTCGGTGGCGAACGCTCGGGTGGGAAACGCGCGAGCGAGCGACTCCGGCCAATGGGCACGCTGAGTTTCCAGGCTGCCGTGAAGTGTCTCGCGGAGCCGGAACTCCTGCTCGGGTCCGGTCAGTAGCCGCAACGGAGCGCCGAAGCCGCTCGATTCAACGTCGGACTCATCACCGAACCGCCGCACCAATGCATAACAAAAGGCATGGAAGGTCATGGCCATCGGGGTCACCGTGGTGCGCCCTAAGCGCCCGGCGATCCGAGCGCGTAAATCGGCTGCAGCTTTTCGCGAGAAGGTCAGCACGAGAATGCTGTCTGGCGTCGCGCCGCGACGTTGGATCCGGTCCACCACACACTCGATCAGAGTTGTTGTTTTGCCGGTGCCAGGCCCGGCGAGTACCAGCAACGGGCCTCCTGGGTGGTCGACGACGGCGCGCTGGGACGGGTCCAGCGCTGGGGGTGTGAGCAGCTTCTCCGCCCCCCGAGTAAAGCGGTACATCGCGACAAGTCCTGGTCTAGTAGAGATCAGCTCGTACGCAGGTATTGGACCAGAGATAGCTGACAGATTTGGTGCAACCGCGCGACGTGCGCGAGAAGCGCTCAAATAATGCGTTGATCACGCCATGCCGAGTAGAAGATCGCGACCGCGGCGGCTGCGACCAACCCGGTGCCGAAGATCAGGTCGCCGAATTGAGCGAACGGATCGAAGTAGATCGTCGTACTGCCGTCTCGAATCAGGGCCGCGTACGCCAGGACCGTCATGCTCAGCACGTAATTGGTCAACACCAATAGGACCCGGGTGGGCCGCGGAAAACGGCGGCTCTCCCGGTTCGCCCAACCAGAGCCGGTGAAAAGGTCCCAGGTCAGACCAAACAGCACCAAGGCAGCACCCGAGAAGCCGAGCACCGCGCCGAGCGGGTCGGAGATGAAGTCGCGGTAGGAGAACAAGGCAGACAAGATCAACATCCCGGCGAACGCCAACGCGCGCTGAGCGGTCAACTTGCGGCGCAGCAACAAGATCACGACAGCGACCACGACCACCGCCGATGCCACCAGATTGAGCGCATCGGGATTGATCGGAGCCGGCGTCCGATAGCCGAAGAGCAGTTGCCGCGCCAACGCAGCGAGCATGACGCCGATGCCGCCGAGGACCAGAGCCCGTCCGGCCTGGCCGAGGCGCGCCGCACGTACCGCGAGGATGAGCACGACAACGCCAACTAGCACTCGACTGGGGTCGATGACGCGAGTGACGAGCGGCGTGATGTCGAACGATAACCGCGCCGCAGCACCTCCAGGCGCGAGTGAGGCGAGCACCTGAAGGACGGACAAGAAGATTTGAACAGGGAGCGTGACGGCAATCAGCGCGGCTGCGATGGCGAATCCGACGCGACCCAGCTCATCCCCGAGTTCTGATACCACGGGACTTGCATTTCGGCGCCAGGAAAGCCGCAGGAGGACCAGGCCGACGACAGCAAACGCGGTCACCAACGCGCTCGCCCAGAGCAGCGAGGCCAGGCCGTCCACCACTGGATCTCGCTGGGCAATCAGCCAAACGCACTGGATCAAGCGGATGCAGAGAACCACGACCAAGATCAGGTACGGCCACCCTTGCTTGGCGAACCGTTGCGCGTTTTGGGTCGCCGCCACCGTCGCTCGTACGGTGATCTCCGCCACCGAGGCGCCGGCCAGCATTGCGGCTGGCAGGGCGAGGTAGCCGAGGACGGCCGCCGTTTGCTGCAGGTTGAGGGGATTGAGGTCCGAGCCGTAGATCTTGGCTTCGCGGGTCTCCGCGACGCCGATCGTCATCCCCATACCGATCAGCACCCACATCACGGCGAACTCCCACCAGGCGAACCCGCGACGCCATCGAATGATGACGAGCGCCAGCATCGCCACCATCAGGCAGGCAGCGATCACTGGCCAGCCGACCCAGCCGGCAAGCGATGGGCTGCGCAGCGACCACGTTCCCATCACCATGAGCGTGAACAGCAGGCCGAGCACCTTGAGCCACCAGGGCCCGTGCTGTGCCGCCGCCATGAGTGAGGCAACTCCGAACGAGAGCAGCAGCACCAGTGGCCAAACCATCTGTTCCGGCAACCCGAGGCTCGTGCCGGAGACGATCAAGCTGCTGTGCTGGCGGATCACTCCAGAGAAGATCACGAGCAGACCGGCGACGAGAAAGACGACGTAGCCCGCGAGCACGATCGAGCGAAGCCCGTACGGCCATTCCAGATCACGGAGTCGCCCCTGCTCGATCGGATCCACCAACGTCTGCTGATAGAGGTCAGTCGCGAATCGGGAAAGCCGCGACCGGCCGCGGCCAGTTATGGCCGAGTCTGTCGCTGAGCTTGTCAAAGAGCCTTGGCTGGCGAGCATCCCGGAGTCGCTGGCCGAGTCGAGATCAGCTGGCATCTTCTCGAGCCTGGAACGTCCAGTCGTTGCTGAACAACAGCACGCCTTGCGAGAGAGCGACCGCTGGTCGGTCCTGTTGCGACAGAGTCAGCGCTGGCAGATCCCAGCGGCTGATGATTGCTCCATCTTTTACGATCACCCGCGCCTCGGTTGGACCCCAGACCAGCAGATGATCTTGGGTCGGCGTCAGCGTAAGGACTGGCCCGAGCCGCTGGGTGATGACACCTTCGCCACTCACTATGACGGACTGACTCTTGGTAGCCACGACGACCTGGCCTGCGAAACTCGCCATGTCGGTCAGCGTCCCGAAGATCGGCCGTGCCCAGCGGTGTCTGCCGGTGGTCGTCAAGAGCGCGTGGGCTGTCTGATCTTGAATCACGACCACGGTGTCGCCGATCACCGTTGCAGCAGCGCCCTGCATCTGGAGGTCCCAACGATCTTCGCCGGTGCCCTCCTCGAAGGCAGCCGTGGTGCCACCTCTGTCCATGATCACAACCAGTCCCGCACCCACGGCGGGTGAAACGTTGACGTCTAAGCCGACGTTGTGCTGCCAAAGGACGGTGCCCGTGGAAAGATCAAATGTCCGTATCTCGCCGCTGAGATCAACCAGGACCGCCTCGCGATCACTGATCCGCAGCGGTGAAGTTGGGGCAAGATCATCAAGCGACAGTTGCCACAAGCGCACGCCGATGTCGGAGTAGGCAACCATCTGGCGGTTGCTCGTCGTCGCGATGATCACATTGCCGAAGGCGCTCAGGCTCAGCACTGTGCCACCGGGATGCGTCCGCCAGATTGAGGTCCATTCGGTGGGTGTCTTAGGGGTCGTGGCGACCAGGTCTCCCCGCCCGACTGTCGCCTGAATCATCAGCTCTGACTCGGTGCGTACTGGAGTTACGGCGGACGGTGAGCCCACCATCGGCCCCTCACCGAATGTGGGGTTGATTGAGATCGTGGTCATGGACCTGGTGGTCCAGCGTTGCGGCGCCGACCAGACGATTGGGGCGTTGGTGGTGCTCTGGATGCTCGGCTCAGGTGGATCGATGCGGGATGTAGTGGTGCGTACGTCGGCGAAGCTCTGGCTCTCGGCCACGATGCCTTGGCGTCGACACCATGTCTGGCTGAGGGTTACTACCCGACCGAGTTGGCCCTCCTTCGATAGATAACGCACCTCTCCGGTGACACTGAGGCAGCCGCTGCTGCCCGCTTCGGCGCGCAGTTCGCTGCGATAGTCGAGGGTGTCTCCCGCGGATCCGGCACCGCTCCACTGACTCCCTGCCCGGACATCCGCCGGCAACAGCACTAACGCGGGACTGTAGACGTAACCCTCCGACGGGGTGCTGACCCCCATGAGCTCCACGCCGGTATTGACTCGATAGAAGCGAGTGGTCTGCGCCGTCGCCGCGGGGTCATTGATCGCAGTTGTCGTGGTCCGCAGAATCTGAATCCTGTCGCGGTCGGCGTAGGCCTCATCGAGCATCTTGGTGGCGAAGGTGCTGTCGGTGCTGAGTAGGCCGGCCACCCCGGCTAGCCGCGCCGATTCGGTGACTGAAAGGCCGACAACGGTTTTGAGCTCGCGCGTCGTGTCGGTTTGCTCATACGACACCCCACCATCTGAAGGCAGATAGCCGGCGGCTGGAGTGACTCGGGCGGCAACGCCCACCGCACTGGCCAGGAATGCAGCACCGGCGATCAGTGCGGCGACAAGACCGTAAACGACGAGCGGCAGCCACCATGATCGTTGCGCCGGCTGGGGTGCGGGCCAGGTCGGATTGATTGCAACGCCGCCCAGCGGATCCGGAGGCAGGGTGGACCAGTCCTGCACGGGGAACGGCGACCAGGGTTGATCGTCGGCTGTATTCATGGCTCGCTAGGTCAAATTCGACGGTTGGCTAACACGGGGATGGCAGCTCGGGTCTCCTCAACAAGGTCAAGATCAAGATCGGCAATCAGGAGACCAGGACCCTCCCCCAGCGACTGCAGAACCTCGCCGCGCGGCGAGATAACCGCGCTGTAGCCGACCCCGGTCGGGGCCGGTCCGTCGAATACGAATCCAGCCACTGCAGGATCGGCCTGCCCGGCAGCTACCAGGTACGAGGTGGAGTCCAGCGCGCGGGCCCGCGTCAGCAGCTGCCACTGCTCGACCTTGCCCACTCCGGCTCCCCAGGACGCGGCCACACAGATGACCTGAGCTCCGAGTTCTGCGAGGTTGGTGTAAAGGCCAGGAAACCGCACGTCGTAGCAGGTGGTGAGCCCGACCTTTGCCTCTGCCACTGTGATCATGACCGGCTCCGCGCCGGGCGCAACCGTGTCGGATTCGCGGAAGCCGAACGCGTCGAAGAGATGAATCTTGTGGTAGTGCGCATCCACACCTGGCCCGACGGCGCGCAGCGTGTTTCTGACCCGGCCGTCGCCGCTCGGTGTGAACATCCCGGCGACGACCACCAGCTGATGATGATCGGCGATCTTTCCCAGCTGCTGGGCCCATGAGCCGTCCACCGGTTCAGCGATTTCGGCCAGCGGCAGTCCGAAACGGCGCATGGTGGCCTCGGGAAAGACCACCAGCTGGGCGTCATTCGCGGCAGCCTCGGCCGTTCGAGTAGCGACGAGTTCCAGGTTCTCATGGGGATCTGAACCACTGAGAATCTGGGCGAGGGCAACTCGCAGTGTGCTCATCTCAGTCTCCCTGCTCCTGGTCCATTTGCCACACCAGCACCTCGGCGTCGGCACGTGCTACGAGCCTCAGCTGGGTGGAACCTGACAGCCGAAGCGAGTCGCCCACCTCCAGCCGCCCGATCGTTTCGAGGTCCACCACTCCTCGTGCCAGATAGACATGCAGCAGGTCTCCATGCGGGAGGCTGCGGGAAGTGCCGGTCGGCAGCACGCTGACCCACAGCGTCGAGCCGGCGCTGCCGAGACTCACCACCGCATCCGGGTGCCGGCCTGAGGCGATCGGCATCCAGCCGCGGGCAAGATCGCCCAACTCCAGCTCCCGTTGCTGATAGCTGGGAGGCGCGCCTGCCTCATCCGGTCTAATCCACATCTGGATGAAGCGCACCGGCTCCGCTGGGCGCGTCGGATCGATTCGGTAGGCATTATTACGCTCGGCGTGCACGATGCCGGAACCTGCACTCATCCGCTGCGCAAGTCCGGGATAAATCAGGCCGGAGTTGCCTTGCGAGTCCTCGTGGACAAGCGAGCCGGCAAGCACCCAGGTGACGATCTCGGCGTCACGATGGGGATGGTCGGGGTAACCGGCCCCGACGCGTACCAGATGATCATTGTTGACCATTAGGCGACCGAAGGAGACGTTCGTCGGATCGTAGTGTTCACTGAAGGAGAAGCTGTGGTACGTCTCGGCCCCAACAGTGCTGGTGAGGAAGCGTTGCTCTGCCCGACGCAGATCGGTGTGCGGGGTGGTGGCCCTCGGCGTACTCACTGGTTCAGTATCGCGTGAAGTTGTGAGACCAACCCGATCACTCTCGTGAGGGATGCCGATCTCACGCCCGCTTCCACTCGTCACCGTCACGCGGCGTCGGGTGGTCGTCGCCGTCGCCGGTGCGAGTGCTGTTGGCGTGGAGGCTTCGGATGCTGGCCTCACGACGCCGCCATCAGCGTACGCTCGCCTCATGTCCGCTCGTCCCATTCCTGAACCGATCGCGCCAGGTCAGGAATCGGTCTGGGACTACCCGCGTCCACCGGTGATCCGAACCAGCGACGAAGAGATCATCGTGATCCTGGGTGGAGTGGAGATTTTCGAGACCCGGATCAGCCTGCGCATGCTGGAAACAGGGCATCCACCGACCTACTACCTACCTTGTTCGACCTTCATCGAAGGTTCACTGAGGCCGGCACGCGGGACTTCGTTTTGTGAATGGAAGGGCCGGGCTGCCTACGTCGATGTGATCGGCGGCAGCCGGGTCGCTGCTCGCGGAGCTTGGTACTACCCGCACCCACATGCCCGCTACGCGGCGATCGTTGATCATGTTGGGATCTATGCCGGCGCGATGGACGAGTGCCTGGTCGACGGCGAGCGGGTCGTGCCGCAGCCGGGCGGCTATTACGGCGGTTGGATCACCTCGACTGTGACCGGCCCGTTCAAGGGCGAACCGGGTACCGAGGACTGGTGAGGTCGATGGATGAGGACTACGCCGAACTCGTGCTCAGCGTCGTCGAGCAGATACCGCCAGGTCAGGTCGCGACGTACGGAGACATAGCCGAAATTGTCGGCCGCGGCGGACCACGACAGGTCGGCCACGTGATGGCCCAGCTGGGAGGCGGAGTGCCGTGGTGGCGCGTCGTACGCGCTGATGGGCGCCCCGCCCGCAGTCTGGAAGGGCCGGGATTGCGGTTGCTTCGTACCGATAAGACTCCCATCAAAGGTGACCGCGTCGATATGGCTCGGGCCCGTCTCAGAATCGGTAAGGCAGCCAGCTGAGAATTCCGATCCACGACGCGCTGTGATCACAAATTAAGTCTCGAGACACGACAGTTGCGAGGGTTCACATTGCGCCGTGATCTGTGACAGGCTAGGCACGCTGTTGCAAGTGGTCTGTGTTCGTGGTCAGTGCTACGCCCCCAGAACTTTGCGTGGGCGTGAGGAAATCCTGGCGTCCAACAGCAGTCGGGATCGTGAGGTGCGGTTTCGAATGCAGATGCTAGGAGAGATGTTTCATGGCGCAGGGAACCGTTAAGTGGTTCAATGCCGAAAAGGGCTACGGCTTCATTGCCGTGGACGGCGGCGGTCCGGACGTTTTCGTCCATTACAGCGCAATCGAGTCGACCGGATTCCGGACGCTCGACGAGGGCCAGCGTGTGGAATTCCAGACCACCCAGGGACCAAAAGGTCCGCAGGCCGACCAGGTCCACGCGATCTGAGTTCCATCACGACAAACACCTAGCCCTCGTACGGATCCCGTACGAGGGCTTCGTGTCGCTCTGGGAGTCGGACGAGTCCACGCGGCTCCATAGCCCGGTCGATCACATCCCACGTTGCGCGAGATGTTCACCGGACCTGACGACGACGAAGACGAATCAGTACGCGGGCTGCGACGGGTCGACCTGGCGGACCCAGGCAGACACACCACCACCAACATGCACCGCGTCGGCAAGGCCGGCTCCATGGACCAGGGCCAGCACCTCTGCAGACCGCACCCCGGTCTTGCAGTAGAGCACCACCTGCTTGTCATGCGGCAGGTCCGCAAGCGCGGCACCAGTCTGGAAGTCACCCTTCGGGATCAGGATCGATCCGGGAATCCGGTTGATGTCCCGCTCGACCTGCTCCCGTACGTCGATCAGGACAAAGTCTTTGTTTCCGGATTCCCGCTCGGCAAGCCACTCCTCCAGCTGATTGACACCGACGGTGTGCCCCGCGACAGCCTGGGCCGCCTCATCGGTGATTGCACCGCAGAAGTCGTCATAGTCGATCAGCTCGGTGACTGTCGGGTTTTCACCGCAGATTGCGCATTGCGGGTCCTTGCGAACATTCAGCTGACGCCAGCTCATCTCGAGCGCGTCGTAGATCTGCAGCCGACCAATCAGCGGTTCGCCGATCCCTGCCAGCAGCTTGATCGCCTCGGTCACCTGCGTCGCCCCAACGGACGCACAGAGCACCCCGAGAACGCCGCCCTCAGCGCAGCTCGGCACCATCCCCGGCGGGGGCGGCTCCGGGTAGAGGCAGCGATAGCACGGGCCGTGCTCGGCCCAGAAGACGCTGACCTGGCCGTCGAATCGATAGATCGAGCCCCACACATACGGCTTGCCGAGGAGCACCGCGGCATCGTTGACCATGTATCGCGTGGCGAAGTTGTCGGTCCCGTCGATGATCAAGTCGTACTGGCTGAACAGCTCCATGACATTGTCGTTGTCCAGCCTGACATCGTGCACGACGACCTTGACGTACGGGTTGGTCTCGGCGATGGACTCCTTGGCTGACTGGGCCTTGGACTTTCCAATATCGGACTGGCCATGGATGATCTGGCGCTGCAGATTGGATTCGTCGACAGTATCGAAGTCGACAATGCCGAGCGTCCCTACGCCAGCCGCGGCGAGATAGAGCAACGCCGGGCTTCCCAGACCCCCCGCTCCGATCACCAGCACACGTGCGTTCTTCAGCCGCTTTTGGCCGTCCATTCCCACATCGGGAATGATCAAATGGCGGCTATAGCGGCGTACCTCGTCGATGGTCAGCTCATCGGCGGGCTTTACCAGCGGCGGCAAGGCCACGGTCTCCTCCAGCTCAAGGACGCGACGCTTAACCGCACCGCGGGAACCAAGACTTTCTCGATCTCGAGCGTAACGCGCGTCAGGCGACCGCTATTCCGGATGATGGGATAGGGCCATGGCCGCCGCAGGGGATTGCTGGGCGTGCGCCTCTGTGTGCACGCCGCGGGGGTTCAAGGGGGTCGTCCCCCTTGGCTGACATCGTCAGCCGAGTGGGTGACCGTACCTTGACCCTGACCAACCTCGACAAGGTCCTTTATCCAAGCGCCGGCTTCACCAAAGCCGAGGTGATTGATTACTACCTGCGAATTGCTCCTGTGATGCTGCCCCATATTCGCGACCGAGCCATGACCAGGCTGCGGTTCCCAGACGGCGTCGGTCCAGACCGGTTCTCCTTTTACGAGAAGAACGCGCCGATGGGCACGCCCGACTGGGTACGCCGGGTGAACGTCAGCACCAGCGACGGGATCATCGACTATGTCGTGGCAGACGACGAGGCGTCGATCGTCTGGCTGGCTAATCTCGCCGCTCTTGAGATGCATGTTCCGCAGTGGACGGTGAGCAGCGCTACTCCGGTCAACGGCATCATCAGCCTCCCGGAGCCGGAGCCGCGTCCCGGGGAGCCGCTGGCCAATCGCGTCGTAGTCGATCTAGATCCTGGGGCGGGCATGACGATCGTCGACAGTGCCCGCGCGGCGTTGATCGTGGCTGCCAGGCTGGCCGAGGACGGCATGATCCCGATCGCGCAAACCTCGGGCAGCAAGGGCATCCAGGTCTATGCCGCAATCGCTCCGACGCGCAGCAAGACCGCCTGGAGCTACGTCAAGCAGCTCAATGCCTCGCTGCACAAAGCCCAATCAGACTTCTTTGTCTCAACCATGTCGATCGAGCAGCGGGCCGGCAGGATCTATGTCGACTACAACCAGAACTTGGCGGCACGCAACACCATCGCGCCCTACTCAATGCGAGGACGGGAACGCCCCGCAATCGCTACCCCGGTTACCTGGGAGGAGCTGGGCGGCGTACGCGGGCCGGATGATCTTCGGTTTACCCCCGAAGAGGTCCTCGGCAGAGTAGCCGATCATGGGGATCTGGCGGCCGATCTGCTTACCTCCGACGCGCCGCCACTGCCCGAGGAGGTTTAGCGGTGCCCTATGTTCACGCGCACTGGAAGGCGACAACCGACGTCGCAAGGTTAGGGTGAATCGTGGCGACGAACGTGGAGAAGGAGGCGACGGGCGGCCGCCCGACCCGCCTGCCACGGGATCAACGACGCATCCAGCTGCTTGACGCAGCCAGCGAAGTCTTCGCCTCCAGGGGTTACCACGCAGCGGCGATGGATGACATCGCAGACGCCGCCGGAGTCTCCAAACCCGTGCTGTACCAGCACTTTCCCTCAAAACTGGACCTCTACCTGGCCCTGCTCGACCAGAGCTGCGATCGGCTTGTCGAGGTGGTCGAGGAGGCCCTGGCCTCAACCGACAACAATGCGGATCGAGTGATCGCTACGTTCGCTGCGTTCTATGAGTTCATCTCCTCCGCCAGCGGGGAGTTCCGCTTCGTCTTTGAATCCGATCTGACCGGTGATGGTGCGGTGCAGCAGCGACTTTCGCGGGTGAACGATGAGATTTCCGATGCTATTGCGGGAGTTATTGCCGAGGACACCTCGCTGCCTGCCCCGCAAGCCAAGCTGCTTGCGGTCTCCCTGGTCGGTATCGCCCAGGTGAGCGCGCGCTACTGGATTTCAGGCGGTACCTCCACGATCACGCTCGAGGAGGCCAAGCAACTGGTCAGCAGCTTGGCCTGGCGCGGCATCAGTGGCTTCCCGCTTTCCGAGCACGAGCGCCGAATCACCGGGCCTTCGTCCTAACCGATGGCAAAGGCGCGAGATGCCACGGTGCGCCTCATGGACAGGGTTTCAGACCCGCCCAGTCGAGAGGAGTTCGACTATGTCGTGCTCAGTCGGTAGCCGTCCGCGGCCACCACGGCCAGTTGCGCAGATTGCTCCTGCGGCTGCGGCGAATCGGACGCGCTCCACTATGTCGAGCCCGCGAGCGAGGGCAACCGCGTACGCGCCGTGAAAGACGTCTCCGCAACCGGTGGTGTCGACCACCGGGACGTCAAAGCTTGGCTGGTGCTGACAATCCGTGCTGGTTGCGTCGCGGAACCACGCGCCAGCTGCCCCGTCAGTAACCACGACGGCGGATCGCCGATCACTCCAGAGTGCGTTCACGATTGCAGCCGGCTCCGTCTTACCAGTCGTGCGGCGCGCAAATGGCATCGGCACTACCAGATGTTGCACTTGCTTCAGCGAGGCGGGGTCAACCTCGGCCTCGACGTCGGCAACGATCACCACGCGGCTTCCGTCGGTGCCCAGCGCAGCCATAGTTGGGGCAAGGGCGTATGTGTCCAGCAGCACAATCCGGGCATGGAGCAGCGGTGTCAGGTCGTCGCCGGGAAGCAAACCGATCGTTGTCACATCGTCGAAGGCGATGAAACGCTCACCTTGCTCGTAGACGACGATGGTCGAGCGAATCGGTCGCGCTTGCCAGTCAGGCAAGGCGAACTGCACGTCAACGCCGTGGGCCACGAGGTCCGCGCGGACGGTTGCACCGTCCTCTCGATCACTCAGCCGTCCCACAAATGCAGTGCGCGCCCCGAGTGCGGCGGCAGCTACCAGTGCCGTTGCGATGTTCCCACCGGCCTGACGCTCACGCTTCTCCACGCGGCCCTTGTCGTCTGTTCGGGAAGCTTGAACATAGAGCAATTCGTCGATCGAAGCGCAGCCGACCCCAGCTACGTCGAGCTGCTCCATGTCAGGACTCGCCGCCTCCGACTAGGCCAAGGGCTTCTTGCGGCGATGCGCCGTCATGGATGACCGCCTGATAGGCAGCAGCTACCGCCTCGATGTCGTCAGCGCCCCAGATGTTGCGACCTACCACTGCACCGACGGCTCCAGCCTTCATGGCTTCCGCAGTGAACATCAGCCCGTCACGAATATTCTCGGTTCGCGGGCCACCGGCCACAACCACTGGCACCGGTGCTGACGCGACAATTTCCTCGAATGCGCCCACGTCGCCCGGATAGCCGAC
>Ga0307315_10000106_pt1 | contig 17407 bp, 17 predicted proteins | sample ER_DNA_355_FD_194497 | JGI IMG/M metagenome (GOLD analysis project Ga0307315, IMG submission 194497) | Bulk soil microbial communities from the East River watershed near Crested Butte, Colorado, United States - ER_DNA_355 | ecosystem: Environmental > Terrestrial > Soil > Floodplain | place... | reverse complement strand
CTGCACCATTCTCGTGGCGATCCCGAACTCGCCCATCTCGAGGTCGTCGTCGGTCTCGAACTTGACCTCGGGCGGCGAGAGCAGCTCGTAGCGCTCCTTGCGCGCGTTCTCGGCGATGTATTCCTGCAGCTCGCTCTGGAGCGAATCCTCGTAGCTGGCGAACTGCTCCCGGTCGGAGGTCGCGAGGTAGACCGTGTACTCGTTCGGCGCATACACGCGCGAGACCGAGACCACGCGGTGGTCCTCCATCTCCTTGACGAGCTTGCGCGCGAGCTCGACCGGCTGTACGTGCGTGCGGAAGGCACGGCCGAAGACACCCTCGAAGAGGCCTTCGATTTTGTGCTCGATGTTCCTGAGGACGCTCATGCCGGCAGGGTTATGCCCCCGCCCTGAACTCTAACCCTGGGCTCTCAGCGCCAGGACGGTGCAGGTGGCCCAGGCGGCTAGCACGAGCGGCGCGGCGGCGACCGTTGGCGCGGGAAGCAGCGTCGCCGCGATCAGGGCTGCGCCGAGGCCGGCGATCCACCACAGGCCGCGCTCGCGCACGAAGGGGAGGGCGACCGCGGCCGCGGCCAGCACGGCAGCCTCGAGCAGAAGCGTCGGGTGGGACCCGGCGGCGTGCGCCAGCGCGACCAGCACGGCGAAGGGATCGTCGCTGCCGGCGATTCCCAGGCCCTTCGGCGGCGCGGCTCCCGTGAAGGGCAGCGCGGCGTGGCGGAGGCCCGCGACCATCCCGGCCAGCAGCACCCCGGCTCCGACCTGGAGCGCACGGCGGACGTGACTGCCGATCCCCTGGGCGGCGAGCGGGAGCAGCCCGATCGCGAGCAGCGGGGCGAACAGCGGCCCGAGGACGAGGAAGAGCCCTTGTCGCGGAGCACGCCAGGAGGCGGCGAGCCAGCAGCAGGCGACGGCGCCGTAGGCGACGGCCAGGCCCGAGGAGACGTTCCCGAGCGGGAGCACGGGCACGGCGAGCGCGAAGGCCAGGCCGAGCCGTGGGCGGAAGAGCGTCAGCGCACCGGCGATCAACGCGAGCAGCGGCACCAGCAGCGAGGGAAAGAACGGCAGCGCCGCTGCTGTCCAGCCGGCGAACAGGGCGGCGGCCGCGGGCGCGGCGAACCGGGTTGGCACGCGCACGGCGGGGATCGCCATGCCGCCGCCGCCGGTTTTGCGCCGCCGCAGCCGCTCGGCGAAGGCATCGCGGAGCTCGAAGCCGAGCGTGGCCGAGGGCGGGCGGGCGGAAGGATTGATCGAGAGCATCCGGTCGACGAGCGCGCAAAGCGGCTTCGGCAGGTCGGGCCGCACCTGCGCGAGCGGCGCCGCACCGGTCTCGATCCGCTTCGCCGTCTCCAGCAGCGAGCCGTTCCAGAACGGGTGCCAGCCCGCGAGTGACTCCCAGAGCATCGCGCCCACCGCCCAGATGTCCGCGGGCGGCCCGCCGGACTCGCCGTGGACGAGCCGCTCGGGCGGGACGTAGGCGAGCGTGCCCGGCACGTCGCCGGTCGCCGTCAGCGACTCCTCCTCCGCCAGCTGCGCGAGCCCGAAGTCGAGCAGGCGGACGGACAGCTCGTCGCCCTCGGCGAGCAGGACGTTGGACGGCTTCACGTCGCGGTGCACGATCCCGCGCGCGTGAGCGTGCGCGAGCCCCTCGAGCACCTGCGCCGCGGTTTCCACGGCGGCCGCGTCGTCCAGCTCGCCGGCACGGAGCGCCTGCCGCATCGTTTGGCCGGGCACGTACTCGTAGGCGATGTAGACGTTGCGCGAGTCGCGGTCGAGCCCGTAGGCGCGCAGGCAGCGCTCGTGGCGCAGGCGCGCGGCCGCCAGCGCCTCGCGCTCGGCCCGTGTAGCTGCCTTCCCCTCGCGGGGAACGATCTTCAGCGCGACGTCGAGTCCGGTTCGCTCGTCACGCGCGAGCCAGACCGAGCCGGACCCGCCGCTGCCGAGCGGGCGCAGGGGCCGATAGCGCTCGGCGACGAGCTCACTCGGAGAGAGCGCAAGTGCGGCTTCGGCCACGACCTCCTTCGTTTCGCCCTCCCGACGAGAGTCCTGCTACCTCCGATGAAGTCGGTAGAGTGGGCCGGATTTTTCCTGCAAAGACGGGATATGACAGAGCGCGACACCGACATCGATTTCGACTTCTTCGAGGACGAGCCCCCGACGCAGGAGACCTCGCGGACGGAGCGGCTGATCCCTCGGCGCGGTCCGCGTGGTCCTGAGCGGCCGCCGCGCACGCCCACGAACCTGACGCCGCTGTTGCGGCTGATCGGTCTGATCGCCTTCGCGATCCTGATCATCGTCCTGCTGGTCTTCTGGGTTCAGAGCTGCCGCGAGGCCGGCAAGGAGAAGACCTACAAGAGCTACATGACAAAGGTCTCCGACGTCGCGCGGGCCTCGCAGCAGGTCGGCCGCGGCCTCAGCCAGGCGCTCGTCGGCCAGGGCCTGAAGGAGGCGCAGGTCGAGCAGCGCATCGCCGGGCTCTCCCGCCAAGAGCAGCTCGACGTCCAGCGCGCCCGCGAGATCACGCCGCCCGGGACGCTGCGCGACGAGCATCAGGCGCTGATCCAGGCGCTCCAGTTCCGCGTCAGCGGCCTGAACGGGCTCGCGAATGCGCTGGCCGCGACCGCCAACACCAAGGACACCACGCGCGCGGGCACGATCCTCGCCGCCCAGATGCAGCGCCTGCTCGCCAGCGACGTGATCTACGAGGACTCGTTCAAGAGCCCGTCCGAGGCGGAGCTCAAGCGCCAGGGCGTCACGGGCACGAGCGAGACCGGCGGCCCGCTCGTCCCCGACTCGAATTTCCTTCAGAGCGCCGACATCGTCACGCCGACCTCGATGGTCACCGTGCTGAGCAAGATCCGAGGCGGCACGGTCACACCCAGCACGGGCGGCCTGCGCGGCACGAACCTCGTCTCGGTCAAGGTGCAGCCGCAGGGCGTGGAGCTGAGCACCTCGACGCAGACGACCGTCGTCGTGCGCACGAACATGACGTTCCAGGTCGTGATCGAGGACTCCGGCGACTCGCAGGAGGCGAACATCCCGGTGACGCTCCGGATCGTCCAGTCGGGGAGCCCGGACATCGTCAAGCACGCGACGATCGGCTTCATCAGCCCGGGCGAGCAGAAGACGATCAACTTCACGAACTTCACGACGCCGAGCTTCAGCAAGCCCGCGGTGGTCAAGGTCGAGGTGCAGCCGGTGGACAACGAGAGCAAGACCGACAACAACTCCGCCGACTACCCGGTCATCTTCTCGGTCGCGTAGCCCCGTGAGCGTCTCGAGCGCGACCGCCGCCTGGATCGCGACCGGTGCCGCCGTTGTCGCCGTCCTCGCGCTGCTCGCGGTGATCTGGGTGCTGCTGCGGGTGAGAGGCCTCCGCCAGGGGCAGGCCGTGCTGCTGGGCGAGGGGAAGACCGACCTGGTCGACTTCGCCGTCTCCCTGCAGGGGCGCATCGACGACCTCCATCGCGCGGTGGACGAGGTCGCCGCCGGGCTCGTGCGGGTCGACCGGCGTGTGGACGGCTCGGTGACGAACTTCTCGATCGTGCGCTACGACGCCTACGAGGACACGGGCGGCCACCAGTCGGCGTCGCTGGCGGTGCTCGACTCGGCGCGCTCGGGGGTGGTCGTGACGGCGATCCAGGGCCGTGATTACGCCCGGATCTACATGAAGGAGCTCGACCGCGGGCGCGCGTCGATCGCCCTCTCGCCCGAGGAAGCGGAAGCCGTTGAGAGGGCCATGTCCCGCTAAACGCCCTACGGGCTAACCTGCGCAGAGCACTCGGCCTGCGGCCGTGTCCTGCACGCTGACTGCTAAATTCGGCCCGTTGTGCAGCAAGTTCTTGTTCTCAACGCGAGTTACGAGCCGCTGAACGTCACAACCGTTCGCCGTGCGCACGTGCTCGTGTTCAAGGGCAAGGCCGAGGTAATCGAGGAGCTCGACCAGCCCCTCAGATCGGCGACCGGGGCGTTTCCCTGGCCGCACGTGATCCGGCTCGTCCAGTACATACGCGTGCCGAGGACGCTGCAGCGGAAGATCTCGCGACGCGCTCTGTTCGCCCGCGACGGTTGGCGCTGCATGTACTGCGGCACGACGAGCGGACGGCTCACCCTCGACCACGTAGTCCCGCGCAGCCGCGGCGGCGACTCGGTCTGGGAGAACGTCGTCACCTCGTGCGCGCCTTGCAACATGCGCAAGGGAAACCGGCTTCCCGACGAGATCGAGATGACCCTGCGCAAGCTGCCGCGCGCGCCCGCGCCGGTGCTCTTCATCCACCTCGCTACGCCGAAGATCCCGAACGGCTGGCAGCCGTACCTCACAGGCCTCGGCGACGCGACGGCGACGGCCGCGAGCGCCTAGATGTCACGTCGCGAAGCGGCGTGACGTGACGTAGGCGCTAGCCGGCGGCGTACCTCCCGTGGCAACCGAACCGGGAGGAAACGATGAAGATCGTCCAGCTAGGCGCGATCGCAGCGGTGCTGGCAACCGCAGTCGCGCTTGCGGGGGTGGGAAGGCCGGAGTCGGCGCGCGCAGTGTCGCCGGAGACGCGCAGCGTGACCGTCACGGGCGCGGGAAGCATCGACGCGGCTCCGAACCGCGCAGGCCTCTCGGTCGGCGTGAGCAGCGACGCGTCCACGGCACAGGCCGCCCTGGCCGCGAACGCGGAGAAGGCGTCGCGCGTGCTCGCGGCCCTGCGTTCGGCCGGTGTGGCCAAGCCCGACCTGCAGACGCAGGACGTGACCGTCTCGCCGCGCTGGAACGACCAGGGCCGGCCGGACGGCTTCGCGACCCACACCTCCCTGCAGGTGCAGGTGAAGGACGTCTCGCGCGCGGGGCCGATCCTCGATGCGGCCGTCGGCGCCGGCGCCACCGAGACCTCGGGGCCAAGCTTCGACCGCAGCGACCGCGACGCGCTCTACCGCAACGCGCTGAAGGCCGCGTTCGCGAACGCGCGTGCCAAGGCCGCCACGCTCGCCGGCGAAGCCGGCGCGAGCCTCGGCCGCGTGCTGCGGATCGAGGAGTCGCCCGTGGTCTCCGGCGGCCCGATGCCGATGGAGCAGCGGGCGGCCGCCGACAGCTCGACTCCGGTCGAGCCGGGCACGCAGGAGGTGCAGGCGACGGTCAGCGTCACGTTCAGCCTCGCGTGACCGGCAGGCCGAGCTGCTCCCACTCGCTCCACGAGCCGGGGTAGAGCCTGCCTTCGCGTCCCGAGAGGAAGAGCCGGTGGAGCGCGACGGAAGCGGTCACGCCGGAGCCGCAGTAGGCGACGAGCTCGCCAGCGGGGAGCTCCGGGAGCGGCTCGTTCCAGGGCGCGTTGAACGCCCCGGGGATCCGGCCCGGAACCTTGTCGATCGGGTTCGGCTCGCCGCGGAAACGCTCCGGCCGGCGCGCGTCGACGACGACCAGCTCTTCGAGCTGCCGAGCGAGGTCGTCCGCGTCGATCGTGTCGTCTGCGCGAGGGCGTGGGGTGAACTCGGCAGGCTCGATCTGCTCCTCGCCGGCGCGCAGCGGCCCGAGCCAGCCGTCGAGCTCGAGCACCGCGCAATCGTCGTGCCCGAAGTGGCGTAGCAGCCACCAGAGCCGCTCGGCCCCGCCCATGTTCCCGTAGGCGACCACGAAGACGCCCTCGCCGATCCCGGCTCGCGAGGCCGCGCGGGCGAAGTCGTTGGCTGCGGGCAGCGGGTGCCGCCCGCCCGGCCCGGGGGGAGCCGCGAGGTCCTCGTCCACGTCGAGGAACGACGCGCCCGGGATGTGCCCGGCGAGGTACTGCTCGCACCCGCGCGCCGGCGAGCCGAGCTCCCAGCGGCAGTCCACGAACTGGTAGCGGGGGCTTGGCACTAAGCGTCGAGCTGGCCGCGGTACGGAGCCTCGGCCGACCTTCCGAACGGCGCGTACGCCTCCTTGGGGTTCGGGGTCTCCGTCTCGACGCTCGCGCCGTGGCGCGCCGCGACCTCCGAGACGGGATAGACGATCTCCTCGCTCGCGCGCGATCCGACCGCGAGGAGCGTGCAGGGGCCGTCGCCCGCGCCGACGAAGACGTGATCCGTCCCGGGCGGGCAGTGGATGAAGTCCCATGCTTTCAGCGGGCGCTCCTCGCCTTCGACGAGCAGTAGGCACTCGCCCGAGAGGACGAGGAAGTTCTCCTGGGCGCTCTCGCGGTGGTAGAGGCAAGCGGGCTGGCCGGGCTCCATGACGCCAACGTTGATCCCGAGCTCCTTGAACTCGGGCTCGCCCTCGAACACGGTTCCCGAGCCGAACTTCTCGTGCTCGAACCAGCGTGCTTCCTTCGCGTTGACGACGAACCAGCCCTCGCCCTTCGGGACGAGGCCGCCGCTCTTCGCCTGCTCCAGCGGTGCTTCAGGAACCATCTCGACCTCCGATTTGTGGGGCTCGATCGCCGGCCCGTCGCCGACGAGCTCGCAGCGCTCGCCCGGAGGCTAGGCGAACGCGCTGCGGAAGGCGGCCGGGCTCAGCGTCAGCGGACGCTTGCAGCGCCCGCACCAGCTCTCGCTCGACCCCTTCTGCTCCGACCGTTCGGTCAGGAGCGGCTTCTCGCAGGTGCACTTCTCATTCTTCACAGATCAAATCTTGCGGCGCGCGCCGGACGCGCCGGTCGATCGGTGCGATGATGGTCGCGTGAGTCGCGCTCGGATCGCGGTTGCTCTCCTGCTGGCAGCCGCGGGTGGCACTGCCGTTCTCGTGGCCACGGCCGCCGACGCCTCCTCGGGCAAGCGCTTTCGGTACTCGCACCGCGTCGTCGTGACCGGAACGTACGTCGATCACTGGACGGTCGACGAGACGTATCCCTGCGGGCGTGTGGGCGACGGGACCGTCACCGTCAAATGGCGCTTCGCGAAGCTGACGAAGGTGAGGCTCTTCTACGACAAGTTCGCGGGCGGGCCGCACGGCACGTCCGGGAGCTGGGTGCTCGGCTCTCCGGCCGGGGGCGGGGTCGGTCACATGCCGTTGCGGCCGGGCAGAGGCACGATCACGCTCGTCGACAACACCACGCGGCACCCACCCGATCCGGGCGACACCTGCGAGGAGACAACGCCGAAGTCCGATTGCGGGAAGGCCGCGTTGGGTGCGCCGCTGGTCGGCGTCAGCGGCCACGGCAAGCGTCTGCTCGTCGCCGATCTCGCGAGGGCCGACTTCGACCGTGAGGGAGGCAACGGGCGCGCAGTCAAGTGCTCCGTCGGCCAGGCCCGGACGTTCCGGGACATCTTCTACAGCGGCCGGGCCAACGAAGGCCTGCTGGCGATCCCGATGGCGAGCATTTCGACCGTCGCTCACCGGCGGGTCGTGAAAGTGGTCGGCTCCTCGCACAAGCGCAGCGGCACGACCGAGTGCGCGCGCGGCGACGTCTGCACCGACGACGTCACTCGCAAGGTGACGGTCACGTTCAGCCGGCTCTAGCAGGCGGGCTACCGCGACGGCTGGCTTCCCTAGGCCGCCTCGGGCTCGGCCTCGGGGATGACAGGCGGCTCGGGTCTTCGCACGGCATGCCCATGACCGAGCAGGTGGCTGTGCGACTCGGTGCCGTAGCCGCCCGGCACCGGGATGTAGAACTCGGGATAACCCCACATGCCGTGCTCGGAGACATCGAGGCCGGCGGTCTCGGTCTCCTCCTCGACGCGGATGCCCCAGAGGCGCTTCATCGTCCACAGGCAGCCGAACGAGGCGCTGAAGGTGAAGGCGCCGACCGCCGCCAGTCCGAGCAGCTGCACCCAGACCTGGTGGAGCGAGCCGGTGTAGACGAAGCCGCCCTGGCCGGTGTTGAGCGTGGCGGCCAGCGCCGGCACCGCGAACAGGCCGGTGGCGACCGTGCCCCACACGCCCGAGACCCCGTGGACGGCGACCGCGCCGATCGGGTCGTCGATGCCGATCCGCTCGACGGCGAGCACGCCGACAACCGCGATCACTCCTGAGACCAGGCCGATCACGACTGCAGCCCAGGGCGCCACGAAGCCGGACGCGGCGGTGACCGCGACCAGAGCTGCGAGCACGCCGTTCAGCATCATCGAGATGTCGGGCTTGCGCAGCACGATCCAGGCGGTGAGCGCGCCGCTGACCGCCCCGGCCGCGGCCGCGAGGTTCGTCGTCACGGCCACGTAGGCGAAGAAGCCGACCCGGTTGCCGGTGATCACGCCTAGCGTCGAGCCCGGATTGAAGCCGAACCAGCCGAACCAGAGGATCAGCGTCCCGAGGACGGCGTAGGGGATGTTGTGGCCGGGGATCGCGTTCCCGCGGCGGCCTTCGAACTTGCCGATGCGCGGCCCCAGGAGCAGCGCTCCGGCCAAAGCGGCGAGCGCGCCCTGGTAGTGCACGACCGTCGAGCCGGCGAAGTCCTGCATGCCGAGGCCGAAGAGCCAGCCGCCGCCCCAGACCCAGTGGGAGGTGACCGAGTAGATGAGTGTGAAGGCCGCGCCGAAGACGAAGTAGACCCAGAGCTTCGCGCGCTCGGCCATCGCGCCCCAGACGATCGCGAGCGAGACGCCCGCGAAGACGACCTCGAACAGATAGCCCGCCGCGCCCGGGACTGTCGTGAAGAAGGAGTAGGGCGCCTGGCCGATCGCGAGCAGTGAGTCGACCGACGGCGCGAAGCCGCTCGTCCCGATCCAGCGGTTGCCGTCGCCGAAGGCGATCCCGAAGCCGACCGCCCAATAGACGAGCGAGCAGACGCCGAAGATGAGGACGTTCTTGCCGGCGATGTGCGCGGCGTTCTTCATCCGCGTGAGACCCGCCTCGAGGAACGCGAAGCCCGCCTGCATGAACATCACGAGCACGGCCGCGACCACGACCCAGAGGGTGTTGGCGGCGATCAGGAGATCTGTCTTGGTCATGCCGCTTCCTCGGCGCGGCGCAGCGGCAGCCCGGTGCGGTTGTGGGTGACGTTCTCGACGGGAGTCGTCCAAACGAGCCCGTCGCCGCAGTCGTTGCCGCTGCGGGCTGCGTCCGCGACCGTCGCCGCCACTGCGGCTGCGAGCTCGTCGGCCACGACGAACGTGAGCAGCGCCTTGGGCAGGAAGCGCGACTCGAACACTCGCCCGCGGTACTCGTGCGTGATCCCGCGCTCGCGGCCGTGGCCCACCGCCTCGACGACCGTCACGCCGACGTGCCCGGTCTGCTCCTCGACGGCATCGATCACGATCTCGACCCGCTCCCGCAGGACCACTGCCTCGACCTTGACCATCGCGACCGCGTCCCCTTTGGACACGCCGGGGGACTGTCCCCGGGCGTGTCCTCGTGGGACGGCTGTGGATGAAAAGTTGCGATTCCGGCGCATTTTCAGCTCACCACCTCGCTTCGTCGTTCCAGCAGGACCACGTCTCGCCAGACGCCGTGCAGCCGGCCGATTCGCTCCTGGGTGCCGAGCGCCCGGAAGCCGAATCGCCGCAGGAGGCCGAGGCTGGCCTCGTTCTCCGGGAACACGCCGGTCTGCAGCGTCCAGATACCCGCACGCTCAGAGCTTTCGATCGCGGCCGAGAGCAGCTCGGCGCCGACGCCCTGGCGGCGGGCCTCCTCGCCGACGTACGCGCTGATCTCGGCGACACCGGCGTAGCAGCACCGCGCCGAAACCGGCGCGAGCGCGACCCAGCCGACGACCGCGCTTTCTCGCTCGGCCGCGAAGCGGTGCGCGGCGAGGTGCGCCGCGTCCCAGGCCTCCCACGACGGCACCTCGACCTCGAACGTCGCGTTGCCCGTCGCGATCCCCTCCTCGAAGATCAGCGCGACCTCCGGCCAGTCGCCCGGCCGGAGGTCGCGCACCTCCACGCTCGGCAGTCGCGGGCCAGGGAGAGTCCCTGGGCGGTCCTGGGCGGTCACGCCCGGAGGTCGTCGCGCATCGCCTACGCCGCGAACGCGTCCTCGATCAACGCCTGCGCGGTGACCGACTCGATCGTCTGCAGGATGCGGCCGGTGATCCGGTACGGGTCAGCCATCGAGTTCGGCCGGCGATCTTCGAGGTAGCCACGGTGGCCGCTGTTGACGAAGCTATGCGGGATGCGGATCGACGCGCCGCGATCGGCGATCCCGTACGTGAAGTCGTCGATGGCCGCCGTCTCGTGGAGGCCGGTCAGGCGTAGGTCGTTCTCCGGGCCGTAGCACGCGATGTGCTCGTTGCGCGCCTCCGAGAACGCGCTCATCAGCGCGGTGAAGTACTCCTCGCCGCCGATCTCGCGCAGATGCTTGGTCGAGAAGTTCGTGTGCAGTCCGGAGCCGTTCCAGTCGACGTCGACGCCGAGCGGCTTCGGGTGGAAGTTGACGTCTACGCCGTAGCGCTCGCAGAGGCGGAGCATCAGGTACCGCGCGATCCAGAGCTCGTCGGCTGCGCGCTTGGCGCCCTTGCCGAAGATCTGGAACTCCCACTGCCCCTTCGCGACCTCGGCGTTCACGCCCTCGATCGCGATGCCGGCCTCGATGCAGAGATCGATGTGCTGGTCGACGATGTGCCGTGCGACGTCGCCCACGTTCCTGAAGCCGACGCCGGTGTAGTACTCGCCCTGCGGCGCGGGAAAGCCCTCCTTCGGGAACCCGAGCGGCGAGCCGTCCTTGTACAGGAAGTACTCCTGCTCGAAGCCGAACCACGCGTCGGGGTCGTCCGGGATCGCGCCGCGGCTGTTCGACGGATGTGGCGTCCCATCGGGCAAGAGCACCTCGCACATGACGAGGTGGCCGCGGCTGCGCGCAGGATCGGGGAACAGCGCAACCGGCTGCAGGAAGCAGTCCGAGCTGGAGCCGTCCGCCTGGCGCGTCGAGCTGCCGTCGAAGTTCCACAGCGGCAGCTGGTCGAGTGTCGGCTCAGTCTCGAAGTCGACGATCTTCGTCTTGCTGCGCAGGTTCGGGACGGGCTCGTAGCCGTCCAGCCAGATGTACTCGAGCTTGAACTTCATCCTGGTTCCTCCTGATCTCGGACCAACAAAAAAGGGCCCACGACGCTTTCGTCGTGAGGCCCCAATGCCTCCGCGCCCGCCTTCGGCGGCGAACGCTGCGCGCAGATTAGCGGGGCCGCCGGACGCTGTAAAGAGTCTTGCGCGCGTCCGACCGCCCAGGTACCCTCGGCGGGCGATGTTGCTCCTCGGCTGACTCCGGTTTCTGCGCGCACCGCCTCTCAGGCAGGTGCGCACTGTCCGCGTCCCGTCGAGTTGGAGCAACACATGAAAGCCCTAGAAGTCCACAACCTGCGCAAGGAGTTCACCCGTCGCGACAAGCGCGGCAAGCGCCGCGTGGCCGCACTCAAGGGCGTGACCTTCACCATCGAGCGCGGCGAGTGCGTCGCGATCCTCGGTCCGAACGGGTCCGGGAAGTCGACGCTCGTCCGCCTGCTCTCGACGCTCCTCCTGCCCGACGGCGGGGACGCCTCCGTCTTCGGCAAGGACGCGTTCAAGGAGACCCGCGCGGTGCGGCGGATGGTCAACCGCGTCTCGGTCGAGGCGAGCTTCTTCAAGAAGATGTCGGCCGTCGAGAACCTGAGCTACGCCGCCCGTTTCTACGGGTTGCGCCCCTCTGCGACCAGAGACCGGATCCCGGAGATCCTCGGGCGCGTCGGCTTCCCGGCCGACCGGCGAGACGAGCCGATGGAGAACCTCTCCCGCGGGATGCAGCAGAAGGTCGCGCTCGCTCGCGCGCTCCTGACCTCGCCGATCCTGCTGCTGCTCGACGAGCCGACGACGGGCCTCGACCCGCGCTCGAAGCAGGAGGTCCAGGAGTTCATCCGCGAGGTGCGCGCCGAGCACGACGCGACCGTCCTGCTCTGCACACACGACCTCGCCGAGGCTGAGAGCCTCGCCGACCGCGTCGGGATCCTCGACGGCGGCGTCCTGCTGTGCCTCGAGCCGGTTGACCAGCTGAAGGCGCGGTACGACTCGGAAACCCTGGAGGAGGCGTTTTTCGCCGCGAGCGGCCACGCCTTCGAGAACGGCGATGGAGGTGATCGGTAGTGCGCACGATGAGCCTTGCGCTGCGCCACGAGCTCGTTGGGCTGAGCGGCGTGATCGAGCGCAACATCTATCTCGTCAAGCGCTACATCTGGTGGGACATCGCGTTCTTCCTCTGGACGGTCGCGAACACGCTCACGATCGTCTTCATCGCCAAGGGCATCCCGGCGGTCGGCGGCCAGATCGACGTCGAGAAGGTGACCACGATCCTGCTCGTCGGCGCGGTCATCTGGGCCTACCTCGGGATCATCTTCGAGATCCTCACGGAGACGGTCGCCTGGGAGCGCTGGGAGGGAACGATCGAGTACACCTTCATGGCGCCGCTCTCGCGCCCCGTCCACCTGTTCGGGATGGGCCTGTTCGCGATCGTCTACGGCGTCGTGCGCGCGATCCTGCTCTTCGGGGTCGTGGCCGCGTTCTTCAGCCTGCACCTGCCGGATGCGAACTACGTGGCCGCGCTGGTGCTGCTGGTGATCGCCTCGATCTCGTTCATCGGGATCGGGATGATGACGGCCGTCCTGCCGCTGATCTCGCCGGAGAAGGGCACGCAGCTCGGCTTCGTTGCGCAGGGCCTGCTGCTCGTCTCAGGTGTCTACTACCCGGTCTCGGTGCTGCCGCAGTGGATGCAGTGGATCTCGGTGATCTCGCCGGCCACCTACGCCCTGCGCGGCTGCCGCGCCGCGATCATCAACGGTGCGGGCCTGTCCGACCTCACGACCGAGATCTGGGCGTTGCTCGTGATCGGCGCGGTCTCGGTGCCGCTCGGCCTCTTCATCTTCCGCACCGGTGAGCGCTACGCCAAGAAGCACGGGAAGCTGAAGCGGTCGGGATGATCCGCCTCGTCGACACCCGCGCCGACCTCGAACTGTGCCTTCGGGTCGTTCGCGAGGTCGAGGAGATCGGGCCGTCGATCGAAGAGCTCGAGGCGGTGCGCGACCGGCTGCTTGTCCACCCGGACGGGGGCTATGCGTTGGTCAAAGACTCGAACGTGGCAAACAGTGCTTACGCGATGGTGCGCGTGCTGCCGGACCGCCGCCGGCGCGGTATCGGCTCCGCGCTCGTGGAGGCCGCCGTCGCGGCCGCACGCCGGCTCGGCAGCGACTCGGCGTGGGGTGTCGTGCACGCCGGCGACGAGGAATCGCTGAGCTTCGCCACCGGTCGCGGATTCCGTGAAGTGGGCCGCGAGGTCGAGTTGCGGCGGCGCCTGGTTGCCGGCGAAGGAGCGGTTGTCGGCGGGGTCGTCGAGCTGCGCGACGAGCACCGAGCAGGCGCGTACGCAGTATCGGTCGAAGCGATTCGGGACATGCCGACCGCGGGCGAGCCGGAAGCCCAGGCGTTCGACGACTGGGTCGAGAACGAGCTCGCGGGCGTTGCCGCCTTCGTTGCGCTCGAGGATGGAAGGGTCGTCGGGTACGCGACGCTCGAGCCCATTGGCGATGACCCCACGCGGCTTGAGCATGGCTTCACCGGCGTCCTGCCGACGCACCGGCGCCGCGGCTTCGCGACGGCGCTCGGTCAGGCCCAGATTGCGTGGGCCGCCGCGCGCGGCTACCAGGAGCTCGTCACCACGACGGGCGTCTCGAATGCAGGGCTCAGGCGCCAGAAGGCCAAGCTCGGCTACGGCGAGCTCGAGGGACCCGTCCTCGTCCGGGGGCCCGTGTGAGGCTCCCGGCGACGACGGTCTACTACGGCCTGAGCTTCGGGTCGAGGCTGCCGACGTGGGTCGTGATGGCCGTCTACCTGGTTCGCGAGCTGCACCTTTCACCGCTGCAGCTGGTGCTGATGGGCACGGCGATGGAGGCGGCCGTCTTCCTGTTCGAGCTGCCGACCGGCGTGGTCGCCGACACCTACAGCCGACGGCTCTCGCTGATCATCGGCTACCTCGGCATGGGTGTCGCGTGGGCCGCTGTCGGGCTCGTCTCTGCACCGTGGCTGGTGATCGCGCTCTGGGCGCTGTGGGGCCTCTCGTACACCTTTACCAGCGGCGCCGAGCAGGCCTGGATCACCGACGAGGTGGGCGTCGAGAACGTCGGGCGGGTGTTCCTCCGCGGCGCGCGCTGGGGGCAGGTCGGTTCGGTGATCGGGCTCCTCGCGCAGGTCGCGGTCGGAGTCGGCTCCCTGCGGGCGGGCGTGATCCTCGGTGGTGTCTTCACGATCGCCTGCGGGCTCGGCTGCCTCGCCTTCATGCCGGAACACGGCTTCGTCCGACGCCCGCGCGAGGAGCGTGGCTCGGCGCTCGCGGAGCTGCGAACCACCGCCTCGGCGGGTGCGCGCTACGCCTGGGCGGCGCCGGCGATCCTGCTCCTGATCGGCGTAGAGCTGTTCATGGGCGCCTCGAGCGAGGCGTTCGACCGGCTGAAGGAGGCGCACTTCCTCCGTGACATCGGCCTGCCGGGCGAGATCGACCCGGTGGTCTGGTTCGGCTTGCTCTGGCTGGCGGGCATGGTGCTGAACATCGCCGCGATCGGGAGCCTGATCAAGCGTGTCGACCGCGGCGGCCGCGAGTCGGTGGCGCGCTACCTGTTCGCCTTCGTCCTCCTCGAGCTGGTGGCGATGCTCGTCTTCGCCTTGACCGGCTCGATCTGGCTCGCGGTCGCGGGCATTCTCGGCGTCTTCCTCGCGCGCAACATGGCCGGGCCGCTGTTCGACACCTGGCTGAACGAGCAGATCAGGGACTCGAGCGTTCGCGCGACGGTGATCTCGCTGACCGGGCAGTCGAACGCGGTCGGCCAGTCGGCCGGCGGGCCGGTGCTCGGCGTGGTTGGCAACGTCTGGGGGATCAGCGCCGCGCTGGCCGGCGGCGCCGCCGCGATCGCACCTGCATTGGCCCTCTTTGCGCGTGCGATCGCACACCACGGACGCGAGCCGGAGCTCGAGCAGCTTCCCGCAACGCCTGCTGTAGACTGAGCCTGTTCGTAGGCGACGCGGCCTCGGGCGCCCTAGAGCGCTCGGGGCTTTCGTGTTTTCAGGAAGGAGTCGAGCGTGGCGCAGGTCGAGAGCAAGCCGAGGGCGACGAGCAATCCAGATGCGCGCAAGCGCGTGCTGAAGCGGATCGGGGACGAGGGGATCGAGTTCCTGCTCCTCTGGTTCACGGACATCGAGGGGCACTTGAAGAGCTTCGCGGTCACGCCGAGCGAGATGGAGGCCGCGCTCGACGACGGGATGGGCTTCGACGGCTCCTCGATCACCGGCTTCAACGCGATCGAGGAGTCGGACATGGTCGCGATCCCCGACCCGGAGACCTTCACGCCGATGCCGTGGAAGGAGGGCGAGACGAAGGTCGGCCGGATGATCTGCGACGTCGTCACACCTGACGGCCAGCCCTACGAGGGCGACCCGCGCTACGTCATGCGACGCGCACTCGAGCGGATGACCGAGGCCGGCTTCGACACCTTCAACATCGGCCCCGAGCTCGAGTACTTCCTCTTCAAGGACGACAAGGGCACCGAGACACTGGACGAGGGCGGCTACTTCGCGATGACGACGATGGACGCCGCGAGCGAGCTGCGCCAGGAGACCGTGCGCGCGCTCGAGACCGTCGGGATCCCGATCGAATACGTCCACCACGAGGTCGGCCCCTCCCAGCACGAGATCGACATGCGCTACGCGCCGGCGCTGACGATGGCCGACCACACGGTCACCTACCGCCTGATCGTCAAGGAGATCGCCAAGAAGGCCGGCTTCCACGCGACCTTCATGCCGAAGCCGATCTTCGGCGAGAACGGCTCAGGGATGCACACGCACATGTCGCTCTTCACGGACGGGCGCAACCAGTTCTTCGACGAGTCCGACAAGTGGCACCTGTCCGAGGTCGGCAAGGCGTTCATCGCGGGGCAGCTGCGCCATGCGCGCGAGATCTCGGCGGTGTTCGCGCAGTGGGTCAACTCGTACAAGCGGCTCGTGCCGGGCTACGAGGCGCCGGTCTACGTCGCGTGGTCGCAGCGGAACCGTTCGGCGCTGATCCGGATCCCGCTCTACAAGCCGGGCTCCGAGCAGGCAACGCGGGCGGAAATCCGCTGTCCGGACCCCGCCTGCAACCCGTACCTCACTTTCGCCGCCCTGCTGCACGCGGGCCTCGAGGGGATCGAGCGCGGCTACGAGCTGCCCGAGCCGATGGAGACGAACCTCTACCACCTGACGCCCGAGCAGCGGCGCGAGCGCGGCATCGTCTCGCTCCCGGAGACCCTCGGCGAGGCGATCGACGAGCTTGCGGCCTCCGAGCTGGCCCGCAAGGCGCTCGGCCCGCACATCTTCGACCGCTACGTCGAGCTGAAGCGCAAGGAGTGGGACGACTACCGAGTGCAGCTCACGGACTGGGAGCTGGAGCGCTACCTATCTGTGCTGTAAGGAGGACTCGACGAAACCTCAACTATGCCGCCGGGCCGCGCTGCACCCCGGCGACGAGCGAGATTACGCCACGCCCTCTTGACGTGCGAGAATTGGTTTCGATCTCGCTCGCTCTGGCAAGCGAGATCCAACTGACGGCCGACCGCGAGCTGCCGAGTCTTCGCAGCTCGCGGTCGTTTCGGGCCGAGTCGGCCGTCAGGGACAAGGTGAGCCGAGCGTGAACGTGTTCTCGTGCCAGTTCGACAGGAAGGGAGCTGCCCGCCACACGGCGCAGGCGTTGGACGGTGGCCCCTGCTGGAACGTGTTGCCGAAGACCTGAGTCGGAACATGGCCGAGCGCCGGGGCGCATTCGGTTCTCGGCGCGCCGTACGGGTCGTTGCCGTTCGGGTCGTTCGGCTGATAGCTGTTGTTCGAGAAGACGAAGTCGCCGCAGCCGAGGCCGCCCGAGTCCGTCAGCTGCACGCCGTAGTAGCTGTCGTTCCCGAGATCGACGAACGTGTTGTGGTCGATCGTCAGGTGGTAGATCGGCCCCTGGTCCGGCGTGATCATGATGAAGCTGTTGGCGCAGCGCTGGAAGGTCGAGTTTCGGATCGTCACCCCGTCGACGTACCCGTCGATCGCGAAGCAATCCGGGTGAGAGCCGGACTGCGCGATTGTCTGGCCCCAGTGAACGTCGTGGAACGTGACGTGGTCGAAGACGATGTTGCGCGACAGAGGTGCGGGGACTCCGCTGCAGCGGCGGGTCGGGCCGACCGCCCCTGTCGTGCCGATCCCCGAGTCCTCGTCGCCGTATGACGAGTAGCCGCCCCACGACTCGTTCGAAAACGTGATGTTCGAGTTGCCCTCGAAGATCATGAATCGACGCCCGGTCCCGTTCTGGATCGTGACGTGATCGTTGCAGGAGTCGAGCTGCAGCTCCCAGTTGGGATCGGAGCGCGGGAAGTTCAGGCCGTCGAAGACGATGTGATGAGCATTCTGGACCATCGTTCTGCCGGTCAGGTTGACGGTGGCGCCTACCGCGGCGCGGAAGGTGACGTCGCCGCCCCTGTCGCCCGAAAGGGACTGGTTCGAGTAGCTACCACCAGCCAGCTGCACCGTTTGGCCCGCTGAGGCGAGGTTGCCACCG
>Ga0307315_10000097_pt1 | contig 17784 bp, 16 predicted proteins | sample ER_DNA_355_FD_194497 | JGI IMG/M metagenome (GOLD analysis project Ga0307315, IMG submission 194497) | Bulk soil microbial communities from the East River watershed near Crested Butte, Colorado, United States - ER_DNA_355 | ecosystem: Environmental > Terrestrial > Soil > Floodplain | place... | reverse complement strand
TCGCGGTCGTTCACCGTCACCCCGATCGATACCGTTGGCGCCGGCGACGGCTTCGCCGCTGGCTACCTCGCCGCTTTCCTTGCCAGTTGCAGCCTGCAAGCACGAGTTGATCAAGGTGCCGCCGTGGGGGCGTTGGTCACTACCTGTCGCGGCGACCTGGCCGCCATGCCGCATCGCAAGGAAGTCGACGCCTTGCTCAACTCCACGAGGACCCCGCTATGACTGAGCAAGCACCACAGCCGCTACGGGATGGCGCGCTCGTCAACCCCGAGCAGGCGACGCTTACCGCCGATGTTGTGATCATCGGCTCCGGCATGGGTGGCGGCACCCTTGCCTGGGCATTGAAGGACACCGGTCTGGACGTGCTGATCGTCGAGCGCGGCCAGTTCCTGCCCAGGGAGCCGGAGAACAACCAACCGGACCACGTGTTCATCAAGAAGCGCTATGTCACCTCCAAGCCCTGGTACGACGCCAAGACCGGGCAGCCGTTCCAACCAGGCGTCTACTACTGGGTGGGCGGGAACACCAAGATGTACGGCGCCTGCCTGCCCCGTTTCCGCCGCAGCGATTTCGAGGAAGTGGCCCATCACGACGGCGTTTCTCCAGCGTGGCCGTTCAGCTATGACGATCTCGAGCCGTTCTACGCGAAGGCTGAAAAGCTGTTCGAGGTGCACGGTGCACTTGGAGAGGACCCGACCGAGCCTGAGCACTCCATGCCGTACCCCTATCCGCCGCTCAGCCACGAACCCGCAGTCGAACGGCTCGCCGTACGGCTCCACCAGCAGGGCCTGCACCCGTTCCACATGGCCAATGGCATGCACCTGCCATCAATGACCGAACGGCGCGCCGATGCGACCGCCGATGGCTCCCCCTCCCCCACCGGCAACAAGAGCGACGCGGAAAATCGCGCGGTGCGGCCCGCTCTGGAGTCACCGACGGTGCGGCTCCTGCTCGGCGCGTACGTCCGCCGGTTGCACACCAGCAGCGACGGGCACACCGTTACGGCCGCGGATGCCCAAGTTGGCGAGCGGACGGTTCGGATCGAGGCCAAGACCTACGTCGTCTCCGGTGGGGCGGTCAACTCAACCGCCTTGCTGCTGCGCTCGGTGAGCGACCAGCACCCGAACGGACTCGGGAACTCCTCCGGGCTGCTTGGCCGCAACTACATGGTCCACAACAGCACCTTCTTCATGGCCGTGAACCCGGCCCGACGCAACGACACCGCGTGGCAGAAGACTCTCGGCCTCAACGACTGGTACGAGGCCGGCCCCGACACCCCCTACCCGCTCGGCAACCTCCAGATGCTCGGCAAGCTACGAGCCCCGATGATCAAGTCGGCCCGCTCCTGGGCGCCGATGTGGGCCCTGAAGATGATCACCGATCGCAGCCTCGACATCTACCTCACCACCGAGGACCTGCCCCGCCCGGACAATCGGGTCACCATCGATGGCGACAAGATCATGATCACCTGGACCCCGAACAACCTCGACCCACACAAGGAGTTGGTCAAACGAGTAAGTCGAGCCGTCCGCAAGGCCGGCTATCCGATCGCGCTCACCGAACACATGGGCATCGCGACCAACTCCCACATGTGCGGCACTGCGGTTGCCGGCACCGACCTCGTCCGCAGCGTTCTCAACCCTGACTGCCGCAGCCACGACGTCGACAACCTCTACGTCGTGGACGGCAGTTTCTTTCCGTCCTCGGCTGCCCTCAATCCCGCCCTCACCATCGCGGCCAACGCGCTCCGGGTAGCGCCCACCATCGCCGCTAGCACACGGTGACCCAATGGGGTGCGAGACGGGCCAAGGTCAAGACTCCAGCGGCCGGAGTCGGACGAGCTGTGGCGGTGCGCCAAAGGGTGAGTACTGGGTCACGGTGCCGCCAGGGGGAAGGCGGTCGTCGTGGGCGTACTGGTCGGCGAGGTCGTCTTCAGCGACCTGGTCGCCGGCGTCGGCTACTCCTCCCGACGCAATCCGGGCGGATCCGCCAGCTCGGCCCGGTAGTGGCCGATCACGTTCCGAGCGGCAGCGCTGATGGCATCGACCTGGTCGGGGAGTCGCTGCAGCAGCAGACGGTGCTGACCCGGCTCCGGAGTAGGGGTGTGCATCGACCAGTCCCGCATATCCCCTCCCGAAGGTCATGAGCCGCACCGCGTCAGGCCCCGCTCTCTTCTCCTATCGATATTTCGACAGGATTTTCAAGCCTCGCCTGAGCGAGGCACCTGCGTCAGCTCGCGAGCACCTGCGGCGGTCGGCGGCGCGCCAGATCGTGTGAGCGAATTCGGTGTCGCCGAGTGGGTCGCCGCCGGCACCCTGGCCGCAGCGGAGGCCAACGAACACAGCCTGACCACCGCCGAGACTCGGCGGCTCCAAATCGGAGCACACTGGGCCGATCTGCATCCCGGCGACCGGGTTGTTCAGAGTCGGTTGCCCGGCACCGAACGCCCAGTCCGGTTAGGCGGAGACGGCACCCCCACCGTCGGCGACTTCGCCCCCGCCGAGCTGGGATGTGTGTTGCGGATCTCAGAGGGCTCCGCATGCCGGCTGATCGGCGACGCCTTGGACCTGCGGCATCGGCTCCGGTTGGTCTGGGCGGGCGCCTTGGCTGGTCAGGTGCCGGCTTACCAGGCTAGGTGGATTGCTGCCGCCACCCACCATCTCAGCGCCGACCAGGCCGCATACGTGGATGCCCGGATCGCCCCATCGTTGGGGGCGCTGCCCTGGGGGCGGCTGCAGACCCTGCTAGAGGCAACCATCTACCAAGCCGACCCAGTCGGTGCTGAACAGCAGGCCGCCGCTGCTGCGAGCGAGCGGTTCGTCCGGCTCGGCCGCAACTCCGAACATGGCCTCAAACTCATCATTGCCCGCGCCGCCGCCTGTGATGCCATCTGGTTCAAAGCCACCATCGACCGGATCGCCGACATCCTCACCCACCAAGGCGACCCTGATCCGGTTGAGATGCGCCGCTCCAAAGCCATTGGCATCCTCGCCCAACCCCGCCCACGCCCTCCAGCTGCTCAGCCAACACCAACACGACAACTGGGACGGACCCCCCGAACCCGCCGACCCTGCCCAAGACCCAACCGAACACGAGGACGCAGACGCAGTCGTCCTCGAGGAGGCAGAGCAGAACGCCGAGCCAACCGCCAACCCCGACCAGACCACCAACGAGACTGCCCATCGATCGCTGCAGATCACCCCGCCGCCAGTCGACCCGGATCGGGCCCGGCCCCGTGCCGTGGTCTATGTCCATCTCAGCGCTGAAGCCCTCACCACCAATACTGGGGTCGCCCGAGTCGAAGACGTCGGCCCGGTACTCCTCAGCCGACTCCGCACCCTACTCGGACAGCACTGCATGATCAGCGTGAAGCCGGTGATCGACCTGCCCGCCGGACACACCCCGGTCGACTGCTACGAAATCCCCGCCCGGCTCCGCGAGCAGCTGCAACTCCGCAACCCCGCCGACGTGTTCCCCTACGCCGCCGCAGTCAGCCGCCGCGCAGACCTTGATCACACCATCCCCTACCTCAGCCCGGACCGCGGCGGACCGCCCGGCCAAACCAGCATCGGCAACCTCGGCCCCCATGTGCGCCGCCACCACCGACTGAAGACTCACGCCGCATGGCAAGTCCGACAACCCGAACCCGGCACCTGGCTATGGCGATCACCCCACCGCCGGATCTACCTCGTCAACGCCACCGGCACCCTCCAGCTCCACCAGATCATTTTCGAACACACATTCAATATAAGGTGAACCGCCGACACTTCTTGCGACCAAGCGGCAGCAGGAACAGACGGACAACACCGGAGGGGCCACCGCCCTGGGCGCGCCGATGTAGGCATCGGCTCCGAAGATCGTTTGTCAAGCTCCTCGACTTGGCGCATCGTCAGATCCCGTCGGTAGCGCCGATGATCTTGGTGAGCGCTCGACGCAGATCGAGGAGCAGCTTCGTACCTTCTCCTTCAAGGATCCCGACGGGCTGTGGACGGAGGTTCCGTGGTGGAAGGACGGACGGCCGGATCTGACGACACTGGACGCAGGCCTTGTGAAGAACCCCATCACGGACGCGAGTACTCGCAGCAACGCAGTGGAGCCTGTTACCTCGTCAGCGGTGTGAGCGAATCTGTCAAAGCCTCACTTGCCAACGAGCTTGAAGGCGTGGTGAGTCTTGCTGCTCGCGAGCGCCGTCGACGCCGGTGTCAATGCCGTCGACACGGCCAACGTGACTGATCATCAATCCCGTACGCCCGAAGGGCCGAAGGTTCATGCCCGTCCCACCCTCCCGCCGTACAGCTGACGCCGCCTGTCGCCACATGGATTGTCCACCGCTGCCACCGGAGGCGCCACCTGGTAGATCCGGATGGCTGAGGCGCCATCGCGACAGTTGACAATCCAAGCGCCCCTTCCCGCGCGATAGCAGCCAAACGACCTAGGCCGTTCCGGCAGACGAGGTGGGCGGGATGTTCTGGTTGATTCGAAAGAAGTTGTCCGGGTCGTACTTTCGCTTCAAGGCTTGGAGCCGGTCGTACTTCTTCGACCCGTACGACTGCCTAACACGCTCGGCACCCTCATCGCCCAAGAAGTTCACATACACGCCTTCATGCCACGGTTGCAGTGCGGACCAGAAGTCCCGGACCCACACGCGTTCCTCCGCGAATCCGGCACTCGTCTCCGTGCTGGCGCCGATGTTGTACGTGAATCCGGTTGAGCGGCCGTTGAACGCGGTCTCGTCGTCGCCCACTCGGCTCACGGCGCCGCCCATGTGCCAGATCGGGTACGTCGTCAGCGGCGATGAGATCTGCAACGAGTGCTCCACCGTGATGTCGATGATGTCATCGCTCAGCTCGGCGACGTCGCAGCTCTTGAAGTAGTACCAACGACCCGCCGGAAAGCTCGGATCGAACATCGCCTGATGCGTTAGGAACGGCTTCGGCACGCATAGATCCAAGACCGGCGAGCCGAATGTCTTCAACGGTCGGATGAAGCGTTCGCCTTCCTCTATATCACCGGCCCAGCAGCAGGCGACCACTACGACGGGCTTGCCGTGAAGTTCGGGCGGCACGAAAGGCAGCAGCGGCGCTTTCCGGTGAATCACGATCGTCATCAGTTCGTCGGGTGCGTCAGCGACCCAGTCACGATAGAAGCGCAGAACCTCTGGCGACTGGGTCATCGGCCAGAAGACCGGTCCCGCCATCACGTGCGGGCCCAGAGGCACGCAGCGGAACTCGAACTCGGTGACGATCCCGAAGTTGCCTCCGCCGCCGCGCACTCCCCAGAAGAGATCTGCATTCCGATCCGCGCTCGCCTGCATGAACTCACCCTCGGCCGTGACGAGATCGACTGAGACGAGCTGGTCGATCGACAAGCCGTGCTTACGCATGATCCAGCCGATCCCGCCGCCGAGAGTTAGTCCGGCCACGCCGGTATGGGTGACGATGCCCGACGGCACCGCGAGGCCGAACGCCTGGGTTTCCCTGTCGAGGTCTCCGAGCAGCACGCCCGCCTGTACCCGTGCCGTCCGCCTTTCCGGATCGACCCGGACTCCTTTCATCAACGAGAGGTCGATCACTACGGCCCCATCAGCCACTGAGAAACCCGGAAAAGAGTGGCCACCGCTTCGTACCGCGACCGGCAGACCGCTAGTTCGCCCGAACTTCACGGCGGCAATGACATCCGAAACTCCAAGGCAACGAATGATCACCGCTGGATGCCTGTCGAACGAGCCGTTCCAGATCTTGCGATCCGTGTCATAGCTCGGGTCTCCTGGGCCGACGACGTACCCGCGGAGTGCTGCCCTATCAATTTCCATCGATTCGGTACCGAGGCTCATCGTTGGAGTGTCTCAGTCAGGCCGACGGCTGCCAAGCATTGCTGTCAGATCGGAGGCAGCGTTCTGACCAAAACCCTTCTCGTTTTCGGTCGGAACGCGGGAAATGCAGCGATGGAGGTGCCCGCGGGGACGGCACCTATCAGCATCCCGGCCGATGCACCGGCATGCTGTAAGGTCCCAAAAGGCTGACAGCTCGGTAGCTCGATACAGGTGAAGGTCTTCCACCATCGCTGATCCCTCACGGAAACTGTGGGCAGGGTGCGTCCCCGAATCGATTCAGAGATGCGATCTGCCCACAGTTTCCCGCGGATGGATGCTGTAGGCGGAAGGGTAGTCCTTGATCCGTCCGGCCTCCAGCTCCTTGACGCGCCGGCGCTCGGTGGACCTTTGGGCCCGTCGAGCACATGCCCTAGGTGGTTCCTACGGGGTTTGGCCCAACGGGGGCAGGTCCCACTCGTCGTTGGACATCTTGACGATCTTCACTGCACAGCAGGCGAAGGCCAGCGTCATCAGGAGCCAGGCGGCCATGTCGAGCGCCGGCATCTGTAGGACCACGAACGCCACGACATGCATTGGCGTGGTCAACAACATGGCCAGCCAGCCGACGGTGGCGATGCTGCCGCGCAACGCCAGGCCCATCAAGATCGCGCCAATGATGTGGCCCAGAACAAAGAGGTTGGTGCTAACGCCCGGGATCCCGGTCGACCACATCTTGTCGATCACGATGGCGGCGACGTCGCGTTGCTCGGGCGGCAGTGAGGCGCCAATCAGGTAGAGGTTGTCGATCGCGCCCATCGCGAAGGCACCGAGATATGCCGTGAGATTCACCGCGAGCGCGACCGTGGTGAGCATGGGCCGCCGACGTCGGGAGAGACTGGCGGCCGCCAAGAAGGCCGGAACCACAGTGACCAGCCCAATGAAGCCGAACAATGCGAACGTGAACTGACGGTCGGGATTGGCCGCGATCAGATCGAGCGTCTGTCTCGTGTCGGAGTCGTCGGTCTGGAACAGTCGCCCGATAGCGACACACGTGGCCGGGACCAGCATGATGACCGCGGCCGCGTACCGCTGGAAGCTCCGCACATCCCGCACCCGGAGAGCCCGCGGGCCCTCGTTGTTGATCTTGGTTTTGCTGGCCTCGGCAACTGACATGATGACCTCCTGCATGTGGGATCTGTTGGTCCCTGCAGCGTGCCGCCGGTCGCAGTGGCCCGGCAGGAGGATTCTTGCTGCATCGCATCGGGAGGCTGCCCGACTGGCCGAGGAGCCAACTCCCTGGTGGCCGGGAGTTTCGGGCGGGATCATGAGGGCATGCCGAAGCGGCTCACGGTGTTGGCGTACGCGCTCTTCGGGTTCGCCCTCGTACTCGCAGGGGTGGCCCTGGTCGGCGCTTGGCTCTGCGGGCTTGACCGCGAGACGCTCTGGTCAAGCTTCTTGATCACCAACACGGCGATCGGTCTATCGGCGGCACCCTGCGGTCTCCTGATCGCACGCGCCAAGCCGGGCAACCCGATCGGCTGGCTCTTCCTAATCGCGGGCATTGCCCCACTGCTGACCGCGGCAGTGACTCCCCTCATGATCTACGGCGCCGGCCACGGCTGGCCGCACGTCACTCTGCGGCTGCTCGTGACGATCTACTTGTTCTCCTGGTCTTGGGGCGTTTTCTGCTGCCTTCCGTTGATCTTGCAGCTGTTCCCGACCGGAAGGCCGGTGAGCCGGCGTTGGCAGGTGCTCTGCTGGCTGACCGTCGGCAATGCCGCCCTCGGCAACCTGTTTGTCGGCCCGACTCCGGAGTACAACAGCGCCTCGTCGTTCCTGGTCGTACCCTGGTGGTCAGTGACCGAGCGCATCGCTGCCGTGGTGGCACCGCTGCTCATCCTGGCCTCGGTCGCCAGCCTGATCGTCCGGTACGTCCGCGGCACGGAGACCGTACGCCAGCAGGTCTTGTGGCTCTTGGTCGCGGTCATTCTCGTGATCTTGATCAATGCACCCATCTGGTTCGCCATCCCAAACGGGCAGACGATCTTGCTCTTGTTGAGCTTCCCGTTGATCCCCGCCGCAGTCACTATCGCTGTGCTGCGGCACGGCCTCTACGACGTCCGGATCGTGCTATCGCGGGTGGTCGTCTACGCACTGCTCACGGTCGGCGTGATCGCGATCTATGTCGGGTTGGTGGCCGGACTCGAGAGGGTGCTCCGGGGCGCCGGAGCACCGGTGGTGGCAGCGCTTGCGATCGCACTGGCCTTCAATCCCGTCCGGGTGCGCCTGCAACGCCTGGTCGACCGCGCCGTCTATGGCACCCGCCGCGACCCGGTAGCCGCGGTATCCGCGGTCGGACAGCGGCTGGCCGGTGATGACCTCGGCGGAGTCGCTGACGGCCTCCGCGAGTCGCTCCGCCTGAGCTACGTAGCAGTCGAGCGAGGAGACGGCAGCCTCGTCGAAAGCGGCGGTCGGACGGCCATGTCGCAGACCTGGCCTCTGACCTACAACGGCAAGCGGGTCGGAAATCTGGTCATCAGCCCACGCCAGGGCGAACGTCGACTCTCCCGAGCCGACCAGAACGTAATAGATCTCCTTGCCGCCCCGCTGGCGATCGTGCTGCACGCGCAAGCGCTCACCGAGGACCTGAAAGTTTCCCGCGAACGCGTCATCGACGCCGCCGAAGAGGAACGGACCAGGCTGCGCCGCGAGCTGCACGACAGCCTAGGCCCGCTCCTCACCGGCGCAGCCTTCAAAGCCGACGGCATCGCCCTTGCCGCCCAGAACCGACCAGAACGGGCCGAATCGTTGGCGATCGAGCTCGCCGATCAGTTGCGGCAGTCCGTCGAGGGCGTACGCCAACTCGCGTATGGGCTCCGGCCAGCCGCTCTCGACGAGCTCGGGCTGGTCGGGGCACTGCGAGAGGAGGGCAGTCGATACGGCCCAGTCAAGGTGATCATTCGGGCGCCCGAGTCGCTGCCTGCACTGCCATCCCCGGTCGAGGTCGCCGCGTACCGGATTGCCGCTGAGGCGTTGACCAACGTCGTCCGACACTCGGATGCGAAGCTGGCCTCCATCCAGCTGACAACCGTGGACGGCACCCTTGAAATGATCATCACCGATGACGGCAGTGCTACCCCACCCTGGTCGCCCGGGCTCGGCCTAGCCTCGATCCAAACCCGGGCCTCCGAGGTCGGCGGCGCGTGCGAGGCGGGTCCCACAGCAGAAGGCGGTCGAGTGGTCGCCGTCCTCCCACTGCGAGCCGGCCGATGATCAAGGTCCTGGTGGCTGATGATCATCCGGTAGTCCGTGACGGCCTGCGTGCGCTCTTCGCCGAGTACCCGAACATCGACGTGATCGGCGAGGCAGCCACCGGCCGCGAGGCGATCAAGGCTGCAGTGATCGACAAACCAGACGTGATCATCATGGACCTCGCGATGCCGGACACCGACGGCTTCAGCGCAACCGCCGAGATCAGCCGGGTGGCGCCGGACGCGGCAGTGCTCATTTTGACAATGAGCGACGACGACATCACCGTGACCAAGGCGATGCGTGCCGGCGCTCGCGGCTACCTGCTCAAGGGCGCAACAAAAGAGGAGATCCTGCGCGCCGTCACAGCGGTCGCCGACGGACAAGCGATCTTCGGGCCCGCCGTCGCCCAGCGGGTATTGGCCCGACTCGGTGCACCATCGACAGACGAGGACCCTTTCCCTCAGCTGACCCCACGGGAGCACGACGTATTGAGACTGCTTGCTCAGGGTTTGTCGAACTCTGCGATCGCCGATCGTCTGGGCCTCTCACTGAAGACGGTGAACAACAACGCGTCCTCGATCTTCACCAAGCTCAACGTCGCCAGCCGTACCGAAGCGGCGATCCTCGCCCGCGACCGCGGACTCAGCCGCAACTGACACTCCTCAGCGGCCTTTTCGCGTTACCAGCAGGTGAAGCCGCCGTCGACGAGCAGGTCCACCCCGGTGCAGAAGCTGGCTGCGTCGCTGAGCAGGAAGATTGCCGGCCCGACGAGTTCATCGACGGTCGCCATCCGGCCCAGCGGCGTATCGGCCTCGAACGTCGCGACTTGATCGGCGACCTCGGGGCGCAGGTTCATCGGCGTGCCGGTGTAACCGGGGCTGACGGAATTGACTCGGATGCCCCGCTGGGCCCATTCCATGGCCAGGCTGCGACTGAGGTGGATTACGGCCGCCTTCGAGGCGTTGTAATGGGCCTGGAGCAGCCCGCGGTTGACGATCGATCCGGACATGGAGGCGATGTTGACGATCGCGCCTCGGCCGTGCTCGAGCATCGCGCGGCCCTCTGCCTGGCACGACAAGAACACTCCGGTGATATTGATGTCGATCACTCGCTGCCACTGGCTCAGTGACATCTCCTCGGCCGGCGCGGCGTTGGCGATGCCCGCGCAATTGACGGCCAGGCTGAGCGGCCCGAGTTCGTTCTCCGCGTCCCGCACCGCATCGGCCAGGATGTCGGCATCCATGACATCGCCCGGCACGGCGATCGCACGCTGACCCGCCATGATGATTTCGTCGCAGACCTCTTCCAGGGCTGTTTCAGGCAAGTCGAAGCACGCGACATTGGCACCGGCCGCGGCCAGCCCGAGGGCGATGCCGCGGCCGATACCGCTGGCGGCGCCGGTGACCAACGCGGCCTGTTGGTCGAGGCGGAAGTTCGGCATGGTCATTGCTGTTCCTTTCGCTTGGCGGTGAACCGCTGGCTGCGCGTGGTAGCTGGCGCTACAGAAGGATTGCTAGCGTCTCGCTTGAGATCATTCCGCAACTACGACGTGTGGAGTACGAGGATGACGAGCACCCCATCGCAGAGCCAAGGAGACAGGGCCGAGGTGGCCACGCCTGATTCGACCACCGAGTGGCCAGGGGGTCGCTTCCTGCCTCCACCTGAGCCGCGGGAGGGGCCGACGGCAGCGTGCGCTACGAGGGCGTCACCTATGCCGCTCCGGAGGGATACCGGCCGCTGCAGCTGGACGTATGGGTGCCGGCTTCCGCCACCCCGCCTCCACTCGTGGTGTGGATCCACGGAGGCGCTTGGTTGTTTGGCGACCGGCGCTACCTTCCGGAGACGCTGCGGCCGAACCAGCTCTTCGAGGAGTTGATCAACGTAGGGCTTGCCGTTGCCACCATTGATTACCGCCATGCCCTGGAGGCGCAGTTCCCGGCCCAGCTACACGATGTCAAGGCCGCCATCCGGTACCTTCGCGCGTACGCAGATGTGCTGGGCGTCGACACCAGCCGGATCGGAGTTTGGGGGGAGTCCGCCGGCGGTCACCTAGCTGCCCTGATTGCCCTGACCGCGCAGCGCCCGGACCTGGAGGGAACGCTCGGCGTCCTCGATGAATCCAGCGCCGTCGACGTCGTTGTCGACTGGTACGGCGTTGCCGATCTCACAGTCAAGCCGCAGCCCGATAGCGCCGCGCAACCACCACCGGAGTTGCTCACAGAGCCTCAGGACATCCTGGTCGGCGGGCAAGATCAACACGCATACGCGGCCGCCAGCCCGATCACCTACGTCACGCCGGCCGCTCCACCGTTCCTGCTCGTGCATGGCACGGCGGATGCGGTCGTGCCGTACCTCCAGAGCGAGGTGCTTGCTCGAGCCCTGACCGAGGCGGGGGTGCCGGTTCGGCTGGTTCCTATTGAGGGCGCTGACCACATCTTCAACGGCCACGACGACATCGATGGCGTCGTGCGGCTGTCAGTGGACTACTTCGCCGAAGCTCTCCTGCCGGCGCGACGGACTCGCTCGTCTTAGCGCCCCAAGATCAAAAGCGGCGGTTCTTGCGAGGCTTGGACGGCAGCGGATCGGTGCCGGGAGTCCAGTTCAGGATGCTGGACCGCTCGAGGAACTCGTCGGAGGTGATGTCGCCGCGCGCAAAGCGTTCGGCGAGGATCTGCTTCGCCTCGTCTTCGGGTGATCGGTGGCTGCCGAGTTTGGGCAGGGGAAGCTTGCCCTGGTGCCACAGATACAGCGCAACGAGTACAAGGAGTAGCAGGAGGAGGAATGTGCCGAGGAATGGCATGACGGACAGTGAACTTTCCACTCCGTGGTGGCCGTGGGGCAGGTGTGGGTTCATGGGTCAACCTCTTCTTTTGCTTGGACCTGGTTCGGTCAATGTGGCAGCGATAAGCCTTGCCGTACACTCGGTGACCTTGATCGTTAAAGACCCGACTAAGGCCCAGCCATGATCAGCCTGTCAGTCAGCTGTGAATGGCCTCCAGGCGTCGATCACTCGCTTGCGTCCTCAGCCTCGCCGGCCAAGATCAAATAGAGCGAGCGACGAGCCCCCGCCAACACTTGTGCCGCGGCCTCGACCTGCGCCGCGCTGCCACTAGTGACAATCTGGCGTGTCGCCGTCTGCAGCTCATGCAATGGGTCTCTCAGGTCAGGGCCGGCCGGTCGGTCGGCGAACCCAGCGAAAGGGTCGCCCATTCGAGCGCTGCGCTCCTCTACATACGTGCGCCCCTCGGGGGTGAGGGTCACCAGACGGCGACCGCCCTCTTCCTGCGTTGTGACCAGGCCCTCGTCCTCCAGCTGGGCGATGGTGGGATACACCGCACCTGGGCTGGGACGCCACGCCCCGCCGGTGCGGTCGCCCATCGCCTGCATGATCTGGTAGCCGTGCATCGGCTCGTCCGCCAGGACTAACAGGATGGCGGTCCGCACATCACCCCGGTGGATACGTCCACGGCCCCGGCCTTCAGGCCCGCCGCGTCCGCCTCGTCGGCCGCGTCCGCCTCGGTGATCGTGTGGACGGTGCGCGTGACCACCAGGCCCTGCCTGGCCGCCTGCCTCATCCCGGCCATCTTCCGGCCGGCGCTCAAACTGCTCGAACGGGCGTCGATCTCTGTGTCTCATCGAAGTCTCCTTAATTGAGATGACACGATCACGATATATCGCGATACGCTCAATTGCAAGACCAAGCATGTCTCCATCTCGAGGTGGACGCATGCGAATGACGACGTTCCAGCAGGAAAGCGCCGGACAACCGCTCACTCCGCGTTGGCTACCTACACTTCGCGTTGGTCGAAACTGTCGGAAGTGCAGCAAAATAACGCGAAGTGCGCACTAGAGGGCGCCTATCAGAGTCGGGGTTGTCCTATGCTTTGGCGATCGCCAGGGCTTCGCCTCGCTCGATGCGCGTCGCCAGCGTCTCTGCCTTGATCCAGTCCTCGTGGCGCAGCACGTCGCCGTCGGGCAGCGTGAGGACGATCCGGTCGGTCAGCTCGAGCCCGGCGTCCTTCCGCATTGTGTTGACCGTGTGGATGAGCTCGTATACCCGGCCTCTGAGCTCGAGCTCCGGATCGATCTCGGTATCGACCGCGACCGAAAGGGTTATGTCGTCCGCGATCGCCCAGCCGGGGATCTCAACCCGTTCCCCGCGAATCACGTCGTCGGCATCCAGCTCCACGCCCGCCACACGCACGCGCCCGTCGCCAAGCTCTTCCGCCTCGCCGCGTTCCAGCGCCGCCTTGATCTCGCGCACCTTAGGCCCCAGCCGTGGGCCGAGCACCCGTAGGTTGGGCAACAGCCGGACCCGGGCCACGGGCCCCTGATCGAACCCGACTTCATCTACCCTGAGCTCCTCTGCGATCTCCTGCGCGTGCTGCCCAGCGAGCCGCGCGCCGCGCACGTACACGCGTCGAAGCGGCTGGCGCAGCTTCACCCCAGCCGTGCCCCGCGCCTCCCGACCCAGCTCCACGATCCGGCGCACCTCCGCGATCTCGGCGAGGAGGCGCTCATCCGGCCTGCGGACCTCGGGCCAGCCCGCGAGGAAGATGCTCTCCGGCGCGCCGTCGCAGACATCTGCGACGAGGTTCCGCCAGAGGTGATCGGCAAGGAACGGCATGACCGGCGAGATCACGCGCAAGCCCGTCACGAGGGCGAACCAGAGTGTCCGGAAGGCTGCGTCGTCGTAGGCGTAGAACCGCCGTCGCGACCGGCGGATATACCAGTTCGAGAGGTCGTCGATGAAGGACTCGAGCGCGGCAATCACCCGGTACGTGAGCTGCTCCTCGAGCGCGGTGGTTACGTCGGCGACGAGCTTCTCGGTCCGCGCGATGAGCCAGCGGTCAAGTGGGCGCAGCTCGACTCCGGCCGGCCCGGCGACGAGATCGGAGAATGTCGGTCGGAAGCCCTCGATGTTCCCGTATCTCACGAGAAACCCGACCGAGTTCCAAAACGTCAGGAGCTTGCGCTTGATCTCGTGCGCCGGCCCATAGCCGAAGAGCAGATCGCGGTCCGGCGGCTGGTCGCAGTACTGCCAGCGCATGACGTCGGCGCCCATGCGTGCGAACGCCTCCTCGGCTGGAATGAGATTCCCCCAGGAGCCGTGCATCGGACGCCCGTGCTCGTCGAGCATCTTCTCGTAGCCGAGGACGGACCGGAACGGCGCCTTGTCCACCAGACAGACCGACATGAAGAGCTGCGAATAGAACCAGAGGCGGATCTGCTCGCGCATTTCGGAGACCCAGTGGGCAGGAAACCAGGTCTGCCAATAGTTGTGATCGGGAAGATCGGCGCCGGTGAGCCCCTTGGCAGCACCGGTCCCGTAGCCGCCCTCGACCCACTCCGGGTTTTGCCAGCCGAGCGTAGAGAAAGGGACGATACCTGCGTCGAGCCAGACGTCGCCGATCTCGGGTATCCGCTGTATACCCTCGGTGCCGCACGCTTGGCAGCGGACCTCGACCGCGTCGATCCACGGACGATGGAGCTCGGCGAGTTGATCGATCCCGGCCGTCGCCAGCTCCTCGAGCTCGGCGCGGGAACCGACTACGGTGACGTGGCCGCACGCGCACGGGTAGATGGGCAGTGGCAGCCCGAAGTAGCGGCGGCGGGAGATGTTCCAGTCCCCCATGTTGCGGAGCCAGTCGTCCATGCGCTTGCCGAAGTACGCCGGTGTCCACTCCACGGTGGCGTTCGCCGCAAGCAACCTCGGCCTCACTTCGTTGACGGAAATGAACCAGTCGTCGGCAATGCGGAAGATGAGCGGCGTATTGCAGCGCCAGCAGAAGGGATAGCGGTGGGCAAATTCTCCGGCCGCGACGAGGCGACCGCGCTCGGCGAGGTCGGCCACGATCTGCTCGGCAGACTCCGACGTGGAGAGCCCATGCAGCCAGCCGAAGCGGTTGTAGAAGCGGCCAGCCTCGTCCACCGGCATGACGATGGGAAGGTCGTTTACACGGGATAGCTCAAAATCCTCGGTCCCGCACCCAGGCGCGATGTGGACGAGGCCGGTGCCCTCATCCATCGTGACCTCGTCCCATTCGATGACGCGGTGCTCGATACCCTCGGCCGCCGGCAGGTGATCGAAAGGTCCGTCGTAGCGCCAGCCGACGAGCTCGGCACCGTGCCGGCGCTCGACGTAGGTTTCGTCGGGGTAGCGCTTGACCGCAACCCACTCACCGTTCTCCTGTAGGCCGTACTCCTCATCCGGATGAACCGCGGCAGCGACATTCGCCGGCAGCGTCCAGGGCGTCGTGGTCCAAACCGTCAGCGACTGGCCGGGCCGGTCGATCAGCGGAAAGCGAACGAAGAGCGAGGGATCGATGCGCTCCTCGTAGCTTCCGACCAGCTCATGCGCCGAAATGGACGTTCCGCAGCGTGGGCACCATTCGGTGGAGCGGTGACCCCGGTAGAGCCAGCCGCGATCATGCGCGAGTTTGAGGAAGCCCCAGATGTAGGCGATGTTCGTGTCGGAGAAGGTGTAGTAGTCGTTGCCCCAATCCATCCACTGGCCGAGACGCTTCGATCCCCGGATGAGTTCCTGGGCCGACCAGGCGACCTTCTCCCGGCACTTGCGGGCGAACTCCGCGAGCCCGTACTCCTCGATCTCACGCTTCGAGTTGAGGCCCAGTTCCCGCTCGACGCCCACTTCAATCCAGAGGCCCTGACAATCAAAGCCGTTCTGGTAGCGCTGGTCGAAGCCACGGAGCGCCTTGTAGCGCTGGAAAACGTCCTTCAGCGTGCGGCCCCAGGCCGTGTGCACGCCGAGCGTCTTGTTGGCGGTGACCGGGCCGTCCACAAAGCTCCATACCGGGCCACCCCGGTTGCGTTCACGCAGCCGGTTGAAGACGCCGCGCTCGTCCCACCACGGGAGGATCTCTTCCTCGAGTGCGGGATGGTCGGGAACGGGTGGTAGCGCCTTGAACATGGCGGAAAGTCAGTGTAGTGCGAGGTCCATTCAGGAATCCTTGCCACTGCCGTATGGCCTGGTGATGATCTCGAGCAAGTGCCCGTTCGGATCCTCCCAGTACACGCCGCGGCCACCGTCGTTGGTGTTGAACTCGCCCGGCCGTCGCCGGAACGGGTCTGCCCAGTAGGGCAGCCCACGCTCCTTGAGCCGCGCGAAAATGTCGTCGAAGCCCGACTCGTCAACGAGGAACGCGTAGTGCTGCGAGTGGGGCTCACCGTGGTCGTCAGCGAAATCCAGTGACACATCGTTGTCGAGCTCAACGACCAGGAAGGGGCCGTACGACGTTGCTGGCGGCACACCCAGGATCTCAGTCAGGAACGTCGCCGACTCGCGCTTGTCTCGCGCGCGGACGATTGTGTGGTTCAGCCGAATAGGCATAGGGACTCCTTTTAGGGTTGGTCGTGAACTTAGACCAGCCTTCCTCGCTGAGCGTCAGCCGAAGAGTGGACCGGGACTTCTCCTGACTGAGAAACTGTCGGCAAGTCGGAGGCGGAATCGACCGATTCAGGTATGCGATTTACCCACAGTTTTCCGCGCTCAACTTGGAGGTCAACTGACCCTAAGCCGTACTTAATCACCCGACAATGCCCGCAAGAAAGGTGCTGACATGACGACGCAGGTTGACTACGACTTCTCCCTCGCCGGCAAGGTGGCTGTCGTGACCGGCGGCGCCTCCGGAATCGGCGAGGCAATCGTCGATGCATACGCGGCCAAGGGCGCCACCGTGGCGGTGCTCGACCTGGCGGTCGACGCCGCTCAGCGCAAGGTGAGCCAGGGAAACGCAGCCGCAGCCGTCGGCTGTGACGTGACAAGCGAGCAGTCTGTCGTCGATGCAATCAGTACGGTGAGCGCACAGTTCGGCCGCATTGACGTGCTAGTCAACAGCGCCGGCCTCGCTGCGTTGGGCCCAGCAGAGGAATTCTCGGTTGACAAGTGGGATCTCACGATGGCCGTCAACCTACGAGGGGCCTTTCTGGTCAGTCAGCAGGTGGGTCGGATCATGCTCGCCCAGGGCACTGGCACGGTGATCAGTCTGGCCTCCCAGGCCGCGACCATAGCGCTGCCCGGCCACGTTGCCTACTGCGCATCGAAGTTCGGCCTCGTAGGCCTCACGAAGGTGTTGGCATTGGAATGGGCCGGACGCGGGGTCACGGCCAATACGATCAGTCCGACAGTGGTGCTGACCCCACTTGGCAAGGAGTTCTGGGACAACCCCGAGGGTGAGGCGCTCAAGGCCCAGATTCCCACGAAGAGGTTCGCGCTGCCCGAGGAGATCGCCGCCGCTGCTGTCTACTTGGCCAGCGATGCAGCGAAAATGATCAACGGCGTGGATCTGCTGGTCGATGGTGGCTACACCATCCGATGATCAAGTAACAACCAGGCGGGTCAGGAGCTCAGAAGACGGTGTAACCGCCGTCGATCACCAGCACGTTTCCGGTCATGAACGATGAGGCGTCCGAGGCAAGGTAGACGATCGTCGGAGCGAGCTCTTCAGGAAATGCGTAGCGCTGCTGTGGGGCATCATCGATCCATCGTGGCTTGAACTCAGGCAGATCCACTGCCGCCATCTCCGTCTTGATGTAGCCCGGAGCCAGCGCATTGACCCGGATGTTGTAAGGCGCCCACTCGGCAGCCAGTGATTTGGTCAGCTGGTGCACGGCGGCCTTCGACGCGTTGTACGCCGGCTGCCACTGGGGCCGGTTGACGATCATGGCCGAGATTGAGCCAATGTTGATGATGGTGCCGC
>Ga0307315_10000094_pt1 | contig 17999 bp, 16 predicted proteins | sample ER_DNA_355_FD_194497 | JGI IMG/M metagenome (GOLD analysis project Ga0307315, IMG submission 194497) | Bulk soil microbial communities from the East River watershed near Crested Butte, Colorado, United States - ER_DNA_355 | ecosystem: Environmental > Terrestrial > Soil > Floodplain | place... | reverse complement strand
CTCGGCGTAGCGGATGTGCTGACCTGCCATGTCGGCCGCGACTTCGTAGGTGATCAAGCGGACGTCCTCGGCAGTCTTGATCAGGTCGACGACGGCCAGATAATTCCGGATGAAATGGCCGAGATCGGTGAAGATGAAGAACTCTGCAAGCTCATCGGGATCGCTCGGCACTGTGCCCGGATGTCGGCTGGCCAGTTCGGCGACCACGCGCAGCGACACTGAGCCAACGTGGTGGACGTGCAACTCGGCCTTTGGAAGGCCCGCGATGAAACTCTCGGAGATCGCCACGCTCGCCAGTCTGTCAACATCCCCCGCTGCGTGGGATGGTGTCGCCGTAGCGGTCATCCGAAGCGGCGAGCTGACGCCTCCTGTTCGGCCAGTCGACGAAGCGCAAGGAGCAGGGGCTCGATGAGAACCGTGCCCAGCACTACGTAACGCACTGCTGCGGTGGCCGAGTCGGTCGGCACGTTGTCGATCTCAAACTGCGCGATCTGGCGCATCTGGTCGAGGTAGAACTCGAGCGCGCCGGCAGGCAATTCAAAGCCCGCCTCGTCGAGCGCTCGGAGCGCGTCGTCCGCAGCAGCACAGCTCGAATAGCCCTTCTCGTCAATCTCTAAGCCCAGGCGCGATATCAGCTCTCGCACTCGGGGTCGCTCGTCGGCGTCTTTGGCTGGCGGGGCCACGGCGCTTGCTGCCACCCCGAGCAACTCATGCACCGACTCCGGCGGTTCCTCGATGGTCTGAATGACTCGCTGCGCGGCCGCAACCGAGAGTCCCCCAGGACCCAGCAGCGCTCTTATCAGCCGCAGCCGCGCTACATGAGTCTCGTCGTACTGTGCCTGAGTGGCCGCCGTGCGTACGCCCTCGTGCAGCAGGTTCTCCCGCAAATAGAACTTGATGGTCGCGACTGGGATCTCGGTCTGCGCCGCCAGTGCGGAGATTCGCAAGCGACACCTCCCTTGACATTGGATAGTTGTACTCTCTAATATTGGAGAGTAGCACTATCCAATAGGAGAATCTCATGGCTACGGTAACTGCCGGTCGGATGACGCACGAGTATGACGGTGATCTTGTCGTATTCCTGATCGGGATGCGGATCAACAAGCCGTGGCGCCCAGATCTCTGGCTGCCGGTGTTCAACGCGATGCCGAGAATGTTGGCTGAGCTGTCGAAGGACAAGGACTCCGGCCTGCTCGGCTACCGGCTCACCATCGGCGCCGGCGGACCGCTGCTCGTGCAGTACTGGAGCTCGTCGGAGAAGCTGTACGGCTACGCGAGCGAGCGGAATGCCGCTCACCGTCCGGCTTGGGCCGAGTTCAACCGCCGGGCACGCAAGGCGCCGGGCGCTGTCGGAATCTGGCACGAGACTTATGTCGTCGAGCGGGCTGAGTCGATCTACGCCGGGATGCCCGTTTCGGGGCTGGCGGCGGCCACCTCCTCGGTCCCGGTGGCGCGGCGTGGCGAGTCTGCCAGGGAGCGGCTCGGGGCGCGAACGGCGGTGTGAAGTCAGCGCGCCCTCGACAGGCTGCGGGCGACGCCCAGTTGGACGGGCGCAGGTGCGATTCGCGTGAGAAATGGTCAGATGCCCGCGTCAGGCAGAGATAACCTGAGCCGGTGCTCGCAGTCCCGCCGAACCACTACGGCTACTTCGGACCGGTCGGAACCTTCACCCACCAGGCGCTGCTCACGCTTCCCGCACTGCCCGACGAGCCTGCGCCGTACCCGACCGTTGGGTTGGCTCTCCAGGCTGTCCGTGATGGCGACGTCGCTGCCACCCTTGTGCCGATCGAGAACTCCGTCGAGGGCGGGGTGTCCGCGACTCTGGACAACCTGACCTATGGCGAGCCGCTGAGGATCACCCGCGAGGTGTTGCTGCCCGTTCAATTCACCCTCTTCGCACGAAACGGCATCCAACTTCACGACGTACGCCGGGTGCTCACCCATCCCCACGCGGCAGCACAGTGTCGCGACTGGCTGGCGGTCAATTTGCCGCAAGCGATCATCACCGAAGGCGGTTCAACGGCGGCCGCGGCGGCAGAGGTGGCCGATCCGCACTCGCGATTCGATGCGGCGATCTGCGCACAGGTTGCCGGCGAGTTGCATGGGCTGATGCCGCTTGCCAGCGGCATTGCTGACAATCCGGATGCGGTCACCCGTTTCGTCCTGGTATCGCGGCCAGTTCCGGTTGGCCGGGCCACCGGCGCGGACAAGACCACCATGGTCTTGTTCATGCGCGATGATCATCCAGGCGCGCTGCTGGAGATCCTGGAACAGTTCGCTAGCCGCGGTGTCAATCTGTGCCGCATCGAGTCGCGCCCGACCAAGAAGAGCCTTGGTGACTACTGCTTCAGCGTGGACGCCGAAGGTCATATCGAGGATGCGCGGATGGCCGAGGCGATGATGGGGCTGCATCGGGTCTGCCGTGACGTGGTCTTTCTCGGCAGCTACCCTCGGGCCGACCTGACGGAGTCGATCATCAGGCAGGGCACCTCTAACGCGGAGTACGCCGCAGCCGCGACCTGGCTGCAGAAGTTGCACGGCTGACGGCCTGCGCACCTGGCAGCTGGTCCCGCCCGGAGCCACTCACAGTGGTCACCCGGCCGTTGCCGATCGCGAGCTCGCCAACCTGCTTTGGCACCCGCAGCCGCAGCGCAGCCGGCACTACCTCAGCGGTCAATGTCGTGCACTCCCCGACAGTGTCGCCGTCCAGCTGAAATTGATCACGCTCCTCCACCGAGATCGTGACCTTTTGCCCGGTCAGCCGATCGAGCTGATCATCAGGTTGCCGACGCCGGGCCAAAACGCGGGTGGTCAGCCTGATCCAGTCGCGCAGCGTACGCGGCGAGGCGACGAGCACGTCCAACTGCCCGTCGTCGGCAAGGGCATCAGGAATCAGCTGAATGTTGGCCATCAAGAGACCGACATTGCCGACTACTATCAGGCTGGCGCGGCGCCTGAATGGCAGTTGATCATCGACCGCAATGGTCGCATGCATCGCAGGATGGTTGGCGTTTTGCGCCGCCGAGACAAAGTAGGCGGCCGAACCGACAGCCTTCTTCATCTTTGGATCGGTGCCCTCCATGATCACCGCATCCAGACCGATGCCGGCCATCACCGCGAAATGATCAGGCGGCTGATCATCAACCCTGACGCGCACCAGGTCCACCGCCTTGTCGGCGCCATCGAAGGCAACACCCAGGGCCGCCACCTCGTCCAACGGGATGCCAATATTGCGGGCCAGCAGGTTGCCGGTGCCTGCAGGAATAAGTCCGAACGGGATTCCGGTGTGGGCCAGCCCGGAACAGATCACCCGGATGGTGCCGTCGCCGCCCGCCCCGAGCACCAGGTCGACGTTTTCGCGTACGGCTTGCTCGGTCATCGCCCGGCCAGGATCCTCGCTGGTGGTTTCCAGCCACAGCGCCCGATCCCAGCCTCGACTCTTCAGCTCGTAGTCCACGTGCCGCCGAAAGGTGATCCAGTCGGTGACTTTGGCCGGGTTGAAGATCACCGCGGCGCGCCGCAGCGGTACGTCGGCCGGCTCCTCGGCAGCTGCCCGGCTGCGTACGATCTCACCGACGAGCTCATGGGGAATCGGCACCTTGACACCGGCCACCAGCAGCGCAGCTGTTGCGGCGAGTGCGCCGAACAGTGCGCCGCCCACGATGTCGGTGATGTACTGGCCGCCGGTGATCCAGCGGTCAAACGCGACGGCAAGGATGAGCAGGCCGGAGCCTACCTGCCACAAAACCCGCGCCCGGAACGTTTGTCTGGTCACCGCGAAGGTCGCTCCAACGGCGATCGAAAATGCCATGACACCGGTCATGTGACCCGACGGGTAGGCATATCCGGTCGTGGTCAGCAGGTCGAGCGCGTGCTCCGGTCGCGGTCGCTGAAAGATGATCTTCACAAGACCCGCTCCGCCCCAACCGAAGATGATCACCAGCACCAAAGCCACCGCGAGCTGACGTAGTCGGCGTCGTATCGCCCATACCGCAATCCCGGCCAAAGCGGCGTACTCGAAGCCGGGCCAGGTCAAGAGTGCAAAGGCTGCGGCGATCTCTGCAGTATTCGAACTCGGATCCAGCGGAGGCGCCACCGTACGTTGATCAAACGCCAAGAACGCTGCTGAGTTGAAGGTGAGCCACGTCCACACGGCGAAAGCCAGCAACAACAAGATCGCGATCAGGACCGACGATCGGGTCGGGGGGCGGCGGACCATAACCGCTTCATCATTGCAGCCGTATTCAAACAGGAGGGTCGGTTATTGCCGGATCACAATCGAATCGCCTCTGCGCACCGAGGTGGCTACGCTTGCCCGGTGATTGATGTCAAGGTGCTCCGTCTCGATCCAGACCGGGTACGAGCTTCGCAGCGGGCTCGCGGCGAATCGGAGTCTTTGGTAGACGACCTGATCAAAGCAGATGAAGCGCGTCGCAATGCCATTGCCCAGTTCGAAGAGCTGCGCGCCGAGCAGAAGGCGCTGGGCAAGCACGTGGCGGGGGCGGCAGGTGAGGATAGGGCGGCACTGTTAAGCCGCACCAGGGAACTCGCCGACATGGTCAAGAAGGCCGAGGCCACTCAGAATGAGATCAGCATCGCCTTTGACCAGATGGTGCGACAGGTCGGGAATCTGGTGTTCGACGATGTTCCACGCGGCGGGGAGGACGACTATGTGATCTTGGAGACCGTCGGTACGCCACGCGACTTCGCGGCCGAGGGCTTCCGACCGAAAGATCATGTAGAGCTTGGCCAACTGCTCGGCGCCATCGATGTGGAACGGGGTGCCAAGGTGTCTGGGTCCCGCTTCTATTACCTCACCGGCCAGGGGGCAGAGCTCGAACTGGCCCTGGTCAATCTGGCGATGAGCACCGCGATATCAAACGGCTTTATTCCGTTCATCCCCCCCGCGCTGGTCAGGCCACAGGCGATGGAGGGCACGGGCTTCCTCGGTCAGGCCGCGCAAGATGTCTACCATCTCGAAGAAGATGATCTTTATCTGGTCGGCACGGCTGAGGTTCCGCTCGCCGCCTACCACGCCGACGAGATCCTCGACGTTGACACATTGCCGCGCCACTACGCCGGCTACAGCCCGAGCTATCGGCGCGAAGCGGGCTCTCATGGCAAGGACACCAGGGGCATCTTTCGGGTGCACTGGTTCGACAAGGTCGAGCTGTTCGTCTTCTGCGCTCCAGACGAGGCGGCGGCGGAACACCAGAGGCTGCTGCAGTGGGAGATGGACTTCATCAACGCGCTCGAGATCCCCTTCCAGGTGCTCGAAGTAGCCGCAGGTGATCTTGGTTTGAGTGCGGCACGCAAGTACGACTGCTACGGCTGGCTACCAACTCAAGATCGTTATCGGGAGATCACCTCGGCGTCCAATTGCACCGATTTCCAAGCGCGTCGGCTCAATATCCGGGCTCGCTTCGACGCCGGCACGGCGCCGGTCGCCACCTTGAACGGCACGCTGTGCGCCATGACCCGGACCATTATCATGATCTTGGAGAATCATCAGCAGGCTGATGGTTCGGTACGCGTTCCGGAGGCACTGCGGCCATATTTGGGAGGCCGAGAGGCTCTGAGCCCGCGTTGAGACAGTCAGCTGAGCACGTCGATGTGCCCTGAGCATGTCGAAGGGCACAACCCCGCGCTTCGACAAGCTCAGCGCGCATATCGCACGTGGCGTCCGCGCCTGGTCGCGCTGGACATCGACGGCACTCTGGTGGACCGCAACGGCTTCATGCCGGCAACGGTGGCCGAAGCCGTTGCGCTGATCGTGCAGGCCGGCGTGCCGGTGGTCTTGTCAACGGGGCGATCATGGCACGGCACCAAGCCGGTATTCGATGAGCTGGCATTACCGTCGGGACCGGCTGTTTGCTCCAATGGCGCGGTGGTCGTGCGTTATCCCCCTCAGGAGATCATCAAGGCGATCACCTTCGACCCGCGGCCTGTCATTGCCCGGGTCGAGGACTTCGCGCCCGGCACAATGATCGCGGTCGAGGAGATCGGTCGCGGATACCGGCTCAACGAGCGTTTCCCAGGCGACGACCTGACCGGAGAGCTGATCATCGAGGATGCCGAGCAGCTCAGCTCACGGCCGGTTACGCGGGTGATCGTGAGAGATCCGACGCGCTCCGAGGAGGATTTCCTGGACCTGGCCCGGCACCTCGGCATGCATGGCGTGACCTACTTCGTGGGCTGGGGCAGCTGGCTTGACATTGCCCCCGATGGGGTGAACAAGGCGACCGCGCTCGCCGAAGTGGCCGCCGGCTTCGGCGTGGGGGCGGCCGACGTGCTGGCGTTCGGCGATGGCAGAAACGACATCGAGATGCTGCGCTGGGCGGGACGAGGAGTCGCCATGGGTGACGCTCCCGATGAGGTCAAGGCCGCCGCGGACGACGTGACCAAGACCATTGACGATGGTGGGCCGGCCGCGGAGCTGCGCGATTGGTTCGGCTAGCGGCGGCCGGAGCTCCATTCCTTCACATGATCAGCGGGATCAGCGCCGCGGGTCGGTGTACCTGTCGTCAGCCGTGCTGTCTGTCACGTCGTCGCGGCGAATGTCAGTACCGCGAGCGTCGTTACGACCCAGGTCGTCGCGCTGGACATCGTCGCGCCCGAGGTCGTCGCGCTGGACATCGTCGCGCCCAAGGTCGTCGTCTCTTACCCGGTCGCCTCCGACATCGCGCCTGGTCCCAGCTACGTCGTTTTCGCGTGCACCGCGATCCGCCGCGACATCATCGTCGTACGGCGCCTCATCCGTGGCTCGCCGGCGACCAGTGGAATCTCCGCCGCGGTTCCGCACGTTAGGGTCAATGCGGTCGGCCTTGCGAAGTGCATCGTCAACGTCCGTGCGCGCCTCGGCGGTGCGCTGACGCTGCTCGGCAGACACCGACTCGAGCCGGTCTGCCTCGGTGCGAGCGTCCTGAGCCTGTGCGGCCATGGCGTTTGCCTCGGCCTCTTTACGATCCAGTTCCGCGGCCCGCTCGGTTGCCTCTTGCCTGATCTTCTCGGCGCGAGCGCGGCGCGCCGAAGCCCGGCGATTCACGAACACGAACGCCAGTACGGCGAGGATCACCACAACGACTATCGCGAGAACGATCCATCCGGTGACACCCATGCGAGTTCCCTTCTACCTGGCGGACTAGGGGCTCTGTCCCGTTGCGCGGGGCCTACTGCGCAAGTATCCGCTTGGTAGGGATACCCGCGCTGCGTTCATCCGAAACTGGTGCAGCCGGTCGCTGAGCCGCCTCCGAACGTCGCCGGATGAGTGGCGAGCTGCTGACGACGCCTGCGGCTGCGAGGACCGGCGACAGTGGGCATTGGCTCGGGGGTTGGCACGGGCGGCTGCGTGGTGGGATCGCGAAGGCTCGGGTTGGTGTCAGCAGTGCCTTTCAGAGGTACATTCCGCTGGCACCGTCACGTGGCCGACCTTCGGGTGACTGGGGCAGCGGACCTGGCGGTAGCGCTCGTCGCATCTGCTCCAGCTGGGCCCGAGCAGCCATCTGCTGGGCGAACAGGGCCGTCTGAATGCCGTGGAAGAGACCCTCTAGCCAGCCGACCAACTGAGCCTGAGCGATCCGCAGCTCTGCATCGCTGGGGGTCGCATCATCGCTGAAAGGCAGGGTGATGCGCTCCAGCTCCTCGGCCAGTTCGGGGGCCAGACCGTCTTTGAGCTCGGTGATCGAGGTTTCATGGATCGCTCGCAGCCGCTGCCGGCTGGCGTCGTCGAGCGGAGCCGACTTCACCTCGGCAAGGAGCTGCCGAAGCATGTTTCCGATTCGCATGACCTTTGCGGGCTGCTCGACCAGATCGGTCACCGATTTCGACTCCTCATCCCCCTCCGCCTCCTCACGCGGCGGACCCTCGACGGCCATCGCCTGCGGCGTTACCACATAGACCCGTCCGTCATCAGTCGCGCCTGCGACTCCGGGCATCTCGAGCCCTTCGTTGCCGGTGGTCGAGTCAGTAGTCATGTTTCTAGATCCTAGAGAGCGATGTGTTCCAGTGCGCGTGTACCCATCGGCGGGGGCGCGAAAACCGGTGGAGGTGATCAGCGGCCACGTCCTACGCTGACGTGGTCATGCATGACTTCCCGCCGCTGGTCCCGGATATGGCGGGGCCAGACGTTCACACGTACACCACGTCCGCTCGTAGCGGGCAGGCCGTGGTGCGCAGGCGGCTGCCCAAACGCGACTTCTCTGATGTGGACACCCGTAGCGCCTCGCGTTTCCTCGGCTGGTTGATGTGGCAGCAGTTGCCGGTGCTCGTGGTGAGTTCGCTGATCGCCGTGGTCGAATGGCTGCCTGGCTCTGTGGGTCCCTACATCGTCGGCAAGATCGTAGACGAGGGGATTGTGCCGCACGACATGGCGACTGTCGCCCGGCTCAGCTTGATCATGCTCGGCCTGGTGATCGCCGGGATCATCGCGGGCGTGCTGGGTCACACGTTTGTGGTGCGGACCTGGCTGGTCGCCATGTACGGCACCATGAAGCTGGTCACTCGAAAGGTGACCCAGATGGGGCACGTGCTGCCGCAGCGTACGCCGACCGGCGAGGTGCTCAGCGTTTCGGCTGGTGACTCCGACGAGTTCGGCGCATTGACCGAGATCGTGTCTCGCTTCGCCGGCGCATTGATCGCGTACTTGGTGATCGCCGGCTTGGTGCTCTCGACGTCGCCCAAGCTCGGCCTCGTCGTGCTGGTCACGGCGCCGTTGATCGTGTTGTTTGCGATGCCACTGCTCAGACCGCTGCAGCGACGTGAGGAGATCGAGCGGACCAAGACCTCAGAGCTAACCTCGATGGCAACCGATATCGTTGCTGGGTTACGGATCCTGCGTGGAATCGGTGGCGAAGAAACCTTTTCTGGCAACTACACCGATCAGTCCCAGCAGACCAAGCAAGCCGCCGTCTCGGCCGGTGTCTGGCAGGGCGCCGTGGATGCCACCAGCGTGCTGTTCTCGGGCCTGTTCCTCCTCGCCTTGACGTGGCTGGGTGCCCGTGAGGTGGTTGCCGCAGAACTCAGTGTCGGCCAGTTGATCAGCTTCTTCGGCTACGCGATCTTCATGGTGTGGCCTATTCAGACGTTCTTCGAGCTGGCGCAGAAGTGGATCCGCGCTGTGGTCTCGGCGCGCAAGACGATTGCTGTGCTGGAGCAGCAGCCGCCGTGGCGGACTCCACAACCGCCGTTGACGCTGCCTGACCAAGGCGTCCTGCATGATCAAGAGTCTGGGTTTGCCGCGCAGCCTGGCGAGTTCACCATCGTCGTCAGTGCGGTGCCTGACGATTCTGCTGCCCTGGCCGATCGGCTGGGCCGCTACCTGCCGAGTGATCACGAACCGGTGAGCCTCGAGGTCGCGGACGGTCTCAAGGGTCGCGCGGCGCGGCGAGCACTGAAGCGGCAGCGCATCGAGCAGGCTCGGCTGGTCCAGCGAGATCAAGAGCTCGCTGGGCAGAAGTGGGGAGTGAATCTCGGCACCGTCGATCTGGCCGACGTTCCCATTGATCAGGTCCGGGCGCGGATTGTGGTGAGCGACACCTCGAGTCAGGTGTTTGCCGGCACCTTGCAGTCGGTCGTTGATCCGCATGGACGGCTCAGCTTGGAAGAGGCCGAGACGGCGCTGCGGGTCGCAGCCGCCGAGGACGTGTTCGCCGGAATGTATGGAGGTTGGCAAGGTCGCATCGACGAACGCGGCCGCGGGCTGTCCGGGGGGCAGCGGCAGCGCGTCGTGCTGGCCCGAGTGTTGGGACTGGATCCGGAGATCTTGATCTTGATTGAGCCCACCTCCGCGGTAGATGCGCACACCGAGGCCCTGATCGCCGAGCGGCTGGTGACCCATCGGCGCGGCAGAACGACGATCGTGACCACCGTCTCGCCACTCTTGCTTCATTACGCCGACCGAGTGGCGTTTCTGTTCAACAAGAAGATCACCGCGTACGGAACCCACGAGGAACTGCTGCAGACCAACCCGGACTATCGGCGTACGGTGGCCCGCGCGCTCGACGAGCCTGCGGAGGAATTCGATGGCTGATCTGCAGACGGGTCTGCGGGGGTCGGCGGAGACCTGGCGGTCGAGCCCTCCGGCACCCGAGTTGCCTGAGGAGTTGTTGCCGCCCAAGAGTGGATCTGTCGGCTCCCGTCGCGCTGCGAGCGTCGCTCGTGCGAGCGGTGCCAGAGGAAGGCTTCGAGCCTGGCGGCAGCGCCACCTGCTCCGCGAGCGCCGGGCGGAGGAATTCTTCGCCGCCTCCCGCAACCCAGATCGCGGACTTCCGGTGGCTGATCGGCGCGAGGTAGGCGCCTTCGCCTCTCGACTCCTTCGTACTCGGCGGGCCATGATCACCGCGCTGCTGGTCTTGCATGCGCTGGCGGCCATGGCAGGCCTGGTGGTGCCGCGCATTCTTGGTTCGCTGGTGGACCAGGCCAGTGCGGGCGGCACTTTGGCAGCCACGCTGAACGGGCTCGCGTTGGCAGTCGCTGGTGTTGTCGTCCTGCAGGCGATCCTGACGTTTTTCGCGCTCTGGATGTCGACACTCTTCGGTCAGGATCTGCTGGCGGAGGCTCGCGAGTACGTGGTGCGGACTGTGCTCGGGTTGCCGCTAGGCAAGGTCGAGAGCGCCAGCACCGGCGATCTGGTTACCCGAGTGACCCGCGACGTGAGCACCATGAGCATGAGCGTCCGCTTCGGCCTGCCCGAGTCGGTGATCGCCAGCGTGACGACGCTACTGACTGTCGTCGCGATGCTGCTGAACTCTGCGCTGCTGACTCTGCCGTTGCTCGTAACGGCGCCGCTGTTGATCATTGCCGCGCGGCGTTACCTGAAGCGGGCACCGAAGGGCTACATCACCGAGGGCGGTACATACTCCCAGATCAACTCGACGTTCACCGAGACGGTCGAGGGGGCGCGTACGGTGGAGGCGCTCGGGCTACAGCGGAGTCGGATCGACCTCGGCGACGTGGATATCGCGGTCTCTGGGCAAGCCGAGCGCTACACCATGGCGCTGCGCAACCTGCTGTTTCTGGTGATCGGCGTTGCGTACGACACACCGCTGGTCATGGTGTTGATCTTGGGTGGTATCGGCTATGCGCAAGGCTGGGTGACCTTGGGGCAGGTGACCGCGGCGACCCTATACGTGCAGGCTCTGGTTGAGCCTCTTGATCGGCTGATCCGCAATGTGGACCGGCTGCAAGTTGGCATCGCCTCGACCTCCCGGCTCCTGGGCATCGCTTCCGTCCCGCAAGATCGCAAGCCGGGCGAGAAGTTGCCGGCCGGCAACCGGCTGGTCGGCCGTGACCTGCGCTTTGCCTACTACCACGAGGACGACGTGCTGCACGGGATTGATCTTGCACTGCGTCCTGGGGAACGGCTCGCCATTGTCGGGCCGAGCGGCTCGGGCAAGTCCACGCTTGGCCGGCTGCTCGCCGGCATCAACAAGCCGCGCACAGGATCGGTGACGGTGGGTGGCGTGGAGCTCACCGAGCTACCGCTCCCGGTGCTGCGCACTGAGGTTGCCCTGGTTACCCAGGAACACCACGTCTTCGTCGGCACGGTACGCGACAACATCATCTTGGCTCGGGAATCCTCAGCTGATGATGATGTGGTGATCGAGGCGCTGCAGACCGTCGATGCGTGGGACTGGGTGCAACGTCTGCCGCAGCAGCTCGGCACCACGCTCGGCTCTGGCCATCAGAAGCTGACGCCTGCGCAGGCGCAGCAGATCGCGTTGGCGCGGCTGGTGGTTGCCGACCCGCACACTCTGGTGCTGGATGAGGCCACCTCGTTGATCGACCCGCATACGGCACGGCACCTGGAAGGTTCGATGGCGGCGTTGCTGCAAGGCCGCACTGTCGTGGCGATTGCCCACCGGCTGCACACCGCACACGATGCCGATCGGATTGCGGTGGTGATCGACGGCCGGATTGCCGAGCTCGGGAGTCATCATGAGCTGGTCGCGGCCGATGGTGAGTACGCGCGGCTGTGGCGGGCCTGGACCTCGTAACGGTTCTAGCCTTTGGCAGCAGCCTCACTGCGGAGAAACGCTTTGATGAGGGCCTAACGGCCAACCGAGAGGATGATTTTGCCCAGGTTGTCGCCGGATTCCAGTCGAGCGTGGGCGGCGGCGGCTTCGGCGAGCGGAAACACGGTCAGTGGTGGCTGCTTGATCGTGTCATCAGCGATCAGTGGCCAGACGTCCTGTACCAGGCCGCGGCAGATCGCTGCTTTCTGCTCAACCGATCGGGCGCGCAGCGAGTTCGCAATGACCAGGCCACGTGTCCTCATCAAGGTCCCCAGGTCCAGCGTCCCGTTCCGACCCCCTTGCAAGCCGATGATCACCAGTGCTCCGTCGGCAGCCAGCAGCTGAATATGATCATTGAGGTATTTGGCGCCCATATTGTCCAAGATCATGTGTAGACCCTCGCCGGCGATCCCGCGTACCGCGGCGGGCCAGTCACCGCGGTAGGAGATCGCATGATCTGCACCGATCGAACGGCAGTAGTCGAGCTTGTCCTCGCTGCCTGCGGTGGCGATCACTGTCGCTCCGAGACTCTTGGCGTACTGAACGGCGAACGAGCCGATGCCACCTGCGCCGCCATGCACCAGAAACGTGTCGCCGTCGGTCAGTCCAACGAGTTCGATGTTGGAGTAGACGGTTGCCGCGACCTCGATGACAGCCGCGGCAGCGACAAGCTCAACCCCTAACGGCGGTGGCACTACTTGACCCGCAGGCGCCACGACGTGTTCCGCGTAGCCCCCACCCGCTAGGAGTGCGACGCAGGTGTCCTCGATCGCCCAATTGCTTACCGCGGCCCCCGCGGCGGCAATCGTGCCGGAAACCTCGAGACCAAGTATCGGGCTGACGCCGGGCGGCGGCTGATAGTGCCCCTGACGCTGCAGCAGATCGGCGCGGTTGACTCCGGCCGCTGCAACCTTGATCAACACCTCGTTCGGTCCAGGGGTGGGGGTCTCGACGTCGGTGAGCTCGAGCACCTCCGGAGGCCCAGGTTCACGGGCAACTATCGCTTTCACTCGCCATAGCGTGCCATAGCTCGGCGTACGGGTCGGCTAGGATCTGGATGCTCGCCGCACGTGCGAGCGCACGAAACCGTGCCGGGCGAGGTCGCATAGTGGACTAGTGCAGGCGCCTTGAAAGCGCCCGAGCGGGAGACCGTTCCGTGGGTTCGAATCCCACCCTCGCCGCCGTCGGAAACCTACGCGCACGGCGGTATCGCACGGTTTGCACAGGTTGCAACGTGTGCGGAGCGCTAGCTACTACGTGAACGTGGGCTGCGCGCAGCGAAGGTAGGGTGCAGCGGTGAGCGATTCGGGCGATCAGCGCCCTCAGGACGCGCGGTTCACGTTCGCGCCTCCGCCGCCGGTCCGCTCACTGGCGATCAGCTCCGTGGCCGCCGTGACAGCGGCCGCAATGATCGTGGCCCGCGGCGCATTCGACCTGCCGGCGGCTGTGATGGTTGCCGGCATCGTTGTCATGATTTTGGCGGTCATGCTCGCCGTGGTCGCGCTCGCGCTGACGGTACGTTTACGCACCACGCTGATCTTGGACGCCGAGTCGATCACAGTCGTGAAAGGGCGACATCGCCGTGCCGTTGCCTGGTCCATGATCGACAGTGTCACGATGCAGCGGGCCCGGCTGTTGTTGATCACCAAACCGGAGGGCGGGCCAAACATCACCGTGGTCAACCCGCGAGCCACCACCGACGCCACGTTTTCGGCCTTGATCAGCCAGATCCAGCAGCGTCTCGACGCCGACCGCGGCTACCGGCCGATTACTTAGCAGCGCTCACGGCGCCTGCGAGATCAGACTGACGTCAGCGGTACGGTCTGGCTGTCGCAGCGATCTTGGGGTCGTACGCGCACGCGTCGTTGACGCTTTCGCTCTGGGTTGTGCCGCCGGACTTCTTCGCCGCCTTGGGGTGCTTGCTCTCACCGATTGCGGCTTTGACCCGCTTCCGCATCCGTGCAAAGTCGGGATTGGAGGAGCTGAAACCGGCGACCCCAGACTTGAAGACGACGCTGCGGACATTGCCGTCCTTCACCCTCAGGCTCAGCTCAACCATCAGCGGCAAGACTTCCCGCGGCATGTCGGTGTAGACGAGCTGCTTGCCGGCCTTCACGACGTCCTCATAGCGGGCCAGCATGTTGGTGGGGTTGGCCTGCTTGATGATCGCATTGATCACGCAGCGCTGGCGGTCCATCCGGGCGAAGTCGTCCGAGCCGTAGCGGCCCCGGGCATACCAGAGTGCGCTTCGCCCGTTGAGCTTCTGATTCGGCCCTGGCTTGAGGTAGTCCTTGGGCGGAATGTGCCGATCAGTGTCCCCGCCGATGGGAATGTAGGTGTTGATGTTGAGGCGGACGCCACCCAGCGCGTTGATCATCTTGCTGAACCCCTCCAAGTTGATCAACACGTAGTAGTCCACCTGCAGGCCAGTTGCCTCGCCTACTGAAAGTTTCAGGACGTCGGCGCCGAGATTGTCCGTCGGGCCGAGGACGTCCTTGGGTACGGCACGCGGCACGTTGCGGTACATCGCGTTGAGGAAGTACTCGGCGTTCTGGCCGTTACCGTTGGTGAAGCCGTAGGGGTAGTACTTGCGCAGTGGCGAACGCGACGGGAAAGGCATCCGGGCTGCGTTGCGCGGAAGGCTGATCAGCGCAGTATCGCCGGTCCTGGTGTTGATGCTTGCCAAGATCACGGTGTCGGTGCGAGTGCCGACCCGGCCAGGCCCGTCGTCGCCGCCCAGCAGCAGCACGTTCAGCCGTGGCTTTCCAGCCCAGGGGTCCTGCGGTCTGGGCCTACCAGGCGTCGTTTGTGTCGCCTCCAGAGTCGGCCGGGTCGCGCTCTTTGTCTCGTCTTCACTCTTGAAGACTGCACCGACCGAGCTTGCTGTGACATAGGAGTAGTGCGCAGCAACCGCCATGGGAGCGGCCACAGTAAAAGAGAGCAAGCCGACAAGAATGCCGCCGGCCACCCGCTGACCTCGGGTAGGTCGACCGCGAAGACTCAGATGGCTGGCAACGATGATGGCGACCCATAGGAAAGCGATGATCGCCAATGCGAGGGCCGCACGTCGCAGGGTCTTGGGGTCGACTGCGTGTGCAAGGAAATCCTGGCGATCAACGGCGGCATAGATGCCAAGGGCGAGAACGGCTGCGGCAAACAGGCCCAAGATGACGCTTCCGATGAGGCGACGCCGGCCTGCGATCAGGCCGAGCCCCGGGATGGCCGTTCCAGCGATCGTGAAGACGACCGCGCGGCGGAAGCTGGATTCCCGTGGCGGCGGTGCATCCTGCATCGCGCGGGCAGGCGCAGGTGGTTCATCGGGGAGCTGCCAACTCCACGGTCCCTGCTCCAGTTGGTTAGGCATCAACATCCCTTACGCATGCCCTTGGAAGTGAAAACCCGCTCCACAATACGTGCGAAGCCGGATCAATATGCGATTCTCGGCAGGAATACGGGCAGACGCAAGGTCGGCACCCGGCCAGGGTTGGCGATTCAGCGAGCACGGCGCGCATTCGGTATTCAGAACCATTGGCTTTGCTCACGTACTGTCAGGTCGGTAGTCTTGCCCAGCGCTCTGCCACGGCCGAGTGCTGGGTTATGGGGAGGCGTCGCCTAGTCCGGTCTATGGCGCCCGCCTGCTAAGCGGGTTGAGGGCTCAACCCTCTCGCGGGTTCAAATCCCGCCGCCTCCGCCGCCTTCTGCTCAGGCCTACGGCTTGCAAAGAACCGATCCACGAGTCAATCTAGGTTTGTCCGATGTGAGGTTTTGGCGGGTACGTCCAGCCGCAGCCTCTTCACAGGAATCAGGACTGATCTGGATGCCTGACGTCAACCATTGGGTCGCGATAGTTGCGCTGTTCGTCGTTCTCCTAGTGTTGGCCCGGTCCGAAACTCTTCGCGCGCTCGCCCGGCTAGCCAGCCGCCTCAACGACTGGGCCACAGCTCGTGCTGCGGCGACCGAGGTACGCGACGGTGACGAAGAGCAGCTATGGCTGGTGCACCGGCGGCGCCAGCTCTGTGTCGATCTTGCCCGCGTTGAGCACCTGATCGCCACCGACAGCTGGATGTCCGCGACGCGGCAACGCGGCAACCGACTCGCCTACGCCCAGCTTCTCGAGGACCTTCGCCGTACCCCTGACGTGTACGAACCGCATTCCTTCGATCCGTGGGACGCAACCACAGTTGATTCCGGACCCTTCAGGCTCCCTGGCACGGCCCACTCGCAGCAACAATCCACAGTCGAAGTACTCGAGATCGGGTGGCGGCGGCCCCGGCGTCACTAATGCGTCCTGCCGCTGCAACGACTAGCTGTTGAGTGCAATTAGCCGGTCTGATCCCGCCAGGCCTTCGAGCCCGCGGAGACGGCTTGCTTGAACTGCTGAGCCCGCCTGCGAGCCATCTCGCTCGGGGATTCCTCTAGCTGGTCGATCCACTTCATGGCGGCTTTAGCCAACGCAGTAGCAGACAACGCCGCCCCGACCCACCACAAGAAGAAGCCAACGAAGAGCAATACCACGCCTGGGCTCATCAGGCTCTTGTTGATTTCTAACGCCGGTCGAGTGGAGCTGCTCATGGATGGTCCTCCTCGTCGAACGCATCGCGGCGGGCGATGGACTGGGTTTCCATCATGCTCTTGTCTCGCGCCGTTTGGGAATCACCCAGTGCGGATGAATCGTAACGATCTTGACGCTCGTGAGGACGTGATCATGGTGCGGAGCAGGTGCCGATCCCCAACCCTCAAGCGCGCTGATCGCTTGCCGATGCCGGTTGTACCGACCAGCTAGCAGGCTCGTCGTCGGTGTCGGTGGCTGCGTCGGCCGCAGTGCGGTGCACCTTGCCGGGTTTGTGGTGGGCAGGTGCATAGATCGCGTAGAGCTGCATCGGTTCGCTGCCGATGTTGGTGACGTTGTGCCAGGTCCCTGCCGGCACGAAGATGCACCACCCGTCGGACACCTCCTGATTGAACTCGAGGTTCTCCTGGGCGGGTCCCATTTGGACGCGGCCCCGGCCGGCGTCCAGCCGGAGAAACTGATCAGTCTCGGGATGCATCTCGAGCCCGACGTCTTTCCCTTCAGGGATGGACATCAAGGTCAGCTGCAAGTATTTGCCGCTCCAGGCGACGGTGCGGTAGTTGGTGTTCTGCACCGTCTCCTGTTCGAGATCGAACGACTGAGGCTTAGGGCCAATGTCCTTGATCGTCATGTCGTGCTCTTTCTGTCCGCTGTGTTCGCTGTGGTGGTAAGTGTTGCCGATCTCAGAGGCGGTAGATGCGGCGGGCGTTGTCGCGGGTGATCAGCGAGGCGATGTGATCAGCGTCATGGCTTGTCATTTCTTCCGCATCGACAAGATCATCGAGGACCGTTGACAGGCCGCTGCGGAACAGACCGGCACCGAGGTGGAACAGCTCCGCCAGCCCGTACGCGTCGGTGGAGAACAGCAGCTTCGCAAACGGAGCCAGCTCCAACGACTCCCGGATCAGTGTCCGGCTGAGTGCACCGGTGTTGTGGACCGCCAGGCCGATGTCGAAGAAGACGTGGCTGAACACCTGCGCCAGGTACGCGGCGTGGCGATGGAACGGATAGGTGTGCAGCAGGAGCACCGGCACTCCGCGCTGCTCGGTCGCACGCAGGAAGGGGGTCAGGAGAAGCGGATCTGCGCGAAGCAGGTCGATGTCGGCGTCGCCATACCCGACGTGCATCTGCAGCGGCATCCCGAGCTCGATTGCGGTCCAGGCCAGCCAGGAGTTGATCACTAGGTCCGCGATCCGATAGCGATCATCGGCCGTGGGGCTCAGGTTGATCAGTGCTCTCTCGAGTGCGCGAGCACTCGGTCGCTCGGTCGGTAGCTCCAGGCCGATCCGGTACGCGGCGATGCTCTTCGCGGCAACGGCCGACGACTCGCGCAGTGCTGTTTCTACTGCGCCAGCGAAGTCAGTTGCAGCGATACCGTTGTTGATCAACTCTTCGGCCAGCGTCTCGAGTCGGACCAC